>Ga0114966_10000175_pt1 | contig 60510 bp, 57 predicted proteins | sample M_130207_XF_Meta_FD_87029 | JGI IMG/M metagenome (GOLD analysis project Ga0114966, IMG submission 87029) | Freshwater microbial communities from Lake Montjoie, Canada to study carbon cycling - M_130207_XF_MetaG | ecosystem: Environmental > Aquatic > Freshwater > Lake | place: Lake Montjoie... | reverse complement strand
CAGCCGTCAACCCGCTTCCGGAAACAGTCTGGATCAACAAGCCCGACTCATCGACCGATACAGAAAGGAAAACTCACTAAATTATTTCGCCGAGTGTCTCAAAGTTCTTGACACGCACCGGGGCGCTGCCGGAGAGTCTTGATGGGGTGAGCGTGACGGACGGTGCAGGTGGTGGCGAAGAACGCGAACGAAACGTCGGAGTCGACGGCGGTGCAGATGCGGAGCGCGTCGCCTGGCCTCTTCCGGTTGGCGCAAGAGTACGCGGTGGCGACGAACACAGTGGGGGCTATGTGGGGCCGACGAACCTGGCTGGGTCAACGGGCGAACTGCAGACGACGCCGACGATCCGCTTTGGCAATCGGCAGGGGCAGGTGAGATACGCCGGAGTGACGGCGGCGGGGTTATGCCCGTTCATCTTGGTGGTGCCGGATGTGGCCAACGGAGATTATCCGTTAGTAGTCTCGGTGGGCGGCGTGCCTGCGTCGAGCGCGTCGCGGATCCGGGTACAACGATAAGGCTCAGCCCGCGTGCGGGCGCGGGCTAAGCTCTCTTCGCTACTTCTTTTTGAGGCGGGCGCAGACAGCGGCGGTCGCTTCGTTATGAGCGGCGGGTTTGGGATCGGCGACGATTTCGATGATCTTCCCCTCCTTGTCGATGACGAAGGTGGTGCGGCTGGCGATGCCACGATCTTCCATCAATACGCCGTAGGCTTTGGCCGTGGCGCGATTGGGGAAATCGCTCAACAGGGGGAACGCCAGGGTTAAGTCATCCGAGAATCGCTTCAAGGATGGGGCGGCGTCTACGCTAATACCGAACAACTGAGTCTCAGACTCGTTGATTGTTTGGATTCCAGCCTGGAATCCTTTCATTTCCGCCGTTCAACCACCGGTAAACGCGAGCGGGAAGAAGGCGAGCACAACATTTTGCTTACCTTTAAAATCCGCGAGCGAGAACGATTTGCCGGGAACGGAGGAGGGCAGTTTTTCAAAGCCGGGCGCCATGTCGCCGACTTTGAGATGGGTCTTTCCACCCTGTGCGAGAAGCACAGAGGCGGCGACCAGACTCAAAAACAGAGTTTTCATTTGGGACCTCTCCGCCCTCTATTGTACTCAGGCTAAGGGCTCCATGGGAGAGGCAAGTTGACGATCTCGTTGCCGCCACCCTTCGAGTCAACTTTGCGGCGGAGGGTTTTACCTTCGCCGAGATAGACGATCCACTCATACGTCCGATCTTTCTTCGATTCGATTTCGAGGCGGAGGAAATCGGCGGAAGGGCCGCCGTGGACTTGGGAGATGTCTTCGTGATCGGGTTCCCAGATGAAGAATTCGGCACCGAGTTTGGGGGCGTAGTGGAGAACAATCGTCGCGCCCTCGGCGAGGGGCAGTATAGATCCGTTGCGGAGGAAGAGTAGGGGAGTGGCTTGGTCGCCGGTGACTTGGATGGTCTGACGGCCTTTGTGGGTGACGCCGGAGCGGAGATCGGTCCAGTTGCCGCGGGGGAGATAGACGGAGCGCTGGTTGCCGTTACAGAGCGGCGCGACGAGGAGTTCATCGCCGAGCAGGTACTCGTCGGCACGCTGGCGGCCTTCGATTTCGGTGGGGTATTGGAAGGGCAGCGGATGGAGCATGGGGTAGCCGCGGTCCTTCACCTCCTGGAGATACGTAATGAGGAAGGGGCGGAGACGCTCGCGCCAGGCGGGGTTGGCTAGGGGTTGGTCGCGGTAGACTAGCGGCATGGCGGCGGCGAAGGCTTCGGAGTCGGGGTAGTGATCGAGGTTCACGGCGGGGGCTACGGTGCCGGAGAGAGAGGCGTGGACGAGGGAATGGACGAGGGCGCAGGCGTTGGGCTGCTTGTCCATTTTCCGGGCGTAGCGGGGGACGTTGCGGGTCGGGAGGAGTTCGACGTCGGAGGGCGCGTATTCAATGGCGCCGAGGACTTTGAAGCGTTCTTCGAAGATCTCTTTGGGCGAGGGGCCGTAGTGGAAAAGATACTCGAGGCGGTCGGCGCCGGCGATCACGACGCGGGCGTGGTCCTTCGTCGATTGGGCGAGGTCGAAACGATAGCGGCCGTAGTTTTTATGGTCGATCGCGTAGCCGGCGGTCGAGAGGAGGAAGGGTGATTGCGTGGCAATTTCGAGGCCGCGGGAGGCGAGGCGGGCCTCGGTCCGGGGACCGAGGCCGAAGAACTCTTCGTCGGCCGGGGAGAGGCGGTCGAGGATGATTTCGTCGTTCACGCGGCGGGCGGGGGCGGCTTCGGCGAGCAGGACTTTACCGGTCGATGCGGCGAGGACCGTGACCTGGCCGGTGGTGGAGATGCGGACAACGAGGTGCTCGGATTTGAGCTCCTCGGGTTTAGCGGGACCTGGGGAGGGGCCCCAGGTCCGGGAGAGCTTAAAGGTCGACGGGGTCAGGAACTCGAAGCCGATTTGGCCGTCGGCGAGAGGGAGCGAGAGGAAGAGCGCGAGCCACATCAGATCAGAAATATCTTTTCTTGTTTTTCGCCGGTGACGCGGGCGTCGGTTTCGCCGATGAACATGTTAATTTCCGAGCGGATGCCGAATTCCGGCAGATAAACGCCGGGTTCAATTGAGAAACAGGTCCAGGGGATGACGCGGCGCTCATCGTGGGTTTCGAGATTGTCCATGTTGGCTCCGGAGCCGTGGACCTCTTCGCCGATGGAGTGGCCGGTGCGATGGACGAAGTATTCGGCGAAGCCGTGGGCGGTGATGTGGCCACGGCAGGCGTCGTCGACCTCCCAGCCTTGGAGGGGTAGGCCGTTCGCGATGGACGACTGGACTTTGGCGATGGCGGCATCGCGGGCACCGGTGACGACGTTGAAGACGTTCTGGACGTCGGGGGGGATTTCGTGGCCGGTGTAGCCGGTCCAGGTGATGTCGTAGTAAACGGAATGAGGCTTGGTTAGCTTGGCCCACATGTCGATGAGGACGACGTCGTTTTGCTGGATGAGGGCGCTATCTTCGGGCAGGGGTTCGTAGTGGGGGTTGGAGCAGTTGGCGTTGACGGCGACGATGGGGCCGTGGTCGGTGAATAGGCCGACGCGTTCGAAGGATTGGCGAACGAAGGCGGCGATGATCCATTCGTTGACGAGTTCTCGGCCGCGGAGGCGGTCGCCGATCTCTTCAAAGGCCGCGCGACGGATTTCGTCGACGAGTTTGCCGGCGGCGAGGTGGGATTCGAGTTGGGACTGATTCCAACGGGCTTCGAAGTATTGGACGAGATTGGCGGAGGAGGCGACTTCGACGCCGCGGGCGCGGACGAGTTCTACGGTGCCGGCGTCGACCATGGCGACATAGGGGATGGCGCAATCGGGTGAATACTGCATGGCAACGCGCTTGCAGCCGTGGAGGATGGTGGCTAGGCCGTCGACCTGGGTGGCCCAGCTCGAGTAAAGGTGCTTCGTGCCGAGGAGGGAATCGACCATCGTATATTCGACGCGATGGGCCAGCTTGCGGGGTTCGCCTTCGGCAGGGATGAGGTAGTACCAGCGACGGGAGGGGGTCCGGGGCGCCTTGAAGTCGAGGATGCTGTAGGCCAGGGGGTCGCGGAAGTGGTGGTCGAAAAAGAGCCAGCCGTCGAGGTTTTCCTCGCGGAGAGCGGCTTGAATGGCGGCGAGGTTTTTCATTTTATTTGATTCCACCCATCATGATGCGAAGGGGTTTAGTGAAGAGCGCGAGGACTAGCCCGGCGCCGATGGCGAAGACGCCGACGGCACCGAAGAGCGTATCGAGGGGCATGGTTTCGTAGAAGCCCGCGAGGCGGCCGCCGATGTAATTTCCGACGCTGGTAGCGAGGAACCAGACGCCCATGATGAGACCGACGACTTGGGCCGGGGCCAGTTTGGTCATGGCGGAGAGGCCGACGGGGCTGAGGCAGAGTTCGCCGATGGTATGGAGGAAATAAGTGAGGACGAGCCAGAGCGGGCTGACCTTGACGCCGTTTTTGGCGAGTATCGCTCCGCCGACGAGGGTAAGGAAGCCGGCACCAACGAAGACGAGACCGAGGACGAACTTCGCGGGGACGGAGGGTTCCTTCGGGCCGAGCTTGAGCCAGAGCCAGCCGAACATGGGTGCCATCGCGATGAGGAAGATGGAGTTCAGCGACTGGAACCACGACGATGGGAAGTCGAAGCCGAAGAGGGTGTTTTGCGTTTTTTCGTCGGCGAAGAGGTTGAGCGTGGAGCCGGCTTGTTCGAACGAAGACCAGAAGAGGGCGGCGACGAGGAAGAGGGCGAAGATGACGAGGATGCGTTTGCGTTCGACCGAGGACCAGGGCCCGAAGTAGACGGCGGCGAAGACGGCGCCGGTGATGACAATGAGAAGGACGCCGAGGGCGTCGGCAAGTTGGGTGATGGAGAGGAAGCCGGAGTAGAGGAGGACGGGGAGGAGCATCAGAACGGCGAGGCCGATCCAGAGGTAGCGCTTGTGGGCGGTGGCTTCGGCGGGGGAGGTCCAGGGGGCGGGATGGAGGCCGGCGTCGCCGAGGTGCTTGGAGTCGGCCAGATACTGGATGACGCCGATGGACATGCCGATGCCGACGGCGACGAAGGCGAGGCGCCAGTCGACGAACTGGCCAATGTAGCCGACGATGAGCGGGGAGATCCCGGCGCCGATGTTGATGCCCATGTAGTAGATGGAGAAGCCGGCGTCGCGGCGGGGGTCGCCGGTGGCATAGAGGCCGCCGACGAGCGTGGAGACGTTCGGCTTGAGGAGGCCGGTGCCGAGGCTGATGATGCCGAGGCCGAGATAGAACATTTCGACCGAGGGCGCGGCGAGGCAGAAGTTGCCGACGGCGATGGCGATGCCGCCGTATAGGACGGCCTTGCGTTGGCCGAGGAAACGGTCAGCGAGCCATCCGCCGGGGATGCTCATGAGGTAAACGAGGGAGACGACCATGCCATAGACGGCGGCGCCTTTGCCTTTGTCGAAGGCGAGACCAGTGGGGGAGACCATGTAGAGCAGGAGCAGGGCTCGCATACCGTAGTAGCTAAAGCGCTCCCACATTTCTGTAAAAAAAAGGGTCGCGAGGCCACGGGGGTGGCCGAAGAAACTCGTATCTAGGTTAGGCGTCGCCATTCAATCTCCGTTCGCAATTGGACCATGCCGGCCGTATCTTTGGGGTCGATGACGGCGAAGGTTAAGGCATCGTCGATCCAGTCCTGGCTGGCCCCATCCCAGTGCTGCGTGGCAACCGTCAGTGTATATTCTTGCCGGCTCAGCAAGCAATCGAAGGTGAAATCGAGTTCGATGGTTTCGCCGGCTTTGACGAGGCCAAGGGGGCGTTGTTCGACGCGGGTGTTGGTGCCGTAGACGTCCAGGCCCATGCGGTTGCGGATGAGCATGCCGAAGATGGGGTCCTGGCAATCGTGGCCGAAGGTGGCGGTGATGCGGATGGTGGCGGGTTGGCCGGAGTGGAGGGCGGTAGTTTTTTCGCCGAGGTGGTTGAAAAGTTCGACCGAGGAGATTTTGCTGAACTCGTCGCCGTGGCGATAGCTGCCGAGGGGTGTAGCGGCATCGCGGAGTTGGAGTTCGTGGACGAGGCCGACGTAGCGGTTGACGACGTCGTTGGGGGTGCCGAGGGCGACGACTTCGCCGTCGAGCATGAGGGCCGCGCGGGAGGCGAGGCGCTTGACCATGCCGAGATCGTGGGAGACGAAGAGAATGGTGATGCCGCGTTCTTTGAGTTCTTCGAGTTTGTGGATGCAACGGTTGGCGAAGATGGCGTCGCCGACGGCGAGGGCTTCGTCGACGATGAGGATTTCGGGGTCGACGTGGATGGCGGTGGCGAAGGCGAGGCGGACGTACATACCGCTGGAATACTCTTTGACGGGGCGGTCTATGAAGTCGCCGATTTCGGCGAAGGCGGCGATGGCGGGGAAGGCGGCTTCGATTTCAGCGCGGGAGAGGCCCATGATTTCGCCGTTGAGGATGACGTTTTCGCGGCCGGTGAATTCGGGGTTGAAGCCGGCGCCGAGTTCAAGAAGGGCGGCCACGCGGCCGGAGGTGACGACGCGACCGCGGGAGGGTTGCATGATGCCGGAGACGATCTGGAGGAGCGTGCTTTTACCGGAGCCGTTGGGGCCGACGAGGGCGAAGACTTCACCGGGTTCGACGGTGATGGTGACGTCGCGGAGGGCCCAGAAGTCTTTGGGGCGCGTTTCGCCGAGGAAAGGGATGGCGGCGAGCAGCCGATCGGCCGGGGTGGCGAAGAGGGGGTAAATCTTAGAAACGTGTTGGATGGATACCAACCTCTGATTATCAGCGATATCCTGCTGGTGATGGGATATGTCGCGGTAATTCCCCAGCGAGTGGCGCTTGCCCTGACGCGGGCGATGGATTGGCTGAACGAGCGCGAGGTCGTGTTTCAGGTGACAGGGGATGCGGCGGCCCGGTTTTATGGGTCGAAACTGCCGATTCGGGAGTTGGAATTGACAGTGGCGGGGAGTTCGATTGAGCGGTGGGCGGGAGGGGTGGAGTGGCAGCGGGATGAAACTTGGGAGCGGCTGACGATGCGGTTGCCGGGGGTGACGCTCGTAAGCAGTGCGGCTCGGTGTTTTGAAGTGCGGCGGGGGCGGTGGGTTTCGGTGCGGGCTAACCTCGTGCAGAGCACTTGGTTTGACTGGCGGGGGATTCCGTTGCCGATGGAGCCGCGGGGGCTGTTGATGAGGCGCTATGAACGGTTGGGAGAGGACGAGCCGGTTAGGCAGATCCTAACCGGCAGTCACATGAGTTAGGGCTATTCGTCGGCGGGTTTGGCGAAGGTGAGGCGGAGGCCTGTCGTGAACAACACGTCGTTGGTTTTGTTGCCAAGGACCGGGTTGCTCAAGTAGCGGTTGCTGAAGCCGACGTTCCAGCCGAGCCATTTGTTGATGTTGGTGACGAGGCCGGCGTCGAAGTTGACGCGGTAGTTGCCGGAGTTGGAGACGTTGGGATAGAAGACCATCCGTTCAGTGAGCAACATGTTGGAACTGATCTTATGGCTGAGTTCATTGCCGAGGATGAGTTCGGTAGATGTCCGGCGGAGGCCTGTCGAGAAGAATTCCTTGTTGAGGTTGGCACCGGTGAAGAGGTCGAAGGCTATGCGTTTGTTTTGGATGACGTGATAGCCGCCGCCGCCGCCGAGGACGAAGCGAAGGTCGAGTTGTTGGAACTGGTCGAATTCGAGATCGGTGAGGCCGAAGGCGAAGGCCTTCTTGCTAAGGTTTATGCTGTAGCGGCCGCCGCCACGGACGGCGTTGGCGGTAGTCGACATCACGTTTCTAATGCGGGCATTGGTATTGATGCTGAGGAAGTAGAGCGAGATTTTGTCGCGCCTGGTGGCGCGCGTGGCGTTGGTGCCGAAGTTGAAGGTGTTGGTTTCGGCGTTGCCGCGGGTGGCGGAGTAGCCGGCGTCGAAGAAGCCGGTCCAGAGGTCGGTTAGGCGGGGATTGGTGTAGCGATCGAGGCGGGCGAGGTAGCGGGTTTGTTCGTCCTCGGACCGGATGGCGGCGATTTTTTCTTTGGTGGTTTCGACCTTACCGGCGTCCTTGGTGGTGACGGTGTACAGTTCGGCGTCGGCCTTCAGCGAGCCGACGATGGTCTGGCCGTCTTTCAGGATGAAGCTGAGGGGTTGACCGGAATCAACGCTGGCGATGGAAGCGAAGGGAATCCTCACTACCCCGGCGAGGTCGGAGTTGAGGGTCAGCGCATCGGCTTCGACTTTGACGACGGCACCGGTGAGGCGGTCGCCGTTTTTCATTGTGACCGAGTCAGCGAACGCGAGAGAGCAGGTGACAAGAAGAGAAAATTTGATCAAGCGTCGTATCAAAAGAGAGTTCCTGAAAGGTGGCTACTGAAGAACTGGGGTGGGCGTGTTTGGGGCAACGTTGCACCCTGCGCGAATCGATCGGAGATGACGATTCCTGAGTAGGAGGCTCGCCCAACCACTCCGGCCTGCGCCGGGCTCAGAGAGCCGCAGGCCCGGCCATCTAAGCGTGCGGTTATCGCCTACCGCAGTTCGACGTAGAAAGTCTGACCAGTTAGATCCCTGGGTGGGCCTGAGCGTTGCAGCGCGGAAAAACAATTTGGCAGCGTGACATAATCTCGTTATGAATTCTGAATCCAGGCGTGATTTTGTGAAAGCCGCGGCCGCTTTCACTATTGTCAGTCCGCAAGCCGTGCGCGGTTCGCAGGCCAACTCGGCGATGACTTTAGGCTTGATTGGCTGCGGGAACCGCGGCATGTACGTGAGCGGCGTTTTCGCCAAGAACGAGAATGCGCGGGTAGCTGGCTACAACGACATTTACGAAGACCGGTTTCAGGCGGCGGCGCAGAAGTACACGGGAGCGAAGCGGTTCAACTCCTACGACGAAATGCTGGCCGATAAGAGCATTGACGCGGTGTTGATTGCGACGCCGGCTTTTTTGCATCCGGAGCATTTCGAGCGGGCGGTGAAGGCGAAGAAGCATATTTTCTGCGAAAAGCCGGCCGGCGTGGATGCGCCGGGGGTGTTGCGGTTTTTGCGGGCGGCCCGGAGTGCTGACCCGACTAAGCGGATCTCGATGGATTATCAGCAACGCTATGGCACCGAGTACCGGAAGGCCTACGCCGTCGTGAAGTCCGGTGAGTTAGGCCGAATCAGCCAAGTGCGGGCGGCGTGGATGGGCGGTGGTCCGCCGATCAAAAAAGGCCATGATCCGAAAGAAGAGCGGATTCGGAATTGGTTTTTCTACCGGGAACTGTCCGGCGATATGTTGATTGAGCAGGACTGCCACAACATCGACGTCGTGAACTGGTTTATGGGGACGCATCCGGTCCGGGTTTCCGGCTTCGGCAGTCGGATGGAGCGGACGCAGATTGGGGATATCTACGACAGCTTGTCGTTGTCGTACCAATACGAGAACGGGACGATTTTCAGCTTTACGGCGAACCAGTTCGGGAACCCGGGGTGGACGGACATCTCGGAGACTTTTGTTTGTGAGAAGGGCGTCGTGAATGTGGGACGGAAGGGTTATAGGATTTATCGGCCGGGTAAGCCGGTGGAGGAAGTCGAGACCAAGTACGACATTACGGCGGATGGGGTGAACCAGTTTGTGGCCGGAGTGCGGGCGGGCGTGGTAGAGAACATGGCGCTGACCGGTGGAGAGAGCACGCTGACGGCGGTAATGGGTTTGATGGCTTGTACTTCGGGGCAGCCGATGACGTGGGAAAAAGTCAACCAGGCTTAGAGCATGCGCAGTAGGTAGTAAAGCAGAGGCGCGGAGAGGAGCACCGAATCGGCTCGGTCGAGAACCCCTCCGTGCCCCTGAATCATGTGGCCCCAGTCTTTGAGACCGCGTTGTCGTTTCATGGCGGAAAGGATGAGGGCGCCGGCGGTTTCGGGCAGGACGATGGCAAAGGCGAGGAGGGCGCCGAGGGCGGAGGAGAGGGCAAGCCCGCCGAGAAGGCCTGCGACGGTCTTGTTAGGGGAGATGGTGGGGGCGATGCGGTGGCGACCGAAGGCTCTGCGGCGGAGGAACCGAAGACGTCGCTGGCTTGGACGATGAGGACGAAAGCGGGCGGGATGCCGCCGTCAAAGACGTGCAGGGCGAGGAAGCGGCGGAAGGCGTTGACGCACCAGTATTCCGTGGCGGCGACGGGATAGGTGGGCCGGGGGGGGCACGCGCGGCGGACGCGGGTGAGAGTAAGAATGCGTGCCCCGAGGCCGATGGCGTCAGCAATCCTGTCCGTTGGTTACCTGAGCCAAGCTAACGCCAATCAGGATCGCTTGGAGGGCGAAGGCGGCGACTTCGATTTTCTAGTGGCGGAGGTCGAAGAGCGCGGCGTCGATGCCGACGCGGAGTGCTATATATCAATGACAAAGCCAGGCGAGGAGACTGGCGGTGAGAACCCAGCGACCGGTCGAGAACCCGCCGAAGCCAGCGACCAATGCGAGGATATGGTCGGCCTGTGCGATGACGGCTCCGGAGCGGAGCACGTCGTCGTCGAAGTTCATTGGAGGTCTGCCCATTCTTCGAGGCGTTGGCGGTGGCCGGAGTGGAGGTAGACTTGGGGCCGCCGGGCGCGGATGTGTTCGAGGGCGGCGTCGACGGAGGCGGCGCGACCGGTGGCGATGAGCCAGGCGGCGACGGAGACGGCGCTGCGGGAGCGGCCGAGGGCGCAGAAGACGAGGGTGGGGCGGGGCATGGCTTCGATCGCGTTGACGGCGCGGCGGAGTTGTTCTAGCGAGGGGACGACGAGATCGAGCATGGGGACGTTGCGGTATTCGGACCTCCGGGGGGTGACGGGGAGTTCGGCGGTGACATCGACGAGGGCACCGTCCCATTGGCCGCGACGGGGGCAGCGGCCGAGCCAGACACCGTCGGCGATTTCCTGTGCCATGACTTCGCGACGGGTGAAGGCCCAGGAGTTCATTTTGGCGAACCAGCGATGGGGGAAGAGCAGCCAGAAGGCGATTCTGCTGCCTTTGCGGAAGAGCATGGGATCGCCGACGGCGTAGATGGCGGCGACCAGGAGCCAGGCACCGGCGGCCCACCACGCCCACCAGCCGGCGAAGGCGAAGATGGCGGCCCCGGCAAGATAGAGCAGGGCGAGTTTGTCGCTGGGGGTGCGGACGGGGGAGGGCCGGGCCGGGATGAGCCAGAGGCAGAAGAGGCCGACCCAGAGGCCGGCGGGGAGGTCGATCAAATGGTGTTGGTAGGTGGTGAGCGTGGAGAGGGCGGCGAGGGTGAGCCAGGCGGTGACCCAAGGCGAGCGGTAGCGGGCGGCGAGGATGACCGCGAGGCTGATTTGGAGCGACGGGGCGAGGTTATAGGGCAGGTCTAAGCCCTGGAGTTGGGCGAAGAGCCAGCCGAGGTTGCCGGTTACGACGGGGGCGGTGAAGGTGAGTTTGAGAGGGAAGAGGAGGAAGGCGGCGAGGGAGACTAACTGGGCGGTGAGGAGGCGGAGGCCGTGTTGGTCGAGTTCTTCTTTTGTGGCCGGGAGAAAGAAGGAGATGGCGTATAGCAACGAAGAAGTCCAGTAGGGAATGATGGTCCAGGCGAGGAAGGGGATGTGATGTTCCCAACGGAAGGCGAAGCTGGCGACGGGTTCACGGAGGCTGGTGACCCAATTGGTGAATCCGTAGCTTAAGAAGAAGAATGGCCCGAGAAAGGCGAGCCACCAGAACGCCCGAATCACGTCGAGTTCCTTTGGGCGAGGGAGACGGTGAAGATGCCGAAATCGTCGATGAGCTGGTCGATTTTGGTAAAGCCGGCAGATTCGACGAGTTGATCGAGTTCGGCCTGAGTACGTCGGCGCATGACCCAGGGCACGCCGCCGCGATGGCTGGGTAGGGTGCGGGCGATCATTTCCAGTTGGGGGTGCCAGGGTTGGCCGGTGTAGAGGAGATAGCCTCCGGGTTCGACGGCCGAGGCGACGCCGGCGAGAGCGCGGCGGACGGGCTCGTTTTCGGGGAAGAGTTCGAAGAGGCCGGAGACGATGGCGGCGTTGTGAAGGAGGCCTTGGTAGGCGGCGGAGTCGAAGGCGTCGGCTTGTTCAAAGCGGACGCGACTGGAGAGGCCGCGGGAGGCAATGAGTTCGCGGCCGGCGGCGACGTTGGCGGGATCGAAGTCGCGGAGGAGGGCGGTAGCGTTTGACGGCAGAGCGTCGAGGACATAGCGGCCGTGGCCGGCGGCGATGTCAAGCAGGTTCAGCGGTCGTTCGGCGCCGATGCGGGCGAGCAGAGTTTCGATGTGCGTTTTGCGGATGCGGATGCCGCGCCACCCGATAGCGTTGAGGTAACCGTAGTCGACGATGGTGCCGATGGGAGTGAAGCCGGAGGGCTTGTTGCGATAGACGTAATCGAGATAGGCGCCGGAGTCGAAGCCCGAGCGGAGGCCGAGTCGGATGCCGGCGGAGAGGCGGCCGCCGGTTCTCATGCTGAGCTTGGTGCCGAGGAAGCGGAGGGGCTTCTTTTCTGAGTGGGCGTCGAATTCGGCACGGGTGAAGCCGCGCTTGTCGGCGCTGAGAAGAGAGGGCTGTTCGGGTGGGGCGGCGAAAACGCGGTTGATAAAGCTGCGGACTTTAGCGAGAGGTTGGGCACGATCTTTTTCGCCGAGCGTGTCGTGGTGAAGGTCGGAGAAGGTATGAAGCTCTTTGGTTTTGGAGCCGAGGTTCGAAAAGAATTTGTATTGGGGGCGGGCGCGGACGACCCAGTCTTTGCCGGAGACGAGGACCAGCGTGGGGACCTGGATGGCACTGGCGTCGGAGATGATGCGGTCGGCGGTTTCGTAGAGGCCGAGGAGGACGCGGACGGAGATGGTGCGGGTGATGAGCGGGTCGTTTTCGTAGGAGGCGATGCGGGCGGCGTCGTGGGTGAGGAACTTGGCTTTGACGTAGGACTGGACGAAGAAATTGCCGAAGACCGAGTACATCAGACCGAGGCCGAGGCGGGCGAAGGGGACGTAGAGATTGACGCTGAAGGCGGGCGCGGCAAGGACCATACCGCGGATTTTGGGGGCGTAATCGTGGACCCAGCCGGTGGCGATGACGCTGCCGACGCTTTGGGCGAGGACGGCGAGATTTTCGAGGGCGATCCCGTGGGTTGCGGAGACGTGGCGGGCGAAATCGTCGAGGTCGCGGATGGAACGGGCGAGGCTGGGGCTATCGCCGCGTGGGCCGGGGGAGAGGCCGTGGCCGCGGGCGTCCCAGGCGAACATGGCGTGGTCGGGGAGCTTGACTTCATCCACGATGTGCTGAAGACGACCGGAGTGTTCGTGGTCGCGATGGAGCAGGAGGAGGCCTTGGGGCTTCGAGCCGGGCCAGCAACGGTAGAAAAGGCGAAAGCCGTCGGACGTTTCGAACCATAGTTCTTGGGAGATTCTTGGGTTCATGTGGCGAGTCCTTGACGGACGCGATTAAAAATCGTGATGCAGAGCAGAGCCACTATTATCCATGGGTCCCAGGTAGGAATGGTGCCGCCGAGTCCGACCCAGAGGGCGAAGGCTCCGTAGAGCAGGGCCCGATCGCTCTTTCTGAGGACGCCGACCATCGCTGATCCGCCGGCGAGAACGATGGTGGTGCCCATGGCCCTGGGATGCCGAAACACGAACGGGGCGGCATGGACGGCGTCGGCGAGGAGGTCGCTGAGTTCGTTGAGATAGGTGCCGAGGCGGGTGGGTTGGCTAAATTCTCGAGCGAGTAGACCGTCGATGGCGTTCAGTACCGTACGGAGAAAGAGGACGCCGGGCAGAAAGAGTTACCAGCCGGTCGAAAGGACGATTGCACCGACGGCGCAGGAAGTCAGGGCAGCGGCGAGCGGCCGGGACAACTTTTGGAACTTACTCTTTAGCGCGTAGAGATTCGGCGATGCTTCCGATTCTACACTCCGGATTCTACAATGGGATCTTGCAACATCGACTAATTGCTCTCGACGTCTTTCGCGGCATGATCATCGCATTCATGGTGCTCGTCAATACGGCGGGCACAGGAGAGCATGTTTACCCTCCGTTGCGCCACGCGGAATGGCATGGTTGGACGCTGACGGACGTGGTGTTTCCTTCGTTCGTATGGATTGTTGGGGTGGCGATTACGCTAGGCCGGCCGCCGACGATGGCCCGAACGCTGCGGCGGGGGGCGGTGCTGTTCGGGTTGGGTTTGCTTGTCTACCTGTATCCGTACTTCGAGTTTTCGACCGCGCGGATTTTGGGCGTTTTGCAGCGGATCGCGATTTGCTATGTGGTGACGGTGGTGATCTATCTGCGGAACGGCGTGCGGGGGCAGGTGATCTGGACGGCGGCGTTGTTGGCCGGCTATTGGGTGTTGATGCTGGTCGGCGGGAATGGAACGTTTGACAAAGAAGGTAATTTCGCCCGGGTGGTGGATTGGGCGGTGCTGGGGGGCCACAATTATTCGGGCACGAAGACGTGGGATCCGGAGGGAATCGTAAGCACGCTGCCGGCGATTGCTTCCTGCTTGTTGGGATTGCTGGGCGGGCAGGTGCTGGCACGGAAGGAAGAGTTGGCGCGACGGTGTGCTTTGTTGTTCGTGATCGGCAATGCGCTGCTGGCGGCGGCGTTTCTGTTCGACCATTGGATCCCGATCAATAAGCAGTTGTGGACGAGTTCATTCACGTTGCTGATGGCGGGGTTGGACTTCGTGATGTTGGCGATGCTCTTGTGGGTGGTGGATGAATGCAGGATCCAGAAACCGTTCACGCCGTTTTTGATTCTGGGGCGGAACGCGATTGCGGTCTACATGGCTTCGGAGCTGATCGATATTACTTTGAACGCGTTGGGCTGGCGGATGCCTTTGTATGGGAACTTCTTCGCTCCGCTGGCGGCTCCGATGAACGCTTCGCTGCTGTATGCGGTGGCGTATGTACTGTTGAATTTCGGGATTGCGGTGGTCCTGCATCGGCGGGGCTGGTACTTGCGAGCGTAAAGCATGGGAAGCTGCGGAGCGACATTAGCGGGGGGCCGGTCGGCCCCGATTGGCCGGGGTGAAAACCTGGTCGAATTTTGTTTTGAACATTTCGAGATGCTGTCGAATTCGAATCGGGAAGCGGTGTTTGTGCTGCACTCGATTGGGGTGGATGAAGAGGGGCGGACGGCGGCGTTTGCGCTGGTGCATGTCGACGGCGTAGCGCAGTATTTCACGGCGCGATGGGGGCGGAGCGGGGTAGGATCTTTGCACTTTGGGCCGATTCCGGTGCCGGTCGAAGAGGACGACCGGGCGGGGATTATGGTGTATGGGTCGAGGGTTTGCACCTTCACCTGGCGGAGCCATCAGTGGGAGATCACGGCGGTATTGAACGAGGTGCGCTACGAATTTGTAGCGCTACAGGGGGAGACGCTGGTGGAGCCGAGCAACCTGCGGAACGCCTGGGCGTTGCGGGAAGGGGTGCCGGTTTGCGATGTGGATGAGTTGGCGGATGGGACGCACGGGGAGTTGACGAAGGAGCCTGAATCGGCGGAGTCGTATCGGATTCGTTTTGGGGGGCGAATTTGGCGTCGTTGGCGGCACCAGCATACCGGCAAGCAGTCGATTGAGGTGCTGGCATTTGATATCAACGCCGCCGAGATGGCAGCTTCGCTGGAGGCCGTGTGGGCGGAGATTGGCGGGCAGGAGGAGGCCAAGCGAGAGCTCGTTCGGGCGATCCAGTGGCCGGTTTTGTACCCGGAATTGTTTTTGCTCTTCAAACGGCGGCGGTCGCGAGGGGTGCTGCTGTACGGGCCGCCGGGATGTGGGAAGACATTGCTGGGAAAGGCGGTAGTTAAGCTGCTGGCGGCGCTGTATCGGCGCAAGGCGGATGATGGTGGGTTCCAATATGTGAAGGGCCATCAGTTGCTGGATCAGTACGTCGGCAACTCCGAGAAAGGCGTGAAGGAGTTGTTTGATCGGGCGAAGCGATGGCGGGAGGATCGGGGCTATCCGGCCGTGTTGTTTTTCGATGAAGCGGATGCGCTGTTTAAGCGGCGGCCGCAGGGGGATTCGAGCTTTACGCTGGTGCCGGCGTTGCTGGCCGAGATGGACGGCATGGACGAGAGCGGGGCGTTTTTGATTTTGGCGACGAACCGGCCAGATGCGCTGGACTTGGCGGTGACGCGGCCGGGTCGGGTGGATCGGAAGATTCGGATCACTCGGCCGGACGAAGGGGCGTGCCAGCGGATATTTGCGATTCATTTGGACGGGGTGTTTTTGGCGGAAGGGTTGACGCTCGAGGCGATCAGCGGCGCGGCGGCGGGAGAGCTTTTTTCGGCGGCGCACCAGTTGTACGACGTGGAGTGGGACGACGGATCGGTCGGGGCGTTCCTGTTGAAGGACTTGGCGAGCGGGGCGTTAGTTCAGAACATCGTCGATCGGGCGACGGCGAACAAGATGGAACATTGCATTGAGAAGGGGGTGAAAAATGGGCTGGATCACGCCGATCTGCGGCGGGCGATTGACGAGGTGCAGGCCGAGCAGTTGCTATCGAATCACCCGGAAGAGGTGGCGGAGTTTGCCGAGGTGAAGCGGCAGCGAATCGCCGATGTGCGGAGGGCGAGCGTATGATGGGGGATCCATGGCGAAGATTCTGATGGTGGCCAGTGAAGTGGCGCCGTTCATCAAGACCGGTGGTCTGGCGGACGTAATGGGTTCGCTGCCAGCGGCCTTGGCGCGGGCGGGGGAGTCGGTGACGGTGGTGATGCCGCGGTACCGGGGCGTGGATGCGCCGGATTTCTATCGGCTGCGCGAAGACCTGCCGGTGTGGTTGAACGGCTTTCGGCATCGGACGGACATCGATGCTTGCGACCGGGACGGCGTGACGTACTTGTTTGTCGATGCGCCGTGGGTCTATAACCGCGACGGCGTTTATGGCTCCGGCGGGAAGGATTGGGCCGACAACCATATTCGCTACGGAGTACTGTGTTTGGCGGCGCTGGCGATTGCGCGCGAAAGTGAAGCCCCAGACATTTTTCACGTGCATGACTGGCAGGCGGCGTTGTTGCCGGTCTACCAGAAGAGTTGGTTTAGCGGCGATCCGTGCTTGATGCGGGCGCGGACTCTGTTGACGATTCACAACCTCGGTTACCAAGGGCAGTTCGGGCCCCAAGCGATGGGCGAATTGGGGTTGGAACAGCGGTTGTTCAACCCGGGTGAGCTGGAGTTTCACGGGCAGGTCAATTTGCTGAAGGGGGGGCTGGTGGCGAGCGACTGGCTGACGACAGTGAGCCCGACCTATGGCCGTGAGATTCAGACGCCGGAGTATGGTTTCGGGTTGGACGGCCTGTTGCGGGCGCGAAGTGGGAGCTTGACGGGCATTCTGAATGGGGTCGATTATCGCGATTGGGATCCGGCGACGGACCGATTCCTGCCCGCGAACTATTCGCCGGAGGACTTGAGTGGCAAACTGGCTTGCAAACGGAATTTAATAGAGTACTTCGGCCTGCCGCCGGAAGCGATGGACCGGCCGTTGATCGGGATTGTTTCACGATTTGCCGAGCAGAAGGGGTTCGACCTGATCGAACAGATTGCCGGCGTGCTGGCGGATGAGCCGATGACCTTGATTGCGCTCGGTTCCGGCAACCCGCATTGGGAAAACCTGTTTCGGAACCTAACGACTTGGCGGCCGGACAAGTTTGCCAACTGGATCGGTTTTTCGAATGAGATGGCGCATCGGATTGAAGCGGGCGCGGACATGTTTCTGATGCCGAGCCGGTATGAACCGTGCGGTTTGAACCAGATTTACAGCTTGAAGTACGGCACGCCGCCGATCGTTCGCGCGACGGGTGGGTTGGATGATACGATCGATGAAGGTACTGGGTTCAAGTTTTACGAGTATTCGCCCGTCGCTTTACTGGAGACCGTGAGGTACGCAATTCGAGCCTGGTTTGATCGTGATGCTTGGCAGGATCGAATGAAGCGGGGCATGGCGAAAGATTTTTCCTGGGATCAATCGGCGAAGGCGTACCAGGATATTTATGCGCATTTATTGACGCATTGAATCTTTTCCCGGGTCGAAACATCAATAGTTTTGGAGAATAGCAATGGCAGGACTTAACACACTTACGCTCACCGACGGTGCATGGGACACCGAGGTGCTGAATTCTGACAAACCGGTTCTGGTGGATTTTTGGGCCGAGTGGTGTGGCCCATGCCGGATGTTGGCCCCGACGATCGACGCGGTGGCGACGGACTACGAAGGTCGTGTGACCGTCGGCAAGCTAAACGTTGACGAGAATGGAAACGCGACAATGCGTTACGGCATCCGCGGGATTCCGGCTCTGATTTTGTTCAAGGGCGGCCAAGTAGTGGCCCAGAAAGTGGGCGCGGTATCAAAAAGCGAGATCGCCAAGATGCTGGACGAACACCTCTAAACTTCTTCCGCAAGTAGAGCGAAACGGCCCCGGTTGGACAAGTTTTCGACTTGTTCTTCCGGGGCCGTTTCGTATTTATTCGAAGTGGCTGGTCACGGCACCCTTGGCGGCCGAGCCGACCAAGGCGATGTATTTAGCGAAAACGCCGCTCTTGTATTTCCACTCTGGCTTAGTCCAGGTGGAGAACCGGGCTTCGATCGTTTCGGGTGAGACTTCGAGATCGATGGTCGATTTTTCGAGATCGATCGCGATCATGTCACCGTCTTCGACGATCGCGATGGGCCCGTGGTCGACCGCTTCCGGGGCGACGTGGCCGATCATGAAGCCGCGGGTGGCTCCGCTGAAACGACCGTCGGTGAGCAACACGACTTCGTCCCCGAGACCGGCCCCGACAATTGCTCCGGTGACACCGAGCATTTCGCGCATGCCCGGGCCCCCCTTGGGCCCTTCATAACGGATGACGACGACGTCGCCAGCGACAACTTTTCCGGCTTGGACGGCCGTCATCGCGTCTTCTTCGCGGTTGAAGCAGCGAGCGGGGCCGCGGTGGCTCTTCTTGGCGATGCCGGTGACCTTCAGCACGGAGCCTTCGGGTGCAAGGGTGCCTTTCAGGATCAGCAAGCCGCCGGATTTCTTGAGGGGGGCATCAAGGGGAAGTATCACCTGCTGGCCCGGAGTTTCGCGGACGGCGACCAGTTCCTCGTTGATCGTCTTGCCGGTGATGGTCATGGCGGTCCCATCGGCATAACCACCGTCGACGAGGCGTTTGGCGATCAGAGGGATACCACCGGCCGCATCGACGTCGGCGGCAAAGTACTTGCCGGCGGGTTTGATATCGAGGTAGAGCGGGGTACGCTGGCTGATGGTCTGGAAGTCGTCGATGTCGAGTTCGATGCCGGCATCCTTGGCCATGGCGAGCAGATGAAGCACGGCGTTGGTGGAGCCACCGCTGGCGGCGACCGAGGCGATTGCGTTTTCGAAGGCAGCGCGCGTGCAGATGTCGCGGGGCTTGAGATCGTTCTTGACCGCTTCCATGACGACCTTGCCGCAGTAGATAGAGACATCGTCTTTACGGGGGTCAACTTGGGGGACGCTGGCCGTGAACATAGGCGCGAGGCCCATGATCTCCATCACCGTGGCCATAGTGTTGGCCGTGAACTGGCCGCCGCAGGCGCCGGCCCCGGGGCAGGCGTGGTCTTCGATGGCCTTGAGTTCGGCGTCGGTGATGCGGCCGGCCGCATTGGCACCGACGGCTTCAAAGACGTCTTGAATAGAGAGGAGCCGGTCGCCGAGTTTGCCCGGCATGATGGACCCGCCGTAGAGCACGACGCTGGGAATGTTCAAACGAAGCAGGCCCATGGCGGCGCCGGGGATGGTCTTATCGCACGCGACGAGGGCGACCATGCCGTCGAACATGTAGCCGCGACCGGTGAGTTCGATCGAGTCGGCGATGAGGTCGCGGCTGACGAGGGAGGCTTTCATACCTTCGGTGCCCATGGTCACGCCGTCGCTGATCGCGATGGTGTTGAACTCCATGGGCGTACCACCGGCGGCGCGCACGCCTTCCTTCACTTTTTCGGCCAATGCGCGCAAATTGTAGTTGCACGGCATGGTCTCGATCCAGGTGTTGGCAATCCCAATGATCGGCTTACGGAGATCTTCGTCGGTGAAGCCGATGGCTTTGAGCATGGAACGCGCAGGCGCGCGATCGCGGCCTTGGGTGATGGTATAGCTACGAAGTGGCATATGACGCCACTATTCTATCGAGTTCGTGCGATGCAATGCCCGGCCGCATTCTTGCGATACAATTTCCGCCATGATCCGTTTTTCGATATTGCTCCTGGTTGGCGCGGCCTTACTGTCGGCCCAACAGAAAAAGATTCTCGTGATGGGTGATGCCGAAGTGGCTCGCGAGGTGCAGACTGCCTCGGACAAGGTGAAGGTCGTGATGGTCACGCGGGAGAACATGGCGAAAGAAATCGTCGATGCCGATGCGTTGATCGGGACTCCCCGTCCGGAAGACATTCGCGCCGGCAAAAACTTGAAGTGGGTTCAGGTGATGAGCGCGGGCGTCGAGACCGTGCTGCATCTTTCGGGCGGCAACGACCTGAAGAATTCAAACATCATCCTGACGAACAACCAGATCGTGCAGGGCCCGGAGATTGCCGACCATGCGCTGGCGATGCTGCTGGCGTTGACCCGCGGCATCTACAAATTTGTGGGCGATCGCACAACCGAGACATGGCAACCGAAGCCCTATCCCGGCATCGAACTGCGTGGACGGACGGCTGTCGTGATTGGTTGCGGCGGCATCGGCCAGCAGATTTCAGTACGCAGTTGGGCGTTCGGCATGACCGTGATTTGCGTCGATCCGGATGATCTGCCGTTTTCGCCGTTCATCTCGAAAGTGGTGAAGCCGGACCAATTGAATGAGGTCGTTCCCCAGGCGGACGTCGTGTTCATCTCGGCGCCGCACACCGAAAAAAGTCACAAAATGATGGGGCCGAAGCAGTTTGAACTGATGAAAAAAGATAGCTACTTCATCGCCGTGAGCCGCGGCGGAATCTACGACATGGGGGGGCTCGTGAAGGCGCTCGACAGCAAGCGAATTGCGGGGGCGGGCGTGGACGTCACGGATCCGGAGCCTTTGCCGGCGGGCCATTCGCTGTGGAAATTTCAGAACGCCATCATCACCCCGCACATCGCGGGCCGGAGCGATAAAGACCGCGCTCGGATGGTGGGCACGATCAAGGAGAACGTCCAGCGGTTCGTGGACGGTCGGCCGATGATCAATGTAGTAGACAAACAGAAGGGGTATTGACGAATCTAGAGGGATGATACCTCCTCGGATAACAGTGCTCGGCGCCGGGAATATGGGTGCCGCGCTCATTGGCGGCATGTTGAAGGCCGGGGTCGTCGCAGCGGGAAATCTCACCGCGACGACCCGTTCCGATGCTTCGGCGGGGAAGCTGTCGGAACGTTTTTCGATCGTTGCGACTGCAGGCGGCAATCAGGACGCGGCGCGGATGGCCGACATCGTGATTCTGGCCGTGAAGCCGACGAGCATTGTGAACGTGATTCACGAAATCCGCGATGGGCTGCGCGAGAGCCAGTTGCTGATTTCGCTGGCGGCGTCGCTGCCGTTGGCCGTGATCGAGTCTGAACTACCGCTGTTGATGCCGGTGTTTCGGGCGATGCCGAACCTTCCGGTGGTGCTCGAAGAAGGGGCGATTGGGATTTGCCATAACGCGATAGCGACGCGCGCGCAGCGGGATTTAGTGGAGAGTTTGTTTCGGGCAGTGGGGGTCGTGGCGTGGGTGGAGGACGAACAGATGGACGCGGTGACGGCGCTCTCTGGTTCCGGCCCGGCTTACGTGTACATCTTCATTGAAGCGATGATCGCCGCGGGGCTGAAGATGGGCCTTTCGCTGGATGTCTCGGCCCGCTTGGCCGAGCAGACGGTGCTGGGGGCGGCGAAGCATGTGCGCGACTCGGGGCTGCATCCGGCCATCCTGCGCGATAAAGTGATCACTCCGGGTGGGGTGACGATTGCGGCGATCCATGAACTTGAGCGCCACGGTCTGCGGAGCATGCTGATTTCCGCGATTGAAACCGCCACCCTCCATAGCCGACAGCGCACGAACGCGCTGCGCGAGCAGATCAATCTTCCAAACTCATGAAACACCATATCCTATCGATTCACGCCCATCCGGATGATGCCGAGATCCTGGCGGGCGGCACGCTGGCTCTGCTGGCCGATGCGGGGCATCGGGTGACGATTGTCACGATGACGCCCGGCGATTGCGGTTCCATGGAGTTCGGCCCCGACGCAATCTCGGTGCTGCGCCGGGCCGAAGGGGCGGCCGCCGCGGCGCTGATTGGCGCAGCGTACGAGTGCGCCGACTTTCGGGATATGGCGATTTTTAATGACGACGCGAGCCGCCGTCGCGTAACCGAGGTACTGCGCCGGTTGCAGCCGACGGTCGTGCTGACTTCTTCGCCGACCGACTACCACTGCGATCACGAAGCGACCAGCATCCTCGCGCGGGACGCGTGTTTCGCCGTTTCGTGTCCGAACTATCAGACGGGGGAGGCCGCCCCGCTGCCGGCCATTCCGCATCTGTATTTCATGGATTCGATTGAAGGACGGGACCGGGATGGACGCCCCGTGAGCGCCGACTTTGCGGTGGATGTGGCAACTGTTTTTGGACGGAAGCGAGAAATGTTAGCCGCCCACGCCAGTCAACGGGACTGGCTGCAAAAGCAGCACGGGATGGACGACTATCTTCGGTCGATGGAGGAGTGGACGCGGACCCGAGGACAGCTTTTCTCGGTTCCGTACGCCGAGGGCTTTCGGCAGTATAAGCACCATCCTTACCCGACCTCGCCGCTGTTGCAAGAGTTGGTGGGGACGCGGTTATTGCGCTAGGACGACGGCGTCGACGATCTTTTTCAGGAGAGCCGTGCCTTCATGGAGCGTGGTGACTTTGATGCGTTCGTCGTTGCCGTGGGCGCGGGATTCGGTACCGTTGCGGAGGAACACGGGCACGCCATAGACGGCCATGCCTTTCGCGCGGAGAAACGAACCATCGGTGGCGCCGCGCGACATGTAGGGAATGGTCACGGTTTTTCCCGCTTCCTGGGCGAAAACACGCTCCATGGTTTTGTAGAGGTCCGTCGTCAGGCCGCTCGGTTCGGTGGCGGGCATCTCCTGGCCGGGTTCGGGCAGCACCTCGATGGCGGGGTCGTTGATGAGCTTGCGGAAACGGGCGTAGACCTCCTCCTTGGTCTCGTTGGGGAGGCGGCGGACGTCGATCTGCGCCTCGGCCTGGTTGGGGATGACGTTCACTTTCATGCCGGCGCGGAGCATGGTGGGGGAGACCGTCGTGCGCAGCGCGGCGTCGAGTTCCATGTCGCGATCACCAATTGCGTTGGCGGTTCTTTCCTGCGTTTTGGGATCTTCGAGGGCGGCGAGTTGCGGGCGGAGCCAGGCGTACTCGCTGAGCTTGGCCATTTCGCGGAAGTAGCGGCGAGTGGTCGTGTTCAGGCTGACGGGCTGATAAGCGCGGACGAGTTTCGAGATCGCCTCGGACAGGTGGGCGACGGCGTTATCCTTGCGGGGCAGGGAACCGTGGCCGGCCGAGCCGCGGGCGACGAGGATGATGCGCGTTGGAATCTTCTCTGAGGTCTGGACTTGGAAGACGCGCGTCGCATCGGTGGTTAGAATCTGGGTGCCGCCTTCGTTCAATGCGTACTCGGCGTCGAGCTTCTGCCAAGCGTTTTGAATGAGCCACTGGATGCCGGTGGAGCCGGCCTCTTCGTCGGCTTCGCTGAGCAGAATGACGTCGCGATTGAGCTTGGCGCCGGAGAGCTTGAGTTCGATGAAAAGCGCCATTTCGGCGGCGAGGAGGCCCTTGGTATCGACCGCGCCGCGGCCGTAAATGAAGCCGTCCTTCCGCAGGGCTTCGAAGGCGGGAACGGTCCAGAGCTTGGGTTCAATCGGCACGACGTCGCTATGAGCCATGAGGAGCAGGGGCCGCTTCTGCGACCCGCCCGCCAAGCGGCAGATGACGTTCAGCCGGGTCGGGTCCGGACCGAGCAGTTCGCAGGGGATGCCATGCTGCTTCATCTGGTTGGCGACGTATTCGGCCACGAGCGTTTCGTTGCCTGGAAGGTTCGACGTATCGAGCCGCAGCAAGTCAACGAGGTGTTTTTCGGCGCGGGTGGAGAGCGGGTCCTGCGCCGACGCGGCGACGCCAAGCAAAATTGAGAGCAGAAGAGTGCGCATCCCAGTTATCCTAAAGCATTCCATGCGTATTGCTGTATTGCTCTGTTGCGGTGCCTTGTTCGCCCAAGAGCCAGAAAAACAAACCCCTGAAAATCAAACCCCGGAAAAAAGAACTATCGTCGTCACCGGCTCCTACCAAGCCATTCCCCTCGAAGAAGCGGACCGATCCGTCATAGCGATTCCCGCCCGGGAGCTAGCGCCACTGGCGGGTTCGATCGGTGACCTGTTGAATCTTGACGCCTCGGTCGATCTGCGCGAGCGGGCTCCGGGGGCGATCAATAGCGGCCTTTCCATTCGTGGCGGCAGCTTCGGCCAATCGCTGATTCTGTGGAACGGGCTGCGGCTGAGCAGCGTCCAGACCTCGAACCTTAGTATGGATCTGCCGATTCCGCTCGAGTCGATTGCGCAGATCGAGATTCTGAAGGGCTCGGGTTCTACGCTTTATGGATCCGATGCGACCGCCGGCGTTCTGAACGTGATCTCGAAGCCGCCGGCCCTCAGCGAGGTACGCTTTCGGAGTGGCTTTGGCAACTGGGGAACGCAGCAGCAACATGCGTCGGCGGCGTACGTGACGAAGCTGTTTTCCCAGCATTTAACTTTGGCGCGGGATTTTTCCCGTGGGTTCATGGCCAACCGCGACTATCGGAACCTTTCGGTCGCCTCGCAGACGCAGGTTCGGCAGACCGAGGTGACCCTGGCGTTGAACGATCGGCCTTACGGCGCGGAGCAGTTCTACGGCAACTTCAACTCGTGGGAACGCACCAAAGGCTGGTTTGCGGGCGTCAAGCAGGGGCTGGGGAAGAAGACGGATCTGCTGGTTGCTTATCGTCGGAACACGGACCTGTTCGTGCTCTATCGGGACCGGCCGCAGGTGTTCACCAACCGGCATATCGTCGAAACCTGGCAGGCCAGCTTGCGGCGGTCGGAGAATCTTCCATGGAACGCCCGGCTGCATTATGGCGCCGAGTTCCTCGGCGATCGGATCGTTTCGAATAATTTGGGGCAGCATTCGCGGGCGCGGTCGGCCGTCTATGCGGCCTACGATATTCGGGCGCTGAAACGGTTCTCGCTGACGATCGGTCTGCGCGACGAGATCTATCGCAATCTGCAGCAGCAGTTCAATCCTTCGGCCGGGGTGGGCTATTGGTTGACCCAGCGCGCCAAGCTGCGAGCCTCGGCGAGCCGGGCTTTCCGCCTGCCGACCTACACCGATCTGTACTATCGCGATCCGGGCAATGTCGGCAATCCGTTGCTGCGGCCGGAGCATGCTTCGACGTATGAGGGCGGCTTGGACCTGTCGCTGCCGAAGGAGTCGAAGCTGGCGATGACGGTGTTTCAACGTCGCGAAAAGGACGGCATCGATTTTGTGCGCCGTTCGCCGACCGATATCTGGCGGGCCACCAACTTCCAGGCGCTGAACTTCACTGGCTTCGAATCGCAGTTCACGGTGGTGGTCCTAAAAAAGCACCGCATTGAACTTTCCTATACCGGGCTCAACGGCGCGCAGACCGTTCTGGCGGGCCAACAGTCGAAGTATGTCTTCAACTATCCAAGGCATTCTGGCGTGGCGACTTGGCAGGCAGCGTGGAACAACGGGTTGTTCGCCCGGACGCGGATCGGGGCGATTGAGCGGTTGGGGCGGACTCCTTACGCGGTCTGGGATACGTTTGTTTCCTTCCAAAAAGGGCGCGTCCGTCCGTACCTGCAACTGGCCAATATCACCTCCACTCGGTATGAAGAGTTGATCGGCGTCCGCATGCCTGGTCGCAGCTTCGTCGGGGGGCTCGAACTCGTCCTCTACCGACCGCGATAGACTAAACGAGGAACTGCAATTTGCTTCGTCACTTTCGTAAACTTGCCCTCCTTGGGAGTATCGCCTTGGCTCGCGCCGCCGAGCCGGGCCAACTCGACGCCAACCTGTCGATGTTTACGGTGATGTGCGCCCTTCATGCCGGGGGGTACGATGCGGAGATTGATTCGCCGAATAACCATCCGATTCGGGCTGCCGTCGTGAAGAATCTGGCCAGCCGCCAGCTGAAAACCGGGACCGAGATTCGCGAGTGGCTCGAGAACCGGAAGCTGGGTCCGAAGAATCTGGATCTGAATCGCTTTATCTCGTTCGCGCTTTCCGTGCAGGGCCCGCCGAATTTCGGCTACAAGTTCGCTTCTCACGAAATGCCGCCCGATGTGGTGCCGCTGGCCGGCTTTGAACGGCTGCTGAGCCGGTTCTACGCTGAAGCGCAGATCGAGGCGCTGTATAAACAGGCCCAGCCGGCGATCGACAAAATGCTCGAGCGGTATCAGGAGCCGGTGGTGCAGACGATCGGCCAAGTGAATGGTTACCTGCGCAATCCGACCAGCGGCTACACCGGCCGACGCTTTTTCGTCTACCTCGAACTGCTCGGCCCACCGAATCACATCCAAACGCGGGCCTACAAAGATGACTATTTCCTAGTGCTGACCCCTTCGCCGGAAATCCAGACGGACTATATCCGCTACGCCTATTTGCAATATTTGCTCGACCCGCTCAGCTTCAAGTTCGCGGCGAATCTCGAAAAGAAGAAACCGCTGATCGACCTGGCGCAAGCGGCCCCGGCGCTGGAAGAGTACTACAAACAGGATTTTTCGTTGTTGGCAACGGCTAGCCTGATCCGCGCCATCGAAGCCCGTCTTGACAAGAAGAAGGACCCGGCCCAGGCGCTGCGCGAAGGCTTTATTCTGACGCCCTACTTCAGCGAAGCGCTGGCGAAGTATGAAACGCAGGAAGCGTCCATGCGACTCTACTATCGAGAGATGATCGACGCGATCGATTTGAAAAAAGAGGATCAGCGGCTGATGACGGTCGACTTCATCAAAGAGCGGCCGAAGCGGGCGATCAGGGTGGCACCGCGGGAAGTGAAGGTGGCCTTGACCGGTGCGGTCAAAACTCTCGACGACGGAGAAGAGTTGTACCGAGCGGCCAAGCTGGAGCCCGCCCGGGCCGCGTTTCTGAAGGCGTTGCAGGAGACGCCGGACCGTCCTCTACACGCCAAGGCCTATTACGGCCTGGCACGCGTTGCCGCTCGGCAGGCCAATCTTGAACTGGCCGAGAAGTTGTTTTCAAAAGTGCTCGAACTGAATCCTGACCCGCAAACCAAGGCGTGGAGCCATGTGTATCTCGGCAACCTTGCTGAGCGGGCCCAGGAGCCCGAACACGCAATCCAACAGTTTCAAGCAGCTCTGGCCGTTCCCGGTGCCACTGCGGCCGCCCAACAGGCCGCCCAGCAGGCGCTTAACAAGTTGTCCAATTCCCCGAAGGAGAAGTAATGATCATGTCCCGTTTTATCCGGCTCGCATTCAGCGTAGGCCTTGCCGCGGCGGTGGTGCTGGCTCAGCCCAAGCCCAAGTCGCAGAAAGAAGTAGATGCCATCATGGCCATGCAGAATGCGCAGGATGCGGATTCCCGCATCAAGGCCGCTCAAGCCTTGATCACCAAGTTTGCCGACACGGAGTTCAAACCGTTCGCGCTTTACGTGATCGCCACGTCGTATCAACAAAAGAACGACGTCGAAAGTGCCATGGTCTGGGCCGAGAGGACCCTCGAAGTCGACAAGGCGAACTTCATGTGTATGAACATGATCGCGACCGGCTTGGCGCAGAAGACCCGCGAGTTTGACCTCGATAAGGAAGAAAAGTTGGGTCGGGCCGAGAAGATGGCCAAGGGAGCCATGGAGGCGATTAAGACCGCTGCGAAGCCCAATCCGCAGATCCCGGACGACCAGTGGGAAATGATCAAAAAGGACTATACCGCGGAGTCCTATCAGGCCCTCGGGCTGGTCGCGATGGTGCGGAAGAAGTATCCAGAGGCCATTGTTTCTTTCAAGACAGCGGTCGAGACGACTCCGCAGCCGGATCCGGCGACCCTCGTTCGCCTCGCCAGCGCGTACAACTTGGCCGGCCAGTTTGACAACGCGATCGCCACTGCCGATAAAGCAATGGCCGTTCCGGATCTGAACCCGGCGATCAAGCAGGTTGCCGCCAGCGAAAAGGACCGCGCCGTCAAGGGTAAGGCCGCAAAATAACGAACATGAGTGCGGATCTTGCGGAGTTGGCTGAGCGCATCGGCTACCGGTTTCGTCAGCCAGAACTTTTGATTCGCGCCCTGACGCATAAGTCCCGTATTGCCGAGAAGTCCGAGCACGATCCCAACCGGGACAACGAACAGCTCGAATTTCTCGGCGATTCAATTCTTGGTTTCGCCGTGAGCGAAGCGCTCGTCTCGCGCTTCCCGAACTACCCGGAAGGGAAGCTTTCGAAGCTGAAGGCGTGGCTCGTGTCGGCGACGCATCTGTTGGTGATTGCCGAGTCCCTACGACTGGGGGAGTACCTCCTGCTTGGTCGAGGGGAGGAGATGAGCGGTGGTCGCGGCAAGCGGGCGCTGCTGGCGAATGCGGTCGAAGCGGTGATTGCCGCGCTCTATCTCGATGGCGGTATTCTGCCCGCCCGCGCGTTCGTCGAAGTCCATGTATTGGATTCGGCCGGTGACCTTGAAGAGGGGCTGCCTTCGGAACTGACCGACCACAAATCGGCGCTCCAGGAAAAGGCCCAGGCGCTTAAGTATCCGCCCCCGAAATACTCGACCGTAGCCGAGCGTGGCCCTGAGCATGCTAAGACGTTCACTGTAGAAATCCGGCTGGGCAAGACGCTTAGTGCTCGAGCCGAGGGCATTTCGAAGAAAGAAGCCGGGCAACGGGCCGCGGAACTGCTGTTGGCGCAATTAGTAGGTTAAAACCCGCTCGGTAGTTGTCGATAACGCCAATAGTTATGTTTGTAATTATTGGCGCGCTCATCGTGGTTGGCTCCGTACTTGGAGGCTACCTTCTCTCTCACGGGAAACTACCGATCCTGTTTCAGCCCTTTGAATTGTTGATTATTCTAGGTGCCGCGGTCGGAACATTGCTGATTGGCAATCCTCTGACCGTCGTGATTGGAATCATCAAGGGTGCCCTCGGCACACTCAAGGGCAGTCCCTACCACAAGGCCTTTTACACCGAGCAGTTGAAGATGCTCAATGACGTGTTTACCTACGCCCGTAAGAACGGTCTGGTGAAGCTGGAAGCCGACGTCGAAGAGCCCGAGAAGAGCCAGCTCTTCAGCAAGTACAAGTCGCTGATGAGCAATCACCACGCCCTACACTTCATCTGCGATACGTTGCGGATGTCGATCAGCGGAGGGGTTGGCCACTTCGAAATAGATCAGATGATGGAACTCGACATGGAAGTCCATCACCACGAGGCGGATGAGCCGGTCCATGCTTTGAACTCGATGTCGGACGCGCTTCCGGGCTTGGGCATCGTCGCCGCGGTGCTGGGTATCGTGATCACGATGGGTTCCCTGGGCGGACCGCCCGAAGAGATCGGCCACCACGTGGCGGCCGCCCTAGTCGGCACGTTTCTCGGCATTTTGATGTGTTACGGATTCTTCGGGCCGCTGTCGGCGAATATGGGCAAAATCAATCAAGCGGAAAAGGAGTACTACAACTTTCTCCGCGTTGGCCTGATTAGTTTCGTGAAAGGTTTGGCTCCGATCCTGGCCACCGAGTTTGCGCGGCGGTCGATTCCGGCGCATTTCCGTCCCTCGTTCAAAGAAATGGAAAAGGCCGTTAAGGGAGGCGCATAGACATGGCCGAAGAGCAGCCTCCCATTTACATCATCAAGAAGATAGTCAAAAGCGGGGGCCATCACGGCGGAGCGTGGAAAGTGGCATACGCCGATTTCGTTACCGCGATGATGGCCTTTTTCATGGTGCTTTGGCTGCTGAGTTCGTCCGAAGAGGTGCAGAAATCGGTGGGCGGATACTTCCAGGACCCGGAAGGAAACGGAAAAATGATCGGCACCACGCAGTCCGGCGCCGGGGGTGAATCGATCAGCATTGCCGCCAACGACATGGACAAATTGAAGGACAAGCTAGAACAGGCAATGAGGGAGACCCCTCAATTCCAGAAGGTGAAAGAGCAAGTGAAGATGATCGTCACCGGCGAAGGGCTTCGGGTCGAACTTCTCGAAAGCGACGTGGGCACGTTTTTTGAATCGGGCAGCCCCGCCCCGACCGAAAAGGCCACTCTACTGTTGGGCACTCTGGCGCAAGAGATTGGCAAGCTACCGAACAAAGTCTTTATCGAGGGGCACACCGATGCCAAACCCTTTACCGGCGATTATGGGAACTGGGAGCTGTCGTCGGATCGGGCCAATACCGCGCGTCGCGTGATGCAGATGTATGGAGTTCGACAGGACCAGGTTGCGCAGGTTCGCGGCTTCTCGGATCAGTCGCTGCGCGTGGCCGACAATCCGGCGGATCCCTCGAACCGTCGCATCTCGATCATCATCAAATATCTGGATGCGCCCCCGGCGAAGGAGAAGAAGGCGGACGACAAGAAAGACGGTGGCCATGGCGAGAACGGTAAGAAGGAAGACGAGCACAAGGCCGAAGAAATGAAGGGTGACAACGCGAAGCCGGAGCCGTTTAAGCCCGCCGCCGGACACTAAGTTCTACTTCGCTCCCGGTTCCTGTTGAGCGGACGCGGCGTTCAGGATGACGATGTCAACCCGACGATTCCGCGCCCGCCCTTCTTCCGTTTCGTTTTTCATTAAGGGCACCGTGTCGGCATATCCCATTACGGCCATTCGATCTCTGGCGACACCATAGCGCTCCTGCATCAGAGCCATAACGGAGATCGCTCTGGCCGCGGACAGGTCCCAATTGCTGCGGAAGCGGTCGTTCTGGATCGGGTTCGAATCGGTATGGCCTTCAAGGCGGATGGGGTTTGGGAGCTTTTGGATGCTCTTGGCAACCTTCTCGATGCTGGACAATGCCGTCTCGTAAACCCCATCGTCACCCGACGGAAAGAAGCCGGCTTGGCGCAGGCTGACGACAAGACCGCGCTGCGTCATTTGCACCTGCATCGAGCCATCGGAAACCTCTTTCTTCAACTCGATCATCAGGCGCTCCAGAGTAGGGCGAAGCTCGGCTTGGCTACCGCCGGGCCCTTTCCATTGGGCGTTCCCTTTTCCCTTGTCGTCGGGCGTTCCGCCGAGAATCCCGGCGATCTTGGCGACCAGATGGTCGTTTTCAAGGGCCCGCTTGATACTATCCGATACCTGCTGCTGGCGGCCCCTGTCGGCCTGGGAACTGGCGAACATCACGACGAAGAAAGCAAACAGAAGCGTGATGAAGTCGGCGTAGGAGACGAGCCACCGATCATGATTCTCCGGCTCGGGTTGGCCACGCCGCCGCGGATGCCTCATGCCGCCCTCTGGCGACTCGGTCGCGTCCCCGACTCGACCGGATCGACGTCCAAATACGTCTCCAGCTTGTCTTTGATCAGCTTCGGGTTCAACCCATCGACGATCGCAAGCACCCCTTCGACCATCATCTCTCTGGCTTCGCTATCCAGGCGCGCTCGGCCCTTGATCTTGTTTCCCGCCGGCAGAAACAGGAGATTCGCCAAGGCCACGCCGTAGACCGTGGCGACAAACGACACCGCAATTCCGTGCCCAACACGGTCGATGTCCGCCAAGTTCTTCATCACTTGAATCAACCCCATCACGGCTCCGATAATGCCTACGGTCGGCGCGTAGCTTCCCGCGCTTTCCCAGATTTTGGCTTCTTGCTCCGCCCTCGTCTCTCGCACGACGATGTCCAATTCCATAATCCGCCGCAGCTCGTTCGTGTCTACCCCATCCACTGCCATCTTGAGCGCTTTGAGCAAAAAGGGATCCTGGATGGAGTTGAACTCATCTTCGAGCGAGATTAACCCCATGCGACGAGCCTTGGTCGCTAGCGCGACAACCTCTTCGATAATGTCCGGCTTTGATCGAGGCGATTCGAAAATGACGTCCCGCAACCGAATCACTCCGCCCCGCAGCGTGCTCAGCGGGTAGTGGACCATTACCGCCCCCATTGTGCCGCCCAGGACAATCAGCAGCGCTGTATGTTGGGCGATATCCTGAAGCGAACCTCCTTCCATCAGGAGTCCTCCCAGAATCGCCAGCGCCGCCACCACTAAGCCGCCCAGGGTGGCTAAGTCCGGTCGCCGCCTCCTCTTGCTACCGGCCATGGCCTACCGGCAACAAGGGACTACACTGATTGACCCTTTGGCGGAATGCTACTACCCGATCTACGACCTCCGACGGTGTCTCTCGAACCACGAGCTTCTGACCGTTCGTCAAACGAACGATCGTATCCGGGATCGATTCAATCTGTTCGATCAAATCGTCATTGAGCATCATCGGTAAACCGTTGATGCGGGTCAGAGCAATCATGAGATGGGAGCCTTATAGCTCTTTTCGACCGCCACCCGGCCGACTTTAACCTATTTCAATAACTTTAAGACCGCTCTTAACTCGGCCCGCACCTCGTCCCAACTCTCCAGTGGAATCCCTTCTTCCATCGCAAACAGCGCGGCTTGCTTGCGAGGCTTCAATGCCGTTTTCTCCAGCACGATAGCCTTGCCCTTCAATCCCAGCGTCTTCTTCGCCCCTTCGATGGTATACCGCTTATCGTAAAGCAGGTGTTTGATCTCCAGGACCAATTCCACCTCTTTCCGAGGGTAGAGGCGCTGGTTCGTGCCACTCTTCTTCGGCCGCAGTTGGGTAAACTCAGTTTCCCAATAGCGCAATACATAAGCCTTCACCCCTGCCAACTTACTTACCTCGCCGATGCGAAAATAAAGCTTGTTGGGGATCTCCGGTTTATCGGGAAGGATGTCTCCCTCCGGACTCGCTTCTGGCCGTTTGCGCGCAGACACTTTGCTGTATTATGCACCGCTGGGCGGCACCAGCGCTACCATGGAATTTCAATGCAAGTTTTATCAGGAATCCATCCCGTCACCGAGGCGCTCCGCGCCGGTCAACCCGTCGAACGAATCCTCGTCGCCAAAGGTGCCGGCGGCCCCAAGGTCCAACTCATCATCGACCTCGCCAAACAGGCCAATGTCCCCGTGCGCTATGAGCCTCGGGAGGCTCTCGACCGCGCCAGCAAAGCCGCTTCCCACCAAGGCGTCGTCGCTTTCACCTCCGGCCAGCGTTACGCCCAGTTCGCGGAGCTTCCGGCCACCGCTCAACTTCTCGTCCTGCTCGACGGCATCGAAGATCCCCACAATCTGGGCGCCATCATCCGCTCGGCCCATGCCGCCGGTGCCGACGCGATCCTGCTGCCCGACCGCCGCGCCGCCCCTGTCACCGAAGTCGCTGCCAAGGCCGCGGCGGGCGCACTCGCCCATATGCCCATCGTCCGCATCGGCAACGTAGCCCAGACACTCGAAAAATTGAAGAAAGAAGGCTACTGGATCTACGGGCTCACCGAGCACGGGACCGAGCAATACGACCAGGTCCACTTCCATCTGCCGACGGTTCTGGTCGTTGGTGGAGAGGGCGCCGGGATTCATGAACTCGTCGCCCGCAACTGCGATTTACTCGTCAAGATCCCCATGTACGGCAAGATCGGCTCCCTCAACGTGAGTGTCGCTACCGGCATCGCGCTGTTTGAATGGCGACGCCGTGCAGCGACGACTCACTAGAGAGATACCATAGGAGTTCATGCGCCAACTTCTCGCGCTGTCTCTCGCGGTAGTTATACTACTCGCCCCACTCTCCGCAGCTACTCCGGTCCGCGCGCGCAAGGCCATGGTCGTCTCTCGCGAGATCCATGCCACCGACGCTGGCGTCGCTATCCTACAAACCGGCGGCAACGCAGTTGACGCCGCCGTCGCGGTAGGCCTCGCCCTTGCCGTCACCCACCCTTCGGCCGGCAACATCGGCGGCGGTGGCTTCATGCTCGTGCGCTTCGCCGATGGTCGCACAACGTTTATTGACTTCCGCGAACGCGCGCCCGAAAAGTCGTCGCGTGATATGTACCTCGACAACGACGGGAAACCCACTCGCGACTCCCTCCTCGGCTGGCGCGCCGCCGGCATCCCCGGCACCGTCCGCGGCTTCGAACTCGCCCACAAGAAGTACGGCAAAGCCAAATGGGCCGACCTCGTGGCTCCGTCCGTGAAACTGGCGAAGCTTGGTTTCCCGGTTGGCTACGGCCTCGCCAATACCCTCAAGAGCGCTAAGAACCTGGCGCAGTTTGCCGATTCCCGCCGCATCTTCCAACGTGACGGCAAGTTCTACGAACCCGGCGAACGGCTCACCCAGCCTGAGCTCGGGGCCGTCCTCGAACGGATTCAAATGGTGGGTCCCAAAGACTTCTACGAAGGCGAGACCGCTCGTAAAATGGTGGCGGCGATGGAGAAGGTTGGTGGCCTCTTTACTTTGAACGATCTCAAGAACTATGTCGCCGCCGAGCGCGCTCCCCTGTCGGGAACCTATCGAGGCTATGAGATCATTACCGCCCCGCCACCTAGTTCAGGCGGTATCGGAATCCTCCAAATGCTCGGCGTGCTCGAGAAAACGGACTACGCCGGCTACGGCGCCGGCTCAGCGCAAGCCATTCACTTCACCGCCGAAGCCATGCGCCGCTATTACGCCGATCGCTCAGAGTATCTCGGCGACCCGGATTTCTTCAAAGTGCCCACCAAGAAATTGCTCGATCCCCGTTATCTCTCCTCTCTGCGGGACTCGATCGACCCTGGCGCGGCGACGAACTCGGACAAGATCAAGCCCGGCATCCTGGCTCCCGATGAGTCGCTCGAAACGACTCATTATTCAATCGTCGACGCCGAGGGTAACGCCGTCTCGGTCACCTATACGCTCAATGGCGGCTACGGTTCGGGGGCCACGGTGCCTGGTCTCGGCATTCTACTCAATAATGAAATGGACGACTTTTCGGTCAAGCCGGGCGCCCCAAACATGTACGGAGCGATTGGCGGCGCAGCCAACGCAATTCAGCCCGGGAAGCGGCCGCTGAGCTCGATGAGCCCCAGCATCGTCGTGAAGGATGGCAAACTAGCCTTGGTCGTCGGCACCCCGGGTGGCACCCGCATCCTCACAAACGTCATGCAGGTCATCCAAAACGTCATCGATTTTAAAATGCCGATCCAGGATGCCGTCAACTTCCCCCGCTTCCATCACCAATGGCTGCCCGACAAATTGTACCTGGAAACCGACTTCTCACCCGACACCCGTCGCCTGCTTGAACAGAAAGGCCACACGGTGGAAACCGTGGCTCGCATGTGCGAAATCGCGGCCATACAAGTGGAAGCAAGCGGCTGGCTGGCCGGGGCGGCAGACCCCCGCGTCGAAGGCAAAGCAGCCGGATATTAACCCTCATGAATCACGCCGTTTCTACCCATTTCCTCGTCAACCAGCGGTTGAACAACGTTTGGCTCGACAAGATTTACGAAGCAGGCATTCCCGCCGTCGAAATCTTTTGCGCCAAGCAACACATCGACTGGCAAAATAAATCGCAGATTACCGAACTCGCTCACTGGTTCAGTGATGCCCCGCTCAAGCTCCACTCCTTGCATTCGCCGATGTTCAACGACGAGGTTTGGGGGCGCACCGGCCCTTCTTCGATCATCAACATTGCCGATCTCAATAAGCCCCGCCGAATCGCCGCGGTGGACCAGATCAAGCAGGCGATCGAAATCGCCGAGAGAATTCCGTTTCGGTTTCTCATCCAACACCTCGGTGCCCCGGTCGACGACTTCAACGAGGCCAAGCTCGAAGTCGCCTTCAGTTCGCTCGAAGAGATCAGTCTGTTCGCCCGGCACCGCGGAGTCGAAGTGCTGCTCGAGAATATTCCCAACGGCCTCAGCTCGGCCGAGCGCCTGAACTACTTCCTTGGCATCACCCACCTGAATCTCGGCTACTGCCTCGACGTCGGCCACGCTAACCTTATGGACGGCGTCTCGACGACCTTTGAGCTCATGAAGGATCGCATCAAGTCAACGCACGTACACGACAACAACGGCAAGGACGACAAACATCTCTTCCCCACCCTGGACGCCGGTGGATCCGTCAACTGGCGCGAAACGATGAGCCTCCTCCGCTCCCGCGAACACCAATATCCGCTCCTGCTCGAACTCAAGGAAAACCCCGACTTTCCCCATCCCATCGATTCCATCAAACGCATTTTCGAAAACCTGGAGAAACTGTAAATGTCCCTCGCCCATGTCCGCAACTCGAACATCGCTCATGTCCGGATTGCGGACATCGCCCAGTACGACGCCCAAACCGTAACCCTCGCTGGTTGGCTTTACAACCTCCGCAAGGGCGGAAAAATTTGCTTCCCCATCCTGCGCGACGGCTCCGGTATCATCCAGTGCGTTGCCGTCAAAGCGAACCTGTCCGAGGAGACTTTCGAGGCGCTCAAGAACCTTACCCAGGAGTCCTCCTTCAAAATCACCGGCAAAGTCCGCGCCGAACAGCGCGCCGCCGGCGGCTTCGAACTCGACGTCGAATCCTGCGAAGTGATCCAACGCGTCCCCGAAGAGCAGCCCTACCCCATCACCCCCAAGGATCACGGCGTCGACTTCCTCATGGACCATCGCCACCTCTGGCTCCGATCCCGCCGCCAATTCGCCATCGCCAAAATCCGCCACGAAGTCATCAAAGCCACCCGCGACTTCTTCGACGAAAACGGCTTCACGCTCGTCGATTGCCCGATCTTCACCCCTGCCGCCTGCGAAGGCACCACCTCCTTGTTCGAAGTCGACTACTTCGAGGACGAGAAGGTGTATCTGACTCAGTCCGGCCAGCTCTACAACGAAGCGAATGCGATGGCGTTCGGTAATGTCTACTGCTTCGGCCCCACCTTCCGCGCCGAGAAATCCAAAACGCGTCGACATCTCACCGAGTTCTGGATGGTCGAACCCGAAATGGCCTACGCGACGCTCGAAGACGTGAAGTCGTGCGCCGAAGGCCTCGTCTGCTTCATTGCCCAACGCGTGCTCGCCAACCGCCGTGCCGAACTCGCCATCCTCGAACGCGACGTCACCAAACTCGAATCCATCGTCGGCCCCTTCCCTCGCATCTCCTACGACGCAGCCGTTCTCATCCTCCAACGCAAGGGTAGCGAAATCCAATGGGGCAGTGACTTCGGCGGTGCCGATGAAACCCTGCTCGCCGAAGAGTTCGATCGCCCGCTGTTCGTCGAAAAATACCCCGCTCAAGTCAAAGCCTTCTACTTTCAGCCCGACGCCGAACGCCCGGAACTCGCCCTCGGCGTCGACATGCTCGCCCCGGAAGGCTACGGCGAAATCATCGGTGGCGGCCAGCGCGTTCACGACTACGACCTGCTTCTGAAACGCATTGAAGACCACCAGCTTCCCAAGGAAGCCTTCGAATGGTATCTCGACCTCCGCCGCTTCGGCAGCGTTCCGCACGCCGGTTTCGGCATGGGCATTGAACGTTGCGTCGCCTGGATGTGCGGTCTCGAGCACATTCGGGAAACAATCGCCTACCCCCGCATGCTCTACCGCACGAGGCCCTAGTGCATCACAAAAACACGATCGCCATCATCGGCGTCCCCATGGACCTCGGGGCCGGAAGGCGCGGCGTCGATATGGGGCCATCCGCCATCCGCGTCGCCGGCCTCGGCGCCCGTCTCGCCCAACTCGGCTACACCATCGAAGATCGCGGCAACGTCCCCGTCGACCAAGCCGAAAGCATCCCGCCCGGGCCGAAGTCCGCTCGCCATCTGCCCCAGATCGCCGCCTCCTGTGCCCGCGTCTGCGAACTCGTCTACGAGTCCCTCGAACAGGGCAAGCTACCGCTCGTCCTCGGCGGTGACCACTCCATCTCGGCCGGCTCGGTCAGCGGAGTCGCCCGCTTCTACCGCCAACAGAAAGAAGCCATCGGCGTCATCTGGATCGACGCCCACGCCGACATGAATACGCCGGAAACCAGCCCCAGCGGCAACGTCCACGGCATGCCCCTGTCGTCGCTCATCGGCCAGGGTCCACCCAAACTCGTCGACCTCGCCGGCTTCTCACCCAAAGTCGACCCACGTAACGTCGCCATCATCGGCCTCCGCGACGTCGATTCCCTCGAAGCGGCCCATGTCCGAGAATCCGGCGTCCGCGCCTTCACCATGCGCGATATCGACGAACGCGGCATGCCCGCCATCACGCAGGAAGCCATCGCTCTCGCCAGCGCCGGCACCGTCGGCATCCATCTCAGCCTCGATATGGACTCGATCGACCCCGACGAAGCCCCCGGCGTCGGCACCCCCGTCCGCGGCGGCCTCAGCTACCGCGAGGCGCATCTGGCCATGGAGATCCTCGCCGACTCCGGTAAACTCATCAGCCTGGAAGTCGTCGAAGTGAACCCGGTCCTCGACATCGCCAACCGCACCGCCGACCTGGCCGTCGAATTTATCACCTCAGCTTTAGGAAAAAAAATCTTGTGAAAATGCGTGTTGCAGTCCTCCAAGGTGGCCGCAGCGGCGAGCACGAAATCTCGCTCCGCTCCGCCAAATCCGTCTCCGCCGCCCTCGAAGCCTCCGGCTATGAGGTCGTGCCCTACGTCATCTCGCTCGAAGGGAAATGGAGCCCCGCGCCCATCCTCCCCGAACCAGGCTCCAACCCCGGCATCGACGCCGTCTTCCCCATTTTGCACGGAACCTTCGGCGAGGACGGCACCGTCCAGGGCCTGCTCGAACTCGCGGACTTGCCCTACGTCGGCCCCGCCGTCATGGCTTCAGCCATCGCCATGGATAAGGAAACCCTCAAACGCATCTGCGCCGAACGCGGCCTTCCGGTCACCGAATACCTGACGCAGTATCGCGGCGCGCTGGACCCCTATGCGGTCGAAGCCGTGTTCGCTTATCCCGTTTTCGTCAAACCCGCCAACCTCGGCAGTTCGGTGGGCATCTCGAAAGCGCACAACCATCCGGAACTTGTTGCGGCCCTCGACTTCGCCGCCCGCTTCGATTGGAAAATTCTCATCGAGCGCACCATCGTCGGCCGTGAACTCGAATGCGCCGTCCTCGGTAACTATGACAACGCCCGGGCCTCTTCGCCTTGCGAAATCCTCCCCTCGCGCGAGTTCTACGACTACGACGACAAATACTTGCTCGACCTCGCCAAAATCCAACTCCCGGCTGATCTTGACCCGCAGGTGACCGCTGAACTCCAGCGCATCGCCGTGGCCGCCTATCTCGCTTGCAACTGCGAAGGCATGAGCCGCGTCGATTTCCTTATGGAAGCCTCCACCGGCCGACTGTATATTAATGAGATCAACACCATCCCCGGTTTCACGTCCATCAGCATGTACCCCAAAATGTGGGAACACAGCGGCGTTTCCATGCCCCAACTCGTCGACGAGTTAATCCAACTTGCCCTCGCCCGTCATGAGCGCAAGAAAGCTACCCAGTTCTCCCGATGAAGATTTTCTGCCTACTGGCCTTGTTCGCCACCAGCCTGCTACCCGCGCAAGAACCCGACGAATTGGCCAGCACCGTCAAGAAAATTCTCGACGTTTATACGCTCTCCCGCGAGAACAACGCCGACCCCACGGATTCAACCAAGCTCTTCTACGAAGGCATCATCCCGGGTCTACTCCGCAAGCTCGATCCTCACTCCGTCTTCCTCGATCCCGGCCAGTTCGACCAGCTCAAGCGCATGCAGCGCAGCGAGTCCAAGGGCTTTGGCAGCGTCGTCAGTATTCTCCCCGGCCGCGTCCAAGTGCTGCAGGCCATCCCCGGCGCGCCGCTCGCTAAAGCCGGCATCTCCGCCGGCGATGAAATTCTGGCTATCAATAACATTGCCCTCGGCCCGCTCACCCCGGAGCAACTGACCCAAGTCCTCGGCGAAGCCCGGCAGAACCGGGCGATTGTCCACGTTCGCAAACCCGGCAACGCCCGGCCCATTCAGTTCATGCTCATCCCCGAAGAGATGCAGACGAGCTCCGTCGAACGGGCCTTCCTTTTGAAGCCCGGCTACGGCTACCTTCGCGTCACGAGCTTCGACGAAAAGACCGCCAAAGACATCCAAGCCGGCATCGAGAAGATCGGCGGCAACGCCCTCCAAGGCCTCGTTCTCGATCTGCGTAACAACCCCGGCGGCGTCGTCGGCAGCGCCGTCGATACGGCGTCTTTGTTCCTCAAGCCCGGCCAACTCGTGCTGACCGCGAAGGGCCGACGCATGAACGGAGTCGAAAAGGCTCCGGCCACCGCGAAGCCTTATGGGTTCCGCATCGCGGTCCTCGTCAATGCCAAAACGGCCAGCGCCGCCGAAATCGTCTCCGGGGCGTTACAAGATCACGATCGGGCTGTCATCCTCGGTGAACCTACTTTCGGCAAGGGCCTCGTCCAAAACGTGTTGCCAACCGCTCAGTCGACCGGCGTCGCGCTGACCATGGCGTTTTACTACACCCCGAGCGGGCGCAGCATTCAAAAGCCGCTTCGGGATATGCAGCTCGAACACACAACCGACACCCCGCGCCTCGAGTACAAAACCGATTCCGGCCGCATCGTCCGCGGTGGCGGAGGCATCGAACCCGACCAAGCCGTCACCATGCCGCCCTACCGGCCCCTGGAAATGCTCCTCGATTCGACCGGTGCCTTCGCCACGTTTGCCACTGAGTTCCTGCGCGCCGAACGTCCCACCCTCGCTTCGGGTTGGGTCCTGCCGAAACCGATCATTGACCGTTTTCGCTCCTGGCTAAGCCAGAACAACATTCAGCCCAGTCTCTCCGACTGGTTCGCCAGCGCCGACTGGATCGAGTACCGTCTGCGGCAAGAGATCATGAACCTTGGCATGGGCGTGGAAGAGGGCGACAAAGTGGAAGCCGAGCGGGAGCCGTGGATCGTGGCGGCTCTCAACAGCATCTACAAATAAGTGAATGTTGCTCTGTTTACCCCTCTAACGCTGCGCGGTGTGACCTTGGATAATCGTGTCTTCGTCTCGCCGATGGGCCAGTATTCCGCCGTTGATGGCTTCCCCTCCGGTTTGGTTCAGAGTAAATAGGAGGTTGAAAAACAGGTGGAAGAGAGAAGCTTCCGCCCTTCGGGCGGGGATTTGTAAGGCATGGGGGTCTAGCGATTCGATACTCCCTGCCGGCGCGCGGCTGGTGCTTTTTTGGGCCGATGACCGAAAAACCCCTTGATCGGCAAGGTGCGAAAACCCTATGACGGGCGCGGATTCGTCTCGGAGGGTGAGCGTCGCCCGAAGTCCAAATGGGGAGGTCCCCATCAATGCAGACCTCCGGTTGGATGGCCGTTCGTAACGCCGATCTGCTTTCCTCCGATTTCATCTGATCCAATACATGTGATTCGACCTCCCGCAGGCAACTGGGCAACGGTTCGCTACATCCTAAATCTCTCCTGTTCTAAAACGGAATAGTTTATTTACTGACGAGTAACGGGCTTGGACCTGGCGCTCAGAAACTAAAACGCGCCCGCTAGCTTCTTTGTCCCCGCCTCCACCACCAGCCAAAGTTTCTCCAACGTCGACAACCGAATCCGCCCGTCCAGCACCCGGTACTGCTTCTCCTCAATCCGTTGCAATAACCGCGAATAGATTTCAATCAAAGCCCACAACGACGCCCGGCTCCCCCGCTCCACCATCCCGATCAGCGGCATCGCCTCGTTGTAGTACCCTCGTGCCCGCTCCGCCTCGAACTTCATCAATTCCACAAAGCCCGGCGTATACGCAATCCCTTGGGCCTTCACCCCGAACCGCCGCAAATCCTCCGCCGGCACATACATCCGTCCTAACCCCGCGTCCTCCCGCACATCCCGCAAAATGTTCGTCAGTTGAAACGCAATCCCACACTTCTCCGCCAATTCCAGCGCCTTCGGATCTTCAAACCCAAAGATGTGAATAATCGTCAACCCCACCACCGATGCCACCCGATAGCAATACTGGTATAAATCCGCAAACGTCTCCACCGGCTTCGGCGATAAGTCGCTCGAAACCCCCGTAATCATGTCGAAAAAATACTGGTGCGGAATCTTGAACCGCTGCACCGTGTCGTGGAACGCCGGCCACACCGCGTGTTCACCGTACTCCCCCCGCAGCGCCCGCTCCAAATCCGCCCGCCACTTCCCCATCGTCTCCGCCGTCGTCCCCTCCAGGTCGTCGCTCAGGTCATCGCAATACCGCATGAACGCATACACCGCGCACATCGCATCCCGCTGCTCCTTCCGCAACAGCACAAACGAGTAGTAGAAATTCTTCGCCCGGCTCCGCGCCACCTGCCGACAGTAAGTATAAGACCGCTCCACTAACTTACTCATACCGACGCCCACAAAGCTTTCACAAGTAACCCAGCCCGTTCTAACTTACCAATCTTCGGCCGCTCCCGCAGCACGTCCCACCCCTGCCCTTTAATCTTGTCCAGCACCGCCAGCCCCCCTTCGCTAAACAATCGCAAATCCAGCGCCAACCGCCGATCCACCATCCCCGGCAGCGCCAACCCCGCCACGAACAACTCCCGCGCCACCCCGCACGCCTCCTCCATCACCCTCGCAAATCCCGGAGTAAACCTCCGCGCAAATAAGTCCGCATCCGTCACCCCGTGCTTCGCCATCAAGTCCTGCGGCAGATACACCCGGTCTTTCCCCGTATCCACCGTCACGTCCTGCCAAAAATTAGCCAATTGCAACGCCGTGCAAGTCTTATCGCTCAACGCGCAGCGTTCCGCGTCGTGATACCCGCACAGTCCCAAAACCAACCGCCCCACCGGGTTCGCCGAGTACACGCAATACTCCAGCACTTCCTCCCAATTTGCATACCGCGTCTGCGTCTGGTCCCGCTCAAACGCCCGAATCAAATCCGCAAAAGTCTGCCGTTCTAAGCCATACTGCCGCACGGTCGGCCCCAGCGCCACGAACACCGGATGCGACGCCGTCCCCGCATACATCCGGTCCAGCTCTTCCCGCCACCAACCCAACAGCCGCAAGCTCTCCAACACATCCCCGATCTCATCGCCCAAATCATCCGCCCACCGGCAGAACGAATAGACGTTGTAGAAATCTCGGTGCAGCTTCTTCGGCAGCAGCACGCTCACAACATGGAAATTCTCATAATGCGAAGTCGCTAGCCAACGAGTATAAGCCAGCGACTCGTTGAGCCCCCACGCCCGACCCATCGCCGCCGCATCGCGGACAAAATCTTTCGGCTGCAATTGCACTTAGGGAATGATAGCGGTTTTCATGCGACCGCTCGAATTCATCAGATACCGCAGCACTTCTTTGATTTTATGCAGCGGCTCTTCGCCCACCACAAAATCACGCGCCCGTATGTCGCCCCTCGTCACCGCCCCCAACGCCTTCTGAATCAACTTCGGCGTATGGTGAAAACTCGCCTTGCACGTCAGCTCCGAATAATGCAGCAGATTCGTATCCAGTTGCACCTGCGTCTCGTTCGGGCATCCCCCGAAAAAGTTCACCGTACCGCCCTTCCGCAACAGCTGTATGGCGAGGTTCCAGACCTCCGGTTTGCCCACGGCCTCAATCACCACATCCGCCCCGCGCCCATCCGTCAGCCCCCGCACCGTTCCGGGCACGTCGTCGTTTTCCACCACCGAAATCAGCTCCGCCGCGCCCATCCGCTTGGCGTCATCAAGCTGCACTTGGCGCCGCGCAATCGCAATCACCCGAGCCCCCATCACCTTCAGCATTCGCACAAACATCAGCCCAATCGGCCCCAGCCCGATCACCACTACCGTATCGCCCTTCCGCACGCTAATCTCTTCAATGCCCCGCAGCACGCAAGCCAACGGCTCGGCTAAAGCCGCATCGACATAGTCGACCTGCTCCGGCACCGCGTACAAGTTTTTGTCTACAATTCGCCCCGGAATCCGAATGTACTCCGCATAAGCGCCATTGTTAAATAAAAGGTCCTCACACAGGTTCTCAAGGTCCCGCTTGCAATAGAAGCAATCCCCACAAGGCGCCGAATTCGCCGCCACCACCCGCTGCCCCACCTCGAACTTCGTGACCGCGCTGCCCGTCGCCACCACGTCTCCGGCCAACTCATGCCCAAACAACGCCGGAGGCATAATCATTCGCGCGTGATATCCCCGACGAAATACTTTGACGTCGGTCCCGCACGTCAACGCGACCTTTACCCGAACCAGCACATCACCCGGGCCAATCGCCGGGACGGCAACCTGCTCGATCTTGACATCCTCTTTGCCGTACAAAACGGCGGCCAGCATCTGTTTTTTCACGGGCAGTAACCTTGAGGCCTCACCACAATTTTCAAGGATTCTGTCGTCGGATGCAAGGCTAGGTGAAAACCGGCCATGATTTCCTCAAGCGGAATCCGATGCGTCACCAAATCTTCCACTGGAATCGTCCCGCTGAACACTAAATCGGCCGATTCCCGCTGCAAATCTACATCTGCACTATACGAACCAAGCAAAACTCTCTCCCCCATGCAGATGTCTTTGCCCGACAACTCGATGCGCTCTTTGTCCGAAGTCTGCGCAAACAAAATGATTTTTGCCCCCGGACGCGTCGCCCGCACCGCCTCAGCCACCACCCCCGGCGCCGAAACCGCCACAAAAACTACGTCCGCCCCTCGTCCTTCCGTCCGCGCCGCTGCCTCCTCCGCCAAGTCATCCGTCCGCGGGTCCAATGCCTTCTCCGCCCCGAACCGCACCCCCATCGCCCGCCGCCCCGGCATCATGTCCGTCACGAGCGTCCGAATTCCCTTCGCCTTCAAAATCATCGTGAAGATCAGTCCGATCGGCCCCTGCCCCATCACAATCGCCAACTCGTCCGGCCGCGGGGCCGCCAACGCCACCCCCTTCACGCAAGTATTCACCGGCTCCACAAAGCTCGCGGCATCGAAGCTAACCCCGTCCGGAATCTTCTCCACTCCCCGTTCCACAATCCAATCCATCACCCGCACATACTGTGCGAACCCGCCCCCCGCCGCCTCAAACCCCGCCGTAATCCCCACCCGCTTATACCCCGGACACTGCGCATACAACCGCCGAGCACAGTAAAAACAATCGCCGCACGGGATGTGATGAAACGCCACCACCCGATCCCCCACCGCAAACTTCGTCACCCCGGCACCAATCTCCGCCACCACGCCCGCCGTCTCATGCCCGTAAATCCGCGGCGGCGCCAACAAGTCATACTCAATCTTTTTCAAATCCGTATGGCAAATACCACAGCTCTCTACCCGGATCAGAATCTCGCCCGGCCCAATCTCCGGCCGTGCAATCTCCTCCACCACCACCTGACTCTTCCCGCGGTACACCGCCGCTTTCATTCCACTAAAGCTCACATTCGGCAAGAAACTCTCCTAACGCGTTCGCCGCTTCCCGGCCCCGCTTCGCCATTCGAATCAAATCTCCCGGATGCCGCAAACCCGCCAGCGCAATCCGAGCCTTCTGAAAACGTCCCTCTCCATCCCGGTACTGGTTGAAGTCCAACGTGAAATCCTCCTGCGCCAAATCACTCACCACCCGCACCGCATAAAACGAACCCGCAAACCGCAGGCCCGCCGCTTCCATCTCCACCGCGTCCGCCCCCCGCCCCCGCAACTCCGCCTTCTCCACCGCCGTCCGTACAAACCGATCGCCACTCCACAACACCCCGCGCCGTGTCCCCGCCGGCATCTTCCGCGGGGCCAAGGCCGCCCGGTCCCCCGCAGCCGTCCGTACTCCCAACGCCACAAACACATCGCTCAATCCCAATGCCGGATCCAGCGCCCCACACCACCCAATACTCATCACCGCCGTCACCGTCTCCCGCTCTCTCTCCAATGCCAACCGCGCCACCGCCAACCCCGCCGCCGCCAATCGCGGCCCTGCCCCGTTCGCCACCATCGTCACCGCCTGCCCGTTCCAGTCCGACTGCCGAGCGAAATCCACCGGCCAATCCAGCTTCCGCACCCCCGTGCAGTGCCGCAGCCAGCCCCCAAACTCCATCGCGTCCGCACCCACCGCCACGATCATCCGCAGTACCCATTCGCCCGAAACCAAGCCGCCGCCCGCTCCAGCCCTATCCGTGCCGCCGCCGGCTCATAACCCAACTCCCGCGCTGCCTTCGCGTGCGTCACCCACATCTTCTTCCTCGCCATCTTCACGCCCTCTAATGGTGCCCGCGGAGCCGCCCCCGTCACATGAGCCCAACCCGTACTCACCAGCGCCGCCACATACGCCACCCCGTAAGGAACTCGATACTTCGGAGCCTCCCCCAACGCCGCAAAAATCTGCCGCAGCGTTAAGTTCTCGCTTCCTAAAATATACCGCTCCCCCACCCGCCCCTTCTCCCCCGCCAACAAATGCCCCCGCGCCACATCCCGCACATCCACCACATTTAAACCCGTATCGAGATACGCGGGCATCCGCCCGCTCAGGAAATCCACTATCGTCTGCCCCGTCGGCGTCGGCTTAAAATCATGGTCCCCCACCGGTGCCGTCGGGTTCACAATCACCACCGGAAAACCCTCCGCCGCAAACTCGAGCGCCACCCGCTCGGCCAAAAATTTCGACCGCTTATAGTGCCCCGTCATATCCTCCACCCGCACCGGCAGCGACTCATCCCCCAACCCGTCTTTCACAAACTGCACACAACCCACCGTGCTCGTATACACAACCCGCTCCACTCCCGCCCGCCGCGCCGATTCCAGCAAATTCCGCGTCCCCTCGACGTTCGACTTGTATAACTCCTCCGGCTCCGACGACCACAGCCGATAGTCCGCCGCCACGTGATAAACCATCCCGCAACCCGCCACCGCCCGCTCCAGCGACGCCGCGTCCTGCAAGTCCCCTGTCACCACCTCAAAATTCGAAAACCGCTCCGGCAACTCCCGCACCGGGTTCCGCCCCCGCGTCAGCGCCCGTACCGGCACCCCCGCCTCTGCCAGCAGCTTGGCCACATGCCAACCTACAAATCCTGAAGCCCCTGTGACGAGTGCCGGCTTCAACGCTCTGCTTTCAGGAACGTCGAAAGCGCCAAAAGCGGGAACGAGTTCCGGTAAAGGTGGTACCGCAGATAGAACACGTTCGGGAAGCCTGTCCCCGTCGCCGCGTCTTCATCCCAAGACCCGTCTGCGTTCTGTTTCTCGATCAAAAATTCCACGCCCCGCTGCACGCTCGACGAATACGTATCGCCGCTCGCAATCAACCCCAGCACCGCCCACGCCGTCTGCGAAGGCGTCGAAGGCGCCACCACAAACCCATTCCCCCGATAGCTCTCCGGACTTTCCCCCCACCCGCCGTCTGAGTTCTGAATCGACCGAATCCACTCGCCGGCCCGCAACACTGCCACTTCCCGATCGCTCTCCCCCGCCGCCCGCAACCCGCGCACCGCAAAGCACGTGCCGTAGATGTAGTTCACGCCCCAACGCCCCTGCCAGCTTCCATCCGCCTCTTGCGAGTTTTCCAAATACGCCAAGCCCTTTTTGATCGCCGCGTGTTCAATAGGAATCCCGTGCAGCACGAGCGACTCCACCACCCGCCCCGTAATGTCCGGGCATGTCGGATCCAGCATCGCGTTGTGGTCGGCAAACGGAACGTCGCTCAGAAACTGCCAGTTGTTATCGGCGTCAAACGCCGCCCATCCACCATCGCTCGATTGCATCGCCAGCAGCCAGTTCACTGCCCGCTTCTCACAACTCGCCTGCGACCCCGTCTTTTCACACTTCGTAAAGTGCAGCCCCAACATCACCATCGCCGTATCGTCGATATCCGGGTAATACTCATTCGCGAATTCGAAGTACCAGCCCGACGGCTCCACGTTCGGGCGCTTCACGCTCCAATCGCCCTTCCGCCGAACCTCTTTCGTCAACAGCCAATCGCCCGCCCGGTTCATCACCGACGCCGGAGCCATGCCACTTTCGCCCAGCGCATGCGCGGCAATCGCCGTATCCCAAACCACCGAAAGACAAGGCTGGAAGAAAAACCGCTTGCCATCGTCCACCATCAAACTGGCGAACTGATTCTCGGCTTCATTCCGGTCCGGATGCTCCGGCGCATAACCCAGCAGGTCCATCGCCATCACCGTGTACATCATCGGCGGATAAATCGCCGCCAACCCATCGGTATAACGCGTCCGCTCCACCACCCATTCCATACACTTGCGGATCGCCCGCTGCCGAATCGCCCCGCTGCCAAACCGCTCCCACCACTTGAAGACTTTATCAATCCGCAAAAACGTGTTCCGCCGATTGAAGAACCCATCATCGCGCGGCAACTCCAACGTTACTCCGGGGGCCAGTAACTCATCGAGCGTGAATCCATCCGGCACCGGCCGGGCCGTCACCGCCATCGCGTGGACAATCGACAGCGGAATCACAATGGCTCGCGTCCACGAACTCATCTCATAGATCACTTTGCCGAGCAAAATCAGCTCCGGCGGAATCGAAGGAACATGCTGCCGCGGATACAACCCAAACAAGCTCAGGTTGATCTTCACGTAGCTATTAGCCGACTGCAACCCGCCAAGACCCAAAATCGTCGCCCGTAGAGACGCCATCCGCGTATCGGCCACCGAAATCCCCGCCGTTTTGAGAGCAAAATAGGCTTTCACGGAAGCGTTTACATCTGCCGGACCACCCGGGAAAATGTTGAACCCGCCACCTTCCACCTGCCGCTGTAAAATCGATTTTACCGCCCGGTCAATCTGAATCCGCGTCGGCGGATCCCATTTTCCGTTCGTCGGCGGATACAGCCACAACTGTAACAACACGAAGTCCGATTCCAGCGTCGTATCCGCTGTTAAATCTCCCCACCAGTAGCCCGCATCGTGCTGATTGGCGACAAACCAATCCACCGATCGTTTCGCCGCTTGGGCGGCCGAAGCAACTAAAGCGTCACTAACTTGCAGGCTTGGGGTCATAGGGAAGCGGAAGTCGTGATTTGGGTCAACCGGGCGCTATTCAACTCCGGAGGCAACTGGAACCGAACGTCCTCTTCCTTCACTTCCAACTCTTCCAACTCGTCAAATCCATTCGCTTTGAGATACGCGATAATCTGCTCAACCAGATGCTCCGGCGCCGAAGCCCCAGCCGTAATCGCCACCGTCTTCACCCCAACCATCCACTCGGTCTGCACATCGAGTTCGTCATCCACTAGGTATGCCGGTACCCCCGTGTTCTGGCATACTTCCACCAACCGCTGCGAATTCGAACTATTCTTCGAACCCACCACGAGCAGCAAATCACACAACGGCGCGACCGCCTTTACGCCCACCTGCCGGTTCTCCGTCGCATAGCAAATGTCCTGCGAATGCGGCCCCTGAATCAGCGGGAACCGCTCACTCAGCCGCTGCACAATATGGCTCGTCTCGTCCAGGCTCAACGTCGTCTGCGTCAAATACGCCATCTTCGTCGTGTCCGCCACCACGAGCCGATCCACGTCTTCCACCGTCGAAACCAGCTTCATTGCCTCGGGCGCTTCACCTAACGTACCCACGACTTCATCGTGGTTTTCGTGGCCGATCAGGATAATTGAATAGCCATTCCGCGCAAACTTCACCGCTTCCAAATGAACCTTCGTCACCAGCGGACAGGTCGCATCAATCACCTGCAAATTCCGCTCGACTGCGTCCGTCCGAACCGCGGGAGCCACGCCATGCGCACTAAAAATAACCCGCCCTTGGCTCGGTACTTCGTCCAACTCTTCGACAAAAACCGCCCCCGCGGCCCGAAGCTCGTCCACAACATGCTTGTTGTGGACAATCTCCTTCCGAACGTAGATCGGAGCGCCATACAATTCCAGCGCAATCTTCACAACGTCAATCGCGCGCACAACCCCCGCGCAGAAGCCGCGCGGCGTCAAAAGGATAATTTTCTTGCCGAAAGCCATAAGGACGGATCTCTTACAGTATAGCCCGGATCTGCTCGATCAACTCCCCTTCGCCCTCGATTTCCATCCCAATCCGTAACCAAAATACCTTCACCGGAGCCATCATTTCCGCCACGTTCGGCGGCAAATTCATTAAATCTTTTTCAGTTGTTAACAGAACCGCGGCGGCCTGTAACTTGGCGTGCTCCCGCAGTCGAACCAGTTCCGCGTGGCGATAGGAATGATGGTCGCCAAAAGTCCAACGGAACAGCGGCACCACCTCCTGCCCCCGCAACGTAGACCAAAACGTCGTCGGGTTCGCCAACCCGCAAAACGCCGCCACCCGCTCCCCCCCCAACTCGACGTTCTCGCCCGTCTGCGCGTCCACCCAACTCTCCGCCACCACCCGCGATCGATAAATCGGCACCATCGCCAACCGCGCCCGCAGCGCCCCGTAGGTCCGGCCACGCTCGGTACGCGTCAACAAAACGGCCGAAGCCCGACCGAGCACCTCCGGCATCTCTCGCAATCGTCCCAGCGGAAACGACGCATCGCCCGCAAACGGATCCCGCGCATCGAGCAACACCAAATCAAACTCGCGCGCCAACCCGTAGTGCTGAAATCCATCGTCCAGCAAAAATAGCTCCGGCTGCAGCGCCGCCTCCATCGCCCGGCCCACCGCGTACCGATCCCCGCCCACCCCCACATGCGCCGCCCCCGACCGCACAAAAATCTGCGCTTCGTCCCCCGTCCGCTCCACTGCCATCGCTGTCCCCCGCGGAATCACTGTCACCGGTTCGGTCAGCAACCGTTTGTAACCCCGCGTCAGAATCGCTGGATTCGCAAACTGCCGCGCCAACCGCAACACCGTCGGCGTCTTCCCTGACCCACCCATACTGATCCCACCAACGCTCACCACCGGCGTATCCAACCGCCGCACCGCCGCCCCCTGTCGATTCCACCGCCCTCCCCTCTTCCACAGCCACGCGAGCGGAGCCAGCAGCAGCCAGAATAACCACGGATGCAGCGGCACCGGCCAAGCTCGTTCAACCTCGTCCCGCAAAACGCCCAACGTCCGCCCCAGCGCTCCGCGCCGCTGCTCGGCCAGCGCTTTCGCCCGCCCGCCCCATTCGCCCGGGTCCCGCAGCAACTCCATCACCACCGCCGCCAAGTCCGTCCGTCCGCACCGCTTTAATCCGCCCCCCGCCGTAAACGCCGCCGCGATCTCGGCAAAGTTCTCCATGTGCGGTCCAGCCACCACCGGCTTGCCCAACAACCCCGGCTCCAAAATATTGTGGCCGCCCCGCCGCGCCAGGGTCCCCCCCATCACCACCAAGTCCGCCAGCCGAAACAACCCGCTCAACTCTCCCAGCGAATCCAGCAGCAAAACCCCCGGAGCCGCCATCGGCGTCAACGACGTCCGTCGCCGAAAGGGAATCCCCGCCGCCGCCAACTTCTCCGCCACTAAGTCAAAACGCTCCGGCTTCCGCGGTGCCAGGATCATCACGAGACCCGGAAAACCCCGGACCCACTCCCCCCACGCCGCGATCACCAAATCGTCTTCGTCAATATCCTCGCAATGCGTGCTCGCCACCACCAGCACCTTCTCCGCCCCTGTCACCCAAGCCGTCACATCCGCTGGCGTCGAAATCTTCTCCGGGTCAAAATCGTACTTCAAGTTGCCGTTGTCGATCGCCTCGGTCGCCCCAAGTGCTCTATATCGATTCTGGTCTTGCGCGCTCTGCGTCAGCACCCGATGCGGAATCGCCATCACCGGTCGAAACAGCCATCGAAACCGCTCGTAGCGCGGCAGCGCCCGGTCCGAGATTCTCCCGTTCACGACGATCAGCCGCGCTCCGCTCCGCCGCGCCTCCCGCCACAGGTGCGGCCAAATCTCCGTCTCTAGAATCACCACCAGCGTCGGTCGCAGCGCCCGCAAAACCCGGCGCACGGCAAAGCAAAAATCGAGCGGCGTGTAGAAGACTCCGTCAGTCCAACTCGCCAGTTTCTCCTCGGCCATCCCCCGACCGGTCGTCGTCGTCGTCGAAACATAAATCGGAGTGTCCGGGTACTCCGTCCGCAGCGCCCGAACGAGTTCCACAGCACTGAGCACCTCACCCACCGACACCGCGTGCAACCAAATGCCCCCGGGTGCCGTCACAGCAAAAGGCAGACCGCCGAACCGCTCCGGCAGCGTTTTGCCGTACCGAACCATCAAAAACACAAAAAGCGCGGGAAATCCCACGAATTGCGCGAAGCGATAAAGAAGAAAAATAAAGGTCTGCAATCGACAGCCCCCAGTATAGCCGCGTCCCCTACAATGAAACTCATGAAGGCTCTCTGCGTCGCCCTATTCCTCACCGCCTCCGCACAGGCAGAAAAGAAGCCAGAACCCTTTCGGCCCGCCGCCATCGAGACCTACGCTTCCATGCAAACCAACCAAGGGCTCGCCGTCGCCGCCGTCGCCTACGATGACGCCGACGAGGCCAAGGCCGCCTTCGGCAAAGTGAACCCCTATGAGCACGGCATCCTGCCCGTTCTCCTGCTCCTCAAGAATGAGAGCAAGAAAACGCTGAACCTCGAACGCGCTCGTTTCCAGTACCTCGTCCCCGGCTCCCGCAAGCTCGACGAAACCCCAGCCGAAGACCTCGCCCGCTTGAAGGGCCCGGCCCGCCCCCGCTACAACCCGACTCCGCTACCGACCACCATTCCCGGTATGAAACGAAACAAAAACCCGCTCCAAAGCCCGGTCATCATCGAAAGAGCCTTTTCCGCCAAAATGCTCCCCCCCGGCGAGTCGGCCTATGGCTTCGTCTATTTCCAGACCGGTCATTCCCGCACTGCCCGCCTGTACATCACCGGCATCACCGAAGCCCAGACGAGCCAGGAACTCTTCTACGTCGAAGTCCCGCTCGGCTCGAATTAAACATGGACCGTATCACTCTAATCTCTACCGGCGGGACCCTCGAAAAGAGCTACTCCGAGCAAGCCGGAGGAGTCCAGAACAAAGAAAGCAAAGTCGAGCAGTATCTTCGTCAACTCCGTCTGCCCGACCTCAACGTCGAGACGATCCGTTTAATGAACAAGGATAGCCTCGAGATGACCGACGGGGACCGTCAGTTCATCTTGGCCGCCGTCCGCCATCACGAACCCGGGGCCAAAGGCATCGTGATCACCCACGGCACCGACACCCTGGTCGAAACAGGAAAAGTGCTCGCGGCCGGTCTCCCGAACCTGATCGTTCCCGTCATTCTGACCGGAGCGATGACCCCACTCGGCTTTGAAGGCTTCGACGGGCTCCAGAATTTAACCGAGAGCCTGCTCGCCGCCCGACTCCTCCCGGCCGGGGTCTACCTAGTCATACATAGCCAGGTATTCCCCATTGACAACGTTTACAAGGACCGCGAGGTCGCCCGCTTTAGGCGGCTTTCTGCGGCACAACCACCGCCGGTTTCGGCGTAGCCGGGACTACTTTCGGAGCCGCTGGTTTCGGCGCACCCGGGACTACTTTCGGAGCCGCCGGTTTCGGCGCACCCGGGACTACTTTCGGAGCCGCCGGTTTCGGCGCACCCGGGGCCACTTTCGGAGCCGCCGGTTTCGGCGCAGCCACGGGCGGATAACCTTCGCGCCGAACCACGACGCGCATCTTCACCGGGACCGCCGGAGAATCGCCACGGCCTTTCGGCACATTAGCCACCTTGGCCACCAACTCCTGCCCCTCAATCACCTGCCCGAAAATCGTGTGCCGCCCGTTCAAATGAGACGGGGTGCCCTCCGTGATAAAGAACTGGCTCGAGCCCGTGTTCGGTCCGGCGTTGGCCATCGCCAAGCGTCCAGGAACGTCAAACTTTAAAGAAGGGTGAAACTCGTCCGGAATCGGATCGGTGCCGCCAGTGCCTGTCCCGAGCGGATCGCCGCCCTGGATCATGAAGCCCGGGATCACCCGATGGAACGTCAGCCCATTATAAAGGGGCAGCTTCGATTTCACTCCCGTTCGCGGGTTAGTCCATTCTTTTCGTCCCATCGCGAGATCGGAGAAGTTCTTCACCGTGATCGGAGACTCGGCGACGAACATCTTCGTAACAATTGTGCCCAGTGTGACCGCCCCTTGAGTGATCGTAAAGTAGGCGTAGGTGCCGGGTTCACGAGCCGGCTTGGCCGGGGCCACCGCTGGTTTGGGAGCGACCACAGCGGGTTTGGGAGCGGCAGGCTTCGGAGCCGCCGCGGGAGGCTGCGCCAGGAGCATCGCCGGCGCCACAAGTAAAAGCCATCGCAGATTCATATCTGCCAGCTTAAACCGTAACCCCCTCCGCGTGCATCTAAAGCTTTATGAATCCAACTGAAATCACGACTTTAGGCGGAGGTTGCTTCTGGTGTCTGGAAGCGGTATTCGACCGAATGAAGGGCGTGCTATCCGTCGAATCCGGGTACATGGGAGGCCAAGTCGTCAACCCAAGTTACGAGGCCGTCTGCTCGGGGACAACCGGTCACGCCGAAGTGATCCGGATCACCTTCGACCCGTCAAAGGTGACTTTTAACGATATTTTGACGGTGTTTTTCGCCGTTCATGACCCGACGACATTGAACCGCCAGGGCAACGACGCGGGAACGCAGTATCGGTCGGCGATCTTTTACGAGTCGCCCGAGCAGTTGCAAATCGCCCGCACCGCAATCAAGACGCTGGACGTGGCCGACTCGGTCGTTACCGAAGTCACCCCGGCCGTCGTTTTCTACGAAGCCGAAGCCTACCATCAGGAGTACTTTGCACGGAACCCCAACGGCGGCTACTGCCAGTTCGTGGTTCGACCCAAAGTTGAAAAATTCAACCGGTACTTCGCGGAATTCGCGCTGTAAGAAAGTCTGGCGGAGAGATAGGGATTCGAACCCTAGGTACCGTTTCCAGTACGACGATTTAGCAAACCGTTGCTTTAGACCGCTCAGCCATCTCTCCGCGAGTTAGGGCCGGTCGATTTCTAGAATACCACAACTACTTTTTCTCGAACACTGCCAGATACTGCGACTTTGGCAAAAACTCTTCCCGACGGACCGAACGGAACCCGAAACCCTCGATTTGGTCGACGACCCCAGCCTCGTCCAACCGAATATGGTGCAGTGCGAAGTTCGGGTCCGCCCCAGCCATGGCCCCGGGCCGCTTGTAGTAGTCGACAATCGCCAACTGCCCTCCAGGCTTCAGCGCCTTCCGAATCCCGGCCATCATCTCGGCCGGGAAATCGAAGTGGTGATACGCATCCAGTATAAAAATCAAGTCCGCGATTCCGGCGTCGAGCTTAACGTCCCTGTCCGACCCCAGGACGAAGCTAACGTTGCCGAACGCACCGGCCTTCGTTTTGGCCTTTGCTAGAAAATCCGGAAAAATATCCTCGGCAATCACGTTGCCCGTTTTACCGACTGCTTCGCTCACAAAAGGAAGCATGTAGCCGACGCCGGTTCCGATGTCGACCACCGTCATGCCCGGCCCGATCTTCATCGCAGCGATTAACTGCTTTGGCTTCTGCCGTGTATCGCGATGCTCTCCGTCCAGCGTGGCGGCCATCCCGGCTCGGCCTTCCGCCGTTTTGTAGCGATCATTCGAGCCGGGGGCCGCTTGGCCCCACAGCGAAAGGAACGAAACGAAGCCAATCAGAATCTTCATAGCGCAGTCTCCATCGGCAGGGCCAATACCGGCTCCACCATAAAGTCGAGTTTTGCCATTTCGGCGACAGCCTCTTGCACGCTTTGTTCGGAGGTCGGTTCGACGGTGATGACGAACGGCAGGGCCGCTTTATCTTCGTTGGGCAGTTGCAGGACAGCGTCGAGCCCGATCTTCTTTGCCGCCAGGATGCTGGCCAACGCCGCGATGATGCCGGGCTCATCCCGAACAAAGAAGCGCAGATAATAAGCTCGTTTCTGCTTCAGGACGCTGACAAGCCGGTTGGCTTCGAGGCGGTCGTGGGCGAAGGGGCTGACGCGGGTCGGGCTGCCGCTGCGAATTTCCCTAGCCACGCGCATCAGGTCACTGACGACGGCGACTCCGGTAGGGTGCGGCCCGGCGCCGCGACCGTAGTAAAATGTGTCGGCGCCGTATTTGCCACGTACCCAAACTGCATTGTAAGCACCTTTTACGCTGGCCAAAATCGTTGATTCCGGAATCAGGGCGGGACGAACCGAAAGGATCAATCCTTCGCCGGTTAACCGGGCTCCGCAGAGAAGGCGGATCGTATGGCCCAATCGATGGGCGTATTGAAAGTCGATCGGGGAGATGCGACGAATGCCTTCGGTGAAGATCTCGGCGGCGGTGATTTTTTCACCGAAGGCGAGCGCCGCGAGGATCGCCAGTTTACTGCGCGCATCGAAGCCGTCAACGTCCGCAGTGGGGTCGGCTTCGGCGTAACCGAGGCGCTGCGCTTCGGCCAGGACGTCGGCGAAGGCCGTGCCGTCTCTCTCGATTTCGGTAAGGATGTAGTTGCTGGTTCCGTTCAGAATACCGTAGAAAGCTTCGATTCGGTCGCCGCTGATGCCTTCGCGCAGGACGGTATGCACCGGAATGCCGCCGGCGACGCTGGCTTCCATCGCGATGTTCGCACCATGGACGATGGCCGCGTCAACCAGCGCCGGGCCTTGGGCGGCCATGAGCTCTTTGTTCGCGGTGACGACGCTTTTGCCCGCGGCGAGGGCCGCCTCGATGATCTCCTTCGCCACGCCTTGACCGCCGATGAGTTCGGCCACAATTTCGACTTCCGGGTGGTTTACGACTTCGCGCCAATCGGTCGTAACCAGCGCATCGGCGAGGGCGGAGGGAATCTGCTTGCCTTCGATCGTTCGAGCACAGAGCGCCTTGACGACCAAGCGAAAACCAAGTTTCTGTGCGATCGAATCGCTCGTCTCGGCCAGAATCGCCATGGTTCCCGAGCCGACGTTGCCTAATCCGACAATCCCAATATTGACATCACGCATAAGTCGCTATGATAGCAATATGGCGTTTCAAGCCCTGTTTTTGCTGGTATTGGCCGGTGCCGTGTGGGCCCAAGGCCTGCCGCGATCAGGCGGCGACTTGTCACCGAATGAGTCCCCGATGCGCGGCCCCGATGGCAAAGACCGAACCCAGGATTTGCTCAAAGCGGATCTGGCTTCGAACCTAAAGGATCTGGAAACGATCAAGCGGCTAAGCGAAGAGATCACGATGGAACTCAAAAAGCATGACCGGCATGTGCTTTCGGTCGGGGCGTTGAAAAAGCTGGACGAGATGGAAAAGCTCACGAAACGAATTCGGGGCCGGATGAAACGATTTTAATGGCTCTCTTTTTCCTGTTGGCTTTTGGGCTGATCTACGAGGCGCCGACGGCGGCAAAGCCGCTCGAAATCGACGGGAAGATGGACGAAGCCGCATGGCAGAAGGCCCCCTGGACTCCGTTTTTCGTCGATATCGAAGGCGACGCCAAACCGAAGCCGCGCTTTAAGACGCGGGCGAAGATGCTGTGGGACGACAACTACCTCTACATCGCCGCCGAGATGGAGGAACCCAACTTATGGGCGACCTACGACAAGCACGACATGGTGATTTTTCACGAGCACGATTTCGAAGTCTTTCTGGACCCGGATGGGGACGGGCTCGACTATTTTGAGTTCGAGATCAACGCGCGGAACACCGGCTGGGACCTCCACCTCGACCGACCGTACAAGGACAATGGCAAGGCCGACAACGACTGGGCGATTCCCGGGTTGACGACGGCGGTTTCCCTGCGAGGCACGTTGAATCAACCAGGCGATCAGGACAGCGGCTGGACGGCGGAGATGGCATTTCCCTGGAGCGCGTTCAATCGGGGCAAACGGCCGGCCGTGGCGCCGAAGCCGGGCGAAGCATGGCGCATCAATTTTTCGCGGGTGGAATGGCACCTCCGCGTTACCGACGGCAAATACGAGAAGGTGCCGGGAACGAAGGAAGACAACTGGGTTTGGTCGCCGCAAGGCGTGATTAACATGCACTTACCAGAAAAATGGGGAGCGGTCCGGTTCCGATAGGCCCGCCGCATGTTAATCTGACCGCAATGCCCTCCACGCGTCTGAAATCGCAACTCATGACCGCTTCCGAGATTGACCGCACGTTGGTCCGCTTGGCCCACGAGGTTCTCGAGAAGACTACCGACCTGGACAAACTCGCTTTTATCGGCATTCGCCGGCGCGGGGTCCCGCTGGCCAAGCGCTTGGCCGCCAAGATCAAGGACCTCGAAGACCGCGAAGTGCCCACCGGCACCCTGGACATCAACCTGTACCGGGACGACCTGACGACCGTCGGCGCGTCGCCGATTCTGAATTCCACCGATATTCCTTTTGATGTGACCGGGAAAGACATCGTATTAATGGACGATGTCCTGTACACCGGCCGGACGATTCGGGCCGCGCTGGATGCTCTTTTCGACCAAGGGCGACCCGCTCGAGTGCAGTTGCTCGTCTTGATTGACCGCGGCTGGCGGGAACTGCCGATTGAAGCCCGCTACGTCGGACGGATGGTCCAGACCTCGGCCAGCGAGATCATCGAAGTGAAATTCCAAGAGATCGATCAGATGGAAAAAGTAATTCTGGTCGAGAAGATCGAAGCATGAGCCTACTGGGCATCGAAGACCTCGGCCGTCCCGAGATCGAAGCGATACTGACGCGGGCGAAAGACTTTCAGGCGTCGACAGCGAAGTACGATACGTTGAAAAACCGTCTGCTGGTCAATTTGTTTTTCGAGAACTCGACGCGGACGCGGACCAGTTTTGAGATCGCCGCCAAACGGCTGGGGGCGGATACGATTTCGATTACGGCTTCGGCTTCGAGCACGTCGAAGGGCGAATCGCTGGTGGATACGTTGAACACCTTAGGCGCGATGCGGCCCCACGCGATCGTGATGCGCCACGCAGCAAGCGGGGCACCCCATTTTCTGGCTCGTTACTTGCCGACGCCGATTATCAACGCCGGCGACGGCACCCATGAGCACCCGACCCAGGCGTTGCTCGATGCCCGGACGATTCTAGATAACCGGCCTTCGCTCGAAGGCCTCCGGGTGGCGATTATCGGGGACATTGCGCATTCCCGGGTAGCCCGGTCGAACGTTCATCTGTTGTCGAAGTTTGGAGCCCACGTGGTGCTGTGCGGCCCAGCCTCGCTGCTACCGGCGCAGTTGGCGCAGTTGGCACCGAATGTGACCCTGACTTATAACATTCGGGAGGCAATTCAGGACGCCGATGTAATCATGATGCTGCGCGTGCAACTGGAACGGCAGCATGAGACTCCGTTTCCGCCGGGCGACTATTTCAAATTCTATGGGCTGCGGCTCGAGCACTTACAACATGCCAAACCGAACGTGATCGTCATGCATCCGGGGCCGATCAATCGAGGTCGAGAAATTTCGTCGGAAGTGGCGGACTCGAACCGATCGGTGATTTTAAACCAAGTCGAAAATGGGATCGCCGTTCGGATGGCGGTTCTCGAACGGGTGATGGGAGCGTCGCAACAATGAGTACGTGGTTGATTAAGAATGGCCGCGTGTTGGACCCGGCCAACGGGATCGACACAGTGGCCGACGTTTTGCTGCTGGACGGCAAGATTGCGGCGGTAGGCCCGAACTTGACGGCATCAAACGCTCAGATTTTTGATGCGACGGGAATGGTGGTGGCGCCGGGTTTTGTCGACATGCACGTGCATTTCCGCGAGCCCGGATTTGAACACTCCGAATCGATCGAATCGGGCGGGAAGGCCGCCGCAGCAGGCGGATTCACAAGCGTCGCGTGCATGCCGAACACGATGCCCGTGAACGACTCGGCGACGGTGACGACGTATATTGTCGAACGGGCGCGACGGCTTTCGCCGGTAAACGTCTACCCGATCGGAGCGATTACGAAGGGCAGCGCCGGGGAAGAGTTGGCCGCGATCGGATCGATGAAGCAGGCTGGCATTGTCGCGATTTCCGACGACGGTCGGCCGGTGATGAACGCCCGGGTGATGCGCCGGGCGATGGAGACGGCCAAGAGTTTCGGACTGCCGCTGATTAACCATTGCGAGGATCTGCACCTTTCGGCCGGCGGCGATATGCACGAAGGCTTCGAGTCGGTCAGGCTCGGCTTGCGCGGCATTCCGGGTTGCAGCGAAGACGTGATGGTGGCCCGTGATATCTTGCTGGCCGAGGTAACCGGGGCCCAGTATCACGTAGCCCATATTTCGGCGCGGCATTCGGTAGCGATGGTGCATTTCGCCAAGCAGCGCGGTTTACGCGTAACGTCGGAAGTGACGCCACACCATTTTGCCCTAGCCGATATCGACATGCCGCCTTACGATTCGAACTATCGGATGAAGCCGCCGTTGCGGGGCTGCATCGACGTCGAAGCGGTTACCGAGGGGCTCATCAACGGAGCGATTGACGCGATCGCGACCGACCATGCGCCGCATCCCGGCAGCGAGAAGATGCAGGAGTTCGAGCGGTGCCCGTTTGGCATCACCGGCTTGGAGCACGCGATTTCGTTGTCACTCGAAAAGCTGGTTCATCCGGGCCTGATACCTCTGGGCCGGATGGTCGAACTGTTGACGGTAAATCCGGCGCGGATTTTGAACATCCCCAAAGGTACTCTGACGCCGGGGGCGGATGCCGACGTGACGATTTTCGATTTGGATCGGAAATGGAAGTTCGACGTGAACAAGTCGCTGTCGAAGAGCCGAAATACTCCGTTTCACGGTCATGAGTTTTGCGGTGGCCAAGTGGCAACGATGGTCGGTGGCCGGTTCGTTTGGCGGCTGGATGGGCTGAATCTGGATTAAAAACTGCCCCAACGGGACCGGAAAACGGATGGACATAACGAATAAGTGACTTTTTCACAGCACTTCCTGGGTCCATCCGTTTTACGTTTGCCTCTTGTTCGCCGCGGGCGGGTAACGCACCGATCCGAAGTTGGGATGGACTCAGCGTGACCCTGACCGTCTTGCATGGAATTTGGTTGGATAACCCGGAAATTAGAACGACGGATAGGGGACTGCCCCCAGGACCACTCTGGCGATGGAGAGGTGACCAAACGAATTAGGGAGCGGCAGCCGCGACGGCAATGCGTTAAAAAGATAGCCTCCTCGCTGTTTGGTGTGGGTAAGGCCGGATAGAGCGGAGCGGCAGTGTTCGACGGTTTGAGTTGCGGGGCCGGCTGGAATCTAGGGAGCTCGGAGTGTGCGGTGTTCCTGTTCGGGATT
>Ga0114966_10000173_pt1 | contig 60765 bp, 60 predicted proteins | sample M_130207_XF_Meta_FD_87029 | JGI IMG/M metagenome (GOLD analysis project Ga0114966, IMG submission 87029) | Freshwater microbial communities from Lake Montjoie, Canada to study carbon cycling - M_130207_XF_MetaG | ecosystem: Environmental > Aquatic > Freshwater > Lake | place: Lake Montjoie... | reverse complement strand
GGCGAGCAGGGCTGGTCAATTCTTCGCGAGTGCCGAAGGACGGTGACGAATTTCGACTGCGGGATGACTGGACGCGCTACGGTGAGACGGAGCTGGCGAACGTCATCGATCCGGAGGTTTGGTTCGCTGCCGGGGGGCAGAGTGGGCAGGATAACGACTTTGCGAAGGTGATGGACCTTGGCCTCGGGAAGGCGATCGAGGAGGCCGAATCGGCGACGCTGACGCGGGACGGGACAACGACGGGGAGGTCGGCCGATATGGCACTAGATATGGCGCTGGGCGCCGATGGGGTGGACGCACCGTCGGACCTGTGCGCGAGAGACGCCGATACCGGCGGAGCTCGATGCTTTGCTGTTGGCATGCTTGGAGAAAGACCCAGCCGCACGGCCGCAGTCGGGCCGGGCGCTCCGAGAAGGGTTGGAGCGCTGCGAGGCGAGCCGGGATTGGGACGAGGGGCCGGCGGATCGTCGGTGGCGGGATCATGCGCCCGACCGGCAACGGCTGACACCCGCGGCTTAGGCGAAGGCCAGACGGACCTTTTGCAAGAAAGTCGTGACGATGGTGGCGGGGTCGCCCTCGCCGAGCGCTTCGATGGGCGTGAAGCCGCGATAGCCAACCTTGTCGATGATCCTACGGATGCGGGGGAGATCGATTTCGACCTTCTTCGTGCCGTACCAGACGTGCTCTTTGATCTGCCAGTTACTCGCGTAGGGCAGGAGCTTTTCGATTTCGGCGTAGGGGTCGCCTTGGCGGAGACTGCCGACGTCGAGGATGACTGAGAACCAATCGGACTTGACGAGGTTGACGACCCGGATGGTCTCGTCGGCGGTCTTCAGATAGTCGTCGTGGTGCTGGAGGCCAATGATGACGCCGCGTTTGGCACCGTACTCGGCGCACTCCTGGAAGGCGGGGACCATCCAGGCGAGGACCTGATCGAAGGTGTAGCCCTTGGGCAGTTCCTTACCGGCGAAGACGCGGACCATGTCCGAGCCAAGCTTGGCGGCGACGTCAACCCAATCCTTGACGAGTTGGATGTGACCGCGACGGCTGGAGGGGTCGGTGAGGGCAAAATCGTTGCGGACGCCGGTGCCGGTGATGGTGACGCCGTTGAGGAAGGCGGCGCGTTTGACGCCGTAGAGGAACTCGTCGGAGGGGACTTCGGGGTAGCCGGGGAAGTAGTAGCCGGTGAGGTCAACGCCGTCGAGTTGCTGCTGGGCGCAGTAGTCGATGACGTCGGGGATGGTCATCTTGCCAGCCATGAGTGGTTTATTGAAGGAGTAGGCGTTGAGACCAATCTTGATGCGGGAGCCGGCGCGGCGCTTGACCTCGCCTCCGGTCGCGGCATGGGCGGCGGCAACGGCGGCAAGCCCGCCGGTGAGGAGATGACGACGAGCAATCATAGGAGGATCTCTTTGAGTACGCGGGCCGGGGTGACGCCGACGAGGGATTCGTTGCGGCCTTCGTAGAAGAAGGTATTCTTCTGGTGGTCGAGGCCGAGGAGGTGCTGGATGGTGGCGTGGATGTCGGCGTGGCCGACGCGGAATTCGGGGACGGCGGCGTAGCCGAGTTCGTCAGTCTGGCCGAAGTCAAAGCCTTGCTTGACGCCGGCGCCGGCCATCCACATGCTGAACCCGTAGGGGTTGTGGTCGCGGCCGGGAGTCGCGTTCTTCGATTCGATCGTCGGCAGGCGGCCGAACTCGCCGGACCAGACGACGAGCGTATCGGCGAGGAGGCCGCGCTGATCGAGGTCGGTGAGCAGGGCGGACATGCCGCGATCAATGTACTGGCAGAGGCCGGGGAGTTGACCGGCGATGTTGCTGTGGGTATCCCAGTTCCCTCCCCCGCCGGCATAGACCTGAACGAAGCGGACGCCGCTTTCGACGAGACGCCGGGCCATGAGGCAGAGCTTGCTGAAGGGGCCGGAGACCTTTTCATCAAGGCCGTAGAGGTCGCGGGTGGCGGGGCTTTCGGCGGTGAGATCGGCAACGCGGAGGGCTTCGAGTTGCATGCGGGCGGCGAGTTCGTAGTTGGCGATGCGGGCTTCGAGATCCTGGTCGAGGGGGTGGCCGGATTTCTGCTCGCGGTTGAGTTCGTTGACGACGGAGAGCAGGCGCTGCTGCTGGTCCGCAGACATGCCGTCCGGGCGCTTGATGTCGTAGATGGGGGACTTGGGATCGGCACGCATAGCGGTGCCGGTGAAGACCGGGGGCAGCCAGGCGGAGGAGTGGGCGCGAGCGCCGATGCTGGCGCCTTCACCGAGGGCGACGAAGCCGGGGAGGTTCTGGTTTTCGGTGCCGAGAGCGTAATTGACCCAGGAGCCGAGGGTAGGAAAGCCGGTAAAGCCGCGGCCGGTGACGAAGGTGAACTGGGCGGTGGAGTGGTCGATACGGTCGGTCTGCATGGAGCGGACGAAGCTGACCTTGTCGACGACCTTTTGGAAATAGGGGAGGAGGTTCGAGATCTCGCGGCCGCTGCGCCCGGAGCGGGTGAACTCCCAGGGGCTGGCCATGACTTCCTGCGAGCCGTTGAGGGCGCGACCCTTAATTTCAAACGGGGCGGGTTGGCCGTTGAACTTGCGCAGGAGCGGCTTGGGATCGAACATGTCGATGGTGCTGGGGCCACCGCCGACATAGATGAAGATAACGTTTTTGGCTTTGGCCGGGAAGTGCGGCTGGCGGGGCCGGAGCGAGTAAGTGGGCGTCTCGGCGGCGCGGGCAATCATCGACGTTAGAGCGAGTCCACCGAAGCCGAGGGCGGCTTCCTGGAGGGCTTGGCGGCGGGATAGGAAAGGCTTCATGGCTGTTCTCAGTAACTGTAGAGGAAATCGTTGGCCCCGAGGAGGGCTTGCAGGAACAGGCGGAGGCCTTCCTGGGGGTTGGGCTCGGCGGCAATAGCGAGTTGGCCGATGGCCAGTTCGCGGGGGGTGGGCGGGCGAGAGTAAGCGGCGAGGAACGCCCGGCGCAGGGCTTCGGCGGAGTCGCCTTTGCTCTGCTCCCAGACTTGGGTGGCGAAGGCCTGGCTCGTACGACGGATGAACGGCCCGTTGAGCATGGCCAGCGACTGCGAAGGCAGGGCGGAGCGGAAGCGTTGCGTTTGGTTATCAGCGGTCATGGTGGGCGCGTCGAAGGCGTGGAGGAAGGCGACGGGCCGGGTCCGGGATTGCATGAGATAGAGGCTGCGGCGATTGGGGTTGCCCTTGGATTCGTCTTCAAGCCATTGGCCGTCGGGGCCGCGTTTGATGGCTTGCTGGCGACCGTACATTTGGCCCTGGAGGAGGCCGCTGACCTGGAGGACTGAGTCTCGAATGGTCTCTGCTTCGAGGCGCATGGGGGGTTTACGCCAAAGGAGTTTCGAGGACGGGTCGGCGGCTAGGTAGGCGGGGACCTCGGCGGAGGACTGGCGGTAGACCTGGGAAAGGACGATAGCGCGGGTGAGGCGTTTTAGGTCCCAGCCGCTATCCTGGAAGTCGACGGCGAGTTGGTCGAGGAGTTCGGGATGGGAGGGGAGGTCGCCTTGGGTGCCGAAGTCGTCGACCGATTTGACGATGCCTTCGCCGAAGTGGAACTGCCAAACGCGATTGACGAAGACGCGGGCGACAATGGGGTTTTCGCGGGAGACGAGCCAGTTAGCGAGGGTGAGCCGACGCCCGGTGTGATGCCATTCGGGGTGGGCTTGGGGGTCAGGGAACTGGAAGGGTTTGGTAGGGTGATCGAGGACGGCGGGGAGGCCTGGCTTTACCTCGGCACCGGGGGCGAGATAGTTGCCGCGTTGGAGGATGTAAGTGGGCGAGGGGGTTTTTGAGACGTCCCAGGCGGCTTCGATGAAGTTGGGATCGATCTCGGATTGCTTCTTGCGGCGGTTGGCTTTCTTGGCGGCGATGTCGCCCTTCCATTGGGCGAACTCGGGGTAGCGGACGTCGAGTTCCTGGTCGGTGATGAAGTCGCGGGTGGCGTTGCGATCGACTTCGAGGTCGGGATCGTCCTCGATGACTTTACGGATGGCTACGCGGCGTTCCGGGGGGAGTTCGTGGCCCACCTTAAGTTCGGCACGGAAGCGTTGGTAGGAGGCTTCCAGGAGGTCGTCGAGACGGCGGAGGGTTTTGGCGTCGGAGCTGGTTACGTCCTTGATCCAAGCTTCGCGTTTCGCCTGTTCGATATCGAGGACCATGCGGCTGGGCCAGGGGCCGAAGCCGAGGTTGGCGGCGAGCCAGTTTTCCGGGTCCCAGACGGCTTGATAGACGGCGGTGAGCTTGTAATAATCCTTTTGGAGGATGGGGTCAAACTTGTGGTCGTGGCAACGTGCGCAGCCTACGGAAAGGCCGAGGACGGAGGACATGCTGGTTTCCATGGCCTTCTGAAGGGCGTCGAAGTACTTGTCGACCTCGTAGATGGTTTGGTTGTCTGTGATGTCGGCGGTGGTCCGGAGGAAGCCGGTAGCGGTAATGGCTTCAATTTGATCGGGGGTGGGGGTGGTGCCGGGCTTGTAGTTGACGAGCTGGTCGCCGGCGAACTGTTCGAGGAGGAAGCGGTTGATGGGCTTGTTGGAGTTGAAGGCTTTGATGACGTAGTCGCGGTACTTCCAGAGGGTCTCGCGTTCGGAGTCTCCGGCGTCGCCGCGGGTGTCGGAATAGCCAGCGATGTCGAGCCAGTGACGGCCCCAGTGTTCGCCGTAGCGGGGGCTCGCGAGGAGGCGGTCGACGACGGTTTCGTAGGCGTTGGGAGAGGAGTCGGCTAGGAAGGCGGCGGTGTCAGTGGGGGTGGGAGGGAGGCCAGTGAGACCGAAATAGACGCGGCGGAGGAGGGTGACGCGATCGGCTTCGGGCTGCATTTGCCAGCCTTTGGCTTGGAGTTTGGCTTGGATGAAGGCGTCGATGGACGTGGGCTTCGCGGCTTTGACGGGGGGTAGGAAAGACCACCAGCGGCGGGCTTCGGGGGTGATGCGGGCGGCTTCTTTCGCGAGCTGGGCGGCGTCGAGTTCGGCGGAGGGGAAGCGACCTTGTTCGATGTAGGTGCGGATGAGTTGCTTTTGGGCGGGGGAGAGGGCGCCGCCCATGGGCATTTTGCCGGAATCGATCATGATCCAGAGGAGGCTGCGGGTGGGTTTGCCAGGGGCGATGGCGGGGCCGCTGGCACCCCCAGTCATGAGGCCGGAGAAGCTGGTGAGGTCGAGGCCGCCCATTTTCTGGTCTGGGCGATGGCACTTGGTGCAGCTCTTTTCGAGGACGGGGAGGACCTCATCTTTGAAGAGGGGGGCGCGTTGAGCGAGAGCTGGGAGAGCTACGGATGCGAGCACCAATACGTAGGTTAGAGGCAGCACTGTCATACTATAACACCTGTTTCCGTCGAGCGAAACGGGGATTTCACCGCATTCGACAAACTCAAGACTCACCTGCGGGGAGCGCGCATCGTGCTCTACAGTAAGACGCCGGACCTGGTACGACAGGAGTTCTATGGCCTGCTGATGGCGCACTTCGCCATACGCCGACTGATGCATGAAGCCGCATTGGAAAGCGGGGAATATCCGGATCGGCTGTCTTTCCTCCACGCCGTGCGTGTTGTCCGCCGCAAGATGGCCAGTATCGGCGCTATTTCCCCCTCGGAACTGGAAGCAGTTCCATAAGGCCGTGCTGGCGGAAATCCTGGATGAGCGAGCCGCCTCCAATCGTAACCGGCGCAATCAGCGTGGGGTCAAAAGGAAAATGAGTAACTTTCCGGTACGCCGCGGCTACAAACGGTCACCTCTGATCGACTTTTACGCCGCTCTTCGGATCGTTAGCTAACGAGTATTGGGATTAGGCCTGGCGCTCAGAAACTAAATTAACCTAACCGTTATCTCAAGGTTGTTGACACGCTCCGGTTTAAAGGCGGTCCACAAATACACTCACATCGATAGGCGTAGTGATGTCACTAAGCCGGACAAACGGACCGATTCGCCGGGCAAGGTCTGCTGGGCATCCGTGTCGATGCCGAGAAGAAGGAGCTGATTGGCAGCTTCAAGAACCCCAGGGCCAGTTGGGTTCGCGATCCCATTCTCGTCTAAGGATCCCGATTTTCGTTCCGAGGCCACGACTTTGGCAACACCCTACGGCGTCTACAACACGCAGGCCAACCGGGGCTCAGTGTTTCTCACCCCGGCCTTTGCAGTCGATGCCATTTCGCAGTGGTGGCTTCAGGAAGGTTCGAAGCGATACCCGAATGCAAACAAACTGTTGATCCTGGCGGATGGCGGAGGCAGCAACGCCTGGCTGAGCCGCGCCGGGAGGAAAGCGATTCAGGACCATCTCTGCATTCGGTGGGTTCTCACTGTCACCGTTACCCACTACCGGCCCGACACTTCCAAGTGGAATCCAATTGAACACCGATTGCTCAGCCAGATCAGCAGGAACTCAGCCGGAGAACCTCTCACCGAGTTCGACAAGGCTCTCAACTTCCTCCGCAACACAACGACAAAGCCCGGCCTTGCCGTAACCGCCCAGTTGGCCGCCGATATCTACGAAAAGGGAATCAAAGTCACGGACAAAGAAATGCGGCGCCTCAACCTCGCCAGGCCCGAGACTTTCGGGCGCTGGAACTATACTCTACATCCCACACAGATTGGGGTCTAATTGTTGAACCGTGCCTAAGGTGACGCCTTCGCGTTCGGCGCTGAAGTCGAGATAGCTGCCCGATTTGAGGACGGTTCGGAGGCGAACCACGGCGTCGCGTACCTCTTCGAAGCTGGTGTAAATGGGCGCTAAGCCGAAGCGAATGAGATCAGGGGCCCGGAAATCCGGGATCACTTGATGTCGCTCGATCAAGACCCGGGTGATCCGCCAGGCTTCGGGGTGGCGAATGGAGACGTGGGACCCTCGTTGGACGGGATCGCGAGGCGTTACGACCTCGGTACCGAAGGGGGCGAGGAGTTCGTCGTGTAGGGCGATCATGTATTCGGTGAGCGCGATCGATTTGGCCCTCAGTGCCGGGATACCAGCTTCGATTGTGAGGTCGAGGCCGGGCTCCATGGCGAGCAGGGAAAGGACCGGCGGCGTGCCGACGAGGAAGCGATCGATGCCGGAGGCGGGTTCATAGTCGGGGGCAAAGTCGAAGGGCCGGGCGTGGCCGAACCAGCCGCGGATCGGATTAGCCAATTGGTTTTGGATGTCTTCGCGGACGTAGAGGAAGGCCGGAGCGCCGGGGCCGCCGTTCAGATATTTGTAGGTGCAGCCAACGGCAAGGGCGACCCGGCGCCGCGTGAGGTCGAGGGGAAGGATCCCGACGGCATGGCTGAGGTCCCAGACCTCGAACCCCCCGCGGTCTAAATCCGCCAAGGCACCGCTGCGGAAATCGACCGCGTTGACGAGGCGGAGTTCCCCGTTTGTGCTTTGGCGGTCTCGGATGACGTAGAGGTCGGAGGGGAAATCGGTGGGGGCGGCTACGACAGTTCGCCCGGCGGCTTCGACGAGTTTGAAGAGATTGACGGAGGTTGAATCACAGACGACGACTTCGTCCGGTCGGGCACCGATGATGGTGGCGATTTTGGCACCGAGCCGTCGGGAGAGCGTATACCAGCCGTCGTTCCAGCCGCGAATCAGGCGTCGGCCCCACTGCTCTTCGATCGCGTCGTGGAGCAGCCCGATGGTTACTTTCGGTAAGCGGCCGAGCGAATTACCATCCATATATAGCATCGGCTCTTCGCCAAAAACGAACCGATCCCGGAAATGGCGCAACGGGTCTCGTCGATCGGCGGCGATAGCATACTGGGCGGTCGCGATCAAAGTATCCATATACGCTACACTATCCTCTTGCAACCCCCGCGGGTAACAGTGGTGATCCCAACCCTCTCAGCCGACGATGCACTCTGGCGCTGCGTGCGCTCCCTCGAGCGGCAGACGTTTAGGCATTTTCAAACGGTTATCGTGGACAATAGCGGCCGGGGCTTGGTGCGTAGTGGGCCCGTTTCGACAGCGGCGGTGTTGGAACCCCACGCCAACGTGGGGTTTGGCGCGGCAATTAATCTGGGCGCGCGGGAATATCCGAGCGAGTTTGTAGCATGCTTGAACGATGACGCGGTGGCTGATCCGGAGTGGCTGCGCTCGCTGGTAGAAGCTCTGGACACCTTTCCAGAGGCCGGCATGGCGGCAAGCCATATTGAACTGGAAGAGGACGGTAGAGTCGATTCGGCAGGTTTGCGGATCGCCATTGACGGATCGAGCAAGCAGCGGACTGACCCTGGTGGGGCCGACGAGTGCCTGTTGCCGAGCGGCTGCGCGGCACTGTATCGCCTCGATTTATTTACCCGGCTGGGCGGGTTCGATGAATCGTTTTTTCTCTACTGCGAAGACACGGATTTAGGTCTGCGGGCGCGTTGGGCGGGATGGACTTGTCGGTACGTTCCCGCTGCTCGGGTGCTTCACCGCTACTCCCATTCGACAGGTCGAGCGTCAACTCTGAAGGCTTACTTGGTCGAACGGAATCGGCTGCGGCTGGTGTGGAAATGCTTTCCGCTTCGCCGACTGATCTTGGTTCCGGTGGCCGCTGCGACCCGTTACTTCCTGCACCTGATTGCGTTGCTGGATGGACATGGCGCCGCGGGTGAGTTCCGCGCCAGTGGGAACAACCCACTGCAATTGCCGCTGTTTGTGCTTCGGGCGCACTTCGACCTTCTCTTCTGGTTGCCGCGACTGCTGGCCGATCGTCGGCGGATCCGCCATTCGGCGCGACTGACGGCAGAGGAGTTTTGCGCGATTTTGGACCGGCATCAGATATCCTTGGCGGAGGTAGCGGCGTCTTGATCAAACCCACTGAGCCCGAAGCGTTGATGATTCTGATCCCCGCCTATAACGAAGGTGGGTCCATCCGGCGGGTCGTCAACGAAGCGCGGAAGCTGGTGCCGGGAGTGCCCATTCTGGTGATGGATGACTGTTCGATGGACAATACACGCAGCGAAGCGATTACGGCAGGAGCGGACGTTATTTCGGTGCCGTACCACCTCGGCCTGGGGGGCTGTGTCCAGGCCGGTTATCGCTACGCGTACGACGCGGGTTTCCATTACGTAATTCGGATTGACGGCGACGGGCAGCACGATCCGAAGTATATTCCGTTGCTGTTCGACAAGCTCCGCGAATCGCGGGTGCAGATGGTCATCGGCTCTCGATATCTAAACGGAAAGGTCGCGGCCACGAGTTTCGCCCGCGGGGTTGGCATTTGGTTTTTTCGCCAGGTGCTGCGTTTGATTCTGGACAAACAGGTTCATGATCCTACTTCGGGATTCGTGGGGGTGAGTCGGCAGGCGCTCGAAGTATTCGCCCGGAGTTTCCCACTGGAGTATCCGGAGATTGAGGCGCTCGTCGTGCTGCAGCGCCGACAGTTTCAATTCGTCGAAGTGCCTGTAGTGATGCGGGCTCGCATGGCCGGCCAAAGCACGATCACCGCGGTGCGTTCGTTTTACTACTTACTGCACGTGCTTTTAGGCGTCGTCGTGAATATCCTGAAGTATGAGGGAAAGCGCCGCAAGGTGTAAGCTATGGATCGGTTACTCAACATCGTCGCCGGGATGAGCATTCTGCTCATCGTGATGGTTTTTTTCGCCATCCGTCGCGCCCATATCCGCGTCGAATATTCGGTCAGCTGGCTCAGCGCGGCACTGGTCATGCTCATCCTTTCCCAGTGGCGGTGGGCGTTGCTCCAATTTGCCCAGTTTTCGGGGGTGAACAATGCACCGTTTACCCTTCTGCTCATCATCCTCAGCCTGTTCATCATCGTCTTTTTCCGATTCTCGGTCATCATCAGCGACCTGAAGGATGCCAACATCGCCCTGACGCAGAAGCTGGCGATTATCGAATATCAACTGCAGCATGTCCAAGAAAAACACCCCCCCTCCGACCCTTCCTAGTCCGGCGCCATGGTGGCCCGTGGCGACCGGTCTGCTTCTTCTGGCGTTTGCCTTGCTGGAGATTTATGGTCCGGCACTCAATGGTCCGTTTCTTTTTGACGACCGCTACCTGCCGTTTCTAAGACCCGGCTTCGCTGATAATCCGCTGCGCGCATGGGTGAGCGGGGTCCGGCCGTTGCTGATGTTGACTTACTGGGTGAACACCCGGATGTTCGGCCTGGACCCGTATTGGTTTCACTTCACCAATCTGCTGATGCATGGCATCGCCGGGGCGTGCGTTTGGTTGATCGCGATGAAGCTTTTGAACCATCGCGTTTTTGCGGCGTTTTGCACGCTGGTGTTTCTGGTGCACCCTCTACAAACCGAGGCCGTCAGCTACATCGCCGGTCGATCGGACGTGGCGGCCGGGATGTTTTTCTTCGCTACCTGGGCGGTATTTTTGTATCGCCGGGATCAGGCGATCCGCGTCGGCGAGGTCTTCCTGATCATTGTGATGTACGGCATGGCGGTGCTGACGAAGGAGCACACGATCGTGCTTGTCGCCGTGTTGCTGCTGACGGACTACTATTTCAACCCCGGATTTACGTTCGAGGGTATGCGGAAGAACTGGAAGCTGTACGTAGGCTTGGTGGTCGCGGCGATCGCTCCGGCACTGTTCCTGCTCCGGACGTTGCAGAACGCCGATTCGGCCGGGTTCAAGATGAAAGACCTGACCGCCTCCGACTACTTACTCACGCAGGTGCGGGCGCTTTGGGTCTACGCCCGATTGTTCTTTGCGCCGATCTCGCAGAACCTCGATTACGACATGCCGATTTCTCGAACGCTTTGGGACTATGGGTCGTGGCTGAGTCTGTTGAGCTGGGTCGTTCTGGCTGGCATCGCCTGGGCCAAGCGCAAAGAGTGGCCGTTAGCTAGTTTCGGGTTCTTTCTTTTTTTGATTTTGCTGTCGCCGACCTCGTCGATCCTGCCGATCCGGGACGTGCTGGTGGAGCGCCGGATGTACATGGCGGTGTTCGCCCTGAGCCTGGTCGCGGTGGAGTTTCTTCGCCGGTGGAAGACGAATACGACGGCACTCGCCGTGCTGACCGCGGTAATTGCACTGGGCCTGATGGCGGTGACGTATCAACGGAATGAAGTTTGGGGATCGGCGCTAGCGCTGTGGGGCGACGCGGCGGCGAAATCGCCCAACAAGGCTCGACCGCATTTCCAACTGGCCTATGCCCACTACGAAAAAGGGCAGTGCGTAGAGGCGAGCCGCTTCTACGCACGGGCGGCTGAGTTACAACCACCGGACGACCAGCTTTATGTCGACTGGGCGCTGGCGCTGGATTGCGCGGGGCAATCGGCCCTAGCTTTGAGCCGCTTGGAAGACGCGAACAAGATCAAACCGACGGCCCACAACTACGCTTTGATGGGCATGATTCGGGGTAAGACGCGGCAGTACGACGAAGGGCTTGCGGCCCTGGCCGAGGCCGAAAAGCTGGATCCTCGTTTCGCCATGTTGTTTGCTTACCGGGCCAACATCTATCTCGCCCGCAGCGAATACGAGCAGGCGATCGCGTCGTTTAAACAGGCGCTGGTGATTGAACCCGAACTCGGGCCCGCCATCCAGGGCCTGCGCAACGCCACCAACGCCAAGGCCAAGTCTGATGCGAATCGGCGTTAACGCCCTGTTCCTAATCCCGGGCGAGGTGGGCGGCACGGAGATCTATCTTCGCAATCTGCTCGCCGCGTTTGCCGCCGAACCGGACGACCACGAGTACATCCTGTTCACCAATCGCGAAACGGGCTCGAGCCTGGCACCACCCGGAGACGCCCGCTTTCAATCCTGGCCCCAACCCATCGCCGGCCGCTTTCGACCCGGCCGGATCCTATGGGAGCAGTTGGTTATGTCGACCGGTGACTGCGACGTTCTGCTGAACCCGGGATTCACGTCGCCATACTTCGCCCGTTGTCCCCAATTGACGTGGCTCCACGATCTGCAGCACAAGCGCCATCCGGAATATTTTAAGTTTGCCGATTTGTTGGCGTGGCAGTTTTTGGTGTGGGCCTCCGCCTGCCGATCGACGGAACTGCTGACGCTCAGCGAAAGTTCACGGGAGGACATTTACCGCTTCTATGGAGTGCCGATGCACCGGATCCACATCGCCGCGCCGGGCGTCGGCGAAGTGTTCCCGGCCATTCACGCGCAGCGGAACGAACCCATCGTGCTGTGCGTTTCTACGCTACATCCGCACAAAGGAATTGAGACGTTGCTCGAAGCCTTCGCGATCTTCCGCGCGAGCCACCCCGAGTTCCGGTTGGTGCTGGCAGGTATGAAAGGCTTTCACACACAGGTCATCGAAGCTAAGGCGGGCGAGGGCGTCGAAATCACCGGTTGGCTAGACCGCGAGGACTTATACGACCTGTATCGCCGTGCCAGTCTGTTTGTGTTTCCGTCCACATTTGAAGGGTTCGGCATGCCGATTTTGGAGGCGATGGCCTCTGGCCTGCCGACCATTTGCACGAGCGCCCGGCCGATGTCCGACGTCAGCGGGGACGGGGCATTGCACTTCGAATCGGGCAACGCGGCGGATCTGGTTCGCCAAATGGATCGTGCGTTGACCGAGCCCGGGCTGATCGAAAAAGGAAAACGGCGCGCTGCCGAGTTTACATGGCAGCGCACCGCTCGAACCGTTCTCGACTTGGCTACCGCAACAAATCTTCGAGCTGTATCTTTGCGTCGGTCTTCGCGTCGCGGTACTTGATGATGACCGGGGTGTAGATGGAAATGCCCCACTCTTTGCCGGGCCCGCTCGTGACGGCTCGCGAACCCGCTACGACAACGGCACCAGCCGGGATGACCAGCGGCTCGTCATCGGTTGCTTTGATCACCGTACCGTTCACCAAATCATATACCGGGGTGGAGCGGTTCAGGATGGTCCCGGTGCCGAGCACCGCCCGCGACTTGACCACCGTGCCTTCGTAGACGCCGCAGTTGCCGCCGCAGAGCACGTCGTCCTCAATGATCACCGGGAGGGCCCCCACGGGCTCCAGGACGCCGCCTATCTGCACGGCGGCCGAGAGATGAACACGAGCCCCGATCTGCGCGCAGGAACCCACCAGGACGTGGGAATCGACCATGGTACCTTCGCCGACGTAAGCGCCGACGTTGATGTACATGGGCGGCATGCAGGTGACCGACCGACCGATGTAGCAGCCGTCACGCACGCTGGATCCACCGGGAACGATGCGGATGCCCGCATCTGCCGGGAACTGGCGGACCGGGTAAGTTGCTTTATCCATGAACGGCTGCCGTTGCGCGTCGATCGACATGTCAACGATGGAGCCGAGCCGGAAGCCGAGCAGGATCCCTTTCTTAACCCAGGCGTTCACGCTCCAGCCGGTGGCCGTGGACGGGTCCGGCGAAGCGCTGCGGATCTCGCCCGCATTCAAGGCCGCCTTGAACTCGCCGAAAAGCTTCCAGTGCTCTTCCCGATAGCCGCCGGCGGGCTTATTGTCAAACGCGTCTTCAATTCTTGCTTGCAAGGAACGCCTCCCAAATCGCATCTAATTTCGCCATCGTTGCGGCCAAGGGCGGGCACATGGGCAGCCGCCAAACGGGCTGTAGTAAGCCCATTTTCGCCATCAGGTACTTTACTGGAATCGGATTCGACTCAACAAAATTCGCATCCATTAAAGGCAGCCAATGGCGCTGCAACGCTCGCGCTCCGGCGTAGTCGCCTTCCCGCGCTTTCCGCGCCAACTCCGTCATTTCGCGGGGAATCTGGTTGGAAACCACCGAGATGATTCCTTTACCTCCGAGCGCCGTCAGCGGGATGGTGATCGCATCATCGCCACTCAAAACGTGGAAGGTTTCGGGCACTTCTTGCACCACCCTGGCCATCTGGCTGATGTTGCCGGAAGCTTCCTTCACCGCCACGATATTGTCGAAGGCGGCTAGCCGTTTGAGGGTCGCGGACTCGACATTTACGCCCGTGCGCCCGGCCACGCTGTAGATGACGATGGGCGTCTTAACGGCAGCGGCAATTGCGGCGTAGTGCTGGTACAGGCCTTCCTGCGTGGGACGGTTATAGTAAGGGGTCACCGACAGGAGCCCATCGACGCCCATGGCTTCGAGCTCCTTCGACAGGGCGATCACCTCGGCGGTGTTGTAGCCGCCCGCGCCGCCGATGACCGGGACCTTCCCCTTGGCTTCTTCGAGCGTAATCTCCACCACCCGTAGATGCTCTTGGTGCGTCAGCGTCGGCGATTCACCGGTGGTGCCGCAGGGCACAAGAAAGTCAATGCCTTGGCGGATTTGCCGCTGGACCAACGCGCGGAGTGTCGGTTCGTCCAGCGACTGATCCTGCTGAAAAGGGGTTACTATGGCGGTGCCACAACCGATAAACATAAGTCCTTACCTCGCTCCAAACAAAATCTCTGAAAATTCGTAGAAGCCTTGCTTGCCCACGATCCAGTTAGCGGCCTGCAGTGCACCGCGCGCGAAGCCCTCTCGGCTCCGGGCAGTGTGGCGTAGGGTGATCGTGTCAGCGGCCGAATCGAAGCCGATTTCGTGAGTGCCCGGTACACGGCCGGCGCGGTTCGAACTGACGTCAATCTTCCGGGGGTAGCCGGCCATCTTCATCTCTTCGACGAGCTTCAAGAGCGTGCCGGAAGGCGCATCTTTCTTTTCGTCATGATGAATCTCCCAGGCGTAGGCCCCGTAATCGGGCTGCGTACTGAGGAGCTTGGCCGCTTCGTGAATCAGCTTGAAAAACACGTTGACTCCGACCGAATAATTCGGCGACCAGAGAACGGGGCTCGCGTGCTTCTCGCTCGCCGCGCGGACACGGTCCATCTCGTCGAGCCAACCCGTAGTGCCGATCACAGCCGGGACGCCGAGCGCGGTGAGCGCTTCGACATTGCGGACCGTGGCACCGGGAATCGAAAACTCGATTGCGACATCAATCCCCGCGAAGTTCTCGGCCGTGAGGCCTTCGAAATTCGCGTTGTTGTGCTCGTCGAGAATCAGGCCGACGGAGAGGCCGTATTCGGGTGCTAGCGCCTCCAACATCTTGCCCATCTTGCCGTAACCGATCAATGCCAGCTTCATCCAAATACCTTCCCATCCAGCGTTGCGAAGAATTCCCCATGCAGTGCGGCCACCGCCGCCGACAGCGCGCTATCGTCCACCACGACACTCAGATTCAGCAGAGATGCGCCCTGGCTAATCATATGCAAATTCGTTTCGCGCAGCGCAGCGAACGCCGTCGCCGCCACCCCGGGGGTGGCTTTGATCCCTTCACCGACCAGGCAGATGATCGACAGATTCCGATGGACGGTAACTTCCCCAATCTTCGAGATCTCGGCCACGATGGCGTCGAGATGTTCGATGTTGTCGATCGTGAGAGAGACCGAGACCTCGGAGGTCGAGACCATGTCGACAGGGGTGGCATACCGATTGAAGGTCTCGAAAATGCGGAGCAGAAACCCGTGGGCCATCAACATGCGCAGCGACTGAATATTGACAAGCGTGATGCCGCGCTTGCAAGCGATGGACTTGACGACGTTCGCGCAGGGTAAGGCTTCGGAGACGATTCGGGTGCCGGGCGAACTGGGGTTCCGCGAGTTCAAGATCAGCACCGGGATATTCTTTTCAACGGCGGGAACGACGGTGGCCGGATGCAACACTTTCGCGCCGAAATAGGCGAGTTCGGCAGCCTCGGCAAAGCTGATCACCTTCACCCGGTGCCCACCGGGCAGGATCCGTGGATCGCAGGTCAACATGCCATCGACGTCGGTCCAAATTTGGATTTCGCTGGCTCCGATACCAGCGCCGAAAATGGCGGCGGAAAAGTCGGAGCCACCGCGGCCGAGCGTCGTGGTGAAGCCGTCCTGGGTCGATCCGATGAACCCACCGAGTACGACGACTTTCCCCATCTCGGCGAGAGGCGCGAGAATGCTCGCGCACTTGGCGTAGGTGCGCGGATACAGCGGCGCGGCCTGGGTGTGGCGACGATCGGTGACCAACACTTCCCGAGCGTCCACGTGCACACTCGCAATTCCTAATTGCTCGAAAGCCACCGCGACAATCTTCGACGACAGCCGTTCGCCGTAACTCGAAATCAGGTCGACATACTGCGCCGGAAACTCGGCGATCTGCGTCAACTCATCAAAGAAAGCACCCAGTTCCTGGAAATGGAGTTCGACGAATTCGCGCAGGGATTGGTGCGCCTCTCCGAGGGTGAAAGCGAGCAACGAATCAAGCTCCGCCTGGGCTGCTTCCCGCTCGCCCTTCATGGCCAACTCGGCGGCGGCCAGGAGTCGATTCGTCGTCTTGCCCATGGCGGAGACGACGACCACGGGCATTTGGTCTAACCGCGCCCGAACGATCTCGGCGACGCGCGTAATGGCTGTGGCGGATTCAACCGAGGACCCGCCAAACTTCATCACAATCATCTATTCGAGCCCTGCCAAGAGCTGAGTCACCAAGGTTTGGTAGTGGTCGACGGCGGCGAGCAACTCGGCCTTGGGCACCCGCTCCTCGCTCGTATGGGCGACGTGGATGGTCCCCGGGCCAAACAGCAGCGGCTCGCCCCAGGCTCCGCCGAAGGCCGGAATGTCGGTGGTGTAGGCGACGACGGTGGTGGGGAACCCGGGCACGGGCTTGAGATGAACGGCGGGGATGCAGAGGATCTCGCGGGCCTCGACCAAACCGTCGCACGCGGCAACGACAGCGGCGCGGAGTTCGGTGGGGTCGTCGACGAGCCGAAAGAAAACGTCGGCGCGGGCCGCGTCGGGGATCACATTGGGCGCGCGACCCCCACTGAGCGTGCCGATGTTCAGAGTGCAGGGACCGAGAATGGGATGGGAAGGGAGTGCAATCTTGCGCACGCGCTCCAGGGCGTCGAGGAGTTTGTTGATGGCCGACTCACCGAGTTCCGGATAGGCGCTATGGGCCATACGACCGCTGGCGTGGAGTTCATAGCGCAAGGCACCCTTCGAGCCGAGCGCCAGTTGGCAGGACGTCGGTTCGCCGTTAATGACGTACCGCGATCCGCGTGGGTGCTTCGCCATGAAATACGCCCCAGCTGAGTTCCGCTCCTCGCCAACAACAAAAAGCAGACCGAAGTTCCGAGTGCCCTTGGCCAGCAGGCCTTCGGCCGCCTTAATCATCGCCGCAAGCAGGCCCTTCACGTCGCAAGCGCCGCGGCCCCAGATGAACTCTTCGTCTTCCCGCGAGGGGAAAAACGGGGGCACGGTATCGGTATGGGTCGACATCGTCACGAGCGGTTCGCCGAAGGTGACCAGCAGGTTCGATCGGTTGGGCTCGACCTCAATGAGCTCGAGCGTCCCGTCATACTGTTCGACCAGCGGGCGCAGATAGGCTGCCAAGTACTCGACGTGAGGTGCCTCGTTGCCGGTGATCGACTCAATGTCTACGAGCGCGCGGGTGAGTTCAAAAACATGCATAGATTTTTTGGGGGGGAGGGAGAGCGGGAGGGAAGAAGGCAGACCTTCCTCTCTAGCCCTCCACTCGAAAGTTCATCCGGCATTGCACCGGCTCTTCAAGTGACAGTGGACTGGCTTTCGCCCGCGTCCCCCAACAAAGCCGCCGCTCACCAGCGGGTCTTCGTTTCGGCAAGGGTCCCTAAGTAGATCGCTCCCGGTGAGGGGAAAAGCAGCGATCTGTCGTGGCCAATGCGCCTCTACAGAGTTCTTCCAGAGTAACGGAGCGGGCTGGCCCCCGTCAATGCTTCACTGGTTGACCCAAGCGAGAGTTCGGCGGCGTCATGTCATCGTGAAGGGAATCGATCAGATGGTTTCGACCTCCAGGCACGTCGCCTTCGAAAAGCTCTTTCGGGAGCATTATCCGGCGATTGCGCGGGCAGCCCATCGCGTGGTGGGATGTCAATCGGCGGCGGAGGATCTCGCGACGGAAGCATTTGCCCAGCTATTTCGGGAGTCGGGGCAGATTGAACATCCGGTCGGCTGGCTGAATCGTTGTGTCGTACGGAGCGGGCTCGACTATCTTCAAGTCGGCCAAACGGAGGAGTCGTCGGGAGGAGGAACCGGGGGTTCGCACAACAGCCGATGACACTCCAGAAGCGGCGCTGCAACTGACCGAGGAGCGCCGACAGGTTCGTCAGATTTTGGCGGAGATGTCGGCCAGAGAGGTAGAGCTATTGCTGGCGCGCGCCGATGGAGCCACTGATCAAGAAATCGCTATGGAACAAGATAAGGAGTTTGTTTTAAGTAAGCTGCGGACTTTGGCGGAGCCGATCTCGGTGGACGACTTCGCGGTGGAGCGAGCTTGGGCCAAGGTGTCCGAGCCCCGTCGTCGTTCGTTGAAATGGCGTTGGCGCCTGGCCGCGGCGGCGACCATTGCGGGGCTCGGCCTGTTGAGCCCAACGGGACGAGCTTTGGCTGAAGACGTTTGGACGCGGTTGCTCTTGAGGCGGACGGTCGCAGTGGAACTGGAACTCGAAGGCGCTAATCCGAGCTTGTTACTGCGCAATGTATTCCCGGTTACGGCTCCGGATCGGGCAGCGCGACGCCAGGCCGATTCGCCGCTTGCGGCGTCGGCACTCGCTGGATTTCTCGTGCGCACTCTATACGCTCCGTTGCTTCCGTACGAGCCGAGGTTTGTCATCGATCAGACGACGGTCCAGGAACGCGTTTTCGATCTGGCCGAAGCCAAGGCCGACCTTCGGAAGATTGGTCGTCCGGAACCAGAATGGCCGGTTGGCATTGACAGGGCGCGAATCGTCCTGGATCCGCAAGGAAAATCGGCGACAAATTACTACGGCAACTGCCCGAAGTTAGTCGGCCCGTGGACCTCATGCGCTTTCCTTGTCCAATCGCCGTCCATGGTTTTGAGGCTTCCTGGCCACCTTGCTCCGGTGGCCTATGCAAGGTTATCACTGGAGCTGGCGGGCGTCCCGAAAGGTCAGGCGACAACGCTCGCACGGTTGCTTGGGGCATCTCCGACGCTATTCATCCCTCTGGAGACGAAGGAGGAAGTTCGGAAGGTGAGGGTACGCGGTACCGAAGCGATGCTCACCACCTACCCAACCGATCCGAGTGGGGGAGACCGCATACGTCCTTGACTGGCATCAGGAAGCATTCGACTGCAGGATTTTCGAACGGGGTCCGAGCCATGCCGTTGCTGTTGCCGAGGCGTACGCGCTCCTTAAAAAAGCCGAGTTACCATTAGAAGTATGAGTCGTCATACATCTCTAATTATTCTATTTTCGGTGGCTTCGGTTGCGATGTTTGGGCAAAGCGAATACCGCTTCTCCGACGGCGGCCACCCCGCGAAACTCCTGCTCGCCGACACCGAACTCTTTAGCCTCGACAAGCGTGCCGCCAGCGCCAATTCGATCAAATGGGGCAGCGGCAGAGTTCTGACGAACGAATCCTCTCGCCGCTTCGCGCGCGGCTCCTGGGCACAGGATCGCGACTCCCTCGCCCCTGTCTTTTATGACGCCGAAAACCTCCCCTCCCACCCCAAAGCCGTCGCCAAGTTCAACGCTCTCCCCGCCGCCGAACGCGAAACCCGTCGCGCCGCTGCCCGCCGCGTCATGACCTCCAAGCTCCTCGTCCGCATCGACCCATCGGAGACCAACTCCCTCAACCCCACCCAGCCCACCGCCTTCGCCGAATCCATGCTCCCGGGCTGGATGCTCGTCTCCTACCCCGACGCCTTTCTCGCCCTCGACGCCGCCGACTGGCTCACCCACCGCGGCGGCTTCGAGTTCACCCCCGTCTTCTCCCGCCTCAACTACAAGCGGCAGATCCTTCAATCGGCGGTCACCGACACCCTCTACCCCAACCAGTGGCACCTCCAGAGCTCGGCTTTCAATCTCACCATGCGCAACACTTGGGACATCGTCACCGGCAAGGACATCAACATGGTGATTGTCGACGACGGCCTCGACATCAAACACGAAGATCTCGCCGCCAACTCCTACGCCCTCGGCCAGGGTCTCCATGCCAACTTCAACGACGGCGTTCCCAATGATCCCTCGCCCGTCAACTTCGCGGAAGATTCTCACGGTACCCAGTGCGCCGGCTTAGCGGCCGCGGTCGGCTTTAACAATCTCGGCGTCATTGGCGTCGCCCCCGAAGTCGGTCTGATGGGGATCCGCCTCATTGCCGGCAACGCCACTGAAGAGCAGAATGGCATTGCTCTAGCCTGGCAGCCGAAAGACTTGCTCACCCACGTCTCCAGCAACAGTTGGGGTCCGGCGGACACCGGCAAGGAATCTGGCCGCATCAGCGCCCTACAACTTGCTGGCATCTCCATAGCTGCCCGCGAAAACCGCGAAAACCGCGGCACCGTCATCATCATCTCCGCCGGCAACGGTCGCGGTGATCGGGACGACCAGAGCTATGACGGTTTCTCCAGCACCCGCTTCGGTATCGCTGTCGGCGCAGTCAATCGCGAAGGCAAGCAGAGTTCGTACTCGGAAAGCGGCATGGGCGTCGCCATCTCCGCGTTCGGCGGCGAAATGGACCCTCCGGCTATGTTGTGGACCACCCACAATACCGGCCAGAAACCCGACGCTGCAACCAGCGTTTCGCCCATCAACTACAGCGATGCGATGAACGGCACCTCGGCCGCCGCCCCGCAGATTTCCGGCGCGGCCGCTCTGATGCTCCAGCGCAATCCCCGCCTCGGTTACCGCGACGTCAAGGAAATCCTGATGCGCACCGCTAACCGCGAGGGCCTCGAGGGCAAGGATCCTTTCTGGATCAACGGTGGCGACTTTACCTTCAGCCACTCCTTCGGCGCTGGCCTCGTTAACGTCTCCGCCGCCGTCGCCCAGGCCGCCAACTGGACCAACCTCGGCACCCTCCTCACCGCCGTTAAGTCAGACAATGCTCCCGCCGCTATCCCAGACGACGGTGGCAAGTCGGCCTTGGTCGCTGAATTTGACTTCTCCGACATCGAGGACCTGCGGGTTGAACACGTCGAAGTCACCTTCAACATCAAACACCCCCTCCGCGGCGACCTAGCCTTCGAGATCGAATCGCCCTCCGGCATGAAGAGCATCGCCCAGCCCCGTCCCAATGACGACAACGCCGATTTCACCGATTACATGATGACCTCGGTCATGCACTGGGGAGAGAGCTCCCGCGGTGGCAAATGGAAGGTAAAAGTCACCGACGTCGTCGCCGGCGACCCCGGCCGTTGGGACGGCGTCACCCTCCGTCTCTACGGCACCCGCCGCTAATAGACCCCCTACCTACTGAAAGCCCTGCAGCCGCGGGGCTTTCACCTCTTCTTCCCATTGCCGCAACACACCCCGCAAGGCCGCCGCCTCTTTCGGAGCCTGCTCCACCCGGTTCACCTCCTCCGCTGGGTCTTCACCCAGGTGAAACAGGTACTCCTTCCCGTTGTCCTCGACCAGCTTCCAATTCCCCCGCCGCACCGCCTTTCGCCGATTCGCCATCCGCTTGTAGCGCCAGAACACAGCCCGGGGATGCGACGGCCCCAGCAAATCTTCCCCGTCCAGCCGCCGCCCCGCCCTCACCCCGGCCGCCGCCAACAGCGTCGCCGTCAGGTCCATATGCAACGCCACCCGCGCTGACACCGTCCCCGCACCCACCTTCCTCGGATACCGCATCACGCAAGGCACCCGAATCCCGCCCTCAAACACCTCGGTCTTAAACCCACGCAAATCCCCATTGCTCCCCATCTTCGTCGCCCCGTTGTCGCTAGCGAAAACCACGATAGCCCCCGGCCCCGCCGCCGCCACCACCCGTCCAATCTGGTAGTCCATTCGTTCGATCATCGCCGCATACCCCGCCTTGCCCTCCTCACGCCCCGGCCCCTGAGTCGGAGAATGCGGAGCTGTAAACGGCACATACAAAAAGTACGGCTGCCCGGTCTTCCGCCGCTCCAACCAACCCACCGCGTCGTCCCCAATCAAGTCGGTCAAGTAACCCGCGCGCTCCACCCGTTTTTCGCCCTCGTACAGCACCGCATCCCCGCCCTCCTCCCGGTGCGTAAAGTAGTCGGCATTCCCCCCCAGCACCCCAAAGTACCTCTCGAAGCCGTGCCGCAAAGCCGAGTACTTTGGGTCATATCCCAGGTGCCATTTCCCGATGCAAGCCGTCTGGTAGCCCGCCTTCCGCAGCATCTGCCCCAGCGTCTCCTCACTCGCCGGCAGCCCCAACTCACCGCGCTTCTGCAGCCATTCGGCCTCATCGTAGCGGCCCACGTTCCCCACCCCGATCGCACACTCCAGGCCCCCCACCCGATGCGGATACCGCCCTGTCAACAGCGCCGTTCGGCTCGGCGTGCACTCCGGCGCATTGGCGTAAAACTGCGTGTACCGCACCCCCTCCCGCGCCAGCCCGTCGATGTGCGGCGTCCGGATCGTCGACCCGTAACACCCGACGTCCCCGATCCCCATATCATCCGCCAGGATCAGCAAAATATTCGGCCGCGCCGCCGCCGCTGCCGCCAACAAAAACGTGCGACGCGAAATCATCCCCATACCTCCGCCGCTATCTGATATGTATTCGTATTCGCCCGCACCGTCGCCTCAATCGGCTCCGCATAGCCGCCCCCCAGTAGCAACACGAACGGCCGCCCGTAACGCTGCGCCGCTGTCATCACCCGTCGATCCCGCTCTTCTAACCCGGCATGAGTCAGCGCCAATTTCCCGAGCTTGTCTTCCCGCAACCCATCGACGCCCGACTGGTAGAAAACAAAATCCGGCCGAAACGCCCACACCCGCGGCAGCACCTCGTCCAGCTTGGCGAGGTACTCCTCGTCCCCTGTCCCGTCATCAAACGCGACGTCGATTTTGCTCACCTGCTTACGAAACGGAAAGTTGTTCCGTCCATGAAACGACAGCGTCAACACGTCGGGGTCCTCCGCAAACAGCAGCGCCGTGCCGTCCCCCTGATGCACGTCCAAATCGATCACCGCGACACGCCAGCCCCATCCGCGCATCCGCAATCCGGCGATGGAGACCGCAATGTCGTTGAACACGCAAAAGCCAGAGCCCTCACCCCAAAACGCATGATGCGTCCCGCCCATCAATGCTCCGCCAAAGCCGCTCTCGTGCGCCGCATCGGTCGCCGCCAGGGCCCCGCCGACGCTGGCCAAGGTTCGCAGCACCAGCGCGGGAGACCAAGGAAACCCGATCCGCCGCACGGCCGCTGCCGACAACTCGCCGTGCAGGAACCGGCGCACGTATTCCGCCTCATGCGCCTCGCAGATCTCTTCGACATTCGCCAGGGGAGCCGGTAGAATTTCGAACCGCGTATCTGGCATCAATGCGTTCCGCAACAATCGGTACTTGCGCGCCGGAAACCGATGATCCGGCGGCAAGCCCATGTCATAGTGGTCGCAGTAGTAAAGCCGTAGCAAGACTACCGCTTGGTCAGGTCGCGGATCAGGATGTCCTTGAACCGCATGTCGCCAGCGCCGCCCGAGTGCAGCTGCAACGAGATGCCGCCGTCAAACGACTTCGGCCGCGGATCGGTAAAGTCCACCATGACCACGCCATTCAGCCGCGAAACAAACCGATTGCCTTCCACCTTCAGCAAATACTCGTTCCATTCGCCTTTGCGGACGACGGTTTCGTTCTCCGGCGACGGCCACACGAGCCACTGCCGACCGTCTCCATAGAGACCGCCCGTATGTTGACCGATCGTGCAATCGATCTCAAACTGCAAACCTTGGGTGATCTCCGGGGTCCCTGGCTTGAACTCCGAATGGAAGAAAACGCCGCTATTTCCGGTTCCTTCGCACTTGAACTTCATCGACAAATGGAAATCTTTGTAGTTCTCCTTGGTGCGGAGATAGCCATATGCTTTCGTCAGAGCCTCTCCGTTAATCTCACCGCTGACGACCGTCCATTTCTCTTTCCCAATCTCAGTCCAGCCGCTGAGATCCTTGCCATTGAAGAGCGGAACCCAGTCTTCGCCGGGAGCCTTCGCCTTCTTATCCTGCGCGATCGCGCAAACAGCCAAAGCTAACAACAGAACAAATTTCATGACTGTCATCATACTAGGACGGCAACGATCTCTGCGGCGATGGCATGAGCGTGATGCTCCACTCGGTCCTGCGTCGGCCCCTCCACCATCACCCGTGCCAGGGGCTCGGTACCCGAGAACCGGACGACGACTCTACCCTGCGGGCCGAATTCTTCATGACAATTGGCGATGGCCGCTTGTACGGAGGGCTGCTCTTCAAGTGGTTTTTTTACCGCGAATCGCACGTTGACGAGCTTCTGCGGGAATACAACAAACTCGCGGCTGAGTTCATCTAAATCGGCCCCGCTGCGGACCATAACATCCAGCAGAAGCAGCAGCGTCAACAGCCCATCGCCGGTCGTGGCGTGCTCGTGAAAAATCACGTGTCCGCTTTGCTCACCGCCCAATGTCGCCCCGCGCCGCACCATCTCTTCGAGCACGTACTTGTCGCCCACGGCCGTCCGCACGAGCGATATGCCATGCCGCGCCAAGCCCACTTCCAGGCCCAAATTCGACATCACCGTCGCCACCAACTCGGCGTTGGGAAGATGCCCACGCTCGTGCATATCGCGCCCGGCCATGAACAGAACCTGATCGCCATCGATCAGTTTGCCGGTGGCCGAAACGAACATCGCCCGGTCCGCATCACCGTCAAAGGCGACGCCGCACCAGGCCCCATGTTCCACCACCGCCCGCTGCAGGGCTTCCGGATGTAATGCCCCACACCCCTCGTTTATATTCTGTCCGTCCGGCTCGCCGCTCAGCACAATCACTTCGGCGCCACGCTCACGCAACAGCAGCGGGGCCGAAGAGTAGGCAGCCCCGTTCGCACAATCCATGACGATCTTTCGGCCCGTCAACGAATGCGGGAAAATCGAGTCGAGATACTCGCGGTACGGTCGATCCCGCATTCCCATCCAACGCCACGTGACCGAATCCGGCTCCGGACCCGCCAAGGCGAGAATCTGCGCTTCCAGTTGTTTTTCGTCCTCATCGGGTAGCTTATAGCCGGTGTGGGCGAATACCTTCAGCCCATTGTCCCTAAAGGGATTATGCGACGCCGAAATCATCACCCCGGCCACAAACGGCCCGTTCTTGGTCGTCCAGGCGACACACGGCGTGGTTACGACTCCGTGGTGCTCGGGCTTCACGCCCGCGGCCTTCAATCCAGCCATCACCCACTTGGAGAGTTGTTCGCCGGATTCGCGAGTATCCATGCCCAGAGCCACGTGTGGGTCCGGGCTATGCGCCCGGGCCCACTCACCCAGCGCCCGCCCAAACGCGAAAACCGTCTTCGAGTCCAACGGATACTCCAACGCCAAGCCGCGAATCCCATCCGTTCCAAATAGTTGTTTGCCCATTCACTGTTCCAACGCCGGCTGTGCAATCCGCTCCATCACGATCCGCACCCGCACGAGCGAGGCCCCTTCGATACGCACCTGCGCGTCTTCTACGAAAGTGTTCACTTTCACTTCGCTTTCGCCAATGATGCCGCTCAAATCAATCGGATCGGTCTCGGCGCGCTGCAACTGCTCCACCCTGCTTTGCGGACCGACGACACGCAACACTTCCGGCAGCACTTCCTGCTTCAAGATTCGATAGCCCGGCATCGGGGTGTTGGCGTACCGGATCAACACCGGCAAGTCTCGCGCCGTCCGCTGTTCAAATCGCAACCGCAATTGCGATGGAATCACCCGCTCAAGAGTAACTCCTTGCGGCAAACGGAGGCTCTCCCGATCCAGGTTAAAAGTCCGCTCCCCGGGCCGATTGACCGTACTTAAATCCACGACCAGGGCAGCGTCGGCCAAGCTACCTGCCTCTAACTTCTGCGGCGGCGCCTGCACCAGCAGATTCACCCGACTCACCATAGTCGTACTCACCTCTAGCGACTTCGGAAAGTTTTTGTATTCGACCGGCACCGAAATCGAGGAACTCAATTCCTGCTCGCCAACCACGGCGACCCACAACGAACCCGCCAAAGCCACGCTGAGCACTTTCATCCCCACGTTCTCGCTGAATAGCTGCCTCATGCCTGAGTCTCCTTGGCAATCTCGATCAACCGATTGGCCTCCTGTCGGCCACGTCGAGTCAAGGCAGCCTCTACCCGCTCCTGCGTCACGTTGTATTCAATCTCGCCATACTGCGCAATCGAAATCCGCCCAGTCTCTTCGCTGACGATCAGAGACAAGCAGTCAGCCTCTTCGGTCACCCCGATCGCCGCCCGGTGCCGGGTTCCCAAATCGCGGAGTAGCTCAGGGTTCATCGTCAACGGAAGAAAGCAGGCCGCCGCAGCGATGCGGTCTCCCTGCACAATCACCGCGCCATCGTGCATCGCCGACCCTGGATGAAAAATAGCCAAAAGAAGATCCCGCGAAATCGCCGCATCCAGCGGCACGCCGCTTTCAATGAACGTTCGCAGACCGATCTCCCGTTCGACAATAATCAAGCCGCCGATCTTCTCCTGAGCGAGTTGCTGCAAAGCCATCAGAATCTCGTCGACGGTCTCCCGGCGCTGTAGCCGCGACCCAAACCCGATCAACCGTTGCTTGCCCAGCCTGGCCAGCAGCCGTCGAATCTCGCTCTGAAACATGACGATCAAAGCAAAGGCGGTATATGGGGCCAGCGTTGCCAGCAGCGTCCGCAACAGTTCCATCTTCAGCGCGAGGGCCGTCAGATAGATCGCCACTAAGACGAGAAGACCACCCAACATATGCGCCGCCCGCCGACCGCGCACAATCTGAATGAACTGGTAGATGATCACGGAAACCAGCAAAATATCGAGCGCGGCAACCCAGGTAAGGCGCGGCAACGACGATACGAATGGGGAGAGCAGGGGAATCATCAGTTCGTACAATTCTACCCTCTCCCATTCAAGCGGACTTGATTTCCGTCCAGAGCCGATCACGAAGGCGCTGTACTTCCGGCGTCATCGTCTCAAACCACTCGGCCCGCGCCATCACTTCGGCCGACGGATACAGCGTCCCGTTGTCCCTGGTCCCGGCCCCGAGCAACGGCCGCGCCGCCAGATTGGCGGTCGCCGTCCGCATGGAATCGGCCACCCGCGCGCTAACGTCGGGTCGCAGCAGGTAATTGATCCAAGCGTGGGCCAACTCCTGCCGCGGGCTCTCCCGCAAAATCACGGCGCAGTCAAGGTTCACCGGAAAACCTTCCCGCGGATAAACGAACCCAAGGTGCGGCGCCGCATCGATCGCCTGCTGTGCCGTCGTGGACCACAACTGGGCCGCCATTACGTCGCCGGCGACAACCTGATCCCGGACCTCCGAATTCAGGTAAGCGCGCAGCAACGGCTTTTGCCGGAGCGCCTCCCGCTGCGCCGCCCGCAGCTCGTCCGGATTGCGCGAGTTCAAACTCAACCCGAGCTTCCGCAAAGCCGCCGCCAGCACCTCCGCCGGATCATCCAACATCGTAATTTTGCCCCGCAGAGCCGGGCGCCAAAGATCGGCCCAACTCTCCGGCGTCGGCTGGAGCTTCTTGTTGAAGACGATTCCTGTCGCGTTCCACATATAGGGAACGGCGTATTCGGTCAGCCCGGGCCGCACAAACGCCGGGTCCAGATGCTTCCGGTTCGGCAACTGAGCCGGGTCCAACGCCACCAGCAGGCCCTGCTCGCGCATGGGCGGAACCATGTAGTGGGTTGGAAAAACGACATCCCAGCCGGAGTTCCCGCTGAACACCCGCGCCAGCATCTCCTCGTTGGATTCGTAGATCGAGTACCGGACTTTCACCCCGAACTCCCGTTCGAAGTTCGGCACCGTCTCCGGTGCGACGTAGGCCGACCAATTGAAAACGTTCAATCTCGACTGCCTCGAACGGCCGCAGCCGAGTCCCGCCAGCGATGCGGCAAACACCCTGCGCCTCATGTCTTTTGCAACCTCTCGGAAACGACGATCAGCAGACCTAGGCCCACGAAGATCACCGTCGAGATCGCGCTCACCACCGGGTTGGCCCCTCGCCGCGCCATGGCATAAAGCACCATCGGCAGCGTCTCGGAATCGACGCCGGCCACTAGCGCCGTGATCACGTAGTCGTCAAAGGAAACAGTGAAGGCCAGCAAAGCGGCCGCCGCGATGCCCGGCTTCAGCATCGGTAACGTCACCAGCCGAAACGCCTGCCACTCGGTCGCCCCCAAGTCCAGCGCCGCTTCTTCCAGCGCCGGGTCCGCCGTGCGCAGACGAGCCATCACCACAAGCAGCACGTACGCCATCGAAAACGTCACGTGCGCGAAAATCACCGTCGTCATCCCCAGTTGCAAATGCAGATACCGGAACGCCCATTGAAACGTCGCCAACATGGCGATGCCTGTAATGATTTCGGGCGTCACCAGCGACAGGTACATCGACCCGGATAAAAGCCGCGAGTTCTTCTTCCACAAGCCATACGCACCCAGCGTCCCGACCGCCGTCGCCACCACCGTCGAAACGACGGCGATCACGAGCGAGTTCCAAGTCGCTTCGGCCAGCACTCCGTCGTTCCACATCGCTTCGTACCAAACAAGCGAGAACCCCTCCCACACCGTAAACTTTGACGAGTTGAAGCTGAACCCGCACAGGATCAGCAGGGGCACGTGGAGAAATGCGTAGATCGCGATGACGTACAGCGGCAGCAGGCGTTTCATAACATCTCCTCGCAGTCCCGCCGCAGCAGGGCCCACAGCAGCAGCATCACGACCGCCATGAGCGCGAGCGAGAGCGCCGCACCAAACGGCCAGTCTCGCGCCGAGGTGAACTGGTTCTGCACCAGGTTGCCAATCATCATGCTCTTGCCCCCGCCGAGCAGATCCGGCGTCAAATACGCCCCCAGGGACGGGATGAAAACGAGCACGCAGGCCGCCCGCATCCCTGGCGCCGTCAACGGCAACACGACATGCAGCATCGCTTCCCACGGCTTGGCGCCCAAGTCGGCCGCCGCTTCCAGCAGACCCTTATCGAGCCGTTCTAAATTGCTATAGAGCGGTAGCACCGCGAACGGCAGGTAGCCGTAGATCAGCCCCACCACCACCGCCCCATCGTTGTAGAGCAACGGCAACGGCTCGCTGATCAGACCCATCCCGAGCAGCATCGAATTGATCAATCCGGTATCGCGCAGCAGGAACATCCACGCATAAGTCCGTACGAGAAAACTCGTCCAAAACGGCAGCATCACCAGATTCAAAAGCAGTGTCTTGCGGGTTCCACTGCGCGAAATATAAAGGGCCAGCGGAAAGGCCAGCACCAGGCATCCGAACGTCGCGGCCCCGGCCATCGCGAAGGATCGCAGCAGGATCACCCCGTACAGCGGATCGAACAGGCGGACATAATTCTCGACCGTCCACGGTTCGCCAACCCCACCGTAAACTCCCTTCGTCTGCAGCGAGTACACGACGATGATTCCCATTGGCGCGAGAAAAAGCAGCAGCGTGAACGCCCAGGCTGGCAGCAAGAAAAATGCGCGGAGTCGCATCATTCGGGCAGCGCCATCTCGTCGCTCGGATCCCACCACAGATGCACCCGCTCACCCCGTTCAAACTGCCCCAAACCGTGAGCAATCTGGGCCACCAAGCTCTCCCCGGCCGCCGTCTGCGCCTCCACGCGAAAGCAGCCACCCAGAAACATCGCCGAACTCACCGTGCTCTCTTTTACCCGCATCCCGGTCGGCGGCCGTTCCCGGGAAATCCGCGTCAACTCCGGGCGCACGCCCACATCGCCGACCCAATTGACGCCCCCCAGAAAGCTCGCCACAAAGCGGGTCGCCGGAGTGAGATAGATCTCCTGCGGAGAGCCCATCTGCTCAATCCGTCCCTGACGCATCACGGCGATCCGATCAGAAAGCGACAGCGCCTCTTCCTGATCATGGGTGATGAACAGAAAGGTGATCCCGACTCGTGCCTGCAACTCTTTCAACTCCACCCGCATCTGCTTGCGCAACGCGGGGTCCAGCGCCGATAGCGGTTCATCGAGCAGGAGTAACTCCGGCTCGAGAACCAGCGCCCGCGCCAGCGCCGTCCGCTGCCGCTCGCCGCCCGACATCTTAGCCGGCAATCGATCCGCCTTCGCGCTCAATTGCACCAACTCCAACGCGTCGCGCACCTTCCGCGCCATATCCGGATCCTTTCGCCGTTGCAGACCAAATGCGACGTTCTCTGCCGCCGTCAAATGCGGGAAAAGCGCATAACTCTGAAACACCGTCGTCACCGGTCGTTCGTAGGGTCGCAGCCCGTTCAGCGTCCGGCCGTTCAGTTTGATCAACCCACGATCCGGTTCATCGAACCCGGCAATCATGCGCAAAGTGGTCGTCTTCCCGCAACCCGAAGGCCCCAGCAGCGAATAGAAACAACCCTGCGGGACCGTTAACGTGATGCCGTCCACCACCCGATGCGTCGGGAAGTCCTTGTAGATCCCCTCTAAAATTAGCTCGCTCACTAGTAACGTACTTTACCCGAAAACTCCCGCCACGCCGCAAACGGCCGCGCTCCTTCGTCCCGTAGCGCCGCGACCATCGGCGTCCGCCGCCGTGCGGCCGGCTTGGCCAGCTCCTCGTAAAAACCCGCATCATCGAAGCCAGCCGCTGCCGCGTCTGACTGAGTAGCAGCATAGAAAATGCGATCCATCCTCGACCACAAAATCGCTCCCCAACACATCGGACAAGGCTCACAACTGGCGTGGATTTCGCAGCCACTCAGGTCATGCCTACCCAGCGACGCGCCCGCCGCGCGAATCGCCACCACCTCGGCATGGGCCGTCGGGTCCTGGTTGGCCGTCACCCGATTCACCCCTTCACCGACGATCTCGCCGTCTTTCACGATCACAGCGCCGAACGGGCCGCCGCCAATACGAACGTTCTGCTCGGCCAGCGCAATCGCTCGCCGCAAATATTCTTCGTTCACAAAATCAGGGTATCTTGTTTGAAAGGGAGTCCTCCTATGATGGCGCCAACGGCCAGCGATCTCTCGGTCGCCCTGCGCAGCCGCCTCCACCAACTCGAAGCCCACCTCGGCACGGTCCTGCGCGGCAAAGCGGAAGTCGTTCGCTTCAGTCTGGTCGGCCTTCTCTCCCGCAGCCACCTGCTGATTGAAGACGTTCCCGGCGTCGGCAAAACCACGCTCGCCAACGCCCTCGCCCGCGCCGTCGATAGCCGATTCCAGCGCATTCAGTTCACCGCCGACATGCTCCCCGGCGACGTTCTCGGCGTCACCGTCTTCAACGCCCAAACCCAGGAGTTCGAGTTCAAGCCGGGCGCTATCTTTACAAACTTTCTTCTGGCCGACGAGATCAACCGCGCCACCCCAAAAACCCAATCGGCCCTGCTCGAAGCGATGAATGAACAGCAGATCTCCATCGACGGCCGCAGCTATCCGCTGGCGCAACCCTTCATGGTGATCGCCACGCAAAACCCCATCGAACACCACGGCACCTACCCCCTCCCCGAGTCGCAACTCGACCGGTTTCTGATGCGGATTCGCATTGGCTACCCGGACGCCGCCAGCGAACGCGAAATCGTACGCCGCAACAGTCCCAGTCAGACCCCGGCGCCTCCCACGTTCTTGGGCCAGGCCGAAATCCTTGAGCTCCAGCTGGCCGTTGAGCAGGTCCTCGTCGACGACTCCCTGGTCGACTACCTCCTCGCGATCGTTGAGAAAACCCGCTCCCACGACTCCCTCTCCCTGGGCGTCAGCCCCCGCGGAGCACAGGCTCTCTACCGCGCCGCCCAGGCCCTCGCGCTCCTCGAAGGCCGCGCCTTCGTCACCCCCGACGACATCAAACGCCTCGCCGTCCCGGTCTTCGCCCACCGCATCACGCTGCACTCCCGCACGTCGACTTCGCCGCGCTCATCCGCCGCCGCCGAACGGCTCATCGCCGAAATCCTTACCGCAACCGCAGTGCCGCTCTAGCCTTCTCGTCCACGTAATTCGGCCACTGCGTCACCACCAAACAAGCCCCCGCCAACACCAGCCCGATCCACGCGAACCAATCGCCGTGGCGCGTATACGGCGTCTGGTCCGCCCGCCACCCGAATCCCAACGTCCCCGCCATCGCTTGAAAGCCCGGGAAGCTCTGCCGCACGGCTCCCGACGGATCCACGCTCGCCGAAATCCCGTTATTGGTCACCCGCAGCACCCAGCGCCGATTCTCCGCCGCCCGCATGCGAACCAAACTCAAATGCTGCTCCCGCGCCGCCGTCTCAAAGAAATACCCATCGTTCGATAGATTCACGAACACCTCCGCGCCCGCCCGCGCAAATTCCCGCACATGATGGGGCACCGCGCTTTCGTAGCAGATAAAGGCCCCAACCCCTCGCCCATCCACCGTAAACGTCGTCAGCCGCTTCCCAGGCGTATAAGCGCCCACTTCTCCACTCACTTGATTCACCCACGAAAACAGCTCCGGCACGTACTCCCCAAACGGCACCAGGAACATCTTCCCGTATCGGTCCCCTCTCTCGCCGTTTCGGCTCACGAACTGGGCCGTGTTCAACACCTGACCCGTTGCCGTCCGCGAAATCGAGCCCAACAGCATCGGGGCCTGCAGCGCCGCCGTTATCTCCCTCGTTCTGCCCTGCAGGTCGGGGTCGCGCTCGTAAAAGATCGGCGACGGAGTCTCCGGCCACAGCACCATCGCTGGCCGCTTCCCTTCCCCTGCCGCCAAAGTTAATGCCGACAGAAGCCGCTTCTGCTCCATATACAACTCATCCGTCCAATCCCGCGCCACGGGAAAATTCGGCTGCACCGCCACCGCCGTCGCCGTCGGCTTCAATCCCTCCGGCAACTTCGGCAGAAACACCGGGAGCAGCACGAACACCACCCACGCCGTATAGGTCCGCGGTCTCCGCAGCAACAGCAGCGCTACGCAAATCCCCATCAGCGCAAAAACGAAGGAAATTCCGTACACCCCGGTGTAAGGCGCCAGCCGCATCGCAATCGGCTGGTCAATCCCCGCGTTCCCCAACATCAGCCAGCCGAAAAGCGTTAACGGTTCCTGCGTCCGCTCCAGGCCCGCCCACAGCAGCGCCATCGCCGGGGGGCCGTACCAATGCCGCACCAGCACCCCGCTCAGCAAACTGAACACCCCATAGTGAGTCGCCTTCAGCACGCAGAACAAGGCAAACGCTCCCCAGCCTCCCCACCAACCCATGCCCCCGTGCACCTCCAAAACGGAAGCGATCCAGTTACAGGTGATCGCCCAGAACACGACCCCCATCACCCAGCCCAGCAGAAACCGACGCCACGGCACGAACTCCCGCGTCAACGCAATCGTCAGCGGCGTCAACGCCACCGGGGCCAGCCACCACGCATCAAAGCGGGGAAAAGCCAGCGCCAACAAAACGCCGCTAATCGCCGCCAGCAGCAGATGCATGTTCTTCCACCACATCGGCCATATATGAGCTCCGCACAAATGGCCCGCTAAAAACCATTTGAAACCCTTGTGCCATGCCGTAATCGCGATAGGCATCAAACTTGGTCGGCGTCACGTACTCGGCCACCGCCATGTTCCGCCGCGTCGGTTGCAGGTATTGACCAATCGTCGCGACATGCACGTCCGCCCCCCGCAGATCCCGCAGCAAATCTTCCACCTCTTCCACCCGCTCGCCCAGCCCTACCATCAACCCCGACTTCGTCAGCGTCTCCGGCTGATACTTCCGCGCAAAAGCCAGAACATCCAGCGATTGCCGATAGTCCGCCTGCGGCCGCACTTTGCCGTAGAGCCGCTTCACCGTCTCCATGTTATGGTTGTAAACGTCCGGCCCGGCATCCAGCACTCGCGCCACGGCGTCCATATCGCCGCAGAAATCCGGCGTCAGTACTTCGACCTTCGCCGTCGGCAACGCCCGCCGCACCGCCCGCACCGTCGCCGCCCAATGCGTTGACCCGCCGTCGGGCAACTCGTCCCGGTTCACGCTCGTGATCACCACATAGCGCAGCCGCATCTCCGCCGCCATCTCCGCCACGTGCTCCGGCTCCTCGGCATCCAGCGTAAATTCCCGCTTGGCCGGCGAACCCTTCGGCACCGAACAGAAAGCACAGCCCCGCGTGCAAAGATTCCCCAGAATCATGAACGTCGCCGCTCCCCGATGGAAGCACTCGTGGATGTTCGGGCACTTCGCCGACTCGCAAACCGTATGCAGCCGCTTCTGCCGCAGCTCCCGCTTCAGCAGATGGACGGACTCGAAATGCGTCTCCGGCTTCCGCAGCCATTCCGGCAGTCGGGGGCGCGGCGCGATCTGAATCAAATCACTCACTACTTAATCTTCTTCGACATGGCACCCTTCATGCCAATCTCCTCGAGCCGGGTCCGCGTGCGCGCCATCTCTTCGGCGCCGGCAAACGGGCCAACCACCACACGGAAAATGTCCGGCTTATCGCTCGGACCTTCCATCACGATCGCCGAAAAGCTCTTCTTCCGTAGCGAGTCCACCATAATCGTGGCCCCTTTCATGTCGATCGCAGCCACCTGCAGGTAGGAACCGGCTGCCGGCTTGGATACACCACCAGCAGCAGCCTTCATAGCTGCCGGAGGCGGCGGCACTTCCTTCGGCGTTGGAACCTCTTTCTTCTCTTCTTTCTTTTTCGCCTCGGCCTTTTGCTCTTCCGCCTTTACCGGCTCCGGCTTCGGCAGTTCCACATTGGTCGGCTCCTGTTTCTTAAGCTCCGTCCGCGGCGATTCCACCACTTTCGGCTCGCTCATCTGCTGGCCCCGCGCATCCACCTCTTTCGGACGAATTCCCGCCAAATCCACCGGCTTCCGCGCCGCCGCCAGATTCACGGCCTCCGTGCTGGGATTGTTCCTCCCCACGATATAACCCATCGTGAAAAACACCCCCAGCAAAACCACCAGGATGAAAAAAACGCTCAGCAACTGTTTGTTGCCGAGTACCAGTTCAAATTCGCCTTCGTCGTTACGAGCCATATCTCTCCTGAAAGGTACTCCCTATCTTGCCAAAGAACACGAGCGAACAAGCATCATTCTATTCCACTTTTGTTTTGCAATGCACGTCCGGCGATTCCCAATAGCCACCAAGTGGCCCCGACCAGCGGCAAAACCAAACCAGCATTGGCTCCCATGCGCCAACACACCACGGGCATTCCGACGCTGGCCGCCCAGCCCACCCATCGCGGCCATACCCCAAATGAGGCCACAGCCAGCGCCACCCAACAGGCCGCCAAGCCCACCAAGCCCCATCCCGTCCCCCGCAGTGCCAAATGGTAGCCGCCCACAGCCACCATCACTCCGCCGCCAACGCCGAACACCACCCATCCCGGGCGGCAAAATTCCACGCACAGAAGCAACGCCCCTGCCACCAACCACGCCATCGCTGCATTTACGGTCACCCTGTTATCGTAAATCGTTATGCGCGCCTTGCTCACCGAACTTGTCCAAACCAATTCCGTCAACCCTTCTCTTTCGCCCGGCGCTCCCGGCGAACCCGCCCTCGCCGCCATCGTCGAACGCGAGTTTTCCCACCCTCGCTTCGAAGTCCATCGCCTCGAAGCCACCCCCGGCCGACCCAGCATCGTCGTCAAACTTCCCGGCACCGGCGGCGGCCGTAGTCTCATGCTCAACGCGCATATGGACACCGTCGGCGTCGATAAAATGCCCGCCCCGTTCTCCGGCCACATCGAAGGCAACCGTCTGTACGGCCGCGGTGCTTACGACATGAAAGGGTCGTTGGCCGCCGCCATCGTCGCCCTGCAATCCCTGCCACCGCTCCCCGGCGATGTCTATCTCGCCGCCGTCGCCGATGAAGAATTCGCCAGCCTCGGCACCGAAGAAGTCCTCCGCCACTTCCGCCCCGACGCCGCCATCGTCACCGAACCCACCGGCCTCGACCTCTGCCTCGCCCACAAAGGCTTCGCTTGGTTCGAAATCACCGTCCCCGGCCGCGCCGCCCACGGCTCCCGCGTTGACCTCGGCATCGACGCCAATCTCGCCGCCCTCCCCCTCCTCCAACACCTCGCCCAACTCGACCACGAACTCCGCGCCCGCCCGCCCCATCCTCTGCTCGGCCCGCCCTCACTGCACCTGGCCACCATCCACGGAGGCACCGCCTGGAGCACCTACGCAGCTTCCTGCACTCTACAAATCGAACGCCGTCTCCTTCCCGGCGAAACAGCTGCCCAAGCCCTCGCCGAACTCGCCCCCCCCGCCCGCCTCGTCTTCGCTCGCCCACCTTATGAAACCAGCCCTCAATCCCCCCTTGTCCAACTAGCCCAGCGGATCCTCCCCGCCGCCCGCATCACCGGCCAGACGCCCTGGTTCGACGCTGCCCTCTATGCCGCTGCCGGCATCGAAACCCTCATCCTCGGCCCCGCCGGTGACGGAGCCCACGCCGCCGTCGAATGGGTCGACCTGCCCAGCGTCGAGGCCGCCGCCCAAGCCTATATCCACATCGCCCGCGATTTTTGTCAGAATTAAGGCTTCGTCATGCATCGTCGCGCATTTCTCCAAATCCTCCCCGCCCTCGCCGCTGCTCAATCGACGGCCAAACCCCGCAACGTCATCTTCATCCTCACCGACGATCACCGCTTCGATGCCATCGGGTTTCTAAAAGGCCAACCCTTCCTCGAAACGCCCCACCTCGATTCCCTCGCCCGCGACGGCGCCCATCTCAAAAACGCTTTCGTCACCACCGCCCTCTGCTCCCCTTCCCGCTCCAGCATCCTCACCGGCAAATACGCCCACAAACATAAGGTCATCGACAACAACACCGCCATCCCCAAAGGCACCACCTTCTTCCCCAGCTACCTCCAAAAAGCCGGTTACAAAACCGCCTTCATAGGCAAGTGGCACATGGGTGGCGAATCCGATGCCCCCCAACCCGGCTTCGACCGGTGGGTCTCCTTCCGCGGCCAAGGCACCTACCTCCCCAGCCCGAATGGCCTCAACGTCGACGGCAAAAAAGTGCCGCAAAAAGGCTACATCACCGACGAACTCACCGACTACGCCGTCGAGTTCATTGAAAAGCAAAAGCAGCCGTATTTCCTCTATCTTTCGCACAAAGCCGTTCACTCCGAGTTCATCCCCGCCGATCGCCACAAGGGCAAATTCAAGGACCAAAAGTTCGTCCCCCCGCCGTCCCTCACCGCCGACGCGACCGACCGGCCCATGTGGGTCCAGAACCAACGCAACAGCTGGCACGGCGTCGATTACCCCTACCACTCTACCCTCGACATCGCCGAGTATTACCAAAGCTACGCCGAAGCCCTCTGCGCGGTCGACGAAAGCGTCGGTCGCATCCTCGCCGTACTCCAACAACGCGGCGAACTCGATTCCACCCTCGTCCTCTATATGGGCGACAACGGCTTCGCCTTCGGCGAACACGGCCTGATCGACAAACGCACCGCCTACGAAGAGTCCATGCGCGTCCCGCTCCTGGCCCGCTGCCCTGCACTGTTCAAAGCCGGCCAGACGATTCCCCAAGTCGTCGCCAACCTCGACATCATGCCGACCGTCCTCGAAGCGGCCGGCCTTCCCCCCCCCGTCGGCGGCGACGGCGCCAGCTTTCTTCCCTTGCTCCAAGGCAAGCGCGTCCCGTGGCGCGACTCCCTACTCTACGAATACTACTGGGAACGAAACTTCCCCCAAACCCCCACCGTCCACGCCCTCCGCACCGACCAGTACAAGTACATGCGCTATCACGGCATCTGGGACCTCGACGAACTTTACGATATCCAGGCGGATCCCCGCGAACTCCACAATCTCATCAAGAGCCCGGCCCATCAAGCCGTCATCAAGCAGATGAACCAACGCCTCTTCGAAATTCTCGAAAGCACCGACGGCATGAACATGCCGCTTTACCGCGACAAAGGCGGCCAAAGTAATCTCCGCAACCCTAACGGCCCGCCAGCCGCCCCGTTTCCCAAGGCCTTCGAACAACCCCCGCCCAAGCCACGCTAATGAAACTCTTCGTTCTCGCACTTTTCTTCAGTATTGCCGCCCTAGCCCAGCGCCTCCCGAATCCCCGACTGACGGCACCTCGCGTCAACGCCCCCATGGTCAACGCGCCACGGCTCACCGCCCCCCGCGTCAACCCACCCAGAGTGAACGCCCCCCGCCTGCAGGCGGCTCGCGTCAACCCGCCCCGAATCAGCGCTCCCCGCATCAGTCCACCCCGCGTCAATACGCTCCGCCGCCGTTAACGCAGCATCGCCTCTACCGCCGCCGCCGAGCCATCCCGCACCCAGGCGTCTAACTGCGCCACGTCCTTCAACTGCTGCCCCCGCTGGCGACTGACTTCGACATACCGGCATCCTAACTCTTCCAGCGCCGTCATATCACCCCACAGCCGCTCGAACTGCACCACCGGAAACACATCTTCCTGCCCCCGGCCCCAGCGTTTCTTCACTTCCTTAATCGTCGCGTAACTCGGCATCCGCTGCGCCGTCCGGCGCACCGCCATCGCCGCTTTGGCATCGTCTGCCAACTCCGCGCGGGTCAATCCAAACGTCCGCAACAAATCGTCAATCGTGATCCAGTAACTCCCGGTATTGTAATACCGAAGCCCAAACTCAATCCGCTCATCCGGCAAGCACAACCCTTCCACTAGCCGAGGCTTCCCATCCACCAGCGCCAGCCCGCCTCCATGGTCATCGTACTGCCGCCCAATCACCTCCACCGTCATCCCCGCCCCGCTGGCAATATGCTCGCCGAGCAACTCCGCCGCCGGGGTTGCGCCCAAAGTGTCGATGTTATGCAGAAACAGGTACTGCAAGCCAGGCCGCTCCGTCACTAACTCGCGCAACGTCCCGTTCCTCAGTAAGTTCGGCAACTCGTACCAATGCCCCACCGGATGAATGCACTGCGACGCCACATTATCCGTATAGTCGCTCGCCTCGCCCGCTTGGCGAACCCATTGCAACAAACTCGCCCGCCCACTCTCTCTTACTTTCTGCTTCTGCGCGTCTAACTGCTGCTGCGGCACAACCTCCCAAAGATAACGCAAATCCGCCACCGTTGGCACCATGCGCAACCCAATGCTCTTTCCCGCCGATACCCGCGCCCCGGTCGCCGCAATCGGCCCGTACGTCAAGTAACTCGTCGTCACCACATGTGGCACGTCCGCCCGCCGCGCCTTCTCCCGCTGGATGTCCAAAAAGCTCCAATACCGCCCACCCACCCGATGAAACGGATGCAGCGCCTTCACAACCCCCGCGCCCTTGGTCCATCGGCTCCCCACCCCGCCCGCCATCGTCACCATCGCCAACCGGCCCGCTCGCAAAGCCTCCGCACCCGCCCGAACCTCCCGCCCCGTAACCGTCCCCACGTGCTCCGCCCGCACGTCTTCAATCAACGTGTTAACCGCCAACCGGTTCTGGGCCAAGCCCACCCGGTTCGCCCGATAGTCCGCCCGCAAGTGCTCATGCGCCTCGGCGTCAAACCCGTTTGCCGCCAGCAACGCAGCCAACCCCTGCCCCGCCCCGGTCACCGCCTCCACCTCCCGCGGAATCATCCGCTCAAAAAGCGCCTCCGTCTGGTCTCGATGGTGCCGCGCGAATCGAGTCAATTCGCTCCGTCGCTCGGCCGTTAACTGCCCCGCCGTTTGCCGCAATTCACCCGGCGCCCGCAGCAAATAGTAAGGCGCGCTCACGAGCGCCTCCTCGCCACGTCGCAACTCCGCCATCGTCCCGTTTTCATTGATCGCGAAGTCGTAAACCACTGGCTCCACCGCGAACGGAAAGCTAGCCTCCATCCCTCGCTTCGTTTCCCGCAGAATCTCCGGCATCGCCTCCCGTGCCCGACCCCGCGCCGCCGGGTCAAACACAAACCCCATCCCGCCGCCGCTCATCCCGCCCAACATCCAAAAACCCCAAAACTGCCCGCCAAACTGCTCCTGGCACCGCGCAATCAAAGCTTCGGTGTACGCATTCCCCGCCCACGGAATAATCGCCTGGATCGGACCATCGTAGTTGACCTGCGTCAGCCCCGCCAACCGCTGCACGTCGCCCTCCCGCAGCGCCGCCTCTAACTCATCGAGCAACCGAACCGCCTCCTGCCGACCCGCCCACTCCTTTCCACTCCGCAGCAGATATCGCTCCGTACACATTTCCAGAATCGGGCCCACGTCCTGGCTCATCCCGCCATGCACCAGCACCAGCGACTCCTCCAACCGCCGCCGCGCCGCTGCCGGCACCTCCTCCATCACCCGGTGCCGCGGCAATAACCGACCCCGGCTCACCCCAAACTCCGGATCCCCCACCGTCGCCACCTCGGCCGCAATTAGCTTGATCCCCGGCCACACGCCCCCCGAATCCTGCCAACCCCCTCCGCTCCCGCCCAACCATTCACCCAAAATCGCCCGGGCCGCCACCTGCCGGCGGTCCACCTCTTCCAGCGGTCCCGTCAACGCGCTGATCTGCCGCGTCGCGCGCATACACAGCGAAATCAAGCACGCCAGCAGATTCGTGCTCACCGCAAACCGGCTCCCCTTCGGAATATCGTTCACCTGGCTGACGATTTCAATGCCGCTTCCAGGCCGTCCAATCAACCGCCCCAACACCGCCTCTAACTTCTGCCCGCTCCCCTCCAACCCCGCCGGAATCAAGCCGCTCGCAATCACCGCCGCCTTCAATAGACCTAAATAATCCCGCGCAAAGTCGAACACCTCCTCCAGCGTCGTCACATCCGTCGACGCGCCCAGGTCCACGCTCACCAAACGCAGCACCGGCTCATCAATCACCCGCAGAAAACCCTCCACCGGCGGACGCGGCACCTCCCCACTCCCCCGTACGGATAGGTCGACGGAGATGTTGATCACCCGCGCACCTTCCGGATAATCCATCGCCAAAAAGAAAATATCGCTCCACGCGCTATGCGTCAAATCCATCCGTACCGGCGTCGTTTCGTGCAACAGCGGATACGGCCCCGCCGTTCGCAGTTCGTCATGCAAACGCAGCGGATAATCGCCGACGTGCCCCGTCCGAAACATCCATTGATTACCCGGAAACCGCCGGACGCTCTGGCGCACCTGGTCCGCCAGCGTTTGAAACGCCAGCCCCCGATACGCCGTCGCCAACGCACTGCTCAACGCCCCGCTCGTCTCCCCCGTACCCAACAACTCCGCCACCGCCTGCTCGAACCGGCGGTCCCGAATCTGTCCAATCGCCACGTACGGAATCAACGCCGTACCCCGCGCCGCCGCACTGATGTAAAACCGATGCAGCGTCGACAAAAAAACGAGCGCCCGCACCCGTGCATACAAGTTCGTCGCGTCCCGGCGAAACGCCTCCAACTGACCCGCGCCCGCCACTAACTCTTCCAGCGTCTTGCCAGCCGCCCATTCTTCTAACGGCTCATGGGTCCCGTTCACGATCCGGTCTACCAACGTCATCGCGCGGTCAACTCCAGCATCAATGTCAAAATCTCTTCCCGGTCCTCGCTTCGTAAACTCAAAGCCAACTGGGCCTGCAGTAACCCATATTTACTCCCTAAATCAAACCGCCGCCCCGGTAACACTTTGGCCAGATAGCGCTCCTGCCGCGCCAGCAACTGTAGCGCCTGTGACAACGGCGGCAATGCCCCCGCCGCCACGTAATGCTCGTGCAGAATTTCCATCAACCCAGCCGAAAACAAATGAATCCCGAAAAAGCAAAGGTACTGCCCCTGCCGTAGACCAGCCGCCACTAACTCCCGCTCCGCCTGTGTCGGGGTCGGCTTTTCGAGCACCGTCTCCACCTGATACAGATGGTCGCCCAGCGCCGTTCCGCCTACCGCTCCAAAATAAGGCAGTAACCCTTCCCGCGTCGGCAGCACCGCGCTCACGCTACACCCTTCCGCCTCGTGAATCGCCACCAACTCAGCCGTCAACTGGCTCACCGGTCCCTGATCCGCCAAGTAGAAATGGTCGCCCACCAGATGCAGAAACGGCGCATCGCCGACGAACTCCCGCGCTTGGTAGATCGCGTGCGAATACCCCCGCGCCTCGCTCTGTTCGATCAGCGTTATCCGCCGCCCGCTTCCCGCAAACAGCGCTTCAAATGCCGCCCGGTCTCCGGCCGGAATTATAATCCCGATTTCATCCGCCGCCCCCGCGATTAACTCCAGCAGAAACGCCCCCATCGTCGGCCGCCGGTCTTCGGTCGCCGCCAGCGTCTGGTACAAGATATGCCGCTGTCCAGGCGCGGCCGCCGTAATCACTGCCTTCAATTTCATCGCTTCCGCTATTGTAAGCGGCTAAACTGGAATTAAGCACTGATGGTAGAACGTTTCACCCAATTGCATTCGTGGCTCTACGCCCAACTTCTCCAGCCCCTGCTCTTCCGCTGCGATCTAATGGCCTGGGCGGAGCTCTCCTACGAATGGTCCGAACTCTTCCTTCTCGGTGCCGTCGAAGTCATCGTCCTCTGGGCGCTCCTCCGCCCTCTCGAAGCCCTCTTCCCCGTCGAACGGCCGGAGAACCACGACGCCACCCACGTCGACGTCGTCTATACCCTCCTCGCGCGCCTCGGCATCCTACCCATCTTCTTTTTCATCGTCCTCCAACCCGCCGTCGATGCGCTCCACGCCGCCCTCCGCCTCCACGACATCATCCCCCCTAACCTCGAAGACCTCATCCCCGCCCTCCAAAACCGAACGTGGCTCGCCCTCGTCGCCTACCTCCTTCTCTTCGATCTACTCGACTACTGGCGACACCGCGGCGAACATTCCTTCCGCCGATGGTGGGCCCTCCACAGCGTCCACCACTCGCAACGGCAAATGACGTTCTGGTCCGACGAACGCGAGCACCTCCTCGGCCAAGCCATCGCGGCCCTCCTCCGGGCCCTGCTAGCGCTCGCCATCGGCGTCCCGCCGGCCCAGTACCTAGCCGTCACCCTCGCCACCGGAGCGCTCGAAAGCCTAGCCCACGCCAACATCCGCATGAGCTTTGGCCGCCTCGGAGATCGTCTCCTCGTCAGTCCGCTCTTTCACCGCACCCACCACGCCCTGCACCACAACCAAACCTGCAACCTCGCCACCGTCTTCCCGCTCTGGGATATCCTTTTCGGCACCGCTGACTTCTCGCGCCTCTATCCCCCTACCGGGATCGACGACCAGCAGGACTATGGCCGGGGCTTCTGGCAACAACAAGCCCTCGGCCTGCGCCGCCTATTTGCGGAAGTGGATCCGGGCAATCGGTAGCGGCATCTCACTCTTTGCGCCGCGCACGCTCTTCCAAATAATCTCGTTCAAAGCCAGCATCGGTGCCGCGTCGTATATGTCCAAATTCATCGCCATGGACTCTTTCGCCCCCCACGCCAATGCCGTGTTCTTCGCGTCCAAATCAATCCGCGCCTTCTCATGCGTGAACGGCGTCAGGTCCGCCTTCGTCCCCATCGCGGCATACATCGGGGTCGCCGCCGCGTCGTACTGGCTCATCGGCGGCAAACCCAGCAGTAGCTCCATCGTCCGCACCATCGACGACGTCGTATAGAGCGTGCTATCCACCATCTTCCGCTTCGTGTACGGGCTGATCAAGAGCGCGGTCGTCCGCCGCGCATCCACATGGTCCGGACCATTCTGCGCATCGTCTTCAATCACAAAAATCGCCGTCTTCGCCCAGTACGGCGAATGCGACAACCGGTCCACGATCATCCCCAGCGCATAGTCGTTCGATGCCACCGCCGCCTGCGGAGTCGGAGCCCCCGGTCGCGTGCCTTGAGTATGATTCTCCCCCAAACTCATCACACTAAAATTCGGCAATCGCTTGCCCGGCTCGGTCGAACCGAAGTTCTTCTCGTACGCATCCAACTCTTCCAAAAACACCTTCGCGTTCTCCGGATCCCGCATCCCCGGCAGCTTAAACTTCGGCGACACGTGCCCGTACAAATTGCCCACACCCGGTGCCGCGTCCATCGTCGTCCCATCGCTCGCCCGCGTCGCGTACTCCCCATAGCTCCGATACGTCAGCCCCTTGGCCTTCGCCAAATCCCACAAGTGCCCCGCGCTCGGCACATACGCATTCGAAATGCCCGCTTTCGAATGCCCACCGTAGGTAATCGGCCACAGCTTCTCATTAAAGTCCGTCGCATACGCCGAATTCGACCAGGAGTGCCCGTCCACGCTCACCTCGCCGTCGCAATACAGGTTATCGAACAACACAAACTGCTCGGCCATCCGATGCTGATTCGGCGTCACGTTCCATCCGAAAATGGTCATCCGCGGGTCTCCGTTCCCCTGCTTCAAATCTCCGAAAACTTGGTCGTACGTGCGATTCTCTTTTAAAATGTAGACGATATGTTCAATCGGCGAACCCACCCCCACCTCGGACGGAACCACCGACGGCTCCAGCGGCTCTTTCGCCCGTGCTAACTGCTCATCCCGATACGGGGTATTCGCCAGCACCTGAGCCGTATGTTTGCCCAATTCGTTCTTCAAATTCTTCAAATCCACGCGGTGAATCGAACCCTTCTGCAAGCTCCGCACGCTGTTCTCCGGCGTCTGCGCCGTCCGCAACGGGCTCGTCGGCCCATCCACGTTCGAATACCCGCCCAGTCCTTTCGCATTGCCGATGATCAACTGGTTCGTCCCGGGCAAATACGCCAGAGCCGATGGGTACCAACCCGCCGGAATGAACCCCAAAATCGCGCTTTCGCCCGCCTCCGCCACGTTCACCACCGCCACCGCATTGTTGTCCGCATTGGCCACAAACAACATCTTGTGCTCATCGTCCAGCGCCAACGCATTCGGCGTCGAGCCCTCCGGCGCCAGTGCCGTAATCCCCACATTGATCCGCTCGGTCGGCCGCATCTTCTTCGTGTCAATCACCATCACGCTGTTCTTGTTCGCACACGAAACGAACAACCGCCCATCGCTCGCCAGCAGAATATCGTTCGGGTTCGCATCCACATCCAGCGTCCGCACCACCCGCTCGGTCGCCACATCGATCACCGACACCGAAGCGCTCGCCCAGTTCGATACATAAATCGTTTTGCCATCGCCCGACAGCACCACGTCATAAGGGTTCACCTGCGTCCGAATCCGCTTCAGCAGCGCGCCCGTCGTCGCATCAAACACCACCAGGTGGCCCGGCTCATTGTCAGTCCCACGGTTCGCCGCATACAGCTTCCCGTTCGTCGGGTGCGCCACCACCCCCGCCCACAGAATCTTCGTCAGCGGCACGGTCTCTGCAAACTTCTGCACCGGCTTCTCACTCACCCGCCCATTGGCGTAGTCAAACGCGTAGATCGGTGCCCGCTCCGGGTTGCTCCGGCTATCGGCGTTGCCACCGGAAGCGTACAGCTTCCTGCCGTCCGCACTGAAGCCCAATCCGAACCACGCCGACTTCATCGGAATCCGCTGCACCGCTTCCCACGTTGCGAGATCAATCACATCCAGCCCATGCGGATTGAATCCCGCGTGAGTCCCAATCACGGACTTCCCATCCGGCGAGGCGACCAGTTGCAACGTCATGTCCTCGGTCATCACGGCCGGTCCCACCGGCGTAATTCGCCAACCATTCGGCAGGTTGTAACCACCCGGCATCGGGCCCGGGGCCTGCGCCAAAACGACGGCAATCGAAGCAACAAAGGAAATCAGACGGCGACTCATGCAGGCTATTACACCATGCCACTATGACAACCCAATGACGCGCCGGTGCCGTCAGCCCTATCCGAACCGCCCCTCAATGCAGTCGCCCGTCCGTCGGTTTCGCGGGTGCGAAACATCGCTTCCGTCGGCCCGTGCTCGACCACCTCGCCGAGCAGCATAAAAAAAGCAGTCCTGACTATTCCGCCGGGCCTGCGCCATACTCTGCGTCACGATGACGATCGAATAGTTGGCTACCAGCCGGCGCAGCAGCTCTTCAATCGCCAGTGTCGCCTTGGCATCGAGCGCCGCACACGGCTCATCGAGCAGGCTGATCTCCGGCTTCAGCCGCAACAGACGAGCGATGCGGAGCCGCTGCCTCTGCTCAAGCGGCAACCCCGTGATCCGCACCGAAGCATCGCGCTCGCTGATCCGTTTGAGCGATCGAAGCAGATTCGATTTGCCACAGCCCGACGGGCCCATCAGCCCGGTGCTGCGCCGCAGCCGAGCCTCGATCGTGACCTCGCGCACGGCCTGCAACTCGCCACACCACCCTCCAAGGCCCCGACGACGACTGCGTCTACACCCCCGGCGAACCCCCACCATCCCCTCCTCCTCGCCGGCGCCGGAACCGGCCTGATCCACCTCTTCCGCATCCACCGCGACCGCCCCCTTCCGAAGGCCCGCGCCGGCAGGGTCGGCCGCCCCATTAGCGTCGACGCCTTCCTCCTCTACCTAAACCACTTCCCCGACCGCCCCGTCGGCACCGCCAACATCAGCCGAGCCTTTGACATGTCCAAGCACCACCTCGTCCGCATCGTCCGCGCCTGCGAACCGAATCTTAAAATCGTCGAATGCTTCGAACTCGAATCCAACACCTCCCCCATCGTCGCCATCTGCGGCCTCAAGTCGCCCCTCCGCGAAGCTCTCCACAGCTTCCTGAGATCCCTCGACGCCTACACCCTCGCCGACGTCGCCAACCCCCAACAACACAACCGCTTCGTCATACTTCTCAATTCTCAGTAAACTAAGGTTCGGCATGAGTCAACCATCTCCCGTCCACTGCTCCGTCCCACTCGACGCCCCCACCGGTAAACACCCCGGCCACCTCGCCATCCCCTACTCTTATAACCTCGGCGGCTGGGCCAACCTCCTCGTTCCCATTTGCGTCTTCGCCAACGGCCCCGGCCCCACCGTCCTCCTCCTCGCCGGCAACCACGGCGACGAATACCCTGGCCAAGTCGCCATCCAACACCTCTGGCGCAAACTCTCCCCCGCCGACATCACCGGCCGCCTAATTCTAATCCCCACCCTCAATCCACCCGCCGCCCACGCCTCGACGCGCCTCTCCCCCCTCGACGGCCGCAACTTCAACCGCTGCTTCCCCGGCAACCCCCAAGGCACCCCCAGCGAGATCCTCGCCCACTTTCTCTCGTCCGTTCTCTTCCCCCTCGCCGACGTCGTCATCGATCTCCACACTGGCGGCCGCAGCCTCAACTTCGTACCCTGCGCCCACTCCCACAAGGTCGATAATCCCGCCCAGTTCGCCGCCACCGAAGCCTTCCTCACCGACTTCTGCTTCCTCTATACCGACGTCGCCGGTGCCGGCCTCCTCCCCTCGGAAGCCGAGCGCCAGGGCAAACTCGTCATCACCACCGAACTCGGCGGCGGCGAACCCGTCCCCGCTGCTCTCCACCGCCTCACCCAGTCAGGACTTTTGAACGTCCTCCGCCACCTCGACCTCCTCACCGGCCCCGTCATCCCCCGCGCTAAACCCGCCCGCTGGGTCCAATCCCTCCATCGCGACGACTACCGTTTCGCCCCCGTCTCCGGCCTCTTCGAAGCCGTCACCGATCTCGCCGAACCAGTCCGCCCCGGCCAACTCCTCGGCCGCATTCTCAACCTCGAAGACCCCGACCGACCCCCCATCGAAATCATCTCCCCCTCGGCCGGCATCTTAATCGCCAACCGAGCTCCCTCCCGCGTCGCCCAAGGCGATTGCGTCGCCGTCATCGCCCACGAGACCAACCCCTATGTCTAAAATCCTCATCAACGAACTCAAGCAAGAGATCTCCTCCTTCAATCCCTATCTCGGCCAGATCAAAGACTGGGTCACCCTCTCAGGCCCCGCCGTCCTCTCGTTCCACGCACACCTAGGCACCGAAGTCGCCGGAGCCCTCGCCGTCTTCGCCCAGCATCCCGAACTCGAAATCATCGGCGGCTACAGCGCCCGCGCCATCACCTCCGGCGGAACCCTTTCGGACCCGACCTTCGCCCAACTCGCCGAAGAGTTTCTCGCCGCCGTCCGCGCCAACCGCGACGTCGACGCCATCTACTTCTGCCTCCACGGCGCCTGTGCCGCCCAAGCCATCCACGACTGCGAAGGCTACCTCCTCGCCGAAACCCGCAAGCTCGTCGGCGAACGCATCCCTATCGTCACCTCGCTAGACCTCCACGGCATCCTCACCGACGAAATCCTAACCCATTCCGACGCCGTCGTTCTCTATCACACCTACCCCCACGTCGATTTCTACGAGACCGGCGAGCGCTCCGCCCGTCTCCTTCTCCGCATCCTCGCCGGCGAAGTAAGCCCCGTCTCCGTCCGCATCCCCATCCCCGCCCTCGTGCGAGGCTCAGAGTTGAAGACCGCCACCGGTCGTTGGGGCGAATGCGTCCGCGCCGCCATCGCCTATGAAAACTCGGCGGCCGGCCTTTCCGGCGGCATGTTCATTGGCAACCCTTTCACAGACGTCCCCGACCTCCTCTCCAATGTCCTTCTCGTAGCGGACAACGAAGCCCCCATCGACGAAGCCATCCGCATCGCCAACATGTTCTGGGCCATGCGAGAGCACCTCCAACAACCGCTAACGCCCTTAGCCGAAAGCATCACCAAGGCCCAGCACGCCACCGGTCGAGTGGTACTCGTCGACGCCGCCGACGCCACCAGCTCCGGAGCCTCCGGAGACAGCAACGCCATCCTACAGGCGCTCCTCGCCGCCAACTTTACCCGTACCGTCCTCCTCCCTATCGTCGACGCCCCCGCCGTCCAAACCGCCATCGCGGCCGGTCCAGGAGCCACCATCACCGTACCCCTCGGAGGCACCCTCGACCCCGCCCGGTTTCAACCCCTCTCCATCACCGCGAAGGTCACGAAGCTCTCCGACGGCAACTTCGTCAGCGAGTCCAACGGCGAGATCTGGAGAGGAGGCCCCACCGCCGTCCTCGAAGCCGATACCCTCACGATCGTCGTGACCAGCCAAGCGGTGAACCTCTACGACCGGTCCCTGTTCTACGCCCACGATCTCGACCCGGCCGCCTTCGCCGCGACGGTAGTCAAGAGCCCCCACTGCCAGCCCCACATGTTCGACGAAGGTGCCGAACTCATCCTCAACATCGACGCCCCCGGCTCCACCTCTGCCAACCTCCCCTACCTCGGCCACTTCCGCTGCGCCAGGCCCATCTTCCCCCTGGATCCCGACGTGGCTTTCACGCCACTACCCAAGTCCTTCCGCCGGGCGTAAACCGTTCACGTTAGCACTTCGCTCCAGAAAACGCTGCTTGAAAACGTAATCGTGGAGCTCAAACCCGAAACCGAACGACGAGTACAGCAAGAAATCCGGTGTAGGCGTTTTCATGCGGCAGCCGAAGTGATCGACGAGGCAGTCGAAGTCCTCCTCCAGAAATACGATCCCCTTCCACTTGCCCACCCTCCTTGCAAAACCTCGCGAACTTTCTCTTAGAGTCGCCAATGAATACAACCCACTAACCGACTCCAATAGCCAACCGCAACCGCAAACAGTAAATGGCACCGACGCAAATGCTTTGCTTTCAATGCCGCTCATCACAATTCGGGGGGTGGAAACACCAGCGACTCACTCTCCAACCGCCGCCGATCCTTCTCCCGCGTCCCCATCAAACTCCCCCGAATCATCTCCCGGCAAATCTACCAGCACCCGCACCTCTCAACCCGTCCACCCAGAGTCGGTCTGCCCCGCCAAACCCGAGGCCATCGCTAACCGCAAAATCAGCCGCTTCCCTTTCGTTCCCATATGAAATAATGTAACCCGATGACATACCCATTCCGCTCCCTCGGCCTCGTCGCCCTCTGCCTCGTTGCTACTCTAGAAGCCCAGACCCAACCCCGCATTTTCAACACCGTTAAGCAAAAGCTCGCTGCCGGCAAACAAGTCGTCGGAGGCACCGTCTCCATCCCCGACCCCGATACTTACTGCGCCATGGCCAACTCCGGCTTCGACTTCCTCTGGATCGAAATGCAGCACAGCACCATGTCCTTCCAAAGCGTCGGCCACATGGTCATGTCCTGCAAAGGTGCCCCCGCCATGCCGTTCATCCGCGTCCCCGATGCCACCGAAGGCGACATCCAAAAGGCCGCCGACCTCGGCGCCATTGGCATCATCATTCCCATGGTCGAAAATGTTGAAAAAGTTAAGAACGCCATTAAATTCGCTATGTATCCACCCCGTGGCAAGCGCAGCCTCGGCGGCGGCCAGTACGGTGCTCTCTACGGCCCCGACTACCGCAAAATCGCCAACGATAATATGATGATCGTCGCCATGATCGAATCCCCCGCCGGCGTCAAAATCGCCGCCGAAATCGCCGCCATCCCCGGCGTCGACGTCGTCTTTGTCGCCAGCACCGACCTCAGCAGCTTCTCCGGCCTCAACCAAGGCGACGCCGCCTACGAAGCCCTCGTCTCCACCGTCCGCGACGCTACCCTCGCCGCCGGCAAGAAAGTCGCCGGCCCCCTCGCCTGGAAATCCTCCCGCAAAGGCTATGCCTTCTTCCAAGGCCCCGGCGAAACAACTCTGCTGAAGTCCGGCGTCAAACTCGCCCTCGGCGATTCGCCCAAGAGCGAATCAAAGAAAGGCGTCGCCGAAATCGAGGGTGCCGAAAAGTAGCCCGTCCGCACGAAACTCATCCTCAACCATCGCAACGAAGAATCCGCCGCCGATTTCCCCCTCCGGCGGCGGATCCCTCCCACCAGCATCATCGTTTTCCTCGATTACTCCGCTCAAACTTCCCTCGCCCGCGCCGCTGGCCTCGACAGAACCGTCCAGAAAATCATCGCCCCCACCCCCGAACCAACTCACTCCATCCCCGCCAAAGCCCCGCTCTTGAACAATTTAGTACAGACCAAGGCTTTAATCTTCTTCCCTCATAACATCGCATTCGACGACAGCAGCCCCATCGCGATCGCCGATGACAAAATCTCGGGCGCTCCGCCCGGTCAAATCCGTTCCGATCCCCGCCGTTTAACCCTCTAATTAGCTCGTTTCCCCTCCGCCGCCGCCCAAAACCGCCGCAATACCTCTATCGTCTTCGCCGGCTGATCCCCCAACAGCGAATGCGCCGCCTCCGGAATCACCTCCAACTTCGACCCCGGCACCAGCTTCTGATAACGCGCCGCCGTCTCCGGCCGCGCCTCGTCAAACTCCCCATTCAAAAACAACACCGGCAACCGCAACTCCCCCAACCGCCCCGTCACATCAAAATCCTTCAAACTTCCCGTCGCAAAGAACTCCGTCGGCCCCCACATCTGCTCGTAAATCGTCCGATTTCCCAGCGATTCCGCACATTCCGGATTCGGCGGCCCCGGCGAGCTCCGCCGCACAAATCGCCGCGTATATTCGCCCTCCGCCTTCCGATAAGCCGGATCATTCGTCGTCCCCGCCGCCTCATGCCGATTCAGCACTTCCTGAACGTCCGCCGGCAGCTGTTTCTTCAGCTCCCCCGCATCCCGCATCCAATCCTTCGTGCTCAGTAACGCACTGCTCAACGTCAACGAAGCGATCCCCTTCGTCCCCTTAGCCAACACGTAAGCCGCCGCCAGAGAACCACCCCAACTCTGGCCCATCAAATGCATCTTCTGCAAACCCAACTGCTTCCGCAGCGCGTGCAACTCCTCCACGAACCGCTCCACCCGCCAAAGCCCGGGGTCGGCCGGCCGCCCACTCCGCCCGCTCCCCAACTGGTCGTAGACCACCACCGGCCGCTCCGTCCCCAGCGTCCCCAGCGCCCGAAAGCCGCACGAAGTCCCGCCCGGCCCTCCGTGCAGCACCACCAAAGGAATCCCCCGCCCGCTGCCAGTGATCCGGTAAAATACCGGACCACCAGGCACGTTCAGGAACCCTTCTCGGCTCTGCGCTAGGCTGGCCCCCGCCAGCACCAAGCCCAGCAGCCACCGCACCTATCGCTGCGCCGCGCCCGCACGACCCATAATCGGCCACACGTCCACAATCTGATTTCCCTTCGCAATGTAGTAGCGGTCATAGCAATTCGTACTCATGTCCAAATTGCTGCAATAAATCTCCACCCGGTCGCCCACCTTCGTCTCCCCACCGCCATCGCTCCACTTCAGCAGGCCATACTCCGCCCCCTGCTTATCCAGTTTCATCCACGGCCTCCCCTTCACCTCGTCCGTCAACTGAATCATCGCCTTGTTGCCGTAGTCAATCGTCGCCTGCCCCTTGTGGTGCATGCTATCCACCGTCGTCAACACGCTCATCGAGTTTTCAAAATCGGAATAGACCGCGTTATCCGTCTTCCCGCCCACCGCCCGGTACAGCGAGTCCATAAACACATAACTCCCGCACTCGAGCTCGGTCAATCCCAGGTCCTTATCCATGTTGTAAGTCCCCGTCGATCCGCCGCTCACAATCCCCGCCGGCAACCCGGCCTTCTTCGCCAGCGCGATCGTCTCGTTCACCCCGGCCAAGTCCTCGGCGGACTTCTTCTGCCGCGCCACCCATCCCTTCGTATGCGACGCGCCCCCCGAATAAGCCATCCAGCCTTCGAAGCTCATCTGCTTCGAAGCCATCACCCGCTTCGCCAACTCCACCGCCGGCTGCCCATTCGCAATGCCTTGCCGCGTCAATCCCGCAAACACCGAAATCACCACCTTACACTTCACCTTCGCCGCCGCGGCCGCCTCTTCCACTTTCGCGATCACCGCCGCATCATCCACCACAAACAAAAACGTCGGGTCCACCTTGCTCAACTGCACCGCCCGCATCACGTTGTTATCGCTCGCCGGCTGCTTCGTCCACAGCACGCCCCGAATCCCGCCCCGCGACATCAACTCGCTCTCGGCAATCGTCGCCGCCGTCACTCCAATCGCCCCCAACGCCATCTGACGCTTAGCAATATCGACGCTTTTATGCACCTTCACATGCGGCCGCAGCTGGATCCCCGCCGCCTTCCCATAGTCGGCCATCGTCTTCAGATTCTTCTCGAACAAGTCGATGTCGACCACCATGCACGGCGTCGGCAATACGTCCTTCGTCATCTCGCGAAAATCTCTCTTCGCAATCCGTTGCTCGAACTCCGCATACGGAAAACGCTTCGCATTTCCCAACGCACCAGTTGCCGCAGCAGCTCCAGCCAAGAACGCACGCCGTGTAGTCATGCACATCAGGTTACTCGACTTCCCCTCCAGACTCAACCGCCCTCAATGCGTCATCGAATACAGAAGGTAATTGATCCCAAACCGATACGCCAGCGCGGTCATCTTTTCCGGATACTCCGGCATATCGGCGTGCTCCCAAGCGTCCCCCACGTCCATATTGAAATTCACCGCCACCACCACACGCCCCTTGTCATCGTAAATCGCCCGCCACTGCGGGCCCGGGGGCACCGCTCTCGCAGCCTTTACTTACCCCCCCCTCCGCCTTCCACTTCTGCTCATCCACCAGCAGGGAAAACACGCCGAATCTCGTTTTGATGCGCTTCGGTGACTTCCCTTGCGTCGCCACAAACTCCCGAAAGCTCCCAAACATGCCCCCGAATCTCGCCCAAACGACTCCACGCTCGCCTGCTTCACCCCCGCCCATTAACCGGATCTCCTTCCCCTCGCCCCAGTAACTCCAGCTCCTCGCCCTTTATCCGAATCGAGTAACTTTAAATCCACGCCGCCTTATTCGCCGTGAACTCCACCCCCGTCTGCTCCAGCTTCACATTCGTCAGCGTAGTCAATGCCCCGCCGCCCTGCCCGGACCTCGCGGTCGTCAATAGCCCCGTCATTGCTAAAGGTCGCATCACACCTGCTCCTCCGAATACGTCGGTCGAATCAAAAGCACCAACACCACCGAGACCAGAGCCACGGCGGCAAACGTGCCAAACGTTGCCAGCAAGGGCGCTTTAGCATCCCGCATCACGCCGAATCCCCAGTCCGCCAGCCCGCCGCAGCTAATGCTCACCATATTCATCAACCCATATCCCGTCGCCCGCAGTTGCGGCCGCGCAATCTGGCACAAAATAGGCATGTTATTGGCATCAAACAACCCCCAACCCACTCCAAACAGAATCAAAAACGCAATCGCCACCCCTAACTCCCCCGTCTGCGGCGAGTAACCCACTCCCAGCACCGCCAGCACCAACAGCGAAGTCCCCACCGCACTCGTGTAAATCCGTCCCCTCACCGTCCGCCGCATCCACCGATCCGCCACCCATCCCCCCACTGCCGCCGCCACCACCGCCGCCACCATCCAGTAAAGTGTCGCCGATACCCCTGCCTTACCCTGCCCCAGCCCAAACTCCGTCTTCAGAATCGCCGGCATCCAGTCCCGCACAATCCATCCCGCCATCGCCGGCAAAGTGAAATATCCAACTAACAACAAAAACGAAGGCTTCCCCAGCAACTCCCGCAAAGCCCCGCCCGGCGAAGCTCCCCGCTCCATCGGTGCATTCCGCACCAAAGCAAACAACGGCACCGCGTACAACATCCCCATCAAGCCACAGACCTCAAACATCCATCGCCACCCGTATCCCGGCGTGTCCGCGACGTACCCGCTGAAACCGCCCACAATCACCCCGGCGTAGATCCCCATCTGGTGCATCCCCACCGCCCGCGACCGCGTGCTCCCCCGGTGGTAATCGGCGATTAAAGCCAACGCCGCCGGCAAATAGAAAGCCTCACTGAAACCCATCACCCCTCGCGTCCACAGTAACTGCTCATAAGTCGTCACCTGCCCCGTCGCCCAAGTAATCGCCGACCAAACAATCAGACTCCCCGCAATCATATGCCGTCGGCTGAACCGATCCGCCAGATACCCTCCCACCGGACTAACCAGCGCATAAGTCCATTTGAACAGCGCAAGAATTGCTCCCCACTTCGCCTCTGTCCCAATGTCCGGAATATCCGTCATCAGAGAAAACTTCATCGCCGCCAGCATCTGCCGATCCAGGTAGTTCAGCATCGCCACCGGCACGAGCAAAGCCACCACAAACCAAACGTAACGCCCCGTCATTGCGCCAACCAACCCAGCTCAAAGCGCGCGAAGGTGATCACCTCATAAGCCCGCTTCTCTCCCCGTTCGTAGAGGAGCCCCACCCGTCCATCCCGCAACGCGGCCAACGACGAGTAAGCCGCCGGCCCCTCGTGCACCACCCGTTCCTGCGCCCACGTCTTCCCCTCATCCCGGCTTACTTTCACGGTCATCCGCTCCCGTTTCACCGCCGCCGGATTCGAAAACAGCAAACGGTCTCTCCCCACCCGCAACAGACTCGCCTGGCAAACCGGTTCAATCAGAGCTTCATCCAGCTTCAATGCGGACCAACTCCGGCCCCGGTCCCGACTCACCGCCACCGCCCGCCGATTCTTGCCCGCATAAGACCGCATATTCAATAGTAGCGACCGGTCCCGCAACTCCACCACGGCCGACTCATTCGTCCCCTCCCCCGCCGACCCGCCCAACGTCCAACTCCGTCCCCCGTCGTCGCTCACAATCACGTGCGAATGCTTCGCTTGCGATCCCGCCACCATATGGTCACAGGCCACCACCATCCGCCCGTCCCGCATCTGAATCCCGTTCCCCGGCCCTGTGGCGTACCAAGTCCAATCCGCTGCTTTCACACTCGCCGTGATCTCCGTCGGAGCCGTCCAACTCACCCCGTCGTCAGAACTCCGCGCCAACCAAACGGTTCGCGTCCCCGCCACGGTCCCGTCCAGGATCTGCCGTTCGGTCACCTTACCCGGGTTCCGAGTCAAGAGCAGCACGATGTCGCCGGTTTTCCGGTCCACCACCGGGGCCGGGTTCCCGATCGTATCTTCGCCTAAATCCGCGACCACCTGCGCCGAAGACCAAGTCCGCCCCCCGTCCTGACTCCGCTTGAGCAGCAAATCGATGTTGCCGCTATCGCCCCCCGCGCTCCGCCGACCTTCGCAAAACGCGAGCAGCGTCCCCCGCTTCGTCTCAATCAACGCCGGAATCCGATAAGTATGATACCCATCCTGCCCCGACCGAAACACCTCCACTTGGCGAAACTCCACCCCCGAAGCCAAACCAACCACCAGGAAAAACGGAAACAGCGCCACACATTTCATCAGCCCAGCCTACACCGTATCGAGCCCCTCCTACCATGTTGCATGCAGAGTCGGCTATCATGCAGTCATGCCGCAGGAAATTAAGACCATCGGTGCCAGCGGGCAGATCTCGCTCGGCAAAAAGTATGCGGGCCGCATCGTTACCGTCGAAAAAGTAACGGAAGGCGTGTGGACCATCAAGACTGCCCAAGTCATTCCGGATGACGAGCTTTGGCTCCACACCCCGGAAGCGAAATCCAGCCTGGACCGCGCTCTGGCTTGGTCCGATTCCCATCCACGAAAAGAAACGTCCTTGGCGAAGCTCGCTGAGAAGCTCGAAAATATATCCTAAATCGCATGTCTCTTCGCCTCGACCTGAACAATCCTGTGTTGCAAGAGCAATGGTTCGCTCTTGAAAAACCAGATCGGGCCGTCGTCCTGAACTCTTGCGTCAAACTGGCAAAAATGGAGTGGCATTCTCTATTTAGAGACAATGGCCTGCGTTGGGAAATGATCCACAGTCGAAAGCACAGTGGTAGTGAGGCGTTGTATTCACTCCGAATCACCCAAAAGATTCGCGCTGTCACCCGCCGAACCGGCAACACTCTTGAGCTGCTGACCCTCCACCCGGACCACGATTCCCCTTACTGAAATCATAGCCGCGCTCACCGTCCGGAAACCGGCTGCAGCACGAAAGTCACCATTGTCCGCCCCTGCACCACCCTGGCAGAGCCTGTTCCTTGGCGCCAAGCCGCACCCCATAATGGGTCGGCTCTCACCGAATACTCGCCGAGTTCGTAAACCGGAACGGTAAGCACTCCGTCCGCTGACGTCTCGAAAGCGCTGCCCCACACCGCGAGTTCGTCCGCGGACACTTATCCTAACCCCCTTCACCGGAACGCCATCCGTGCCCACAACTTTCACCTCCAGTTCCGAAACGACCCGGGTTTCTCCAATCCGCAAATCGATGTGGGTCGCCGACAGCCCAACCCCTACCTTTACCGTTCCAGGGAACCCAGTCTTTCGATAGGGGCTCCAGGAAGTAGATTCAGTCGGTATCTGCTCTCGCCATCCGTCGTCCTCGCAATTTTCCAATCCTCCGAACGTTGAACCCCTTAGCGGCCCACAGGGAATGCAGCCACTTCAATTCCGCAAATCGGCAGCCCGTCGGGCCCCGTCACTCGCCCGGATATCTGTCCATCCGACCAAAGCCCCAACTGTAGAACGGCGCAGGTGCCGCTCTGGACGCCAACGTTTCCTTTTCCACCCACGGCCTCGCGGGGTCGCTTCGTACTGTACGAAAAATCGCCTTCAGAGCCCGGCTTCGTCACTGCAAGTTGGTAGCGTCCCGGAACCAGACCGCGGATCTCATACTTTCCATCACCGTCCGCCACCGCGGCAAGTCGATCGAATTCGGAGCGGGCGACCACGCTCGCTCCCGCCACACCACCCTCATGATTGACCTCTCCAATCCGAACAACGGAACCAACGATCCCGGATAAGCCGCCCCTCGCAGCCTGCCTCATCGCGTCAACCATCGTCTCACTCCCCAGAACGGGATAACTTCCGGAGCAGTAACTTATCTCCAACTCCGGGACTCGCGGATGCCTGTTCTTGCTCGGATTCCTATATCCGGAAATGACGTACCGCTCGCCCAGTTTCAGCGGGTAACGGCAATCGGATCCCCCTATGCCGACATCGACCTCCAACTGTTATTCAGGAGAGTTCAAAAAAGGGCCTCCTCCACCACGACGCGCGCCGCCCACCCCCCATCCTCATACCGGGCTTCGCTTACCACTCTGACAATGAACACAACCCCCTTTCCGCTCATTACGGAGCAGGGGTTAGTCATCGCAGAGCAGCGACACCCCAACATCCGTCCCCCCAACAGCAACCCCGCCACCGATAGCATCCTGTAGCATCCTGATAACCCGATCATATCCCTGCCGAAACGGAGCCGCCAAAAACACATCCCCCGGCGACGCATCCACGCGCACCGTCAACAAGCTCCTCCCATCCGCCGACGCAGCTAGCGCCCCCCCCGTCTCGTCTCCGCCGCCCCACCCGCACCAACCGCTCCATCCACCCGGCCCACCCAAAAACGGCTCCGCCCCGCGTCAACTGCCGCTCCGCTCCCCCCGCCAGATCCACCAAAAACAGCTCCTGCGCAAAGCCCCCAGCAAAACCCTCCCCCGCTGGTTAATAATAGTAACCAGTGCCGGTCGTGGGCGCGTGGCTCAATGGATAGAGCATCAGCCTTCGAAGCTGAGGGTTACAGGTTCGAGCCCTGTCGCGCCCACCACCGGCACTCCCCCCCTAGCAGTCTTCCATCTTCTTATCCTCCCTCGACGCCCTCCAGGAATTCAAAGTCGAATACGGCCTCAACGTCACCCAAAGCGGCGGCAACGATGTCCGTGCCACCGCCTGGTGGTTCGTCCGTAACAGCGCCTTCGACGCCCGCAACTTCTTCACCCCGCCCACCGCCGCCATGCCCCCCTTCCGCCATAACCGTTTCGGCTTCACCCTCGGCGGACCCGTCGTCATCCCCAAGCGAGTCAACGGCCGCAACAAACTCTTCTTCATCGTCAACTACGAAGGCCTCGGCGAACGCAAAGCCCTCATCATCCCCGTCACCGTCCCGCCCCAGGGCTGGGTCGCCGGTAACTTATCCGCCGTCAACGGCACGATTTTCGATCCCTTCTCCCGCCAACTCAGCCCCACCGGCCCCGTCCTCTCCTCCACCCCCTTGCCCGGCAACATTATTCCATGCAACCGCATCGTCCCCATCTCCACCGCCCACATGACCCAGTGGATGCCGCAAATGCTCGGCCTCGCCGTCGCCCCCAACAACTTCCTCAACACCGAAGGCCGACCCACCGACGCCAACCAACAAAACGCCCGCTTCGACTACACCCAGTCCTCCAACGTCAACTGGTTCTTCCGCTACCACCAAGTCGAGTTCCAATACAACCCCACTTCCATGCCCGTGCCTTCGACAACGTCGTCGTCGCCCGTAAAACCGTACGCTGAATTCTCTCCCCTGCGGCCCAGGCATTCATGTTTCCGGCCATCGCCAGTGTGCCCCGCGAAACGGCAAGAGCGATCACGATCACTCCCCCACATCCGCCTCAACCCGATTAAACGCCGAATTCCTTCACCGGGAGTCTAATATGTATGCCAGAGATCACCGATGTTATCACCCAGTCCATCTCCGCCATCCTTTTTGCGGGGTACGGTTTCCACGCTCTCCTATCGGACAGCATGGTGGCGGAGTTTAAGCGCTACGGACTAGCCCGTTTCCGCGCGCTCACCGGAGCTCTCCAGGTTCTCGGCAGCCTTGGAATCGTGGTGGGGCAGTTTTATCAACCCGCGCTCCTCCTTGCCGCTGCTGGCCTGACGGCAATGATGGTACTTGGGGTCATCACCCGCGTCCGCATCAGAGATCCGCTGGTCGCCGCTCTCCCCGCCTTTAGCCTTGGGGTGTTGAACGGCTACATCTTCGTGTCGGCTCTTTAAGCGAAATCAGCCCCGCGTGCCCCAGCCGATGAGGAGGCAGAGAATGAGCATAACCACTGCGGGCACAGACTTCTTCCAGGGGTCTCCGATCTTCATGTGCATCGCCAGCGCCCCCACCATCAGAATCCCCACGACCACTGCGGCCGGCAGCACTAGGGCGGGAAACCAGACTCCCAGAATCAGGCACAGAGCGGACCCGACCTTGAGAGCACCCACAACGTAGACGAGCCAAGCCGGGAGCCCGTAGGCGGCAAATTCTTCCGGCATCGAACGGGCTTGGCCTCCGCGGTAGGCCGTGCGTTTACCGTAGCGAATCAGCCATACATTGAAAAGACCCAAGGCGACGACGAGCTGCACAATGGCGATTGGAGTGTTCATCTTATTGTCTGATTCGTAGGAAATGCTTCTGGACCAGCAATCCCCAATGTATCACTCCCTTATAGATGTCTTGGGAATTCTTCGAGCGTTCAATAATTTGGCATGACATCCGACCCCATAGGGCCATTTTTCCGATCCGCCGAGCAACCCTACCCCTACGATCGCATGCCAGGCAGCGCGGTTTAGGATACCAGGCAGCGCGGTTTAGGATAAAACCGTCATCGAATCGTCGTTGGTAAAGGAGTAAGCCTCATGGCACTCGATCTCCAACAAGAACTCCAGCAAGCCCACGCTTTGCTCGATCAGCTTCCTCCCGCAAAACTCCGCGCGGTCCGCTCTTTGCTCGAAGTCATGATCGACGACGACGACGAGGAACTAACCGAGGAAGACCGCCGCGCCCTGCACGCCTCCGAAAAGTATTTCCGCAACGGGAACCAAGGTACTCCGTTCGAACAGGTCGTCGCCGAACTCGGCTTCACCATGGAACAGATCCGTGGCAATCGTTCCAAAGAATAGTCGGGAAGAAGATCTACTTCGAGCCTGAGGTTCCGTCTCCGGTCCGTGTCATCCCTCGGCACATCGCCATGACGATTCTTGAAGCCATACACCGCTACGCAGAAACCCCGAGCGGGCCTCGTCAACCCGCTTTCCGACGAGTTCGCGGGCTTCCTTCGCCTCCACGTCCGCAACTACCGCGTCGTCTTCAAAGAGACCACCGCTAGCATCGCGATTCATCGATTCTTAGACCGTAAAGACGCCTACCGCTAAACCGCTCACCGTCTTTCGTTCTCGGAAAGCTCACCTTAAGGTCTGATCGGCCGGGATTCACAGCCTTTGGGGGTCTTTGATGGAGAGCCTTTGGACTTCACTCGCCCGGCGTCGTCGACTGACCATGCCTCTTCCCGCGATGCCAACAGGCTCACGGGCGCGGTCCCGGTGGCCGTCCATGGGGCCGCGCAAGAGTACAGAGCAGTGCGGATGGAATCGCGGCGAAGATGCCTCTATGCGGCGCGGCGCTCGTACCGATGCTGGAGTCCGCCGATGTCGGCTTTCGAGACAATCCGTAGTCCCTCACACCTTGGGTTCTTTTCAGTTGCTATCGGCACGGACATCCGAGCCGATAGCAACTGAACTGGGTTCACCGCGACGTTGAGCCCGACGGTCGCCTGAGAATAATGCGAGCCTTGCAGGATGATGCAGTTTTGCGAG
>Ga0114966_10000172_pt1 | contig 60984 bp, 82 predicted proteins | sample M_130207_XF_Meta_FD_87029 | JGI IMG/M metagenome (GOLD analysis project Ga0114966, IMG submission 87029) | Freshwater microbial communities from Lake Montjoie, Canada to study carbon cycling - M_130207_XF_MetaG | ecosystem: Environmental > Aquatic > Freshwater > Lake | place: Lake Montjoie... | reverse complement strand
TTACCATAACGCTCAAATTCTTTCTCATAAGTATCAGGAAGATACTGAGTTAAAAAGTTAAAGTTGGTAATGTAATTTGTTTGTAATGGGACTTGCTCCGAGCTTGGAGTCAACCCAAAAGTTGGTGATGCTAATATAGCCATTTTGTTTTAGTTTTAAATTCTTTTCATACTTCTAATTTTTAATCCGTTACCGGACTCAGGGCTTAGAGACTTGACCTGCATTCCATCAACCTTCGTACTAGCTTCAGACATCTTACGTTCAGACATGTTTATGTTTTTAATCTTACGTGTAACATCATCAGTAGCATCAGCTTGTCCTTGTTCGTAAAAGAACTTAGCAAACTTGTCGGGGTTCATTGCCATAGCTAACGACCTATGGTATCCTTCTGCGTCTTTCATTAAACCATTCTCATCTAAAAACTTATTTATAAAGTTCTGAGGTGTTGCATGATTCTTTTTAATCTCGCTTAGATTGCCGGGAGAAAATGAAAGTTTTTTGTCGTTTATATTGAAATCAAAACCTTTGAAATCATCGCTTAAAACCTCACTTGTCTTTTGGTCAAACCATTCGCGCTTACGCCTGTTTGATTCATCAATAGTCGCCGCTTCTTTGGTGTATTGTTTGTATGCCTCGTATATTTCTTTTTCTTCATCCGGAACACCAACTCCTATTGACTCAATAGGAACAGAGTATTGTTCTTTCTGTTGATTGAAGTATTTCTTGGCTTCCCCAATAACCTTCTTCTTTGCAATCTTTGTTTTCTTAATAAAAGAGTCATCATCGATGTCCTCATCATATTGATAATCTTCCATCAATGCATCTATATCATCGGAATCCAACTCTGAATTCGTAGATTGTAGATACTCTTTTATTAAACCATCCGAGTCCATATTGTCAAAATCTTTATTTAACTTTATGAAATCTTCAAATCCTCTTCCTGTATCTTTCTTATATTTCATATAAGCCGCTACATCTGAAGGGATTTCTTCACTAGATTGCCTTTCCGCCATCAGTTCATCAAATGAACTAATTTCTTTATTATATCTTTTTCCAATATATGAAAGAACTTTTTCTTCACTCAACTCTTCCTCATAGGACTCTTCCTGTGGTTCAACTTGAGTTACTTCTTGCTCTTGCTCTTGTTCTTGCTCTTGGACCACATTATCTGTTGATAGTGATTCTTCGTGCTTAACTAGAAGCTCTTCTTCTATTTGTGCAACGCTTTTTGTTTCTACGTCACCGATTGCTCTTACTTTAATTTCCATTTTATTTGATTTAATTTTTTACAAAGTTATACAAAAATAATTAATAATTAACGAGGTGAAAATTCACTCATATCAAATCCATCTAAACTATCTTCATTTGACTCAAAAGTCATTGGTTTAGATTGAGACACATCAAATCCATCTATGTTATTTTGATTAGACTGAAAGTCTTGAGGAGGTAAATTATTTTTCCGTTGGTTTATTAATTTTGATTGCTCGGTATTCTGCTGACTTATTCTTTTTGACTTAGCATTTTCTCTCTCATCCTCTCGGGTTTTCAAATTGTTTTGAGTAAGACCACTTAGCTGCATATTATAATCAAACTCTACAGCCATTAGGTCTTTTTTAAGTTGAGCCTCTGCTGTTAATTGTTGGATATTAAAGTTAACCTCAGCTTCTCTTAATTTCATTTTTGCCTCAGACTCCATTTGTATCTTTTGCATAGCAGTTTGCATTGCTAGCTCTTGAGACTTTAATTGTTGCTGTGCCTGCATTGCTTGCATCTGCATTTGATTTTGACTTTCTCTATCTTGCTTTTGAGTTCTCTTCATCTTTAACAATTGATTAGCAAGCTTAAGATTTCTTAACTCACGAATATCAATTGCATCTTCAAGATTTATATCTCCTTTAGATAAAGCCATTTGTATATTTGCTTCAAGCTGTGCTTTTTGTTCTTCATCAGGAGATACTTCAATAAAAATTCCAAAATCATAAATATATAAATCCGAAATATCATTTAATATTGAAACATTATATTTTCCAATCTTATTTGCAAAGTCATCTTTGAAATCTGCATACTGCAATATATCTCCAACTCTATACGTTAACGCCTCTGCTAAACTCCTATAAATATATAAGGCCCCTTCAAGGATATGTCTTGTAGCTGTATTTGAATTTAATGCAGCAAGCTTCTGAACACCAACCAATGAGTTGGGGTCAGGATTACTTCCGTCTCTCGCCTCATTCAATCCTGTTACAGAACGAATCATATCCATATAATGATTATAGTTAGATATGAGCATTTGAGTTTTACTTAATCCTGAGTTTGAAGTTAATTGAGTAATTGGAACTTTAGCATTATTGTAATCACCCTCTTGAGTGTAGCTTCTTCCAATAACACTACCCGTTTGAAAATACAACCTTAGTGCATCTTCAGGATTATATGCGGCACCCGTTCCTAAATCAACCTCATTTAAACCATCCGCATCAATAAATACACCATCAGGCACTACCCTTGCAATAACTTGCTGTAGCTTCAAGTGTGTTATCTGTATCAAATCTGCAAATGGAATCATTCGTCTAACTAAAGATTCAATGTTTCCTTTATACATACGTGGGGCGGTAGCAACATAGTTTGGAAGAGCATGCTGAGAAGTTGACTTAGGTCTAACCATATTTTCCGACATCTCCCACTTTATAATTATGTTTGTTCCCATAACCATTACCCCATCATACCAAACATCAATTGTTTTTTCAATCTTAACAAAATTGTTCTCTTCCATCATTTCAACCGGAGGGTTGAATGTATCATCTTTTTCAATCACTCTCGTTCCACCACCCTCAAGTAATTTCTTTTTGTATACTATTTTTTTTGTTGTCTTGTAATTAAAATAAAGCAACGTACAAGTGTCTTTATAAAAAAGACTATTCTCGTAGAATTGAGATACATTATAGTAATCATACCACCCTTGACTGCTTTTAGATATTTTCTCTAATTCTTCTTTCTTTAAAGAAGGCTTGATTTTTAATAACTCTGTAATTGGAAGTGTTTTTATTTCACCCCAATAAAAGCAGTCATCAAAAGTAGGAGACTCAGTATAACTGTAAACTACATTTGCAGGGTCTACATATGAAATAGAAACACCTGAACCTAATAAAAATTCATGCTTTGCTATACCAATCCCTATTACTGCCAAATCATAGTCTACTCTTTTTCTAATGTCTTGATAATGGTTCTCATCAAATATGGTATTAATAGCTTCTTCTTCAGCAATCTCAATTGCAGGCTTGTAGTTTATTTGCATGAAAAGAGCTAGCTCTTCATCTGTTTTAGGCAACTGCTCGGGAGGCATAATAAATGGGTCAACCCCTGTCTTCTCTTGAATAATCTCAAGTGGGACTTTGGCTACCATTTGTCCCTCAACCATATCTTGAAACTTACTTCTCTTTTGTTGAGACATTGCGTCTTGAGAGTATGCCTTAACCTTAAATAATCTATCAGACATTCCATTAACTACAATGTCTACAAATTTAGGAAGTATAGGAACAGGTGTCCAATCTAAATTTAAGTATGATAAATCACCATCTATTGCTAGCTCGTTTTTATATTTTGCTATGGATTGCTCCCCTCTTGCATACAACCTTAACCTATGGAAATCTTTCCATTGACTATAAAATCTACAGGACCCACCATCCTTTCTAAACCACTCATACTGAATAGCTTGTCCTACTTGGAGCCCAAATTTTTCTGTTGCTTTTTCGCTGTCCGTTGCTAACTGACTTGGGAATGAAGCAGAGGTTATATCTATTATCGTATCTTTCATTCGATTAATTGACTGTTGTTTCCATCATTACTGTATCTTGCAAAGGTAATGCTAATTTTTGATTCTTTTTTCTCAGGTATATATATATGTTTTTGATTTGCCATTATAGCTAATCCCGAACTAATTGAAGCATCAAATTTTGTTCTATCATTTATATCAAATTTAGCCCAATCCTCTAATGTTCTTGTAAATGGCATAGTTCCTATTTCATCTGAATCTCTATACGTTCCAACTAAATCCATACCTATAAACTTCTCAATATAAGACTCAATTGCTGATGCGTGCGATTGCTTTACATCTTCAGATGAGTTTGGTATACCACCTAACTCCCGTTCTGTTTTTGATAATTTAGAATATAACTTGTCGGGTCTGTTCATACAAAACCCTCTATACCCTCTGTTTTTGAAATGATATAATAATCTAGGCTTATTATTTTCTATTAGTATAGGCATACCATAAAAAATACAAGCCATTAATACCTCTTCGAAAAATATCTCTGCTGTTTGTGGTCTTGCTACATACTCTAAGAAAAATTCATTTGTAGGAGCTTCGTCCATATGAAACTTAGTCATGCCATGCAAAGAACCATTAGAACCTCTACCACCTACTACTGCCGATATGTCGTAAGAGTCACACCCAAATGAACCTATATGCTCATTTCCGGGGTAATAAACTCCATTTCTATTATATACATTATTCTGAATAGACTTATTAGGCATCCAACTTACTAAGAACCTACCTCTATTGTCAGGTGTCCAAACAACTTTAGTATCCTGAATACCATCTAACCAATGGAAACTTCCACGAGTAGTATGATGTCCTTTTATTGTTGAGTCGTTGTAATCTATCTGTTGATATATCTTTGTAAGATTAAAAATAGCTTGTTTACTTTCATCTCTAAAAGCATGAGACTCTGTTCTTGGGAATTGACGATAAAATTCATTTAAGGCATCAGCATCACTTTTCAAAGAATCTACCTCAGCTTCCCAATAATCAATAGCTCCATTTTTTATTAGCAATTTATCTACTCCCATAATTGGAGTTTCAGGAGCATTGAATACAGGTGAACCGTATAGGTCTATGAATCCTTCCATGTTCCACTCCATAGGTATAAATAAAGCATAGAGTCCGCTTTTTGTTTGACCGTTTGCATTTCTATGAGAAACATTCGAGTCTTCATATATATCCTTGAAATTACTCCCTCCTTTTGATAGAGCATTTGATGTTGAACCCATCATACACTTACCAATAATTTTAGAACCTAATCTTAGACAAGTTTTGGTAACTCTCCAATTTTCTTTTATATTATTTGGCTTAGTCCATTTACCACTTTCATCATGTGCTAGAAATAATAGTTTTTCTCCATCATAAGAGTTGTCTTCTGTATTCTTCCAATCTATAGTTGTATCTAATCCATCAAGGTCATTCGCCTCAGCATTATACATGTTTTTCTTAGTAATCTTTGATGCCGGTATTCTAAATGCTAATTCAGTCTTTGGCTTATCCATTCCGTCCATAATTGGCTTAAAGAAAAATGGAAGCCTACTATTAATTGGAACTACCTTATCTGTAAACATCTTTTTAGCATCAGCTCCTGTCTTTGATAAGATACCAACCCTAGCATCTCTTGCAAGAGTTGCGACATTAATACATTCCGAAGATGACATAAAAGAAAATCCTGACCTTCTTATTTTTAGATATATCATTCCAAAAGAACGAGTATCAGCACGACAAGCTTCCCAAAAAAGCCAATAGATTCTATTTGCTTCTCTAAAATCAGGATACCCAACATCAATACTTGCCCATTGTAAATACATATAATGAGAACCCGTTATGTATGTAGGCACTCCATTATTATAGAACCAAAATCCTGATTCTCTACAATCAAATTCATTCTCAATATAATCTACCCACCTGTCTTTAAATTGAGAAGGCATTTCATTCCAAATGAAAATTGATGGTATCTTTAATAACTCTCTTGGCAATTCTTCTCTTTGCCAATATTGTTCAGCTTTAACTTCGCTTCTTTTATATACTTTATCAGGTACAGGTGGCAGCCCAATGTTTATTCCTGATATATTTACTATTTCACCTATTTGACCATTCTTTGAAATAACAATAATGTCATGCTTCTCATTATACCCATATAACCAAGACCTTGCCCTATTTTTGTGGGACATTGTCGTTGCGGGTACAAAATCTTTTTGTACACAACATATATTATTTTGACCTTCTTTCAGCAAATCCTTGTTTAGTATCCGTTTTACTTATTCCTTTCTCTAAGGATTCAATTCCCTCTCTCTCTGATTCTATTCTATTTAGTATCTCAAAAGCATCAAATATCGCTAACTTTTTTGTCATAGCAGCATTTTTTAATCTATCTGCTGCCAATTCATCTTCAGAATCTACTTTAATAATGTTTTCTTCTGCAACTTTTATTAGTTGCTCAACCGCTTTATGACCTGCTGCAATTATTCTTAATTTTATTTCTTTTGTATCCATTAATTTAATTTAATTGTTATTTGACTATCTATTATTCTATACATCATAACATCGTCAACAGTAAACTCATATTCGCTATCGGGAGAAAAACATACCATATCCCCCTTATTTATTCCTTTTGAAATTAAGTAATCATTTGGATATAGCATCTCACCCATTAATGGCTCATTGCTAAAAGGTTTTTTTATGTAAGAGTCAATAGCATCTATTGGCTTTACAAAACAATACTTATCATAAGCATTCCATACACCATCTTTTTGGTACATGAAAAATTGGTCTAGCTCAACAAAAAAGATATTGTCCTTAAAAAAACTTTTTCCGCTTTTCTGCCTACCCCTCATATCATAATAAAATTTAAAAACATTATGATGAACAAGTAATATGTCTCCGGGAGTTATTGGACCTGAATACCCTAATGGTACCTCTATTACTTTAGCAAGCCTGTTTGAAGATATATAGTCTTCTTCAGATGTACTTATAATAACATCGAGTCCACTAATGGATTTTGTATTGTTGTACCTTTTATTTATTAAAGACTCAACAATAAAGTAAAATGGTGATTTCATTAATAGAATATATTATATTCAATAGAAATTGGAATGTTATGCGTAAATTCTTTCCACAAAAGTATTTCATTTGCTTCGTTGATGATATATATTTTTATAGACTGAGTTGAATCCTCAAACTTTATTACATGTATCTCGTTAGTGTCGTTTAATATTTTTTGCCCTACGATATAGTGCATTGCCCCACCTTTATAGTCAGGACCAATAGAAATTTTTCTTATTTCCATATTAATTATAATACAATGGACACTACTCCTGAAGCGCTAGCATAAAGTTGTCCTTGAACTAAACCTCCTGCTAAAGCAGCAGCATTAGATGCATAAGTAGGCAAAGTCAATACAGCACTTGGTAATAATTGTAATAAACTTGAAATTAAAAAATTTTTAGTTTCATTATTTGATGGTACCTCTGTTCCTATTAGTAGGTCACTTAATACAGGTACAGCTACGGCATATGTGCTTATTTTTCCCATTTTTTTTTAATTTAAAGTTAATAAGTATAAAATCTTATCTATTAACCCAAGCATCTCATCCATAATATTTTGTAACTCTGAAGGATAATTATTTCTTTCTGAATCTATAGTTGAACGTAGGTCTTTTAAATGAGAAATAGCATCTGTGTTTTTTGATTCAGGAATAGTTATTTCAACTCTTTTATTACGACCAAAATACGCTTCTGTAAATGTATCAGTTAAATCAAGTATTCCATCATAATAAGCGTTTAATGCTTTATGTTCTGCAAATGAAGTAGTTTGAAGATGTGCTATATGCATTGTATCTCTCGATTGGAATAATGTTCCAATAAATTTTCCCGGTGTCATATTAATTTTGTTTTTTTGTTACTTCTCCTGTCTCAATGTTTATTACAGCATCATTGCCGTACTTTTCCATTAATGTCTTTTCGTGCTTTGTAAAAACATCCTTGATACCATCTATGTATTTTATCAAGCTATACTTTTGCAATTCTAAATCACCAAGATTCATTTTTGCTTTAGAAAAATCACTATTCATCTCTCTGATGTTTTTTAATTCTTCCTCTGTTACAAAAATAACATCTTGAACATCGTTGTTTTCTATCTTACCCATTTTATTTGATTTAAGTTAATTTTGTCACAAATATAATGCTTTTTTAATAAACATTCTCCAAACAAAAGAAATAACAACTAAAAGGATTGCCCCTGTCAATACTCCCCAAAAAAATAACTGCCAATTAATGCCACGTTTTTCTTTTGCCCTTTGCTTTGAGTCTTTATAAATATACTTGTATTTAAGCACATCTTGCTTAAGAACTTTGGTCTTATAACGATACTCAATTCTTGTTTGCCACCTAGTTTTAGGAACGTAAATATTATTGAACTTAACTATAGTATCCTTAGTGGTAAAATACTTCTCCCATACGATAGTATCATTTATTATTACAGGAATAGAATCTATTGTGTTTATTGTTATGGTATCAGAGTCTTGAATAACCTTTAAGCCGTGTTTAAGAGCTTTTTTATAATGGTATTGTGCCAAGCGTTCACTTGAGCATCCAAGTAACATTAGAGCGCTTAAAAAGACCACAAGGATATACGATAGTTTCATTATTTCTTTTTGAAAAAGTTTCTTTTTTTATCTGCTCTATTTGCAGATTGAGATTGAGATACTGTTTTTGTTTTAGATACATGGGCTACGTCTTTTCCGTCATGGTTTCCTGCTGTACCATTCTTTCTATTTATACGCTGAAGGTCTCTTCTATATTCTCTACGTTCTTCAGTATCATGATATTTCATATCATATTTAACCTTCTTCTCTCTCGCTTCAGGATTTTCATGATAATACTTTGCCGTTTTAGACTTACCTTTAGTCGTACCTGCTAAAAAATTTCTCATCTCCCTTGTTTTGTATATGTTTTCTTGTAATTCTTACTTGACTTCAATTTAGAAGTCTTACTCTTTGCATGAATATTTGCACGCTTTACTTTTGGCTTTATCTTTTTATTTACTTCTATTTTCATAGCTCAATTAAAGTATAAGTGAATTTATTTCCGAATGCTGCCTTAGCCTTGTTTATAATTTTCATGAACTCGACAAAATTTGAGTTGAATCTAAAAACTTGACACCCCTCTGAAAAGTAGTCCACGTAAGTTGGGTCTTTGTAGATAGATGAGCGATGAATATTGATACCGAACATTCCTGTCTCTGTTATCTTCTCATCATACACAGTGTCCTTGTTATTATCTCTATATACAGTGACATTACCAAGACGCTGACATAAAGCCTCATACTTCCCATTATGCATAGACACACTATATACCCCTCTGTATTGACCGGTCTTTAGTCTAGCTACTCCTTTCGATTGTCTTAATATTTCTGTAGGTTTTTTGCCGGGGTCAGTAGTTATTTTCCACTCGTGGTACTGCCAAACTCCGTTTATTTTGTACGACAAAGTTAAGGTGTCATCGAATTCGTTTGTGACCTTCTTGCCGGGCTTTAGGTTTCTAATACCTACAATATTAACATCATAGTCTTTGGGGCTGTTAAACCAAACATAGCCCTTATTCTTGACTGCTATCTCTATCTGTTCTCTTGTGTAGTTCATCTCTCAAAAATTTATTTTCTTTTTTTAATAAGTAGTGCTCAAATATCATCAAGATACTAAAAACAGATAATATATATGCGGCGTATTTCATGCTCTGTATATCATTGCTTTAATCTTTTCCTGCTGTAGGAAGTTCAAATACTTAAATAGTTTTCTTATCATTTTATTGTATCTATATCCTGCTTAATATCCCTAGCCCTTGCAAATAATAGCTTCATAGCCTGCCACAAATCAATGCCTTTTACTGCCTTGTAATTTTCTGATATACTCATAACCTCTATAGACACTAAAACTAATGAAAGTATCTTAGTTAGCATCAAAGGTACTGAAAAGAATGTTAAAATAATATCATTGAGTATAAACCTATCTATTAAATAGAACAAAATAACAGCGACTTCATATAGCATTAATTTAGATATGATAGCACTAAGTTTCCTAGATGTAATAGGGATGTTTAGTTTCTTTGACTTCCAAATTCCTGTTAACGTATCTATTACTATAGCGAAGCCAATTAAAAAAAGTATCCCTGTAATAGGTAAAAAGAAAGCTCCAATAATTCCAAATAATTTTGTCGATGCAAAACGAATGTTCGTCAATAATATGAATAGTTGTGTTCTCATGGGGCTATATCTTCAAGGGCATCTAAAAGGCTAAAAGCCAAATAAAAAAAAAGAGTACAACCTCCAAGCTTTACATAAAGCTCACCATCACTCAACATCATTGAAAATGAAGTGATAAATCCAAATAAAAAATAAAAAGCTGCTAGAAAGTTTTTATGCATAATATTGTTTGTTTATATTTAATTACAATCCTCCATCATTAATATTCCATAAATAGACACCTGTAAGAATTGCCCTGCCTACTATACCTGCAGGTGAATATTTTGCTGTGCCAAAATCAACAGGGCTCAACCCATATAACACATCATATAAAAACCATCCATTGTAGATAGCATCAAGGTTAGCAGTAGAGAAAGTGGCAGGTGTTTTACTAGCCATGAAATCTTGAAAATCATTGACATTAGATACATCCCAAGCTCCTATGTTTTGATTAAAATTAGTTGCACCATAAAACATAGCGTTCATATTTACAACTTCCCCGGTAACAAAAGCCAATGGTTGATTAAAAGAAGATGCATTATAGAACATATTACCCATATCATTAACATTCTCTGTATTAAAACTTAATATACCATTGAAAGAAGATGCATTATAGAACATACTATTCATATCATTAACATTGTCTGTATTAAAACTTAACGCTTGATTAAAATTAGTTGCACCATTAAACATACTACTCATACTAGTGACCTGTGCTGTATTCCATAGATTAATATTATTTATTGTAATTGTGTTTGAATTGGCAAACATTTGATAAAGAGTAGTTATATTTTGTAAATTAAGGATATCAGATACTAATGATAAATCTAAGTTAGTGCAACTATTAAAATACCCTCCATTATTAGCACCTAACTCAAGCTGCCCCCAATGTACTACCGATGTAATATAAGTTGCACTTCCATAGGAACCAAAATTCCACCCTATACAATCACCAATTATCTCAACAGTATAAGTGCCTGCTAAGGCATAAGTATGAGAACTGTTAGCAAAACTATTTACATCTATATTGTTATCTCCCCAATCTATAGTTCCTGAATAAGTACCTGCTGCATCATAGGGTAGAGTGATAGTTTCGTTTGGAATTGTAGTAGTCCATGTAGTAGTGAAATATATAGGAGGAGGAGGAGGCAAAGGTGCTGCACTAGACTCTCCATTGACTGCTATATTTATCCCTATCTGTATCATTACCAAAGAGCTATAATTTTAGATGCCGTTGTTGAAGTTAAAACCCTTATAACTTGAATAGGAAGAAAAGACCCCGATGGAATATTCACAAAGGTAACATTGTCACCTCCTGCTGTTACAACAGATAGGTCTCCACTTTGTCCAACATATAATACTGATGGCTCAATTGTTCCTGACATATTTGTGCCTGAATATAATTCGTAAGCGTCTCCGCCACCCGATATAATATCTAAATTTAAAGTCAAAACATTAGCGCTATCTACATTTGTAACCATTGCACCTAATACATTAGCATATACAGTATCACCGACCTGAACTCCCAATGCAATAAAGTCTACAGTGTTATCTATAAGTTTAAATGGAGAAGCTGAACTAGCAGTACCCTGTAGAATAAGGCTTGGCATTGGTATATTCGTATCGTCTGAAGGTGTAACAGACAGAGCTCTACTTACTTGAAGTTTTAAATTTGGCATGGCTTATTTTTTTTTAGTATTTTTCATATCTGCTTGTGCGTTTTTCGCATAATTATTTCTTGCGCCTGCAGTTAAATTTTGATTGCTAGCTTCTTTAATGTTAAAGGCCATATTTTTTAACTCTTTCTTTTTCATGGATTTTGATTCACCCTTTTCGTGTTTAGCCATTGCCATCTTGGAAGTATATTTCTCTCCTGTTTTCTTTTCAACAATCTTTTTGGTCTTCATAATTTTATTTTTTACGGTTAAACATTTTATTTACAAGTAAATTAGGATTGTTTAATGCTTCTTTTCTTTTACTGCACCCACAATCTTTACCTACAGCCTTTGAAACAGTGTCTACTACCTTTTTAATTCCTGTAGTAGTTGTTATTTTTTCAATAGCGTCTCCTAGTCCTTTCATTTGATTTTATTTTTACAAAGATAATAAAATTATCTTATCTTTTTTGCCGTATTTTTTCTAGGGTCATAAGTAAAATTACTTATCGGCTCACCTGTTCTTTTAGATGCCCTATCTTTTGCTCTTTCAGATGCAGTCATTGAATTTCTTTTTAATCCCTCTTCAGTAAATGTCTTTCCATCTTCTTTTAGATGTCCGCGCCTTTGCAAAATAGCTATAGCTGTTTCTTTACTGCCTACCTGAGATGCTAATCTATCGATTAACTGATTACTACCCATAAATTTTTGAGTTGCCATATCTTTATACTTTTGAAACTTTTGGTTTTTTATTAACGCTATCTTTTACAACTTTGCCAACATTCCCTTTTAAGAATTTCATCTTACCGTCTAATGATTTCTTAGACTCGTATTGCTTTGCTTTCTCAATTATTTTTTTCATTAGTATTTTCCTTTACGATTACTTGGATTAGGAGTAGTTGAACCACCCGGACCTGCCCATAGATTTTTGCAGGCCCAATACCTTGGTGTTAACTTGTCATTTGCAGTATCACAACTGTGTCTTGCCTTAAAACTTTTTCTTGCTACAGGACTATAGTTATTACCATAACCCTTTGCGCCAAAATGAAGAAGCTTCTCAACACCACCACTGCAAGCCTTGACCATTTTCTTTTTGCCCGGCCTATTTGAAGGAACCGGGCTATTGCATTTCATATTTTCTTTAGTTGCCATTAGCTTACACCACTTGTGCCCGCAAAGGCGCCACCAAGAACTGATAATCCCTTTAAACTATCTCTACTTCCGCTTGAACCTCTATTAGCCTTTCTTCGTGCGCGTGCTGCATCAGAAATCTCTTTATTCTTTTTCCTTAACGCATCTCTTTCAGCAGCATTTTTTTGAATCGCCTCTATAGCCTTGTTATTAAACGCCATTTTCTCAACAGTCATCTTAGTGTCCTCTGTAGAATTTTTTTTGTCATTTGGTGGCATAGTGTTTAGTTTTTAGTTTTTATCCTTTTCTTCTATTATTAATTTTAGCCGAAAGCATTGTTCCTTTTTTCACTAATCTTTCGCCTTTATTTATTTTTTCCAAGCCTTTTGCTTGCTTTTTACTTGTTAAATTGACATCAGATTTGTCGAATGGCCCGGCGGGTTGAGTAGGCATACGGCTTGAATTCATAGTACGATATTTAGGAGTCTCCAAAAATGCCACTCTATCTTCAAATGCTTTATTAGCTTTTGATGTTTGAGCTGATATTCGTTCAGATTGACCTAATGTAGGAAATTCACCCGCTCTTTTTTCGATTCTTCCTAATTTAATTTCTGCCCTATCGGATTTGTTTATTAATTTATCACCTAATTTTTCTGTAGCCCTAACTATTTTTTCTTCTCCCTTATCTATTTTTCTTTGTCCTCTTGCTGCCATTCTATCACCACTTATTTTTTCTACTCCACTACCTATTTTTCTTTGTCCTCTTGCTGCCATTCTATCACCACGATTAGTTCTATCGCCTCCGCCGCCGCCGCCTGTATCGCTTCCGCCGCCCGTATCTTCGCCGCCGCCTCTTGCAGCGAACTTATCAATAGTGGCGTTCTTCATCGCCATTTTATCTTTTTCTTGTTGTGAGTACATAGTTTTTAGTTTTTAGCTATTAATTATTAATTATTTAGGGTTAACTGTTGGAGAGTCTGATAATGGCGTATCTCCATTTGGTCTTATTTTAGATAGCTTATATTCATCTTTTGGTATATATCCTTTTATATGTTGTTTTGTCCACTCTCCCTTTTTATCGTATTTTGTTTTTACAACCTGTGTTATATCACTTCTCTTAGCCATATATCCTTTGTCATCATAAGTGTTTGTGTAATCTTTAGCTATAGTTTTTCTAGGTGTAACCCCATCACGTCTAAAAACTGTTTTAGTTTCTGTAGCCGTTAGTTTTTGTGGCGTAAAAGTATCTATAACTGTTTCTTTTTTTACTCTTTTATTTCTAGGAGTTAACATAACTTTTATTTTTTAAATAATTGATTTATCTTTACAAAAGTAATAAAATTAAATCAAATAAAATAAAATGAGAAAAATAACTGATGATTATCTTAAGTATTGGAGAGTAATAAGATATTATGTTAAAGAAAGGTATGGTTTGACCCAAGCAGACCTTGATATGATACTGTTCTTGAATTCAGAACACTACTTTGATAAAGATAAGTTTAAAGAGTTTGACTCACTTATGAGTTGGAACGTGACTAGGTTTGACCAATTGCTAAGAGATGGATGGATAGTTTTGTTCCGTAGAGGATTCAAAGGAAGTAGAGCAGTATATACCCTGCCTTACAAAACAAGCTGCCTAATTAAATTAATCTACAACCTACTAAGCGGTAACGAAATACCTATGGGTAAAAGCAATACAATGTTTAATAAAAATGTCAAGTACACCGACAAAGTCTATAGGAATATGATAATGGAAATGAATAAGACTTTTAAAGGTAAGAAAAGGACCGTTAACGAACTATAAGACCACCACTACGTCCCCCTCTACAATTATGGTGCACTGAATGTCATTGATTATCATCGTGAAACTACGACCCTTGTCGTAATATATCTCATCGCCCTCTTTTATGTTAGCCACATCAGTGCCTGAACACTGAACAGTCGCACGTTTATATCTTAACTGACTTGCGTCTTCCCCCGATAAAATTAATCCCGACTCAGTCTTAATCTCTTCGTCAATATTTTTTACAATAATGTATTTCCCGATTGGTTTTAAATTTTTATGCATTTTATTTTTTTATTTAATGTTTTACTGTTAATACTACGACTTCTATTAGATAAATTATTACATATAGAAGTTTCTTTACAACCTAATTCTTTTGCTGCATTTCTAATAGAATCAAAATTAAAAAGAATCTCATTTGAATAATAATCATAACAAGATATTGCCTTTGCTGTTATTGTTTTTGATTTATTAGATAATCTCATTTTTTCTTTAGTTTCTTCTGTATGTTTTTTACCTAGATTTGCTTTAGATAAATTTTCTTTATGGATATTTGTTTTAGCCTTACCTTTTAAAGAATTAGATATTTTATTATTCCATTCTTTATTTCTTACTACGGCCTTTAAAGATTTACTTTTTTTATTTAAAACTTTATTACATAATCCTTCTACGGTAATCCCACCGATTGTTTGATTAATAAGCTGACCATTTTTCAAATCTATTCTACCATATTTCTCAATAAGATTTATTTCTATTTTAAAAGCATCTTCTTTAATTAATCCGTCTTTATATATTTCAATTATATATCCATATTTATCAACTATTTTATTCCACCATACAGACCTTTGTTTAGAATAGGCTCTTTTCATATTCCCCATACCTACATAAAATACAGAATTGTCTGTTTTTTTTCTGTGTAGATATACAACCTTATTATTTTCCATATTACAAATATACAACTTTTTTTGTATTTCCCGATTGGTTTCATTTTTTTTGTTTTATGTTTTTACCTCTATAATTATTAGTTTGTGAATGACAGTTTGGACAAAGTATTTGTAAGTTATTTATAGTATTGTTTTTATTATTGCCATCAATGTGATGAGTCTCAAGAGATATTTTATTCCCTAACCAATCTGATAGACCACATATATAACAAAAATCACCGCGCCTTTTTCTTAATATTTTTCTTACTGTTTGTACATGCAAAGGCTCACCATTTAATAACCTATCATTTATCTTTTTCTCCCATGTCTCAATTTGATTTTTTATCTTATCAGGATTACTATTTACTTTGCTCCAATCAGTATTTGCATACACTCCATCAGCCCAATTTTTTTTTATCACATTACTCTTTAAAGACTTTGTTTCTTCAGTACAAGGCCTTGAGTTCCTGCAAAATAAGCTACAATGACTTACTAATCCCTTTTCAGGAATAAAATCTTTTCCACATTTCTTACACTTATTGTGACTCATATGTTCGTGCCATTGTAATAATGGCATTTGTGCTTAGTATTGTAGTAGCTACACTAACTGCGTTCTGTAATGCACTACGAGTAACTTTTAGTGGGTCAATGACACCCATCTCAATCAAGTCACCCATCTCAGATGTCTTTAAGTTGTAACCATGGCCATCTGCAATATCACCACTGTAAATCTTCTCAACGAATAACCCTGCGTTATTTAATATCTGAACCAATGGAGACCTTAAGGCTTCCCTTAAAATAATACACGCTACCTCTTGCTCCTTACTCAACTTGCCATCAAAAAAATCATCGAAGCTAATCTCATACAAAGCCTTACCTGCTCCTGCTAATATACCCTCCTCTAATGCAGAACGAACAGCACACACAGCATCATCAACCCTGTCATACAACTCCTTCTGCTCCAAGTCAGTATTGCCACCAACAAATATTACACCTATACCACCCGTTAATGACGCTATGCGCTCAATAATAAAGTCTTTGTCATCTTTCCGCTTTGCAAGTGTATGAGCATCTCGCAATTGCTTTACCCTCTCGTCAATGTCGGATTGGTTTATGTTTTCACTTGACTTTAATATAACAGTCTTCTCCCTTCCGATTATAACCTTGGCAGCATGACCCAAATCATCATAAGTAATATGACTCAAATCATCACCCGTACCCTCACTAAAATAAGTAGCTCCAACACTTATGGCGATGTCTTGCATTAATTCATGTTGCTTATATCCAAAATTTGGAGGAGCTACTACACATACCTTCAAATTACCCTTCATTACATTTGCCGCCAATGTGTTCACCACATTCGCATTACACGGAGCTATAATTAATAATTTCTTGCCCTCATTTATAATTGGCTTTAATATGTTCTCTATCTGTAAGATATTATTTATGTCTACGTCAGCTACCAATATCATGGTGTCCTCAAATATACACTCGTCTCGCTTTTGGTCATTAATGAATAATGGCGAACTATACCCCCTGTCTACCTTAATACCCGTTGTCGTCTCTGAATATGTGTCAGATGTCTGTGAACGCTCAACCGTTACCATGCCCGTCTTACCAACGTCACCATATACCTCAGCTATTATCGTTCCTATACTCCTGTCATTGTTCGCAGATATAGTAGCAACGTCAACTATCATATCATCCGTTACATCAGTAGACTTATCTCGCAATCTCTCCACCACCTTATTAGTTATCTCCGATAGCTGTCGCAAAACCTCCGTTCTGTTGTGGTCAATAGTTATTAACTCCAATCCACCCAATACCAATGACTCCGTTAATACAATAGCCGTAGTCGTACCGTCTCCTGCACTCGTTGCAGTTTGGTCCGCAGCCTCCTTCATCATACGTACCGCTAAATTCTCAACAGGGTCTAACAAATCTATAGAACGAGCAACAGTTACACCATCCTTAGTTACAGTTATACCACGTAAGTGATTTACCGACTCTATTAAAACAGTATTACCGCCCGGTCCTAATGTGCTCTTCACAGCATTAGACATTGTTGTTACTCCTTTGATTAGTTTCTTTCGGCCCTCTTCGCCGAAATGTAAGTTCTTGGGTGAATACCCTGCACTATCTATCATATTTATATTTGATTAAATTATTGACGCAAAGATATACCAATTTATAATATAATAGAAATTTATTTTTTTTTATATTAAAACCTTAATGTCAATTTAATTTTTCCCTATATATATATATATATATTATTACTATATATAGTTTTATCTCATTCTATTTTCTCTTTAAAATCGACATAATCGACATTAAAAGAATAAAGTATTAATAATCAGTTAGTTACAAAAATAAAAACGACACTAAAATCAACACAAAGTAGTGTCGATTGTTATCTTTTAAACTTAAATGGCATAATCATACCCATTCCCTCCTCTCTCATCTCTGCTTTCATATCCCCTAAAGCAACTCCTTCAGATATCATACTAATCTTCTCAGCCTTTTTTATAGCCTTCTTTAACTCACAAGCTTTCTCAATTCCGTTCTTCCCATTTGGTCTATTGTTAATCAATCTACCGTCCTTTACAGTTAGTCCATCGTCCATTATTCCGTAAATACTACCTAAATTTTTTCCGTACATAATCTTTTGTTTTAGTGAGTTACAAAGGTATAAAATTTTATTAGATAATAGTAGTAGTTGGATGATGGTATGGTATGGCGTCGCCGGTCCACGCACGGAAACGACATTTTTTTAGGGCAGTGGGGTGCTGAAAGCCCCGTCATTGCTCGTTTTTTTGGCTTTTTCCCATGCGTACACGCACACACACGCACACACGTAACGCACACGCACATACGCCCACGTATGCACCCACGCACACGCACACACGCACACGCACACACACCCGTACATACTAGCCACGCACACGCACACACGATTCAATATAGCAAGGGACAAGCACACTAAAAGCGCTGAAACGTAGTAGCAGTAAGGGTTTAAGCCCTGCCTATCCTATCAAAACCACTAACATAACATACGGAACAAAACTTTTTTTAACCCTGAAACGTAGTGGTGGCGGGGCTTTCAGGACATAGGCAAATAAAAAAAGTAAATTATTTTAGTTTTATACTTTCTATATCCGATTATTGTACTATCTTTGTTGTGTTCGATAAGGTATTGAACATCAAACAATTTTATTTATTACTTAATTTTATTTATTATGAAAACATTAACAACGAATGAAAGCAAAGCAGTGAACAATGCAAGAAAAGGAATTAACGCTCAAGAAATTAGCGAACTTAATTCAGCCGTAACGCAAGGTTTTAAGTGTGGTTTTGAAACCACAATGTGTCTTGCGAAATTAGTAAGTGAAAGCGCTGAATACTTCAAAACTAAAGAATGTAAACAGTTTTTCAAGGTCGCAGACGTTGAATGGACAATGGAAGATTTCTTTTTATACTTGGGATTTCAAGAAAAGTCGTGGTGTTACCGATTAATTAAGGCAAATAAATTTGCCGATAAGCAAGGCGCTTATTTAGCTTCAGTTCGGGATTCCTACAATGTGCAGGACTTTTTGAAATTCGCTACCGATACGCCAACGAAAGAAAAGGAAGAATTTAAGCTAAAATTAACTTTCGGTGAGTCAAAATTATCAATTAACGATAAGGACGAATTGACAAGTACACTAACAAAGGCGCAAATTCAAGCAGTTATTGTATTGCTTAAACGCAAAATGGATACCATGATAGAAGGGTAAAACAAACGAACAAACGAATAATTAAAGCGCCCTGTTTTACAGGGTGCTTTTGCGTATACGAATATTTTTTATAGTGTGGTTTCAAAACCACATTTTTACTTTAATAAAAAAAAAATGAAACGAACAATAAAAATATTTTTAGTCCTGTCACTTTGTGCAGGGTGCAATTCACTCTCACAAACTGCTTGGGAGGATAATGTTAATAACCCCGAAAACCATGAGTTCGTGGTGGAAGTGGCTTTTAATGAGAATGTGGAGATATGGGAAGTGACGCAAGCGCAATTTAATGAACGCTATAGTATAAACCAATCTAATAAATGGAACTTATGGAAAGCCGAATAATTAGAATTGAGGGGCTCTATGAAATTTGGGGCTTCTTCTTTGAAGGTAAATTAATACGTACAAACAAATTAAGGGTGCGAGGGTGGAGATGAATGCTCTCACTGTCACAGGGGACGTGCGCCCCAATGAGAATGAAATCGATTGTGGTTTCAAAACCACAGTTCAACTTAAAAAAATAGTATTTATAATTTAATAATTAAATGAAATGGAAAATGTAACAACGTGTATTGGTGTTTGCTTAATGATTTTATCATTATTTATGATTGTGTATGTATACAATAACTTAAAAACTAAACCATAATGACCTACCAACTACAATATGTAAATGGCTCTATATGTGAGACCTATTACTTTTATAGTATGGCGCTATGCTATTATAAGCGCAATCAATTGGTGGCTCAAGGGAGTCACAATAAAAATAAATTCAAAATAATAACAATTAAAAACTAAAAGAAATGAAATCAGAAAGCGAATTAGAAATGAGATGGGATGAAATGCTAGCAGGAACCTTTTTGGCACAGGTTGAAATTGAGCGTAAAAGTATATTGGATTATAACTCCGATGTGAAAGAGTTTATAAATCACTCTGTAGAGTACGATGATATAAACATAATTCTTATTTATGGGGTGACAAATAGTAAATGCTTCAACCATATTTATAGAATGGCTATTTATCCAAAGACATCTACACAATCAGTTTATAGGAATGGAAATGCAATAGATAATCAAGGATATAGTATCCGAGATGTTAGATATATGGCTAAAGAATACTTAAGTCACTACTATAATATAATATAAACCAACAACTAAAAACTAAAAGAAATGAAAAGATTATCAAAGAACATTTATGTGCAGTTGTTCTGCATAAAAATAGCAATGCTAATAGCGATTGTGTTATTAGTTGTGTTAACGAGTTGCAATAATGGGCGAAAGTATGTAGAATGTGACGCATACGGACAGGTAAATAGTATTCACAATCAACAAAAAACTGCAAAGTAATGGAAGTAATCAAATCAACAAACGATTGGTGTCTAATTGATGACCAATTCGGAACAATCATGAGAGGGTCTTATGATGAGTGTATGGAGATGTTATATCTTATTGAGATTAATAGTCAAGTATGCGAAGAAGAAGAAATTTATACCTACTAAAAAATAGAACTTATGAAGTATAAAGTATTAGAAGAGTTACCAATGGGCGCACTAACTACATCATTTATTATCGACCTGTGGTCAGATGATTTCGGTATAGTTCATTATGAAGTCTATTTAGACGAAGAGACGGGTGAAATGTTCCTTGATGTTATAATGCAGGATGAGGAATGGACTAGAAAATTATTTTTAATAGAACATATAAACCAATAAAAAACAGAAATTATGAGAGTAACAAGCGAGATTAACTTAAGACAATTTGATGCGTGGGGTGGTGCAGAAGAAACCAAAGACAGAATAATAAGTGAGGGCAAGGAAGATGATTTCGTTTCATTAATCGAAGAGCTATTCGAGAATGGGATTAGTGAGACACAACTAAATGACCTGCTTCGCTTTGATGAAGAATGGATATTTAGTAATCTAAATATAAGATGAGAAAGGTAACGTGTATCAATGATAAGAAGTTACCTGAAGGGGCAAAGGTCGTGAATGGTAGAGAGTATTATGTCCTTGATGAGTTCATCAATGGATTCGAGCAGAGGACGTTCATCATCTCCGGTGTGAATAACAAGGGGACTACAAAGAACGGTCTTCGATGGCAGGGCTATTGTGCGAGTCGGTTCGCTGATTTGGACTCACTGTCACTCGAGGGCGCAATGGATGAAGTAACAATTGAAATCAAATGTGGTTTTGAAACCACTATTAATAATTAAAAATTAGAAAGTATGGAATTTATGTTAAAATGTGCATCGTGGGGTACTGCAAAGGCTTATTACAAAGAAGCTTCTAAGTTTATTGTAAGAACTGAACTAAATGAATATGATGAAGAAGAATTGATAATAGAAATCAATACTATAGAGGAATTAATGGAACTTATGAAAAATGCACAAGCACCACTTATTTTGAATAAGTATAGGATTACTATTTACGATGACTACAATGAATAAAATAGTATAAATCAAAAGTAACCTCGAGGTTACTATTAATAATTAAAAATTAGAACGTATGGAAGAAAAAATAACGTCGTGGCTTATGATTTATCATGACAATAATGTGAGAATTGAAAATAAACACATATGTATCATAGCAAGAAATTGTGATGAAATAAACGAAGGTATAGAATATGTTTCAATAGAAAGTGGTTGCCCTTGTTGTGAAGGAACAACATATACCTATTACACTTTTGATGAAATTGATTTCAATGATTGTGTACTTTCTTTTGAAGACGCATCAGGCAACGAAATTTACAATGTAATTGATGGGAAAACCACCTACAGATTTAAAGAAGAACTATCAGAACAAGAGATAGAAGAGTTCTTCGATAAGGATTGGTATACTTTGGGAGCGTGGTCGGAAGGAGAAGGCAGAAGTCAAACTCACTACGAAATTATGAAGGCAGGTTGGACAACAATAATTTCAATGCAAGACTATGGATTTGATGATTTTCATCAGCCAAGATATTTTTTAATCAATAAAGGGTAAGCTGAAAACCTAATAGAGTAGGCAACAATTAAATTAAATTTATTATGAATATAATGGTAAGCAATGGGGACGTACACCCCGCAGAATTATGTGTAGAACTACACGATGGGACTTGGGAGTTGAAATCAGACTGTACCTTGACCGATATGGAGAACGAATGGTGTCTAAATGATGATGTGCATACTGAATATTTTGGCAGTACATTTATTGAAGGTAATGAGAGCATAGCATACTCAGAGTATCATGATGAGTGGATAGATACAGAGAACCATAGATGCCAATATGGATACGTATCAAGAAGAGCTCAGGGATACTTCTGCAGAGATGAATCAATAGAATGTAGGGGTGAAGTTTATGCCGACAGCGACGTAGCAAATGACCATGGCATCTATTGGTCAGACAGACGAGATGAGTACTATGATTCAAATTATGAGTCGGATGATGATGATGACCAATCGGAAAATAATGCAAGTTATCAATCGCTATCACGAAGGGACAAGTCCACTGAGAAAACAGTTTGGAGGGTTGGCTTCGAGGTGGAGAAGGAAGATGGCGATGCCTGTGGAATATACTATAGAGATGTGTACGATAGAACAGGTTGGGGCAAGGAGAATGACGGGTCATTAGATAGCTGTATTGGCTATGAGTTGGTCAGTCCGACCTTTGACTTGTTCACTAATGATATGGACAATGATATAAAAGACCCCGACTTAATGACCTTAATTAATGCCAAGTCATCTGAAAATTGTGGGGGTCATATAAATGTGTCATCAACTAAGTATTCACCTGATGAATTATTTGAGGGCATGAGTGGGTTTATACCACTGCTCTATTCAATGTATGAGAATAGGCTCGATAAGACATACTCTAAAGCTAAGAAGAAGCAAGAGTACTTCTATACGAGAGATAAATACTCATCTTTTTATATCAAGAATAATAGGGTGGAGATAAGGCTACCTTCCTCTGTAAAATCTATCAAAAATTTACTTTGGAGACGTGACTTAATGAGGATAATAATGACCAATATCAATGCTTCGGAGGTTGATGTACTCAAGATGATTGTCAATCAGAGGTCTAAGTTATACAAGCACTTGAGGTTAATTTATACTCAATCGCAGTTGCTAACTAAGGTTAATAAATTCATACAATACTCTAAGATGTATAATAACAAGGTGCTTGACAATATTGATGTAAGCAAAATTAAAAGTGATGGGTTGAGTAACTCAATAAATAATGATGAAGTAGGAGCGTAATTAATTAATAATTTAATCTAATAAATATGTGTATAGCAATTTTGAATAAGAAAGAAGCTACTCTTAAGAGAGAGCTACTAAAAAACTGTTGGGATAACAATGGCGATGGTGCCGGTTTGTTATATATCGACAACAAAAAACAAATGAAAACATTCAAGGAGTTGAAGAGCTTTGAGGTGTTCTATCAGGAATATAGTAGGGTAAAAAAGAGTTATGGTAAGCGAAACATAGTAATACATTTTCGAATCAGTACTCACGGAAAGATTGATGAAACAAATTGTCATCCGTTCTTGGTCAATGATAACTTAGGATTTGTGCATAACGGAATGATATACGATGTCCCTACGAGTAAGGACTATTCGGATACCTATATGTTCAACGAGGTAGTGCTCAAGAATTTCACGGAGGGATTTGAGTACAATGAGATAATACTTGATATGCTTGAGGGCTTCATAGGTGGTAGCAAATTAGTATTCTTGAATACCAATAATGAATATGCTATTGTCAATGAGAAAGCAGGGCATTGGGCTAATGGCTGTTGGTTCTCCAATGGTTCATATAAGTATGTCAGTAACTATGTTGACTATGGTGGAACAAAAGTCTACAGAGGGTCGCTTGGTAGTAGCGTTGGATATACTCCGGGAAACGTATATGGTCAATCGTATGGCTCTTCATACGCTTGGTCGCAACCTGCTACAAAAAAGCAAAAAGATATACCAAGAGACGAGCATATATACGATGAGATTTGCTACGACTGTGGCATGACGCTATGTGAGGAGAATGAAATAGAGTTTGGCACTTGTGAGTATTGTCAGGCAGACCACTACAATGCGTTACAAAAAGAAGATGAATGTGAGAGCTGTTTAAACACGGGTGCAAAGTACAATGAAGATTGGAAGGCTGTGATTTGCGCTACGTGTGAGACTGTCCCATTCTAACCTCGCTATCACGAGGGGGGTGTCGCATCCATAACGCACGAAAACCAAAAGTGGCGTTAACGCCACAATTAAAAACTAAACTTATGAAACCACAAGCGGGACATTACAGAAACATAATCGGAAATGTATTTCCAATGATTAGAATTGCATTTACTCACACGCCAATGAGTGGTGTAACAAGAGTACCAAAAGATAACGTGATTGATTTACTAAAGGATTCAAGTGACCAATTCGCTCAATACTATATTGATGGATTGAACAATGGCTCTATGGTAACAATAGTGGAGAATCAAAGCGTAGATAGATACTTTAGTGTAGGTGAGCTTTATTTTAAATCTTAAACCAATAGACTTATGAAAGAATACAAGAGTGATATGCCTGAGATTACACTGAAGTACAAGGCATCGGGGATTGTTACGACTCAGATTAAGGGGTCTGATGACAGCTATAAATTATTGAAGAAGATGTATGATGAGGACACATTAGACTATTGTGAGAGTTCAATAGTAATTTATTTCAATCAAGCAAATCGTTCAATAGGTTGGCAGAAACTTAGTCAAGGTGGGATAACCTCAACTGTAATAGATGTACGAATGATTTTAGTGACGGCATTAAATTGTGGAGCAACAGGAATAATACTGAGTCATAATCATCCAAGTGGTGCTTTGAAAACAAGTGAGCAAGATGATGCCTTAACTAAAAAATTAAATGAAGCGTGTAAGATAATGGACTTAAGGCTATTAGACCATGTAATCGTTACGTCAAAAGGATATTACTCTTATGTAGACGAAGGTAAATTATAAATCAAATTAAATCTAAATGTATGACAGAATGTGAAAAGTCAGGTGTTATTTACACCAAGACAAATCAGAGTATTAGAGGTGAGGTTGTGAGATACCATAATAAAGCTTATCCATTAAAGTTGAACAAGACTAAGTGGCAGACAGATATAAATGGGCTACCGATATCAAAGAGAAAGAACATTGAGTTCGATGAATTAGCAGGGTATCAGTCAAGGTTTACAATAGGATTTGAGGTGGAGAAAAATGAGTTAGACGAAGAGGCGCTACATGAGCATGAAATGTTCTGTGGATTTGAGTACGATAGTTCATGTGGATATGAGGCTGTAACGCATATACTACCACTATTGCCGAGAGGTATGTGGAGGAACAAAGTGTTCGATATGTTTTACAAGGCAGAGAAAATTATAGATGATAATTTCAGTCCGAGTGATGACTCATGTGGTGGTCACATAACAATAGGTGTCAATGGGTGGAGTGGTGACAAACTGAGGGAGTCCGTAAGAAAAAATAGTGGGCTCATATATGCTTTATATAGACATAGGTTGCGGACAAAATATTGCTGTAACAATAGACGAATGGAGTCTACTGAGAAGTATTGGGATTGGCATGGGTGTCATGATAAGTATCAGGTCGCTCTTGTAAAAGAGTTTGATGTGAATGAGGGGGTGCTTGAGTTTAGACTGCCATCTAAGTTTGAGAATGTTAAACAAATGATTAGGAGGTATGAGTTATTTTATATGTTGGTAGATTATAGTGTGAACAATCCAAATGGAAATCATAATGCGTTTATGAAAAAAGTAACACCACTATTAATTATAATGTATAATGGAAACTTAGATAAGGTTAAGAGTATAATAAAACTTGGCAGAAAGTTTCAGATGTTCATAGACACCGGCAAAGTATCTAAGGAGATAGCTATGTATGGCGTTTGATGAGTATCTCTATCACGAGTGCAAAGGGGATGCTGAAAACCTTACAGAGTAAGCAAAATTTAATAAATTATAAGTTATGGGAAGGTATTAGTAATTACCATATTGTTTTGTATCTTTGCAAACAAACAAATGTTATGGTAGAAATAGAAAAAGATTATTTTATTACTAAAGAAGGCAAAGTATTTAGTAAAAGAAAGTTTAATAAACTTACAGAACTTAAACAATCTAAAACAGGACATAAAGGGTATGTTAAAGTTAGAATAAGTAATAAAGATTATTTTATTCATAGACTTGTAGCTATTGCATATTTACCAAATCCACAATGTAAAGAAACCGTTAATCATATAAACGGAATTAAAAATGATAATCGTGTGGAAAATTTAGAATGGCATACAATAAGTGAAAACACAAAACACGCATACGATATTGGTTTACATAAACCATATACAGGATTAAAAGATAAAGGAAATAATAAATTCTACAAAGAGTGGAATAATTTAATTAAAAAAGGAATATCAATGAGAAAAATTGCAAAACAATATGGTACAAACCATAGAACAGTTGGGAATATAGTAAATAAGTTTAACAATCTAAAAATCAATTAGTTATGGGCAGATATTATGCAGGCGATATCAATGGTAAGTTTTGGTTCGCGCTGCAATCAAGTGAAGCGGCAAGTAGGTTTGGTGGACATAAGTGCCAACCTGAGTACATTGATTATCACTTCAATGAAGAGGAACATCTAGAAGAGGTGGAGAATGAGATTAAAAGTATAGAGGAGAGTTTAGGGTCTAAGTACGATGTAATTGTAGAGTTCTTTAAGAACAATAATGGCTACAATGATGAGATGATTAAACCATTCTTTACTACTGAAGAATTGAGTAACTATGCCGACTTGCTATTGGGTAGAGAGATAAGAGATTGCATTAAAGAACAAGGGGGTTGTGATTTTACAGCAGAGTTATGAACAATTATTGGTGCAAATGAACTATCTTTACATTTAATCTAATCAAATTATGGAAAAAAACACAAAAGCAAATGGTACATTGATTTTATCAGATGGTACCACAAGAACAATGGAGTTCAATGAGTCTCATGTAACTCTTAGCGAAATGCAAGCCTGTGTAGGTGGATACGTTGAGCTTGTATACTTAAAAGACGGGGTAATATTAGTTGTAAATGAAGAGGGCAAAATGAACAATCTAAAGCCAAACATTATTGCAACAGAATTAGCAGGTCTTCCCGATGATTATATTGTCGGAGATGTATTATTAATCAGTTCAAAATTTATAAACTAAGCATATGGAAAATTATAACGTGTCATTCGCTGACAGAATAGATTGGTGGCAACACCAATTCAGGGGGAGCTTTAACTTACAATTATATTTACAAATTTGCAATGCAAAACGAAACAAAATAAACTAAAAACTAAAATTATGAAAACTTTATTAATGACAATAGGATTAGCACTAAGCTATACAGCAAGTGCACAATGGATATACAAAACAGTTGATAATGGATTTGATGCTCCATATAAAATTGCACATACTAATGGTTATGAAAATCAATTTTTAAAACTTGAGAATTATAATAATGAAATATCTTTTTATATTGGTGGTGTATACATATGTGACGAGGGAGTCAATGTGGACATGTCTTTTTTAGTTAACGGGGTATATCAAAAATATAATATATTAGATTGCTCTGTTTCTGAGGACAACAGGACATTATTCTTTATGGACAATCTAACAACACACGAGATATTTTCTAGCTTTAAGACTGCTTCATCAATAAAGATAAGAATCAACGATGCAACATGTGGCATAGTAACATATGAATTTAAGATGTCAGGAAGCACAAGTGCATATAACTATGTGGTTGCTCCTTGAAACACTTTGTAAGGTATCTATTGGTATGGGTGAGCCAAAACTTATCCATACCTTTTTGGATGGTTGGTCATGTACATCTATCAACGAATGTATATGCTGATATCCATGAGATATTAATGTCCTTTGGTATGAATATCATTGTGGCAGTAGGATTTATTATTGACTATAAAAAAACAAAAAAAGATGAAGATAACAGAAGAGACAACATTAGATGATGCAATTGACTATTGTCATGAGCATTCAGGTAAGTTCATAACAGATATGAATGACAGGGGACTTGAGGGAGGCAAATTATTTCATGGGCTAATGGACATATTAGAGAGTGGAAACATTTCACCATTAGACCTAGCAGATTATGGTATGGATTATTAAAACATAGAAATATGATAGAAGAGATTATTGAATACATAAACGTAAATGATTTGAAAGTAAAAAGTAGATATAGACATGTGTTATACAAGAGATACTATATTTACAATTTGCTAAGAAATAATGGGTTATCGCTATCACGCATAGGCAGGATGTTTAATCAAACTCACGCAACAGTTTTGCATGGGATTGCAAATCATAATGTATGGTACAAGGCTAAAGACCCAATCTATTTGCTTCATACTAGAGAGCTAAGGGAGATGTTTGTTGCTCGTCAATATTATACTCCATTGAGGACAAAGATATTGGAGTGTGATGATATAAAGACTTTAGAAAAGATAAAGAATCAGATTAAAAACAATTATTATTAACCAAAAAAAAAGTGACTTATGAAAAAACTAAAGCAATTGCGTGATTACATTTACACGAGAATAATAATGTATTTATATAGGAAGCTTGATTAACTAATCTTTTAATAACAAGACAAATGAAGCAAGAAGTATTTATACATATCCTTAATAAGATTAGGGATAAATCTAATAAAATTAACGAACTATATTATTTAGGCATAGACCTTATTAATTTCTCAGATGACTCTAATGAAGTAATAGATATTCTATTAAATGTTTACTATGGTAAAGAAGGAGCAGATTGGATAGATTGGTATTTATGGGAGAGAGAATCTGATGGTGACGAATACCAAGCCATGGATAAAGATGGCAATCCAATTTGCTATGATGACATTTCATTATGGGAAGAGGTAGAGAGATGTAGATTAGAAAATAAGGAAGAGTATAACTTACCTGTTAGACTAACTGATGAGGAGAGAGAAGAAATATTAAACATGATTGCAAAAGGAATGTGACTAATATATTAGCTATTTATACCTTTTTGTCACAATTCTAGCTAATATATGTGACAGTTTTATATTGCAGAAAGTATGATATTTTCATATTAATAGCAATTAAAACCTATATGTAGCCAAAACTACCAATTTTAACCACCTTTGGCGAAGTATAGCATAACAAAACAATAAAAGATAAGGGGTAAAAGTTGCCCCATTACTTAAATAGAAATGATATGAAACAAACAGCAGTAGAATGGTTAGGTAAAGAATTAGAATCATATGGTGACCCACAATTTTGTGAAATAGAATGGGAACAATTAGATTCATTAATACAACAAGTAAAAGAAATGGAGAAGGAGCAGATAGTTGATGCTTATAGAGATGGAAGGTCAGACCAACAATCAGATAGACAAAGTAGATTCTATAATAGAATGGCTGAAAATTACTACAATGAAACCTTTAAAAACACGGACAATGAAACAGATAGTATATAACTCAGTAAAATGCCTTGAGTGTAATGAGGTATTAGTAAGTAGACATAGGCATGACTATGTAACATGTGGTTGCCCCAATGATGCTATGGCAGATGGTGGCAATGAGTATGAAAGGTATGGTGCAATGGATATGGATAAGATTGAAACTTATTATGTCTATGCAGACGATGACTTTGAGCTTGTCAGACAATATGCAACAAGAGGTAGTAGAGGTAAGGATGGTAAGCAACCACTAACTTGGATAGCCATAGCTGATATGGATGATGACTACCTAGAGGCAATACTTGACTATGGTGGTGCTGATTGGCACCTTGATATCATTAACAAAGAGATAGCATACAGAGATAGTTTATTAATTAAAAAACAGGACAAATGAAAGTAATAATTGAGTATGAATTTGAAGAACAAGACGATGCAAGGACTGCATTAGATGGATACAAATGGAAGATAGCTATGTGGGATTTAGACCAAGAATTGAGAGGTATAGCAAAGTATGGAGCCATTGACAACAGAGAAGCTACAGAAGCTGAGAGAGATATGGCTGATAAGATAAGAGAATCAATCAGAGAGACATTAAATAATTATAACTTAAACTTAGAGTAACATGAAACAGACAGCAATGCAAGAAGTAAACAAAATGTTTGCAGAATTAAACCCTGATGAATTTTATGGGTGGTTTTGGAATAACAGAGACAGACTATTAGAAATAGATAAAGAAAAAATAGTTGAGGCTCACGGAAATAAATTGAAAAAAAGTAAAGACGTTGGGAATTATGAGTATTGGGTTAGTGGTGAAGACTACTATACTAAAACTTTTACAAAATAAATCAAAATAAATTAGGAAATGTAATATAGTTAAACTATATTTGTACTATTATTAATCAAATCTAAATCAAAATCAAATGGAAAGAATCGCAGCAGGGCTATTAAGCCTTACCCTAATTGTGCCGTATATTTTTTGCTTTTACTTTTTAGTAAGAGTATTATGGGAATCAATTATCATTTCAACTAATACCTTTGAGGTATTTGGAACAGTGTTAATGTCAATATTTTTTATTGCTATAATGATTATAAGTGGGATACTTCTTATAGCATATAGCTATTCATCTATACAAAAAGAAAAATGAAAAAAGAAATCTTTAATCAGTATGTAAATACGATATCATCTTTGATGGGTATCAAAAAGGAAGAGTTATTTGTAAAGTCTAAAAATAGAGAGTTAGTAGATGCGAGACATCTTCTTTACTATCTTTGCTTCCATAGACCAATGCGTATAATGTATATACAAAAACACATGAAAGATAATGGATACGACATCAGTCATAATTCAGTAATTCATGGTATAAACATTGTGACTCAAAGGTTAGCAGAAGATGCAGACTACACATTTATTATTAACGGAATAGAAAAATCAGTAATCAATTAAATCTAAATAAAAATGAAAACAAACACAACGTTTGAAAAATTGTCGGCTATCAATGTAAACGACAAAGTAGAAAAGAAAAGTAACCTAACCTATTTATCTTGGGCTTGGGCTTGGAGTGAGGCAAAGAAGTCCTTCCCTGATGCTTCTTATAGAGTAATATCAGATATCAGTACTAACAAGCCATACTTCTATGATGAAGCACTTGGATACATGGTAATGACAGAGGTAACTATAGAAGGAGAATCTTTAGAAATGTGGCTTCCTGTTATGGATGGAGCAAACAAATCAATGTTAGCTCAGTCATATGCTTATCAAACAAGATACGGAGAGAAGACTGTTGATGCTGCTACAATGTTTGATATCAACAAAACATTAATGAGGTGCTTAGTTAAGAACTTAGCTATGTTTGGCTTGGGCATTTATATCTATGCCGGTGAGGACTTACCTGAATCAGAGACTGCCACTGTAGTTGCACCTGCTAAGAAAGAGGTTGTATTAGAGGCTCTTAAGAAAGGTACTGAAAATTGGGAGAAGGTTGCGAAGTATGTATATCTAAACAAAGAGATTGGATTAGATAAGCTAATGCAACAACTCACTATCAAGTACACCATCGGCGCAGATGTGAAAAAAGAAATATCTAATTTAATAAAGCAAGACTAATATGAAGCACGAAGAAGTAATAGAGCTTTTAAGAAATGACCAAGAGTATTATGGAGGTATTGGTAAGCAATACATGTCTAACTCTGACATAGGTGTTCTTCTATCTAATCCAAAGTTATACGGGTCCTATAGAGGAGACAACAAGAGTTTTGCTGCAGGAAGGTACTTCCATCAGTTAATTCTTGAGCCTGATAAGGCGGTTGACTTTAAATATATTGATACAGGTACTAGGCTTACCAAAGAGTATAAGGAGTTTGTAAAAACAAATAACCTTGATTTTTGTTTACTTAAGAAAGAGAAGGAGGAGATAGAAGACTTGGTAAAGGTTATGACAGGAAACTTTTCTTTTTTCGAGCAGATATACAAAGATGGGAACCAATATGAAGTGCCGGCGATTGGAGAGATACAAGGTATGATGTGGAAGGGTAAGGCAGATATAATAACAGATGACTGCATCATAGATTTAAAGACCACAAGTGATATAAATAAATTCAAGTGGTCAGCAAAATCATACAACTATGACTCTCAGTGTTATATATATCAGACGTTATTTGGTAAGCCATTAGTGTTCTATGTTATAGATAAGCTTACAAAGCAATTGGGAATCTATACACCAACAGAGAACTTTATACTTGGTGGCGAGCAGAAGGTAGGCAAAGCAATCGAGGTATATAAGAAATACTTTAGTAGTGACTCAACTGAGAACATTGACAATTATTTTGTTCAAGAGGAACTATTTTAAGAAACCGTATGAGTAGTGTACAATGCTCAACGTATCAACCTGTTTATTTAGCCCCAAAGGTATTCAGGATGATTAAACTAGATTGGGGTAAATTTAAAACAAAGTAAAATGGCACAAGACGAAAAAATCTTTGCAGAAGGCTTCTCGTTCAAAAGACAAGAGAATGCGCCCGATTTCGTTATCGGAAGAGTATCAATCAAGGTTGATGATGCTATAACATTCATGCGTAAGCATGAGAAAGGTGGTTGGGTAAACCTCAACGCAAAGTATGGACGTAGTGGTAACCCCTATATGGAGTTAGACGTATACGAACCAAAGAAGCAAGATTCTGATACACCAAAAGCAGAAGCACCTAAAAAGAAAGACGCTATATCAAGCGCTAACGATGACCTGCCATTTTAGGTAGAGATTCTAATTATCGATTAATTAAGGGGGAGATGTCTATTTCCCCTTTTTTTACTCTACATATTACTATATATATATATATCTATTATATTATTTTTTTTTCATTACAATTAAGAAATAAAATCGACATTAAAGACACAACCCTTATTAATAAAGGATTTGATGATATCGAATCCGACATAAAAACGACATAAACATGAACACATACAGCATTACCATATTTAAAAGTATAAAAGATACCAACACACCTTTCTATCGTGAGGTTCATCAGATATTAGAAAGAATAAAGGTTGGAGCTACTAAGGAGTTAGTTAAGAAGATACGATTAGAAAAAGATAAGAGTGAGCGTAATGAAATGAAAAAGTTGCTTCCGTCAATTTGTTTCAGTGGTACATTCAACAAACGAGCGGATACATCAATCATTGAACATAGTGGTCTTATCTGCTTGGATTTTGATGGATACCCAAAACAAAAAGATTTATTGCAGGATAAAGAGATGCTTACAAAGAGTAAATATGTTTTCTCAGTATTTATATCTCCATCAGGAAATGGATTGAAAGTATTAGTTAAGATACCAAAAGAAATAGACAACCATACAAACTACTTTAATTCGCTTGAGAAGCACTTTAACTCGCCTTACTTTGATAATACAAGCAAGAACATCAGTCGTGTCTGTTATGAGTCCTATGACCCCTTAATTCACGTTAACGAGAACTCTTCGATATGGGACAAGATAGAAGAGATAGAATACAATGAAGTAATTAAGCATAGAGACATTGCAACTATACCAATTACAGATGAGAATAAGATTGTGGAGATATTAGTTAAGTGGTGGAGCAAGAAGTATCCAATGATAGATGGGCAGCGTAATCACAATACGTTTATACTTGCTATGGCATTTAATGAATTTGGAGTGAACAAGAGTCTTGCATCTTATATTCTAAACCAATATGCAACGGATGACTTTACTGTCTCAGAAATATCAATGACAATAGACTCTGCTTATAGAAACACATCAAGCTTTGGAACAAAGTACTATGAGGATGATGAGAGGATTAGTCAAATAAAAGAAAAGTTAAGAAGAGGAGTATCAAGAAAAGAAATAAAGAGTCAGCTACAAGCCTCAAGTTTTGATGTTGACTTGATTGACTCAGTATTAAATAAAGTAGAAGAAGAAAATTCACAGCAAGTATTTTGGTCTAAAAATGACAAGGGTGTTATTAAAATGATACACATACTATTCAAGAAGTTTTTAGAAGACTCAGGGTTTTATAAATACTGTCCGGAAGGAGGGAAGAGTTATGTGTTTGTAAAGGTTACTAATAATTTAATTGACCATACATCTGAGAAAGAAATAAAGGACTTTATACTTACGCAACTATTAGAGTTAGATGACATTGGGATATATAATTACTTTGCCGATAACACTAGGTTTTTTAAGGAAGAGTTTCTATCTCTACTATCTACGATAGACATCTATTTCATAGAGGACACAAAGACATCAGCTTACCTGTACTATAAGAACTGCGCTGTTAAAATCACAGGTACTGAGATAACAACCATTGACTATTTAGATTTGGGTGGATACGTTTGGAAGGACCACATAATAAATAGGAACTTTAATAGATGTTCGGTAAGTGATAATTTTGATTATAAAGTATTTATTAGAAACATATGTAATCAAGATGAGAATAGAATAAGTACAATGGAGAGCACGATCGGATTCTTATTACACGGATACAAGAACTTATCATTCTGCCCGGCTATCATATTAAATGATGAGGTGATTAGTGACAACCCTGAAGGAGGTACAGGAAAGGGATTGTTTATGAACTCACTAAATTGCATGAAGAAACTTGTAGTTATAGATGGTAAGTCCTTTGCTTTTGAACGCTCATTTGCTTATCAGTTGGTGTCAGCAGACACTCAGATACTATGCTTCGATGATGTCAAGAAACACTTTGACTTTGAGAGATTGTTCAGTGTTGTAACAGAGGGTATGACCTTAGAGAAGAAGAATAAAGATGCGATAAAGATACCATTCAGTAAGTCACCAAAGATTGCTATAACTACAAACTATGCTATCAAAGGAGCAGGTAATTCATTTGCAAGAAGGAAGTGGGAGTTGGAGTTGCATCAGCACTATACCAAAACATATACGCCATTGGATGAGTTTGGTAAATTAATGTTTGGAGATTGGAACGATGATGATTGGTGTGAGTTTGATAACTATATGCTGAACAACCTACAAAACTTTTTAGTAACAGGATTGGTTAAATCAAAATTCGTAAACTTAAAAATAAGACAGCTATCAGCAGAAACAAGTCACGAGTTTATAGAATGGTGTGGATTGATTGATGACCAAGATAGAGAGATTGTTTTAGATGCAGATATTAGATTATATAAAAATGACTTGTATGATAACTTTGTTAGAGAATATCCTGACTATGGACCGCATTCAAGAATGTCTATGAGTAGGACTAAATTTTACAAATGGTTATCTTCATACGCACTGTTCAAGGAAGGTGTGGCTCCTGAAGAAGGTCGTGATGCAAGAGGTAGATGGATTATAATAAGGAAAAAATCAAGTGTCAATGATTGAGAGAATAAGTGGCCGTAGCAATCAATATATGTTAGAGTACTGTGAGACATTGCAGTCTATTGTTGATGCAAAAACAATTACTAAGGTGGGCAGAGGAAAAACGGCCATTGATGTTGAGGTGCATAAATATAATAAGAGTGATGCTATTATCAAGAGTATAGCAGACGGCATTATTTACTATAAAGATTTAGCCATGAAAGATTTAGAATCAAATAAGTTTACGTTTAGAGATTATCAAAAGGATATTATATCAAAGGGTAAAGACATTATACTTGAACATAGGTTCTTATATCTAGCAATGGAAGTGCGAACAGGTAAGACACTTACAAGCTTTGGCATAGCCGATAAAGTAAGAGCGCAAGATGTTTTATTTGTTACTAAGAAGAAAGCTATCAGTTCAATTGAAGCAGACTTTGATACATTGAAACCTTCATTCTCTTTATGCGTAATAAACTATGAAAGCTTACATACGATAGACCCTGACATACCTTGGGACCTTATTATTTTAGATGAAGCCCATGGTATGGGTGCTTTCCCAAAGCCTTCGCAAAGAGCTATGATAGTGAAGAAGTTAATTAAAGCACACAACCCAATGGTGATTTTACTTTCGGGAACACCAACGCCGGAGAGTTATTCTCAGATGTACCATCAGGTGTATGGTATACCAACTAACCCATTCCGTGAGTTCGCTAGTTTCTATAAGTTTTGCAGTTCCTATGTAACCATAACCGAAAAAAAAATCAATGGACTTTTTATTAGGGACTACTCAAAAGGATTGCCGTCTATACTTGAGAAAATGAAACCATATACCATTAACTATACTCAATTAGAGGCAGGGTTTCAAGTTCAGACATCAGAACACGTTATGTATGTTGACTTAAAACAATCTACTTATAAAATAATAGATAAGTTAAAGAAAGACTTAGTTGTTGAAGGTAAGGATGAAGTTATATTGGCAGACACTTCAGTTAAGTTAATGATGAAGCTTCACCAACTATACTCAGGAACGATAAAGTTTGAAAGTGGGAACTCTATGATTATTGATTTATCAAAGGCAGAATTTATAAAAGAAAAATTTAATGGTAAAAAGATCGGAATATTTTATAAATTTAAAGAAGAATTGAATGCATTAAGTCAAGTTTTTGGTGCGGATAACTTGACAACAGAGCTAAGTGTTTTTGATGAGACAAATAAAAACATAGCGCTTCAGATAGTGTCAGGTAGAGAAGGTATATCATTAAGGAATGCAGAGTGCTTGGTGTACTATAACATTGACTTTAGTGCAACAAGTTATTGGCAAAGCAAAGATAGAATGACAACTAAAGATAGATTAGATAATGATGTGTATTGGATTTTTACAAATGGAGGAATTGAAAAAGATATATATAAAACAGTAATAAAGAAGAAAGATTATACCATTAGCCATTTTAAAAAAGAGATGTTATGACAGATGAATTTACAAAACTTGCTATTGACAAGCAAAATGAAATAGCTTCAGGAGAACAATTAACACATCAAGAATATTTAATTTTTAGAAATTGGTATTTCAGTAATAATAAAAACATAAACAGAAGAACTGTTGTTAGAAGTTTTGACTTGTTTTTTGCTTTTTATGGAATGAATGTAAAAATGGTTAGAGATGACGAAGAGATATGACTGAGCAACAAATACAATCTAAAATAATTAAAGAGCTTGAGAGTCAAGGGTACTATGTAATAAAACTTATCAAGACCAACAAAAATGGTATACCTGATTTACTTGTATTACCTAAAAATTGCGATGCTTTCTTTATAGAAGTAAAAAAAGAAAAAGGTGTGGTAAGTACACTGCAAGAGTATAGAATAAAAGAATTAGATACTCACGGAGTAAAAACTAAAATAGTAAAAGGGTATGAAAAATCAAATAATTAATTAACTTCGTTTCTTTTTGTATATTATGGATGAAAAAAGAAGACAGGAAGTAGAGCGAGCAGACAGGATTGCATACCTTATTGGTATCCAATATGATTCATTGACTGTTTTATATGAGACCATATGCGATAAAGAATATGAAGAAGCGAAAAAAGAAATAAAAGTGTTAATGACAGAATTAAGATTAATTTTTAAATCAATTGAATATGACGATTTTTGAAGTAGAAGAAGACTTAAAAAGAGAAAAATTCGCTATAGAAAAATTTGTCAGTATATTTAATGGTTCATATGAAAAGCTAGGCCAATTTGATATAGACTATAAGGTCTTTGATAAAGATAAAAATTTAATAGCTTATGTTGAGGTTAAGGGTCGTATCAAAACAATAGCCAATGCTTACCCACTCCCCATTGCTTTAAGAAAACTTGTTAAGCTATCTGACAAAAGATTAAACCCCGTGGTAATATGGGCGTGTGAAGATGGCATTATATATGCACAAATAAACAACTTAATTGGACAGGTTAAATTTAGTGGCAGACAAGCTAGGGCAAAATCAACCAATGATATGGAGCTGATGGCTTACTATGACAAACAAAAAGATTTTAAATATATTAGATTTTAATCTTAATTATATTTGTTTGTTTTTTTTTTAATAACCGCTACCTCCGTAACCGCTGCCCCCGTAACCACTTCCTCCGTAACCGCTGCCTCCATATTCACCTCCTTCATATTCAGATGATTCTTTTACTTTTTTATTATATTCTTTTTTACCCAATGATTCTTTTACTCTTTTATCATATTCTTCTTTAGGCGTTAGTGGCGTTGCAGAACTCTCTGTTGGATTATAAGGCTTTCCAAATTTATCAGCTTTTATTCTAGCATTTAGTTCTCGTCGTATTTTTGCTATTGGAGCCATTCTCTTTCCATAAGGAGAGTCATCACCAAATACTTTGTCATACTTTTCCTTGTCATCATACTCAAATTCAGTCATTGATTCGTATCCATATTTCTTTGCCAATCTTGTTTTCTCATCGTCTTCCTTCTTATTCTCTTCTTTCCTAAATTCAGGGTCGTTTAATTTTTTTAATTCATAATCTATTATGCTTCTACTTGTTTCATCTTTATAGGTACCCCTCATTCTATTTAGTGTATTTGTTTTTGTTTCTAAAGTAGATGCATCTTCTGCTTCTGTTATTTCTTTTTTCTCAGCATCTTCTTTTAGTTCTGTTTTTAATTCATCATACACCCAATCCATTGTTACTTTTCGTACATCTCTATAAAAAGGCACAAGTCCAACAGACCCTGCCGCTTCTAATCCTAATCTATACCACTCCTTTCTCCTTGTTTCAATTGCTCTATCTTCCGTTGGAGCTTCTTTAAATGCTAGTTTCATACCAAGTGTACCTGCATTAATTACAGGGCCTAATGGACCTGCCATAAGGGCAAGAACATCAGGTATTTCATCAGCCTTTGAGAATTGGTTATATTGTACTGCGTCTTTAAATGGGTCATATTCTCCATTTCTAAGACCAATATCTTCGCCATATAATTTATTTAATTCCTCTATACCTACATTTTCAAATGCCCTAACGGCGTTACCAAAGTTTCTACCAAAGAATAATGTTGTTGCAGATGATACTGCTGATTGATATAGTGTTTGTAAAAGTGTTTTTTCATCTTCATCTTCATCATCGTCTCCATATCCAAATGCTACACCACCTAAATACATTAGTGCTTCTGAGAATACTTTTCCAAGAGTTAAATATAATGTCATCCTTGCAGAAACTGCTGCTAAAACTTGGATGCCTTCTGCTTCAGTCATACCTCCCCTCCCTATTAATGCATTAACACCTTTTCTTGCTGTAATATATTCTTGAATAGTAAATCTATTCATAAATTGATTGAATGTTTTAAATATTTTTTTTGGAGTATTGTCATCTTTTCTTACAATATTTTGCAAAGAACCCATATAAGCGTTCATACTTGACCCTGCAGTTACGGTTTGACTATCGGCTTTATCTGTCGCTTTTTCTAAAGCGTCTTTATATTTATCCATATACTCTTCATCATTCGCTTCAATTTTATCAAAGTCAGGCTCAATACCTGTTTCTTTTTTGAATTCACGAGAGAATGTACCAAAATAAAGTTGCTTCATTACAATTTGGTCAGGTCTTGATATTAGATTATCTGCTACTGTTTCAACAAGGTTAACCCAAGCCCCCGCAGTATAGTCATAAACTTGTGTGACACCATTGACTATTTTTGACCTTGTCTTTCCATTTTTAGTAGTTCTATCTGTAAAAGAACTTAAATCTACATAATTACTGCTAAGACCACCTTGAGGATAATTTCTTGATGTTACCTTACTTTTTAAATTTGTTAATATATTTTTACCTCTACCTGAGTGTGCTATACCTCTATACTTAAACCCTGCGGCCATGTCCTTTGGATTGTTTATACTAACAAACGCTGCGTTTGATACTAACTCGGCAGTGGACCTTGTTACACTTCCAAGCATAGCTCTATATCCTGCCTTTGTTAAGTATTCGAGAGTAGCACTTGATTGAGCGAAATTTCTTTCAAGTAAATCTCTAGTTGCTGTTTCGTATGCTTCTTCAATAACTGAAAGAATATCAAATTGTTCCCCAACATCTATTTTTTCTTTTTTATTGTTCTCTAGTATTTTTCTTGCATTTAAAAGTGTTTTTCTAGCTGTCCTTATTGGCTCTGTCATATGGTAGTTAATAAGTACTGACTTAGCACTACTATTTACAGCAAAGAAAGGGTCTAGGTTAACAGGACTAACATTTCCGGTTCTTTCCTGAAGGTTTTTAGATTCAGTGCCCGGCTTCATATTATTATTTATATTGTTAATTAAATTTGTCGCCTGTTCTGCACTTGTACTTGGGTCAGAGATTGTATTATAGTAAATATAATTTTTTAAAGGAGTTATCTTATTACCATTTATTACAGTTGCTGTATAGGTGGATTTCTTTGTCATTAAAGAATTTACTTCATCAAAAACTTTAAGCGCATTTTTTTCAGCTTTATTAAAAGAGTTATACAACTTATCTATATCTATTATTTTCTTTTTAGTCTTACCATCTTCTTCAAACTCTTCAGTTTCTTTTCCAAACTCTTCCTTTATAGCTTTCATTTGGTCAATATCCTCTTTGGTATATCTGCTTTTCTTTTTATTTGTTTCTGCAAACTTAATTGTTGCATCCAAAGTCTCCATTGCTTGATGTACTTGTCTTTTATCACCTTTTTGACTATTTGGATTTGAGTCGTGTTCAAGTTGCATCATATATACCATCATTTTAAATTTAGATAGTACTATTTTATTTCCATTTCTATCAAACGAAGATGCTATGGCAGACTCTGCTTTTACTAATTTACCTTGGATTTCTGATACTTCAGATTGGTATTGTTGTTGGCTTACTGCTGATTGGTTAAATACAGAGTTAAATATGTTTTTATTTTTAAAGTCACCAAACTGCTCATCTATATTAAACAGTGGTGTTACATTAACACCATACTTATCTCGTGTCGTAGTGTCCCTTATGCGTTGACTTATTCTTTTAAATATACCCCTTACAGATTTTGGAATACTTTTTTCTAATAATGGGGCATTTTCTTTTGAGTTTAACTTCTCTACCATTTGCTGAGTAGACTTAGATACAAACCCATTATTTATATTATCAAGTATTTTAATTAAATCCTTTAACTCTTTATTATCTAAATTTTCAAGTGACTTTTTAGTTAAAAGTTTAGCTAATCTTTTTGCCAACTCTCTTTCTAATCTAAACTCATCACCAACAATAGAGTCTAATGTTATTGCAGTATTTGTTATCTCATTGATTAACTCTGCTTTTTCATCAGCAATCTCTTGCTCAGTCATCTTCACTTTTACCTTAGCATCTACTATCTTTGACTTGTACTTTTTCATTAAAGTAAATTCATTGTTATTGATGACACCATCTTCTAGCATCTTAGTCAATGTCTTTGCATAATTTACAACTCCATTTTTTACAACCTTATCTGCATAGTTATCATACGCATCTTTTAAATTAGGTAGCATCTCTTCATTTTGCTCAATGCTGTCAAAAATTTCATTTACCTTTTCATTTAGGTCTGCTCTTTCTCCCGGAGATAAAATGGTAGTTCTTTTTGAAAGGTCATCAACTATGTTGTAATAAGAATCAAAAACTTCTTTTGATATTAGCTTTGGATTGATGTTCAACATTCGTGACAGTGAACCAAGCAAGTCAAGGGAAAGGTCCCCAAGTTTTGGGTTATTGCCTATTGTATTATCTTTAGCTTTTTTCCTTTTAACATTTGCCTCTCTAACCTTGGCATCATAGTTTGTAATCTCAATTACTTTCTCAACGTATTCTAAGAACTTATCATACTGAGTTTGATTCTCCACGTTAACACTAACAAGCCTTGTCATAATTGACCTCATGTGAACAGCTGATATACTTTTAAACTTACCCTTGAGCATGTCCTTAATTTTAGCAGCTGCTTTTTCTCTTAAGGTTTTTGATTGTGATTGAGCTTGTCTTATTGCATTTTTAATTTCAGTAGTAAATTTATCAATATCTTTATCTAATGACTCTTCATAAGATTGTGGGTCAACATACGTTGAATCTAAATAATCATTAATTTCTTCAATAAACTCATCAATGGTTATGTTTTCATTTTTATGCTTACTTTTATATTTAGTTGCCATTGCTCTAACAGCAACATTAAAATCATTAGTTTTTATAACTATCTGACGTATTCCCTTTAAAATAAGTTTCAATGTTCCTAATGTAACTCCTGCATCAAGTTTTGCGTATGTTAGTTTATTTAAACTATTGAGTGCAGCAATAGCACCATCTATATAACTTAATAGTGTCTTTTTATTCTCAGGTTTTTCAAGGTCTAAATCTTTAAGTGACTCAACTTCTTCTTTCAACATTCCTATTTGTCGGTCTAAGTCATCTTTAAGTCCATCTAGGTCTTCTTCAAGTTGAGTTTCAATCTCTTCTATATCAAATTGTAACTCTTCTTTTTTATTTTCATTTTTAGTATCAAGAATTTTTGCTTCAATTTCATTTACAGCTTTTCTAGCCTTTTCTTTTGCTTCTTTTATTTCCTTATTTATTGCTTCTATCTCTTCTTTTATGCTATTAATAGCACCCATTCTATCTTCAGTCGTTACTGTTGATTTTTTTGTAGTTTCTGTTGTTGCTTGAGTAGCTGTAGCGGGAGCAATTATTGATTTTTGAATTGCATCTTTAATTTCTGCTAATACTCTTTCTGTTTCTGCAACTGTAGTCATAGCAGGATAATTAATTCCTTTTACAAGCTCTTCAAAAATAGTTTCATTAAAACCATTTGGAACTTTAACATTTACAATGGTACGTCCTCCCTCTCTTCCATCCATGGAAAAACCTTCAATTATAACACCAAGTATACCATCATTAATATAGTGCTTAGTTTTACCATATCTTCTTAATTTACTTAACTCTTGACCTTCATCACCCATCCTTAAAGAATTGTCATCAGTGATAATAATTTCCATTCCATTTCTAGTAGTAGATTTTACATTAAAATTTAAAACTACAGGTTCAGCTTTTGCCGTTGGCTTCTTAACAGGTTCTGCTTTAGGTTCAACTATAGGTTCTGCTTTAGTTTCAACTACAGCCTCAACCTTTGGCGCTTCTGCTTTAACCTCAGTTACAGGAGCTTTCGCTTCTTTAAATCCAACGACCCTTGTTTCTAAATTACGATTCGCAAGATAATCTTTAGCTTCTTTTAATGTTTTACCTGTAAACTCTTCGCGTCCTTCAGTTTGTGTTCTTACAACCCATTTACCACCTTCTTTAATTATATCTAGATTGCTAATTTTTTCTGTATATAAATCTTTATTTATTTTTTCTATTTCAATAGCATCATTTTCATTTTCTATTATTTTTGGATTTTCTTTACTATACTCTTGTTTTGTACTTACCGGAACTCCAAATGCAGTTAACTCTACAGCTTTAGGTGGTGTAACTTTCTCATCAATATAGACCCTTGATTTATTTTGAGTCTCAACAAACTTTCTTCCTTTATCGTCAGTTTGTATTTTTAAATCAGACTCTATTTTTTGCCTTGCTAATTCTGAGTCTCCTCTTTTTTTAAGCTGTACTTTTACTGTTTGTTTCTTTTCATTAACAACTACAACAAACTCAGCAGGCTTACCATTTTGGTCGACACCACTTACCCTTGGGCTTTTATCAGTAGGTTCTCCCTTCTCAGCTTTCTTCTCGTCCTCTTTTATTTTATTTTCTCTAGCATTTAATACTGCATCTGCAGATTTTATTTTTGCTTGAAGAGCTTTTATCTCTATTATTTGAGCTGCGCTTGGTTTTTTAAGTTCAAGTAAAGGGTTTAATTTAGAAAATTGAAGTTGTCTCATGCTTCTAATTACTTCACTCGTATACTCCTTAATTTTATCCCACGAAAACTTAGTAGGTGCGCCTTCCTTAGCCTCAGTTACAGGTGCCGTTACTACAGGTGCTACTACAGCTTCCTGCGTAGGCTCTACAACAATTGGTGCTGCTTCAACTTCAAGAGCAGGTGCTGTTACTACAGGGGCTTTTCGCACTCTAGCTGCCCTAGGCGCTTTACCCTTTTTTCCTTGAGCTTTTTCAGCTGCAAGTGACATCTCCTCTCTTATAGTTAAATTCTCTGCTTGTGGTGTTGCCTCCTCTGAGACCAATTCTTGCGTTACAGGAGCTAATTCTTGTGTTGGTGCGGCTTGAGCATTTTCTACGGCTTTGAACTCATTAATAATCATTTCAAAATACCCTATTCTTTCAGGTATAGGTGTCTTACGTGTAATTTCTTGCTGTAATTTAGATTCAAAATATGCTAATGGGTTTTCGTTTAACTGATTCAATTCTTCTTTCTCCGACTTTATCCAATCTTCGCTTGAGGGGTCTTCTGATTTTTGAAATCTTAATATTCTATTTTCTATGTTTTCCTTAGCGTTATTTATGCTAAAATTTAATGTCTCTTCAGCTGTTAAATATTCTTTATCCTTGAACCTTTGTGCTTGGGCTTCACCTTCTTTGGTAATGACTTCAAGTTCTGTTTGGGGTTCTCCTTGGACCACTTCTTGCGTTAAAGGGGCTAACTTATTTAACTGCTCTAATTCTAGCTCTGCTGCTCTTCTAATTTGAATCTCATCTCCAACCGTTATTGTTCCTTTATCATTCCTTTCTTGCGATAAAGCTAACTCTAACTCTTCTTTTCTTTTTTGACCTTCTTCGGTAATGACTTCAAGTTCTGTTGTGGGTTCTCCTTGGACCACTTCTTCGCCAATTGTGGTTGTTGGCTGTACAAGTACTTCACTTGCTGTTTGCTTTTGAATGGCATTTTCTTCTATTTTAGTGATTATTGTTTGTAACTCTGTCTCTGCCTCTTCTCTACTTACCCTTTTACCATCAATCCTTACGGTTTTTGATGTGCCTCTTCCTCTTCCAAGTGCATATTCTATATCACTCGCTCTATCTGCTAAGTTATCTTCTTGTACAAGAGAAGGTAGCTCCTCTAGCCTTGTATTTATTTCAGCTATTCTATCATTTCTCTTTTTACTTAAGGCCGGGTCTTTACCTTCAATCTCTATTAATAATCTTCGTTTTTCATTTATTAAATTAAAGGCTTCAAGCTTTGCTTGTTGAGGTAGGTTCTCATCTATTGAATTAAATACACCCGCTACTAAGTCAATGTCATTTAGTGCAGCTTGCGCCTGTCTCTTTGACATTCTTCCTTCTAGCATTTCTGTCTTTAATTTTGTCACAATAAGCTTCTTAAATTCTTCATCCGAAGAAAAGTCCTCAAAAAACTTTAAGTCATCTTGGTTATATAAAGATATTTTACCTGTAGCCAATCCCTGCGCTCCTACCATAACTGTAGACATAGCGAAACCACCTATTGCCTCTGCTAATGCTCCTTCACCAACTGCTAATGCACCTTCTGAAAAAGACTGAGGAGTGCCAAATGCTTCGCCTCCTGTTAGCTCTGTTAAATCTTCACCGGTATAAGCAGCTCTTATAGAGTTATATGCTTTTTTTATTCCAATGTCGGCAACTAATGTTTGCATTGCTCCTGTCTCTCCTTCTGCTAATGTACCACCAACAACTTTTAATACTCCTTTACCAACTAAACTTTTAACTTCTTTATTTACTATATTTTCAATTACTTCTCTACCCAATTTTTTTGGAAGAGCCTTTGCCATATTTCCTAAAATATATTTTCCTAAAAGAGCTGATTGTCCTTTTGTCATTTTACTTATACCAAGGTTTTCAAGGTACCCCATAACAGCTGCATATGGAACAGCCACTAAAGCCCTTTCTCCTTTTGTTGTCGTTTCAAAGTCAGGGTCTGAAAGCATCTCTTCTTCAATCGCATTGTATGACATATTTGCCATACTTGCAAATGCTGCTACTTGTCCCACGACAGGTATAGCCCTTGTTAGCATTGAAGGCAATGATGCTGCTACACCAACTAAAGCATTTTCAACAAACCCAAGCTGTGACTTTGACTCTTCAGTTGTTAAATCAGATCCAAAACTCTGTATAATTGATTTTTTAAAATCCTTTCTAGCTGCCAAGTCTTCTTGATTAATCCTTATGTTTTTTATTTGTTCTTCGTTATATCCTTTATTTTTATAATATTCTTTTTGTTGCGGAGTTATAATCCTAGATTGGGCGCCTATAATACCTTCTCCTATCATATTGTTCACGTCAACACCCCCTCTTCTTATATAGTTAAATTTATCTATTATTTCGGCTGCGTCAACCACAAATGCATTAACTAAGTTACTCCCAAAACTACCATACTTTGCTTTTTCTGTAGCATATACTCCCGCAAGAGCGTTCATTTTTTTTTGGTTTGAAACAACACTCTCTGCGGAAATAGCTAGTTTTTTTGATTCTACTAAAATAGCTTCTGCGCCAATATCAAATTGTTCTTGTGTTATTAAACCTTTTGATGCTTGTTCTCGTAATTTTGTTTCCTTTGCAACGAGGTTATTCTTAGCGCTCATTAAGTCATATTGTGAGTTTGAAAGATTTGTAACATTGTCTCCAATAACATCTCTACTAAACCCACTTTCAATCGCTAACTTTGCCTCTCTCGCTCCTGCGTAATCACCGTTTCGTTTTTTTATTTCATAATCATCAAGCAGTAGTGAATACCTATCTTCTTGCTGTTGTTCAAATTTACTTTTCTCAGTATTAAATAACTTCCATTCTTCGCTATTGTATAAATCATCTTGCATTATTTTTGCATTTTCCGCAAGCTTCTCTCTAGTTTCTTCAGTGTCATACACTAAACCAACAGCCCAACCTGCTATACCATAGTCAGAAAATGCAAACCCCGATGCCTCTTTTTGTCGTCTTGATATCTCTTCTTTTTTTTGAAGATAAGTTAGCTCTTCAAATAATAATTTATATTCATTTGAACTATACGGTTTCTTGCTTAAATCTCTATTGTCTGCTATAAAACTTTGTAATATAGTTGGCAACAGTGCATTCTCATTTTCAAATGAAGCATTGTTTCTTAAAAAAGATTGTAGTCTAACAGCCTCATCACCTGATTTTTCATCAAATGAAAATGTCATTGCCGCTGCGCCATTTTTAGGAGTCACCTTTATATAATCTGTACCAAACCCTGTTTGCTCAAATTCAAACCCCATGCCCCCAAACTTGTTTTCTAAAGCTGTTTGAGCATCCTCTTCTGTCTTAGAAAGAAAATCTGAATTAACACTAAGAAATGGGTCTATTACACTTGGCTTAACTTCTATTGGAGCAACATCAGTTGATAAGTCTCTATCGTATCTTTTGTTTAGAGCAGATATACTTGAAGCATTTGTTATCTTTTCATATTTAGAATCCCCTTGTACTAATCGCTCCCAAAAGCCATCCTTTACTCTATATCTAGTATCGTTTACTGCTATACCTAATCCGGGGTCAAAAGACACACTCTTACTATAATCATTTCTACCATAGGGTCTATCTTGGCCCTCTATAAATGCTTTTACACCTGTTGCCTGTTGATTTTTAGTATTAAAGAAATCATCATATTCATCATATATCTTACTTAAAGGCTGTTCCTTTCCACTAAGCTCAATAGCTTCTGCATCCTTCATTTCCTTTCGAAATCCTGTAGCCTGTAATTGCTTTGCTTTTTCTTTGTCTTCTGCTGCCTGTTTAGCTGCAAGCTCAAAAATCAATGGGTCAGCGCCAATTTGGGTAATTCTGTCGATTTGGTTTTTAGTTAGATATTCCGAAGAACCATCTGCCGAAATGGATACCCCACCGGGACTTTTTTTTTTAATAAAAGGATTTGAAAAAGAATTTGAAACACCCATTAACGTCTTGAATGATTCAATGTCATCACTATAACCTCCCGACTTAAAAATCTCATAAGAATCATTTAACGCATTTGGATTAGATGCTATTAATTGCTTAAAATTGTCAATAGAACCACTGTACCCGCCTTGCGAAAACATTTGATATGCGTCATTTATTGCTTGGTCATTCATTTATATATTATTTATATTTTTTTTGGTTATTTCTCCCAAGAATATTTAAACTTTTTCTCTTCGTCATATTTCCCCGTTTCAATTGGAGCTGCTACTCCCGTTGCACTATTATCATTTAATGCATCCCCTGCATATTGTTGGAATGTTGTTAATGCCGCTCTTTGCTCATCAGCGGTCAATCCAAGACTATTTAAAACCGACTTCGCATAAGCGAGAGGAGTTACATCTGCCCCGGAAAAGTTATTTTGCTTTCCTCCAAATGTTATATTCATATCTTTCCCCGTCTTATTAAGGCCTGATATTCCTCCATATAATTGACTTAAACTAGCTCCTGCATTTTGTACCAAACTAGCATTTGGAGATGTAAGTAAAATTGCTAATTGCTCTCCTGCATTTCTGCCTTTTTCAAGTAATAATTTTTTCTGCTCTGCATTTGCAAGAGACCAATCAGATGGTCTTTGAACAGGAGGAGCATCTCCTAAAGCAGCAATAACTTGCTTACCAACTTTTCTATCTATTTTTTCAATCGTTTGCACAGTCATATATTCAAGAGCTGCTTCTCGTTGTTTTTTACCATTCTCTGTTGTGAAATCAGGGATTGGCATTCCGTCTCCCCCTCCTTTGACAACCATTAATATTTTAAATGGGTCTGCTGCAGCCTCTGCCTTATCATAAGTAAAGCTATAATCAACAGTATTTCCTTGGGCATCAAACAATATATTGTTTGTTAGTATTGAAGATACTGATGTTGGATTGACTAATTCTGAGCCTATCCTCTTTTTTAATGCGTTATCAAAACCTTCTTTTATTGCCTTATCCTGTGTATCTGTAACGGTACCTGTTTTCAATCTATTCTTTGCAGCTGCATAATCACCAACGATCTCGTCTCCTAGTCCCTCTTCAATTTTTGTTGCAACTCCATCTGAATCAAAGTAGTCATACTTTGCTTTTATTCTATTTGATAAATTAGCAGCAGAAACGGTTTCATATGTACCATCTGCTTTTTTCATGCTCATTAATACCAACCCTGTTTTAGGGTCAATAATTGGCTTAGATGTTTTATAGTTATCATATGACCCTGCTTGTTCCATAAGCCAAGACTCAGCTTCTTGTGATTTATTTAATGGGTCAGTTGAGTTCATTCTTTCCATCTTCACCTTATACTCAGCTTGATACTCTGTAGCTAAATCAAAAATTGTGCTTGTTCCATTTTTAACATTTTGCATAAAAATAACATTATCTCTTTCTGATATCATACCATTTTTAAATGCCCTCTGATTATCTAACATTTTCTTTTGCATATCCGATGAATAAGCAGATGTCCATGTAGTTAAATTGTCATCATCTCCCGTTGGGTGTTCATCTAAGTATTGATTGAATGCCCTTACCTCGTCATCATACGCCTCTTTCTTTGCTTTTCTTACAGCGACTTGGTCTGTAATCATATCAGACATACCAAGACCAATATCAGCCCAATTTACTTGGCTGTCAATGTCACGCTCTTGATATTTATAAAATGTTTTTGCCATTATTTATTTTGTTTTATCGGATTGGTAATTGTATTTGAGGATAGAAAGGATTTATAGGATTACTTTGTAAGTTAGTATTATACATAAATGGATTTTGTTGGTCTTGATTCAAAGTAGGCATTCCTGTTCCGAATGGATTAAATTGCATATTTGAACCTGTTGACGTTAATTGAACTCCTTTTGGATTTAACACAGCATTTCTAGTGTCAACGACACCTGAACCACCGGTATCTGTTTTTTGCTTCCCATACAAAGGAACCAAATTAGCCGCTTGTGTTGCTGCACTTGTAACTCCTGCAAATCCTTGCTCCATAGCAGCAGCAGACATTTCTTGAGCATTAGCAGCAGCCAATTGAGCACCCTCAACTTCGCCTAAATCTAGTTGTGTATTTAAGTCTCTTAGCCTAGCGTCTTCAGCAACCTTTAATCTTTCAATCTCAGTTAACTCTTTGCCCATTGCTGTTCTAATATCTCCTTGAGCTTCATTTTGCCCCATCTGTACTCGTCCTGCAGTTGCAGCAGCGCCTCTCTCAGACTCTTGACCTGCCTGTGTAGCCTGTGTTCCTTGAGCAAGCATTGCTTGTCTCGCTAACTCATAAGGCTCCTTTTGAACGGATAATGCATCCATATAGTTTACCTCAAGTCTCTTTCGAGCTGCGAACATTGCTTTATCAGCTTCCTGTTCTGCTTGTTTCTGTAATTTTTTTTGCTTATTTGCTTGGGCAAAAGACATCGCTGTTGTCGCTACAGTTGATGCTATTCCTATTATTGCTCCTACCATGTTATATTTTTTTAGTAATTTTTCTTAGTAACTACAAAGATATAAAAAATTAAGGGTAACTTTTCATTAACTCTGATTCTGCTGAAAACAATTCTATTTTTGTATCAAAACTATTTGAAAGAGTAAATAAACAGTAATGACCAAGTACACCATGTGACTCTGCAACTGAGTTTTTACTAAATAAGAAATACTCCGTTTGAGTAGGGATAGGAGTGGTCCATATAGGAGTGGTATCAATAATAATATAGTTGTCTCCTAAAGGATAGTTCTGAATAACACTAGTTACTATACCTGCGCCTATTGCACCTGCTGAAAAGTAAACAATGTCACCAATGCTTATTATGCTCCCTATTGCTATAAGAGGGGTTATTGAGAAGTTTATAGTTGCAGTACCTACACCAAATACAACTGATAAACTATTGCCAATTCCATTTACACTTCTTAAAGGATACTCTTGTGGACCCATTGGTATTGCACCATCATTTCTTACAAATGCAAACCAAGTCGCTTCTTTCCTTTCAAACCATGCTTGCTCTATATACCCTGTATATTGTAAGTCAGTAGTTAAGGTTGCAGACCAAGGTGCATCACCTACCAAGTCCATTGTCTTAAATAATTTATTCTCAAGAGGTAAGTCATTTAATACACTTGTAAGTCCTGTTGGGGTAAATGGGTCTAGTGGTGGTACGTTTTGTGCGCACCATGTGGTATAGAACGTGTTTCTTTTAATGTTTACGCTATGCCTATATAAATTACCCCCTTTAAATGAATAGAAATAATTATTCATGCCTATCATCCAATCAGGATTATAAGAATAGAATGAAGGCCATCCTTGTGCATTTGGGCTATATGTAAGTGTTTTAAACATGTCTATTTACAATAAGTAAATGGTTCTAATATCCAATATCCAAGAACAAGGTCAAGATACCAATACCTGCAAATGGTGCCGTCTGAATAGTACCCTTCTGCTGCTGCATATAACATAGATGCGTCACTATAAATGTATGTAGCGCTTGCCAAATCTACTGAATTTAAAAAATATGTTGCCGGCATAGTATTGCTTATTAGTTATGCAAAATTAACATTTTTATTTTACTTAACCGCAATTACATTCTATCGGGGTAAATATTAGATTTTCAACATAGTCAATACCTAAACTCACATCAAAGTACGAGATAACACTAGACATACAGTATTCATATGTTTGTCCTGCAAGGAAATTAAGCGTAGTTGCGCCTCCACCGCATAGAAGTTCACCTGTGAATGCTATATCTTCTCCTCCCGAGTTAAATATGCTATAAGACTGACATTCTGCACAACAATAGCAACCTATATATGTATATGTAAATCCGGGGATTCGCTCAGGGATAAGGAAGTCCCTAGCACATATAAATATACCTGCGTCTCTAGGGAACGTATAACTTACAGGGTCAAACTCTCCAATAACAGCATTAAGTCCATCACAATTAACATACTGAACACCAAAATAAGACTCTCCGGTATTATTTACTACCAACCATGTTCCGCACTCACAAACCGAGCATTCGAGACAAGCGACATCACAACTCACTTCGCTATAACATAATTCAACCTCAGTGGTACTTCTTAAGTCCCAAATCAAATAAAGATTATCAAATAAGCTTGGCACAGAAAAAACTGCGGAGTTCTGATTTCCAACAGTTACTATTGGAGTCACAACATTTGCTATTGATAGTAGTGTTGCTATAGCTGCAGGTGTATTTGGATAATTAATATTTGTGGTTGTCCATAAAAATCTATTCGGAGGGTCAATAAAGTCATAGTTATCAAACCCAATTTTATTTGTATATAGTGTCATATCTACTCCGGGGTAAGGGAAGCTACCCTGTCCTTGGAATCCTACCGCTGCATTATAATATGAAACAAGTGGAACAGCTGTACCTGAAGCAAATGTAACTTGATTGCTCTGTAATGGAGATGTATAAGGTATTGTTACATCAGTATAGTTATATTGATTATGAATGAAAAATCCTGCATTGCTATTATCAGTAATTACTACCTCAATTAGTTTTATTTTTTCACATTCTTGACATTCATTGTTTATATCAAATCCAATTGTTGAACCTGCAGATATAATTATATTAATTTCAAGAGTAAGAACAGACGGATTATTTACATTATAACTAACAGTATCTATTCCGACACTTGTTATTAATGTTGAAGTTGTTGTTCCATCATAGGTAGCTGATACAGTAAAGCTTCCTCCTAAAGATATAGATGTTGTTGCTATGGTAATAGTTCCAATTCCAATACAATCATTTAATTCAATACAATAATTTATCTCTCTATCCGTTGAGTTAGAAGAGTTGTCTATTGAAAATGTATTGTCTTGGTCGCAATCAAAACACTCCGTTACTATTGGGATACTAATGTCATTGCTAGTCAAAACATATTCATTCATATACGGGTCATATCCTCCAAGTTTCTGTGTAGTCTGTGAATAGATAAATTCATCTCTAAACCATGTTCGCATACCAAACTCTGATACCACCTGTAACTTATCGTTTTGTGCTGAGTCTCCTTGGAGCTGTATAACAGCGCCTCTTTTTACATCAGTGAAATATCTATCAGCACCCCATTGAACATAACTTTCAGGGTTGTGGCTTATGCCAAACTTTTCAGTTCTTGCAATCTGAGTACCCAATACTTCAGGTACAGCAAGTAGCGCTCGCCCTGCACCTGCATCTGACAATAAATTCTTGCCTGCTAATACATACGATATCTTATCTTCTTGGATACATAAAACATCAGTCTCTCTACCATCTAATATATAGATATACCCAAAAGATGACTCTAAATATTTATAGTTTAGAAGACCTAAATTAAACTCATTAAGCTTATTTAGATTTGACTCAGGGTTATATACCCCACTATAAGTAATATCCGAGAACCTATGCGCTTCTTTGTAGTCTTGCGCAGAGACTGAGGTTACTCTTTCCCCAAGATTAAACTCTCTACCAATTATTGAGTCTCTAATTTTATAACTCTCCACTCCATTTCCAAATGAAAAACAATTGAAAAACCCTGTATTTATAATTGCAGGTTGTCCCATTAAAAAGTCTTGATTTTGAACATTTCCTTCATGCTCTCCAATAGACGTAATCCCAAACGATAAATTGTTTTCAAAGAATACATCAGGCAAGGCATCTATTGGAGCTGTCTCAAATACAAAGTCAGGACTAACAGGTGCTCTACTAATCTTAAATCCAAGCCTAGAAATTGAGTCACTAAAAACAGTACACTGAACTGTCCCTGACATCCAAAAAGTTAAGCGGTTATCAGCAGGGTCTCTATTAATATATAATCGCATTATATTAGCTGCTGCACCCGCAGTAACAAAAGTATTCATGGCTGATTCGCTATTATTAAAACTTCCCATATAAACGATACTCATACCGGTAGACGGAAGGGCTATTAGCGCTGACATAATAGTTGAAGTATTAAATGTAAACCAATCTTCTAAACTATTATAGTCATTTGTTGCAGTAAAATAAACATACGATTGTGACGAATTTACCTCTTTTTCACTACAGTCAAAAGTACCTTTTCTATATGTATATACCATTATTCCTATAACAGAACCTGCAGGAACATCTATGTCAGTCCAAGGTGGGCCACCGGGCTCAGACCAATATACTCTAGTTATTTTTACTCCACTATTAGAGTCTGTATATGGAGGTATAGATGGGATTGTTGCTGCAAAATTAATAGTTTCTAATCTCATGTATACACCCGGGAATGGAAAGGCTTGAGAGCCCTTTTCTAAAACAGTAGTATACACACATTCTTGTGTTGCTCCATTTGAGTCTTTTTTTACAATAAGCCTATCTCCTACCTCAACCTTTTGTTGATTTTCTCCCTCAAGTAAAAACCAATATAAGCTGTTATTTGCGGTATCTATATAAAGTAATGTTGAGTATACTGTTTGATATCCTTCTTGGTCAGGCTTTATTACAAACTTATATCTAGTTGCCCAATATGGAGCTACTTGTGAAGTAGGTATAGTTACCCTTATTGAGTTTTGATTTACAGATGAAGAACAAGGAGTATAAACAGTATTGTCAACTGAAACAAGAGCTGTTGATGAACGAAGGAAATCATCCATATAAACTATTCCCACCTCATATCCTCTATTGCTATGCAAACTTCTTATTTGCCCAACTTTTGAAAATGTAACAAACTCATCTATTATCTGATAATACTCATATCCATAAGTTCCCGGACTAGTTAATTGTTCGTATTTAGTTGCAACTATCTGCAAGTCTATATAACTATTTAGGTTACTTGATATTATTTTTATTGGTTCAGCCACAGCATTAATACCTGCCGCTCTTTTTTCAAAATTAAACGCTAAATTTACGGGCGTTAAACAATTAAATCTATCAGTCAATGTATACCCATCGCAAGATGTTGGATTTGAAGGGATAGGGTCATACACAGGAAGTATATTAGCAACCGTACCAATCCAATCTTGGAACTCAACACTTTGTGCTAAATCATATGGACTACTATAACTTGATGTTAAAAAAAATGTAGCTGACACAAAAGTATTTGGTGTCACACCCATTAAAAATGGACTGCCTGTAAAACTTTCATGAATAAACTCAATGCTAATTCCAATAGAAGCTCCTGCTATTAAATTAGACGCATATGGAATTAAGTTAGCAAAGTCTATTCTTAATATTGAAAATGGAACAGTATGACTGCCGTCAATAAGATACGTTGATGTTTGTTTTGACGTTAATAATGCTTCAAATCCTATTACCTCTTGAATTAACGCTGTCTCATAAGTAAATTGAACAGGGTTTCCAAGTGAAGTCACTAAGTCATATCCTTCAATATAATTACCATACATTAGCCTATTACCCATAAGGGTTTGTGCTTGAGCAAATCTTGGGACATTATCATATAACCTTAATAACTCAGACTCAGGAAGAGTAGTAAATATCTTACTATTATCAAAGCTTATTGATGTATATATATTATTTGGTATCCCTAAGTCTTGTTTATTTTGTTTTTCAATTATCTTAATTATATTGCTTTCTGACTGCTTAAATAATAAATCTATACCAACAACAAGAGAGTCACCTGTATAGTAAGTTACCTTACAAGCATTAAATGAGTTTATCATTCCCTCATTTAAGTATGCCTCTACAGTTACCTCAAATCCATTTGGAGCGAAAGCAATATCAGACCACTGCGAAGTAGCTGAATACTCTCCATCAGCATATAAATACCTATAAGCAAATGATATAAACCTCTCTTCTAAAAAGTTTTGTTGACCAACAGTATTTAATAATTGAACAGTTGGAGACTCAGTAGGTGGCTTCTTAATAACAAGTAGTGACTCTTCAAGTAGCAATGCTGCTGCAATACCACCCGCATCTGTTAATGGAGCACCTGATGGCACAGCATAATTTCTATTTATATTTATTACTCTTGGAGCATTATAGTTATCCGTAAAAAATAATAAGTTCTCTATTTTATTTACTCCTGTAATAAGATACTTTGGATTAAAATTTAGAGTTGTATTTATGTTACCACCATTATCTATAGTGATAACGTGATAAGTAAGGAATGAATTATTTGTGTTAAAAGATACAAGTAAGTCAAGCTTACCCGTTAGTCCTAATGGAAAATTTGGGTCATGTACAAACCAATATACTGTCTCCATTGCTCCATCTTCATAAGCACCAATGCACCTTGCATCTACGCTTAAAGGAGTATTTAGAAATTTTAAGGCTGTTAACGGAACATTTCCTTTTGTGTTTTCGATAACTCCAAATTCAGAGTTTTCCGTTGAACCCATACGCACGTTCATAGCGTCAATGTACTCGCCATTTGGAACAACTCTTTCATCAAAAGTTTTGTTCATTTTTCCTGCAACAAAATTCCTACTAAATTTCGGCATACTATTTTAGTATTTTATCTAAGCCCCTTAAGTTCATTAAAAGTCTTCCGGGGTGAATATTACTTATTCTTATCTTAGCATTTCTTAATAATGCTTGCTTATCTTTTTTGGCTCTTTGAATAACATATTCTTGAACGCCGAATTTAGCGTTTAAAACCTCATATTTTATGTAAGCATAAATATAAGCCTCAAATAATTTATTTATTGTTATTAGAGAATTGTCTCCATTCTCCATACCATCTGAAACATATTCAAGAATACATAATCGCTCTGACATTCCTGAATCAAAATTAATCACACCTGCCTTTTTATCTACATTAAATGTAGGGTTAGCATTTGCGGTCTCTGTATTCAGTCCATATCTTGTTCCAATTGCATAATCAAAATACCAAAAACCATCTACATTATACCCTGCTTGATTATCAAATTGATTCCCTTTGTTTAGATAGATTGATTTTTTTGTTCCTGTAATTCTATCATAATCTATAGCTGAGTTCTGAGGAGATAAAGCATTTCCATTTTGGTCAAACAATATATTTGAAAGGTTATCTTGAAGGTATGCTCCTGAAGATAATGTCTGTATGTTTTCACTTAATGGTCTTAGAACGCCATTCTCATATACCGATATCCTTACCCAATTTACATAATCAGATGGTAGAATATATCGTAATGTATTTGGAACATTTAGTTCTAAAACTTTTATCTCTTTAAACGCATCGTAGTTAAGCTCTTGAACAGCACGCTTTGCGTGGAACAATATCTTGAACCTCTCCTCATTATTTACTAATGAGTGGTTTCCCGAATACATTAAAAGAAAATTAGTTACAACATCAGCTAAACTAACATATTGATAAGACCCCCAATTTAAGTCTTCAGGGTTATTACCATTATTTTCATAATATTCGTATTGTGATATATATGTCATATTTTACTATTTATTGTTGCATACTAAATGATGGCTGTTCATGTTGTTCTTGAGCCATTGCATATTGAACAACATCCGCTTCACGAATTGATACTCCACAATACTGACATATCTTCATTACTAACTTATACCCATCTTCAATTGGTAATTCAAAGTCTTGGTAATCAAGTTGTGATTGGTCAAATACAGGCTCACCATTTGCTAAAGAAATATATGTCCATTTAGGGTCTTTAGGATATCTAAAATAATCATTTCTTACTGCTCCATAACCCTGTATGCTTATAGGATATAAAGACATATAATCACTTATATTTGTATAAGATGGATACATCAATGTTGGACTTGTAATCGATGAATTTTGCAATAAAAGTATTTTACTATTTGAAACCTTTTCAGCTTCAGAATAATTTGAACCTGAATATATTGCATATTTTTCTCCTGCTAATAAATTCTGAAAAATATTATCTTGTAAGTCTAATGTATCTACTGAAGTAGTTAAAGACTGTACAGTAGAGCTTTGGAATGTTGTTAAGTTTAAAACAATATCTCCAACTTTAACGCCTAAAGCAGGAAAGTTTACTGTTGCATCTATTAATTGAAAGTTGGATTGTGAAGTGTTTGTTCCATTAATTATTTTTTTTGTATATACAATTACTTTATTAATCATATATGCAGAACTACCAACAGTAGTTGGTGATGGAAGATAAAAATTATTAGTTAGATTACCTGAAGTTGAAAGTTGTGGGAAAATGAAATCACTTTCTAAAAAACCTTCCATTACTTCCATAATAGGTTTACTAATATCTGCGTAATCAGAACCTGATGACCTTGCATTTTCAGCTAATATTGATTTATTATAGCTACTAAAATACTCTTCGTAAAGTTCCATTTGCGCATTAGTTGCATATAAATTAAAATCAGATGGAGAAATATATCCATAGTTATTTTTATTTAATATGGCTATTACAGTGTTTCTTACGGAGTTTATCATTACAGACATACGCTATTCTTTTTACAAAGATAATAAAAAAAAAGGCACTCTATTAAAGCGCCTCTTTGTTTCTAAATTAATTAATATTACGCTATAGAAATATTTGATACTGCATAAGGTAAATTTTCAACAGTGTATAAAACATTTGTCCACGATGTTGTCAAAGCAGCAACAACTGCATTTTGAATTGCATCACGCATAGTTTCATCACCTGCTCCTGCTGTAGCATGTGTAATTGTTACAACATCTGTACCTGTAGATGATTTGTAATGAATCCCAACTGTTGTTGTAGAGTCTTGCTCAATTAATACAATACCTGTTGCAGATACTATTTGTACTTGTTGACCTGTTACTGTAATTCCTAAAAATTTTTCCATCGTTTAAAAAGTTTAAATGGGTTAATAAAGTACAAATATACTAATTATTTTGAACTTATTTCTAAGAACTTCAATACCTCAATACCCTCGTCTGACTTTAAATATAAAGCAACTGTTTCAAATGGGTCTTCTCCAAATGGTACAGTCATCATTTTCTTTTTATTGCTTTTAGTATTATACCACACCTCGCGCTGTCCATTTCTAAATTGTAATATATTGCTTGAGAAGAACATTTGAACATTAGACTGCAGTTTAAGTAAAGGGTCATTTAATATCTCTAAAAATGACTTAGGTTCTCTTTTAGCATAAATCAATACATCTCTGCGTAATTCTGCAGTTGATACATTTGTTACATCTTTTTGGAACATAACTCTACTTACTACTTCAAGTTGCTCTATAGTTAATTGTCTAGCTTCAATCAATGCATCTACTTCAAAGTTTAGCATCTCAACTTCCTGAGCAGCATCAATTGTTTTATCTACTTCTACAAAAGCGAATCCATTTAATGGATGATAATGTAAAAATTGCTGTAGCACAGGATTTGTTCTTGGGACACTTAGAAATCCATCATCAAAGATTATTGGTTCAAGAAGAAAGTTTCCGTCTTGTTCATCTTCAAATGGTGATTTTTGATTTCTTGCATATCGCAAAGCTCTGTTCATATTGTTCTCTTCATCAAAATAAAGAAGTGGATACCTAGTTGTGTTTCTTGATGGCAACGTAAAAGAGATTGGCGTTGCATTGCTTTTTAGCTTGTAGGTCTTATCTACTGATGTTGTGTTTTTTTTCATTATTATTTGATTTGATTTAGTTACTAAAATAAAGGAGGAGCAAAGCGCCCCTCCTTTTGAAAATTAAATTATTATTAAACTCCGTATCGGAATAAAACAAAGTTATTCGCACCTAAAGTACAAACAGCACGCTCAGACAAGAAGTTAACTTCCATTGCATCTAAGTCACTAGTTTGAGCACCTCCGGCAGAACCTGTCATCCAAGTTTTGTATCGTCTGTCTTCTGCTTCAGAAGCACGATATCTAACGTGTAAGAAAGGACGCTTTGCATTTTTACCCATAACTTGGTCATATACATTTGTAGAACCTGCAGGAACAAGTAATCCTGTGATGTTTCCACTTGCGATTGCACCTGTTGGCATACCTCCACGCATTGTTGGGTCATTTAAGTATTTCCAATCAGTCTTGTAGAAGTCATAACCTCTTCGGAATCCTGTAAATCCTAAATTTAATGCCATGTCTTTGTCATTGTCAAATAGACCATAAGAAGTACCACCTGCTCCATAAGAGTTTTGTGCAGCTAACATATCGTCAATGTCAAATCCAAAATCACGATTAACAAATACTACGTTTTCTTCAATAGCACCTTGCTTATCTAAACGAGAGATAACAGTGTCCCAATCAGAAAGAGTTGTTGGATTACCACCACCCCATACGTTTCCACGGTCATTTACTACATAGAAGATACCTTCTGAACCTTTGTTACCCGCTGATGTAAATGTTACCTGAGTAGCAACACCCGAACCTGCACCTGCAGGAATCGCTTCAACCATTGCAGTTTCAAGATAATCTTCAAAACGTAGACGAGTTTCGTGTTCTGATTTTAAGTACCAAAGGTATCCTGTAGCACCATTCTCAGTAGTCACTTCAACCCAACCAATTTGAGCCATGTCAGAACCGTTTACTGCATACTTATCTTTAATGATAATTGGAGAATTTGAGAAAATAGTATCTTCAGCCTCTAAAGAACCTGACATACCATTTGTTCCTTTTTTAAATTCAGAACCATATACCCAAATAGAACAAGTAGACGCAGCAGCAAAAGTTTGACCACCTGTCTCATAATAAGCAACTGTAATAGTATAGGTAGGACCCGTACCTGCAGGAGCAACAATAACGATTCCTTTGTTTGACAATCCCGTAGCATTATCAAAAATCATAACTGTTTGACCTAAACGAATTGAGATTGTATTACCCGAAGTAATTGTAGCGTCTGTAATAGTAAATACAGATGTATTAGAAGCAGCAGCAGCAGCAGGAACACAGTTTGTGTACTTTGTGTGCAAACGACCTTGTTCAGCCCATTTAATCATATCCGAGTTTGACGGCATCTCCGCTCCTACCATACGTAAGAATGAAGCTACTGTTCTATTACCATAACGCTCAAATTCTTTCTCATAAGTATCAGGAAGATACTGAGTTAAAAAGTTAAAGTTGGTAATGTAATTTGTTTGTAATGGGACTTGCTCCGAGCTTGGAGTCAACCCAAAAGTT
>Ga0114966_10000171_pt1 | contig 61036 bp, 39 predicted proteins | sample M_130207_XF_Meta_FD_87029 | JGI IMG/M metagenome (GOLD analysis project Ga0114966, IMG submission 87029) | Freshwater microbial communities from Lake Montjoie, Canada to study carbon cycling - M_130207_XF_MetaG | ecosystem: Environmental > Aquatic > Freshwater > Lake | place: Lake Montjoie... | reverse complement strand
TGTAGCGCCTGCTCCCGTCATCTCCCACACACCGATTGTTGCTCCCGCTGCCATCGTCGCTCCCCTCCCAACTCTCAACCCTCAACCCAAGACCATCAGCTCTCCCGCGCTCACTTCAACGGTACTGGCGGTCGTCTCGGAGAAGACGGGCTATCCGGTTGAGATGCTGAATCTTGGCATGAGTCTCGATCATGACCTCGGGATCGACTCGATCAAGCGGGTCGAGATTCTGTCGGCGCTGCAAGAGCGCGTGCCGAACTTGCCCGCGTTCAAGCCGGAAGAGTTAGGTGCGCTGCACACGTTGCAGGACGTGGTCGGGTTGGCCGATGCGCGGATGAGTGGTGTTGCGGCAGTGGGGAGTGGGGAGTGGGCAATGGGCAGCAATGGGGACAGTCAGCCCCAGGCCCGTTCCCTACCAAGCCGGAGCGAGGGGACAAGGCCAGCGGCGATTGCGGCCGTGTCCGTTCCGTCCACACCTGCTCCGACCCTCAATCCTCAACCCTTGACCCTCAACTCTCCCGCGTTGACCTCAACCGTACTCGCGGTCGTCTCCGAGAAGACGGGTTACCCCGTCGAGATGCTGAACCTTGGCATGAGTCTCGATCACGATCTCGGGATCGACTCGATCAAGCGGGTGGAGATTCTGTCGGCGCTGCAAGAACGCGTGCCGAACTTGCCCGCGTTCAAGCCGGAAGAGTTGGGTGCGCTGCACACGTTGCAGGATGTCGTCGCGTTGGCCGAGGCGCGGATGGGCGGAAACAGGAGTCAGGAGTCAGAAGTCAGGGGTCAAGCAGAACCCCTCACCCTCTTCCCGCCAGCATTCGATTCCCTGAAGTCAGGGCAGGGCGAGGGGGCCGGAGCAGAAACGCGAATCGCCACGCCTGCTCCCACTCTGACTCTCAACCCTCAGCCCTCAACCTTCAACCCGCCCCGCCCTTCGCTCCGTAATTCGCTGTCGCTCGACATGCTGGTTCGCAGTGTCGTACGACCCGTGGAACTGCCTGCGGCAGAAACACGGGCGTTGTTGCCATTGGCTCGCGGGGCGGAGATTTGGATCACGGAAGACGGTTTGGAATTGTCGCTGCGGATCGCCGCCGAGTTGTCGGATCGAGGCTTCAAACCGCGAGTGGTCAATCTGGATGAACCGTTCCTGCCTGCGGTCCCCGAACGTGTCGGCGGCTTGATCGTCGTCGCCCCGGCCGACGGGATCAGTGATCGCCAGTTGTGGCGTGCAATGGAGTGGTTGCAGAAGGCGGGGCCGGGACTGCGCCGGGCAGCTACGGCGAGTGCGGCGGTGTTCGCGACGGTCTCGCGGTTGGACGGTCGGTTCGGGTTTGAAGCGGCACGTCCGCTGACCGATCCCGTCTCGGGCGGGCTTGCGGGACTGACGAAGTCGGCGGCGCGCGAGTGGCCCGAGTTGACCTGCAAAGCGTTCGATCTCGCGGACGGATGGGCGTCACCGAGCGAAGCGGCGCGTGTGTTGGTCGAGGAGTTGTTGCGAGTCGGACCAATCGAAATCGGTCTGTCGCCGAAGCGCGCTTGTACGCCGACCGTGTTTGAAGAGCGACTGCCCGATGCTTTCAGTGGCTCGGCTCCCGTGCGGCCAGGTGAGTTGATCATCGTCAGTGGCGGAGCACGCGGCGTGACGGCGGCGGCGGCGCTGGCAATCGCTCACGCCTGGCAACCGCGTCTGGCCATCATCGGTCGCAGCCCGGAACCGGATCTCGAACCCGACTGGCTGACAGGGCTGACCACGGAAGCGGAGATCAAGCAGGCGCTGATCGCCCGCGCTCCGGTTGGAACAGTGCCGCGCGCGATCGACTCCAAGTTCAAACAAGTGTTGGCTCAACGTGAAGTGGCAGTGGCCTTGGCTCAACTTCGCGCAACGGGCGTGCCGCTCACGTATCACGCGGTAGACGTGCGCGATCAGGCGACGCTCCGACCGTTGATCTCGCAGATGCACCGCGAATGGGGACCGACGCGCGGCGTGATTCACGGCGCGGGCGTTCTGGCCGACGGACGGATTGAAGACAAGACACGCGAGCAATTCGAGCGGGTGTTCGAGACGAAAGTCTCGGGACTGCGGCATCTGCTCGGAGCGATCTCACCGAACGACCTGCGCGTGCTGGGACTGTTCTCATCGTACACGGCGCGCTTCGGTCGAGTCGGTCAGTCAGACTATGCGATCGCCAACGAAGTGCTGAACAAGCTGGCGCGACAGTTCGCGATCGAACGGCCTCAAACGCGCGTCGTCTCGTTCAACTGGGGTCCGTGGGACGGAGGCATGGTGACGGGTGGCCTCAAGCACCTGTTCGCTTCCGAGGGTGTCGGCCTGATCCCGTTGGCAGAAGGGGCAGAGCTGGTCGTGCGCGAGTTGTCTCAAACGGAAGGACGTCCCGTCGAAGTGCTGGTGATCGGCGAGACCGATGCCGCGCGAAAATCGCGCGAACAGCGAGTTCAAGAAACCAGCGCAGTCGTACAACAAGTCGCTCCCAGCGCGCCGACATTGGGTTCCTCGTCGATCTACGGGTCGAGTTCCAACATCAACGTGGCGGGAGTGCCGGCATCGAAGCCGGCCTATCAGGTGGAGTCCTCCAACATTCTATTGGCGGGTCCGTCGCCAGCCCGTCCATTCGGCAAAACGCCGACGCCCGGGACCAGTTCCTCGTGGGTCTTCGGTGAAATCGGTCAGGTTAAAACGCCCGAGCCGGATGAGATCAAGCCGTCGTTCGAGCGGTTGCTGGATGTGGTGCAACACCCGTTCTTGGAATCGCACGTCATCGGCGGCAAAGCCGTGTTGCCGGTCGCGATGGTCGTGGAATGGCTGGCTCACGGCGCGATCCATCGCAACCCCGGACTCGAACTGCATGGCTTCGACGATCTGCGAATCTTCCAGGGCGTCCGCATCGACCGGCAGACCACTTCGATGTTGCGAGTCCTCTCGGCCAAGCCGTCTCGCAGCGACGGGCAGTTCCAAGCGAAGGTCCAACTGATCGGAATGACTCAACACCGCGAAGCCGTTCACGCGGGCGGGCATGCCGTGTTGTCTGCCGGTTATCCCGCCGCCCCGTCACCCGCGTTGCATGTCACGCCGCGCGGCTACCCGCTCGACGTGGCCACGGCCTACGCCACGCGGCTGTTCCATGGGACGCAACTGCAAGGGATCGCCGCCATCGAAGCGTGTTCGGAAGACGGGATCGTTGTCTATTCCCGCACGGCCTCCGCGCCGTGGGCGTGGATGAAAGAACCGCTCCGCAGCACTTGGATCGCCGATCCGCTGGCTCTCGATGCCGCGCTGCAAGCAATCATCCTGTGGTCGCAAGAGCTGCGGGGCGAACCGTGCTTGCCCTGTTCGATCGCGCGGTATCGCCAGTACCGGCGGACGTTCCCGCGTGAAGGCGTGCGGATCGTGGTCCAAGTCATCCAGGCGACCGATCACGCGATCCGTTGCGACGTGGAGTTCCTCGACTCCGCCCATCAAGTCGTCGCCCGGATGGAAGGCTGTGAGAGCGTCGCCGATCCATCGCTCGCCGCCGCGTTCCAACGCAACCGGTTGGAATGAGCGATCTCCTCGATTGACGAACCACCGTAGGACGGGCACTCTTGCCCGTCCTATTTTGTTATTCACAGCCGGACGGGCGGAAGTGTCCGTCCTCCCACTGAAAGGGTTCCTTCTCTCATGCGCCTCCCGGTTGTTTGCTTTGTCGCCACGGTCGCGTTCCTTGCGCCGTCTTACTGGTCGGTGGCTCAAGACTTGAAGAAGGGCGTGACTGACCTCGCTCACGTCGATGCCGACTTTCACATTCAGGGCGAGTACTCGGGCAACGTGACGCATCCCGACGGTTGGTGTCGTGCGGTGGGGTTGCAGGTCGTGGCGTTGGGCGATGGAAAGTTCGACGCGCTGTGGTACCGAGGCGGCTTGCCGGGGAACGGCGATGACGGTTCGACGCGCATCAAGCTGAGTGGCCAGCGGGCGGGAGACAAAACGGTTCTCGCGGGCGAAGGGCAGACGGTCGAGTTGCAGCCGGGATATGCCGCGTCGGTGAAGAACTCGGGTGGAGCGATCGTCGGCCACCTGTCGCCGCTGCACCGCTACAGTCACACCGCCGGAGCCGTTCCTCCCGCGAATGCCATCGTGCTGTTCGACGGGAAGAACACCGATCGGCTGAAGAACGCGAAGGTCACGGCGGACGGGTTGCTGGAGATCGGGTGCGAGACCAAAGAGCCGGTCCAAAATTTCACCCTGCATGCCGAGTTCCGGACGCCTTACATGCCTTACGCGCGCGGACAGGCACGCGGGAACAGCGGCTTCTATTTGCAGAAGCGGTACGAGGTCCAAGTCCTCGACTCGTTCGGACTCGAACTGCAATTCAACGACTGCGCGTCGCTCTACCGGTTCAAAACACCCGACCTGAACATGAGCTTCCCGCCGCTCAGTTGGCAGACGTATGACATCGACTTCACCGCCCCCAAGTTCGACGCCGACGGCAAGCGAATCGCCAAGGGCCGGATCACCGTTCGCCACAACGGCATCGTCGTTCACAACAACTTGGAGTTGGAAAACAAGACGGGAGGTGGCTCGGTCGAGGGACCGAATCCGCTGCCGATCCTCGTTCAAAATCACAGCAACCCGGTCCACTTCCGCAACGTCTGGCTGATCGATCACGACGCGACAACCGCGAACATCGCGCCGCCGTGCGCTGCGCCCTCAACCTGCGCCGTCGGTTGTGGGGGGACAACGGTGCCCGCGTGCTGCGTCCCCGAAATGAAGTGTCGCAGCGTGCGCATGAGACGGTGTCGCTGATCGCACGTGGTGAGTGATCAGACATCTGAGCGGGGTGGCGTAAGCCCCCCGGTTCTTTCCAAACGGGCTGATGCCAAAAGAGCGGGGCCGCAATCACTTGTCGATCTGCAACGGCCCTGCTCCCTCCCCTTGGTGGGGAGGGAACAAGCAGCGAACTCGGGCATTAATTGCGCTCCCGTTCCTAAGAGCGATTGGGCTTACGCCACCCCGCTTGGAAATGTCTCACTTTGTGCCGCTTGAGGTAAAGATCATCGGTAGCTGAAAGGTCATTCTGTGCTACACGATTCGCCGCGCCGGTGGACTCTCATGGAAACGGTTGCACTGACCGTCGCCTTCGCCGTTTGCTGCGGTGGCGCGATGGCGGAGGATTCAGTCCTCTCGGGTGATGCCGTTATCCGGTCGAAGGCCGGTGGCTCGGAGATCGTCATCACGACGACAGCGCGTCTGGCGGGAGCGATCCATTCGCTCACTTGGAACGGACGAGAGTTCGTCAACAGCCACGATCACGGACGACAGATTCAGTCGGCCTCGAACTTCGATGCGGGTTCGCCCTTTACGCCCGAGACGTTCAATCCGACAGAGGCCGGTTCGGTCCATGATGGAGCCGGGGCGAAGTCTTCCAGCCGGCTGCTGCATCTGATCGCGAAGGGTCACGAACTCCAGACGACAAATCAGATGGCCTTCTGGTTGGCACCCGATGGCCAGTCGCAGGGACATCCCGCGAAGAACACGACCGTGTTGTCCGACCATTTGCTGACCAAGCGCGTGCACATCGGCTATCGCCACCTGCCTCAGGTCATTCAGTACGACGTGACCTTCGGCGTGCCGGTCGGTGAGAAACACAGCTACGCCCAATTTGAAGCGGTCACCGGGTACATGCCGATCGAGTTCGAGACGTTCTGGAAACTCAACCCGCAGTCGGGTGAACTCGAATCGCTCGACGACGGCCCTGGTGAGCAACAGCAGCCGGTGGTCTTGGCCACGCCCGACGGCCTGCACGCGATGGGTGTCTTCTCACCCGATCAACCGTCGCGTGGGTTTGAAAAAGCGGGCTATGGACGCTTTCGGTTTCCGGGGGCGAAGGTCGTGAAATGGAACTGCGTCTTCCGGGTGCGAGACGCGATGAATGGCATCGCGCCGAAAGACTATTCGTTCCGCAACTTCATCGCGGTCGGAGACCTCGCCACGGTGAAGTCCTCCCTCATCGAACTGCATCGCGAGTTCGCGCGCGATGAGCCTGCGAAGCCATGAATGACGTGACCGACAGCAATGGTAAGCCGGGTGGCGTAAGCCTTAGGACTCTTGCAAACGGAGCTAAGAATCCGGGGGCTGACGCCCAATGGCACTCACTTTGTCATTCCGTGAGCGGCACGGCGCTAGCCGCCGGTGTATTTCCACGTGAGAGACCGGCGGCTAGCGCCGTGCCGCTCAGGACTTTGTCCCCAAGTGAGTGCCATTGGGCTTACGCCGCCCGGCTCAACTAGGTTCGTGTTTTGTCGGCACGTCATGAATGCCTCACGGCTTCGACTGTGATCTCGCCAAGACGCGGTGCGAACCGAGCAGTTCGCCCTCGCACAACAGTTCCAGCACAAAGACTCCTTCATGCGGGATCGGCAGCGGCGGCAAGGGGACCGTGATTTGAATCGTCTCCAACGGGTCGCGACACGAGACCTCGAAGCCCGTGCCGAACAGGACGTTGTTCTCGGCGAGATCAACATAACGCAGCTCGAACTTGCGCGACCCCTGCAACTCGGTTAGGCTGACGTAAGCGAATGGCGAACCGGCTCGCACCAGCCGCGCGATTGGTACGGGAGACGGAACCGGAGGAGACGCCTCATCACCCGCGCCCGTTTCATCCTCGCAGTCACTTTCCGCAGCGCGCCCGCTCGATCCCGTCGCGCGGTCCTTGCCCGCCGCGTCGTCTCGCGGCGTGAAATGGATCGCGCTGAAGATGCCACAGATCACGTACTTGCCCGTGCTTCGGTCCTGATAAACCTGATCGGCGAGCAGCATTGCTTGCAAGACGGGAGCGGCCATGTGAGTTCCTTGAAAGCAACTTGTGAGCCGAGGCTTCGGCTGAGTGATGCGTGGGCGGGTGCAGCATACCAGTCCTTTGGAAAAACCGGGACCGGGAGGATAGAACCAGAAGTTGCCGCGTAGGATGGACGCCTCGTCCGTCCGAGTTGCCAGCCTCAACTTGGACGGACGAGGCGTCCATCCTACGTCCGCTTTGAAACACCTTCCCGAGACGTTCAACCTCATGCCACGTCCGTTGCGAGTCTTGTTTGTGATCGGCACTCTCGGGGGAGGCGGGGCCGAGCGGCAGGTCGTTGAAATTCTCAAACAAATCGACCGATCCCGGTTCGAGCCGGTGCTGTCTCTCGGCAGTTGCAGCGGTGAGCTGCTGAGTGAAGTTCCCGCCGATGTCCCGATCCACTCGTTCTGGGAGGACTTTCTCAAGACGTGGGCGTTCCCGTTTCATCGTCTCACGCGCACGGTGCCGATCGCACGTTGGAGGCATCTCGCGCGGCTGCTGGAGTCGGAACGGATCGATATCGTTTACGACCGCACGTTCCTAGCAACGCTCGACGCGGCCGCCGCCTGCTGGTTTCGACCGACGCCGCGCATCGCCTGCTGCGTCGCCGATCCCGCGTGGGAATTGAATGTTTACGCGCGACGGATGCCGCTGTTTGCGAGACGCTTCGCACGCTGGGCGTACTCGTCCGCGTCGGTCGTGCTGGCCAATTCGGACGGGCTGAGAGAACGCTTAGTCCGCTTCTTCGATCTCCCCGACGAGCACGTTCGCACGCAACGCAACCTCGTCGATTTTGATCGCATCGAACGGCTGGCCTCCGAGTCCACACCAAGCATTCCGCGCGATCCCTTCTTGATCGTCTCAGGCGGGCGACTGCACGTGCAGAAGGGCCAGCAATACCTGCTCGAAGCGATCCGCATCCTCGTTCAAGAGCGAGGTCGTTCGCTTCACTTCGTCTCGCTGGGACAGGGCGAGCAGGAACGTGAGCTGCGTGAGTTCATCGCGACTCATCAATTGGAAGCTCACGTCACACTGCCCGGTTTCGTGGCGAACCCGCTGCCGTGGTATCGCCACGCGCGGCTGTTCGTGCTGCCGTCGTTGAACGAAGGTTTCCCGAACGCACTCCTCGAAGCGGTCGCCTGCGGCACGCCGGTCCTCGCGACCGATTGCCCCTGCGGCCCGCGCGAGATCCTCGACGCAGGCCGTTGTGGTCATCTCGTCCCCCCTGCCGATGCGACCGCCCTCGCGAATGCCATCGCCGACTGCATGGATCACGAAGCCGACTGGCAGTCGCTGACGAACGCCGCCCGAGATCGCGTCCGCCAACTGTGCGACCCGCGTGAGGGCCTGAACCAATTGGAAGCACTCTTGGAACAAACCGCCTTCCGCGATCAGCACCCGACGCGGTGAGCGACTCCCACCGGTTCATCTTCCCGACAGTACGCGGCTATACTCCGCCCCGCGCGGAACACTGAAAAATGCCGGACACGCGATCAAATCATCAGCCATAACACGGGTTGAAGTCGGACAAACGACAACTCCGCAAATGACATCCCTGCGCGTTTTAAGGCTAGACTCTCATCATGTTCGACTTGCCCAAACAGATTTTGAAACGTCTCGCACGGTCGTGTGGCTATCGCATCACGCAGATCGACAACATCCGATTTTTCGACTTTGAAGCGCTGCTCTACTTTCAACTTGCGAGGTCTCCGGAATTTCGATTCATTCAAATCGGTGCCTGTGACGGAGTCAGCTTCGATCCGATCTATCCGTTCGTCACTCGAAACCACGCGCGCATTCGAGGACTCGTCGTCGAGCCGCTGCCGGATTTGTTCGGGCAACTCCAGCACAATTACCGCAAGTTCCCGAGCATCGTTCCCGTCAACTGTGCCATTCATAACACCGAGAAGGAGATGATCCTTTACCGTGTCGATCCTGCCCGCACCGACGGCCTGCCGGAATGGTCGAAGGGGCTGGCGTCATTCAACAATCAACATCACGAACTGACGGGCATCCCGCGCGATGTGATCGTGAGTGAACGGGTGGCCTGCATGTCGCTCCCCGAGTTGATGGCGGCTTATCAGTATCCCCGCTTGGACCTGCTGCAAATTGACACCGAGGGCTACGACGCCGAAATCATTTTGGGGATCGACTATCGCGCTTTGGCTCCCACCATCATTCGCTTCGAGCACGGGCTGCATGTGAGAACGATGACCTCGGAAACCTTTGAGAGAGTCGCGGACAAGCTGCATCAGCACGGATACGAACTGGCGATCGAAAACTCCGACGCCATCGCCTATCAACGAAACATTGTCTTTGATTGGCAGCAAAAGTCCGCTCGGAATGTCTGATTGCAACAGATGAGTTTTGCAGCCGACTCCGTTACCGACCATGTCGCTCCAAGCTCAGTTGAAAGTTCGGCATTACCCGAGCAGTTCCAACCGACGAGCCAGACACCCGCAAGTCCCACTGCGTAATGGAATCCAGCGTGAAGCCCAAAAATGTGATGTTCATGGTGGGATCGATGGGCGGCGGAGGGGCCGAGCGGCAAATCTTGGAGATCATCAAACGACTTGATCGAGCACGATTTCGTCCGGTGCTTTATCTTTCTCACCGCAAGGGCGAACTGCTGGATGAAGTTCCCGCCGACGTGCCAATCCATTCCTTCTGGGATGACTTTGCGGGAACGCTCCGTTCCAAAATTCATTATCTGTTGGGAACCACGGATCGTGCCCGCTGGCAAAACCTGGCGAGAACGCTGCGACGTGAGCAAATCGACTTGCTTTACGACCGGAGTTATCTGGCGACGCTGGAAGCGGCCCCGGCGTCAAAGGTCGCAGGCGTTCCGCGCGTTTCGGTCTGTGTCTATGACCCGCTGGCGGATGTCACTCACTCCGCAGGTTCCTCGCTGGCACGTGCCTTGAAAAATGCCGCGAACTCCTATTCGACCGCTGATCGCGTCATCTCCATTTCCAAAGGGGTTCGACAGCAATTGATTGACGACCTCGACGTTCCCGGCGATCTGATCGAGGTCCACTACAACTTGTTGGACTTTGATGACGCGCAGCGGCGATCAGTCGAGTACGACCCCGGTCTTGAGCCGGGACGATTCCATTTGCTCACCGTTGCTCGGTTGGCAGAGGAGAAGGGACACAAATATTTGATGGCGGCACTCGACCACCTCGTCCACCAGCAGGGACATCGCGAGTTGCTCTGGCACCTTATCGGTGTCGGCCCGCTGGAGAGTGAGTTAAGAGCCGACGCGGAGCGGCGCGGTTTGACCAATCACATTCACTTCGCGGGATTTCGTCGCAATCCTTACCCGTTCTATCGCCACGCCGATTTGTTTTGCTTGCCGTCACTCCATGAAGGCTTCGCCAGTGTTCTCATGGAGGCCCTCGCTGTGAATCTCCCTGTGCTATCGACCGACTGTCCCAGCGGCCCGAGTGAGGTTCTCGATGGCGGACGGTGCGGACGACTCGTGCCTCCTGCCGATTCGACGGCACTGGCCTACGAGATCGAAGACTGTCTCATTCACCGTGAAACGTGGCGTGAACTTACGGCAGCTGGACGCCAATGGGTGAACGAAACCTTCTCGATCAATGCCGGAATCGCCCGGTTGCAAGACTTGTTCGACGACGTGATCGAGCAACGGACAGTGCAGTAAGGTGTCCGAGAACGAGCACTTCCTTTCGATTTGGGGTTGTGAGCGGTTTGACCCTCGCCACAGATGTTCCGTCGCCGGCGGCTCGTGTCAGGCGCTACTCACACAACCCGCAAGGCATGCAGGACAGGGGGCTGATTTACGCGAGGTCACGTCGTCGTCTAAAGACGTACTCGTTGCAGCCGTGTCCGGGTGTCGTGTTCATGTCCGTGAGTTCAAAACCGCGATCTTGCAGAAAGCGAAAGACCTCACACGGTCGGGCCACTTCAAACGGCCACCCGCCAACCCAATCGACCAGATCAAACCACGAATGCATGCCTCGCGCGCGACGCTCAACAAGCCAATTTGAGAGGGGCGTCAGAGGATTGCGCAACGTGATCACTCGCGCCAACATTGCCACAAATGTCACCGCTACCCGACATAGAAATCCCCACCCCCCAATCGCGACCACGTAACACGGACGTAGAAATCGCGGCAGCTTGTGATACGTCTGCTTGACGAGGCTCCACACGCGCGAGGCAAACCCTTGGTCGTTGTAAATCGCGATGAGCAACCGGCCATTCACCGCCACGCGACCGGCGAGATTGTCCAATCCCTGCCACATATGTCCCGTATGGTGCAGCACTCCCCAAGAGTAGACCACATCGAACTCTCCCAGCTTGGCGAGAAAGTCTCGATCTAAGATTGAACCTGGGAGAACCTGCCAACTGGCGTCCTCTACCTTTGCGCCCACTTTCAAACTCTCAGTGCAGGCGACCGAATCGGCATCCAAATCAAACGACGTGACCTCGGCACCCAGCCGATGTGCAGCCAAGCTGAACAACCCACTGCCACTCCCGGCATCCAAAAGGCGAGTTTGAGTCAAGCTTTCACAGCGCAGCGTTGTCCGAACAGACGCCTCTGCCTGACGGATGCGATCTTCGTCCACTTTTTGTAGGTAGTTCGACCAGTTGCGCCCAAACTCGAATCGTGAGTTCTCAACCATTTCAGTTCGGAACCTTTCTGCCGAAGCTTTCTGAATTTGCCAACTCTAACCGTCCGTTTGAGCTTAATGACAGCAATGTTCGGGACGTCGCGCATCATTCATCCTGCGGCCGTCGAACGCGATCCCTGACAGCCGGAGCGGTTGCCCGGAAGGGCCGAACTATGATCCTCGTCTGATAGACCCGCAACACTCAACACCTACCTACCGCGTTTGCGAGGAGAGTGTTTCGCAAGACCGATCATTTGATCTCACGCTTCTGTGAATGCGCGTACTCGCTTACGCTGCGGATTGCTGTTTGTATGACATCGCCTGACGTTCGCTGACGACTCTCCCAACACGCTGACCTCACGCCCATCGTAAAGACCTCGCATGTGCGGCTTGACCGGATTCTTGAACTGTTCTCGTGACCAGACGGCCGACGCGATGCGGACCGTCGTGACCCGCATGGCGGCGACGCTGCGTCATCGCGGTCCAGATGACAACGGTACGTGGTGCGATGCGTCCACCGGAGTCGCTCTTGGGTTTCAGCGGTTGTCGATCGTGGACCTCACGCCGGCCGGTCATCAGCCGATGGCGTCGTCGTGCGGGCGGTTCGTGATCGTGTTCAATGGCGAGATCTACAATGCGGGCGAGCTGCGAAGTGAACTCGCCGCGCAGGGCCGTCCGTTTCGAGGCCACTCGGATACGGAAGTGCTCGTCGAGGGCTTTGCCGTCTGGGGGATCGAGGCCACGGTGAAGAAGTGTCTCGGCATGTTCGCCATCGCCGCGTGGGACCACTGGCGGCACGAGCTGACGTTGGTCCGCGACCGCCTCGGCAAGAAGCCGCTGTATTACGCACGCTTTGGTTCGACGCTGGTGTTCGGGTCGGAGACGAAGGCGTTGCGGGCGCATCCCGCGTTTGATGCGAGCATCAACCGGCCGATGCTCGGTCAGTTGTTGAAGTACTCGTACCTTCCCGGCGGCTCGATTTACAACGGGGTCCGGCAACTGCGGCCGGGCTGCCTGATGACGATCTCGTTGGACGACGATCTCTACTGGACCGGCCGGCGCTCCGACCCGCAGCGCGAGTATTGGACCGTCCACCGTGCGGTCGAACTCGGACTACGCACGCCGTGTCCCGAGTCCTTCGACACGGCCACGACCAGTCTCGACACGCTGCTGACGGATGCGATCGGGCGGCGCATGGTGGCCGATGTGCCGCTCGGCGCGTTCCTGTCGGGCGGCATCGATTCGTCGCTCGTCGTCGCCTTGATGCAGAAGCAATCGTCGCGACCCGTGAAGACGTTCACGATCGGCTTCGAGGAAGAGGCGTACAACGAAGCCCCGTTCGCCAAACGAGTCGCATCGCATCTCAAGACCGATCACACCGAGCTGTACGTCACGGCCCAACAGGCCCGAGACGTGATCCCGCTCCTGCCGACGATCTTCGACGAACCGTTCGCCGACTCATCGCAAATCCCGACGTTCCTCGTCAGTCAACTCGCGCGGCAACACGTCACGGTGTCGTTGTCGGGTGATGGCGGCGATGAACTGTTTTGTGGATACCGCCGCTATTTTGAAGCTCTCGAAGGCTTGATTGTTCAGAGTGCCGCGACCGGCGGCGCTGGCAACTCAAATGCCACGGCCCCGCCGGTCAGACGACTCGCCGCGTTCCTCCGTTCGCTCCCGCCGTTCTTGCGACGCCCGCTCGGTCAGTCGTGTCGAGTCGCCAGTTGCGTGTCGCGTGGCCGCGTCGCGAACCTCTTCCGCCGCGCGGCCGACGTGCTGATCGAAGTCGGTCCCGATGAACGCTATCTCCGCAACATGACTCATTGGCGTGCCTACGATCACGTTGTCATCGGTGGCGACTTTGTCGATGAAACAACGATCCCCGGTTGCCAGTGGCCCGCCGCAGCGACGCGCACACCGGACCAATTCCAACAGTGCTGGCAGTGGCTGGACACGTGGTGTTATCTGCCCGACGACATCCTGACAAAGGTCGATCGCGCCAGCATGGCCGTCTCACTCGAAGCCCGCACGCCGCTGCTCGATCACCGCGTGGTTGAGTTCGCGTATTCGCTGCCTCACGAATTCAAAGTCCTCGACGGAAAGGGCAAACGGATCTTGAGATCGCTGCTCGGACGATATGTTCCGACGGAGTTGTTCGAGCGACCCAAACTCGGCTTCGGTGTGCCGATCGACTCGTGGCTGCGCGGTCCGTTGCGCGACTGGGCCGAAGACCTGCTCGACGAAGGCCGGTTAAAGCGCGAGGGCTATCTCAACCCGCGACCCATCCGTCAGAAGTGGGCGGAACATCTCAGTGGCCACACCGACTGGCACTACTTGCTCTGGGATGTCCTCATGTTCCAAGCGTGGCTCGCTGTTCAAGCGGGCTAACGCCCATAAGGCACGTTGACGTCGTGGCCGCTGACTACGCGGCTCAACGACGACAACAGCGTCCTGCGTGTGAACTCGACAGCATGAGCTGGCGTCTCCGGCAGCTCATGCCGACCTGCGGTGTGAGCCACTGCACACGACCCGGCTCTGTCTCAAACAACCGCTGCCATGCGAAAAATCGTCAAAGTCAGCCAGATTGATTGCGTCGCCGCGATTGGAATGACCGATACGACTAGAGAGTTCCGAGTCGTCGGGGCGAGCGCGCTCGTCAGGGCGCTTGTCGAAGGGTCACTTCGTCACGATACGAACTCACAGATTCAAACGATCTCATTGGCTTGGCGGCCTCGAATTGCCGGAAGGAGTCGAACATGCGACGCGGGACTTGGTTGCTCGCCATCTCTGGGATGATGGCACTCGTGAACGGTGCCAGTTTTGGGGCCGAACCCGCCTCTGGAACCGTTGGTCGCGCATCGACCGGTGGAACCAGCGGAGAGACATCCACGCGGAGCGGTCGCATCGCTGCGACGCCTGCCAGTGGTGGTGGCCTGCCGAGTCGCTATTCGCGCACGGCTGCGACGGGTGCGTCCACCGAAGCTGGCCTCGACAAAAAGAACTATCACAAGGAACTGTTTTCAGAGACGGAACCCGCTTCCGATCCGAAGCTCGGTGCTTGGGCCGAAGAACCTGAGGTCGTAGCGGAACCGACTCGCAAGGCGGCTCCTGCTGCGGCGGCGAAGCCGTCCACCGCGGCGAAGCCTTCGACCAGCACGAGCGACAAGAAGGTCGTTCCCGCGTCTGCGTCCAGCAACAAGGAGTCGAAGGAATCCAGCGGACCGCGTGTGATTCAGGCGACCTACGATAAGACTGTCGGGACCAGCGAAAAGAAACATATCCAACAAGTTCGCACTGAAGCCAAGGGCCTGCGTCCTTCGTCGGCTCCACCGATGCCCGACTTCGATTCCAAGGCCGATGCGCCTGCGAGTGCTCCGGCCAAAGCGACGGGTGTTCCGGTGGCTCCGACAAGCCGAGCGGCCTCCGATTCGGGACCGACCACGCCGCAAGTCACCATCGAGTGGACCAAAAAGGGCGACATCAACGTCGGCCAGGAATGCCAAGTCGAACTGCATGTGAAGAACAACGGCTCGGTTCCAACCAGCCAGGTCGCAGTCGATGCGGTCTTCCCGACGACGGTGCGAATCACCAGCGCCGAACCGAAGCCTGCGGCATCCGCCGACAAGCTGACTTGGTCCTTCGACAGCATCGCTCCCGGTGCCGAACGCAAGATCGTGGTGAAGCTGATCCCCAGTCGCCGGGGCGATCTGGGTGCAACCGCTCAAGTCCGATTCACGGGTGCCGCGACGGCCTCGTTCCGCGTCGAAGAACCGATGCTGAAGGTCGCCCTCAAGGGACCGACCGAGTTGATGTTGGGCGATCCCGCCTCGCAGTTCATCACGGTCAGCAACCCTGGTACAGGGACGGCTCACGACGTGAAGGTCGAAGCCCGGCTCTCCGATGGTCTGGAGCATGGCTTGCGTGGTGAGAAGCTCATCATGGAAGTCGGTTCGATCGGCCCCGGCGAAACCCGCACGGTCCGACTCGCCCTCGACGCCATCAAGGGTGGACCTCAAACGATCAACGTTACCGCCACGTCCGATTCAGACGCGGGCGGGACGGCCACAGCTCAAGTCAACGTCATCGCTCCGAGCCTGAAGATCGCCGTCGATGGACCGGGCCTGCGATACAAGGGACGCAACGCCAAGTACACGCTGACCGTCAGCAACGATGGCAGCGTCGCCAACAACAACATCCGCGTCTCGCAAGTGGTGGCCGACGGCTTCAAGTTCGTCTCGGCCGACCGCAGTGGGAAGTACGATCCTTCGACCAAGAGCGTGCAGTGGTTCCTCGGTCGACTCGAACCGGGGCAGAACGCGAAAGTCGTCTGTGAACTGAATGCGACCACGCTCGGTGAGTTCGCTCACACAGTGGCCGTCCTGTCCGACTCGGGTGTGCGAGCCGAAGCCAAGATCGAAACCAAGGTCGATGGTGTCGCTTCGCTCACGATGGAGCTGGTGGACATCGACGATCCGGTCGAAACGGGCGTCGAAACGATGTACGAGATTCGCGTGAAGAACGAAGGCTCGAAGCCAGCAGCCGGTGTCTCAATCGCCTGCGAACTCCCCGCCGGAATGCAGCTCATCACCGCGAAGGCTCCCGTCGACGCGATCGTCGAAGGACGACAAATCCTGTTCAAGTCGCTCGAACAAGTCGCTCCCGGCGGACAGGCCACCTTCAAGATTCACGTCAAAGGTGTGGAAGAAGGTAGCCATCGGATGCGAGTCCGCATGACCGGCGGCGGCCTGACCGAACCCGTCGTCCGCGAAGAAGTGACCAAGGTCTACTCGGACGAAAACTGAGTCGCTTTGACCATGAGCGAACTCGCTCAACACGATCAACAACGGGACCGTCTTCCAATGGAAGGCGGTCCTTTTTCGTTGGCACGCTGTGATGTCTGAGCGACTTGGTGATTCACCGTTCGTTACTCCTTCGGACTAAAGGCGGCACCAATTCCACCCGAATGAGCGACAACCACAATCGCGCTAGGTTGCTGGTAAAGCCCGCGCCGGGAAATCCGTGGTCATCCAATTGCATCACGAGGTCGGTTCGCCCGCATCGGTCTTCGGGTCGAGATCGACGATCCCCAGCGCTTCCATCCGGCGGTAGAGACGCGGTCGGTTGATGCCGAGCAGTTCCGCAGCGCGGGCTTTGTTCTGGCGACTCTCGGCCAGAGCCAGTTCGATTTGTTCGCGCTCGATCCGTTCGAGGAGTGGGTCGAGCAACTCGGGGCGCGGACGGCTCGACGGGCCGACTGTTTGCGCGCCGACACCCGCTCGAAATCGGAAGGGAAGGTGTTCGACTGCGATCAACGGAACGGCACAGACCGCTCGCGCCTCATCGATCACAGCCCGCAACTCGGCCGCGTTGCCCGGCCAGTTGTAGCGCCGGAACTGACGCCAGACTTCGTCCGTGAAGCCCCCCACCTGCTGAGCCGCACCACGATTCAACTCTTCGAGAAAGTGCTGCGCGAGCGGCTCCAAGTCCGCGCGCCGTTCGCGCAAGGGCGAGACCTCGATCACCAGCGTGCTCAACGCGAAATACAACTCGCGCGAGAACGTTTCGCGCTCGACCAGCGGTCCCAGCGGGCGCGTTGATCCGGCAAGGACGCGCGCGGCGTGCGGGCCGATGTTCGTCTTGAGCCACTCGATCAACGACCGCTGAAAGTCGGCCGGAGCGGCATCGACATGATCGAAGTAAACGGCACCGGCTCGCAGGACATCGGCCTGTTGGTCGTCGCGCATCCGCGTGAGCGTCGCTTCCAAATCCTCGGTCGCCGCGCGGCGGCAATCGAGCGACACGAAGGCTCGCTTGGCGAGCGGACTTTGGTAGTGCAACACGCGGGCGAGATGTTGCTTGCCGACTCCCGCCTCACCCACGAACAGCACCGACGCGGTCGAAGGCTGAGCCAACTGGATCTGTGAGAACGCTCGTTGCAGCTCCGCACTCTGTCCGACTAATGCTCCCTCACCGAACCGCCGCCGGATCGTTTGTCGCAACGAAGCTAACTCGGCGTGCAACCGCTGCGTGCTGGGAACACGCTCGTCAGTGGCAGTCACCGCGACCGCCACGATCACACCCAGCAGCGCGTTCACCGACTGATCGTCATTCGTCAGCGGATAGAACGAGATGACACGCTGGAGCGGATCGGCCTCGCGCCGCGGCAACAGTCCCTGCGCCACGACCGGCGTTCCCTGCCACACCTCTGGAGGAGGAGCCAGCGCCGCCAACAATGCCGCCGGACCGAGCGCATCCGACTCCGAAACAAAGTCGCAGACTTGGCCTAGAACATCGGCCCCCTTCCACCCCGTCAGCCGTTCACACCCATGATTGAAGAAGACCAACCGCCGCTGCGCGTTGAGCACAAACAACGGCAGGTCCGTGTCCTTGAGCCAGGCTTCGAGTCGGCGAGTGGTACGGGCACGTTGGGGCATGATGAATCTGAAAGCGTGAACTGCGAGTCGGCGAAAGTTCTTCTGAGCGGGGCGGCGTCAGCCCCCTTGGCTCTTGGGCGTCAGCCCTCTTCGCTCGAGAGCCGTTCGCCAACACGAACCCGAAGCGCGAGCGAGGGGCGGCCCTTGCTCGCTTACGCTTCGAGTTGATGTGCATTTGCATCAGGTCTGTGTCTAGCGACTCACGCGGCCGCTGCCGCCCCCTTTCATCAGGGCTTCGATTTCCGAACGGGTTGAGTCATTAAAGTCGCCGCGAATGCTGTGCTTCAGGCAACTGGCTGCGACGGCGTAAGACAACGCGGTGTGAGGCTCCGCCAACTCGGGCGTATTCAACGCGAAGATCAGTCCGCCCGCGAACGCATCTCCGGCACCGACACGATCCACGATGTTCTTCATCTCGAACGGAGCGTACTTTCCGGAGTCATCGTTCGGGGCGAAGCAAGCGGTGTCTGATGCGACGTGGTAGAGCATCGCGCCCCAGTTGTTGTGGCTGGCCGAGATGCTCTCGCGCAGCGTGATTGCAACTTGTTTCACCGCCGGAAAACGTTTCGCCACCTGACGGGCCACATCCTCGTAGCCGCTCAAGTTGAGTTCACCCGCATCGACGTCGGTCCCCGCCGCGCGGATGCCGAGAACGTGATCGGCGTCCTCTTCGTTCGCGATGACCACGGTCACTTTCGCGAGCAACTTCTCCATCGTCTGTCGCGCCAACGCGGCGGGCGTGGTCCCCGGCTGCCACGTCCAGAGCTTCTTGCGAAAGTTCAGATCGCATGAGACGGGCACGCCGCGGCGTGCCGCTTCCTCGACAGCCACTTGCGAAACTTCTGCTGCCATCTGACTGATCGCCGGTGTGATCCCCGAGATATGAAACCATGTCGCCTGGTCGAAGATGCGGTCCCACGGATAACGGTCGGGCGGCGTGAGCGAGATCGACGAACCGGCCCGATCGTAGATGACCGTGCCGCCCCGCTGATTGGCTCCGTTCTCGACGAAGTAGATTCCGAAGCGGCCTTCGGGGACTCGCAGCAGCAGGCTGTCATCGACGCCGAACTTCCGCATCTCACGCGCGAACGCCTCGGTGATCGGATTGTCGGGGAGCGCGGTGCAGTACGCCGCGTCGCCCCCTTGCACGGCGATCGACACCGCGACGTTGGCCTCCGCCCCCCCGAACGTCGCTTCGAGCGAACCGGGCAACGTCTGAGTGACTCGCGCCCAACCGGGGGGCATCAACCGCATCATGACCTCGCCCAATGTGACCACTCGCATCGCTATCGCCGTCCTTTCTGATCGCGCCGAGTTTCTCAACGCGATGTGATTCCGATCTCCAAGTTGGCACCGTCCGCAGCGAACGGGAGGATAACGACGCAGCTCGCGCCGGTGAATTGACCGTCCGATGTTCGCAGGGCCAGCGCCTTGTTGGAGCGAGGCAAGTTGTAGGGTGTCGTCGAGTCTTCGAGACGCACCATTCACGCTTTGTTTTGGTGCGTCTCGAAGACTCGACGACACCCTACGTTGAAAAAGGCGATGGCCCTGCGATGTTCGCCCCCTTGGAAACTCGCGCGACGGTCTGCGAAGATGCGGTCGTTGCGAGACGTTTCCGCAACGGGGCCATTGTTGAGCGAAGGTGTTGTCGATGGATCTGACCACCGTTTTCAAACTAAGCATCTACGGGCTGACGGCCGCGGTCGGACTGGTTCTCGGCTCGGCTGAGAACGGTTGGATTCCGTTCGTGTCGTTGCCAATGACGCTGCTCGGCTATTGGTGGTGCGAGGTCGCCGTCGGCAAGAACGGTCGTCGGTTGCAGGGACTCGGTGACACGCTGTCGCTTGTGTTCGGCGGCGTGTCTCTCGTGGCGGCCACAGCCGAGTTCTTCGGCAACAACCCGGAAGGGAAACTGCTCTCGGGGATTCATCTGGTTGTGTACCTCACCTGGATCGTGTTGCTCCAGCGGAAGCACGAAACTCGCTATTGGCAGTTGTTGGTGCTGGGCGTGTTGCAGGTCGCGGTGGCCTCGGTACTCACGAACGGAACGTGGTTTGGGCTGAGCGTCCTCGCGTACTTGGTCGCGTCCACGTGGACGATGTCGGTGTTCTCATTGCATCGCGCGGCGGAAGAGTTTGATGTGGAACGACGCGCGGCGGAGGGCGTTCCCGTCGCGAACTCACCCCCACCAGTGAACAGCGCCACGACACAGATCAACAATCGAACCTCGCGGCAAAGCAGTCGCGCGATCGGAGCGATCTGCTCGGAAGACGGTTCGCAGTGGATCACCTGGCGGTTCGTCAGTGGCGTCGGATTGTGTGCGAGCTTGGGGCTGATTGTCGGTTCGATGTTCTTCGCGTTCATTCCGCGCGTGTGGGTTGGAACCACATTCGGTCTGGCGGACGACGAACTGCCACCCACACTGCGTCGGACGATCACGGGGTTGGCAAACGAAATTCGTCTGGGCGACATGCGCCCGATCCTAGAGAGCAACGATCCCGTCCTGACGTTGCGGCTGTTTGAGAACGGGACCAATCAACGCCTCAACCCGTTCACGTATGCCGAACGGCTCGGCCATCCCGAGCCGCTGTTTCGGGGCGTGATGCTCATCGATTACGAAGAGGGTCGCTGGCGACCAAACCGATTCGCCTCCGAGCAAGTCGAACGGCTCATCGAACAGCCACCGGCTCCCGCTTCCAATCGTTCAGCGTCACCTACAACGACGCTCGTGCGGCAAGAGATTCGTCTCGAACGCCTTGGCAACGACATCCTGTTTTGTCAGGGTCGAGCCGTCGCGATGAGCGATTCCGAGGGGTATCGCTGCGGGCGGAATCGGTATTTGGAAGGCATCGCAGTCCGCCGGGACTGGTTCAAAGAGCTGCCTGGCGCGGTGGACTATGTGGCCTATTCTGAGCTGCCCGCAGCTCGCGACGGTAGCGATGCAGGTTATGTCGCGTCCCGAAACGCGATCACGGCTTACCGGGTTTCCGAGTATCTGGAAAAGAAGCACTGTTCCAAGGTTCCCGATGCGTTGGAGCGACTGAAGGCTCACGCCAAGTCGGTGATTGCGACGGAGCAAAAGCGAGCCGGACGAGCGCTGACAGAATTGGAACAGGCTCGAGCCATTGAAGCACACCTGCGAGACTCGGGCCTGTACTCGTACTCGCTCACCATGCGGCCGCATCCCCTGAAGGTCGATCCGGTCGAAGACTTTCTCTTCAACAGCCACTCCGGTCACTGCCAATACTTCGCCTCGGCCTTGGGGCTGATGCTGCGGTCGATCAAGATTCCCGCGCGATTGGTGACGGGCTTCAAGGGGGGCGAAGTTCAAGCGGACGGAGTGCTGCTCGTTGAGAAACGGTATTCGCACGCTTGGGTCGAGGCGTGGATCGACAATCAAAAGTGGGTCACGTTCGACGCGACACCGGAAGCAGATCGAGCGGCCAGTGTGGCCGCCGTCGGTGCCAAACGCAGCATCTGGACCGCGCTGTCGTCGAGCCTGTCGGGTGCGTGGGAGTCGAACGTCCTGAACATCTCGCTCGAACGGCAAGAGGACTTGTTCTACCGGCCCATGCGCGAGGCGCTTACCGGCCTGCGAGATTATGTGGCCGATTTCACCGACTCACCGGCCTCCAGCCTGCTGAAGCTGTTCGTGTTCCTAGGCAACCCGCGGCAGTGGCAGACGACATCGGGAGTGATCCGGCTCGCGCTATTCGTCGCGTTGCTGTGGCTGCTTCGCCGCAGCGTGTTGCGACTCGGATTGAAATGGGGTTGGTGGCGTTCCAAGGCAGAAGCAGCGCCGCGCCGTCGCGTCGAGTTCTACGAACGCTTCGCGCGGCTCATGCAGTCGCACGGTGAACAGCGTCAGCCGGCCGAGACGCAGAGCGAGTTCATTCAATCGGTGACTCAACGTCTGGCCAACCGACAACGCACCGCCGTGTCCTCGCGCGAGGTCGCACCATCGCCCAGCCTCGTGCCCATCGGAGACCTCTTCTACCGAGTCCGCTTCGGCGACGAAGAGCTGCTCGTTGAAGAGGCCACGCAAATGAACGAACTCCTCACGCAGCTCGAAGAATCCCTCGGCAACGCCTCGAACAAGCCGGCCCGTTCGAGGTGAGACCTCTTGATTCGTCTGCTCACGCGGTTAAACGAGGCGAGATCATTCACTCAAAATGAGCCGGACGATGCGCTTCTTGCCCGCCTTCACGAGCATGTTCGACTCTAGCGCGACCGGCGTTTTGGGGTCTGAGACAGGTGACGTTTGATCGCCGCGAATGATCGAGATGCTGCCTTGTTGAATTAGCCGCGATGCTTCACTTGTTGACGTGGTGAGGCCCAGCGCTTTGAGCAACTGCGGTGCAACCAGTCGGCTGGCGGCGAGATCGGTTGCACAGTGCGGCAACTCCGCCGCCAGAGCTTTCAAGCTGAGCGAGACCGTCGGAATCTCGGACGGCAACTCGCCGCCGCTCACTTCACGCTGCCAGCGATCGGCCGCTTCGTTGGCTTGCTCGGCCGAGTGGTATCCCGCGATGACCGACTTCGCCAACCGGACCTTCGCCTCCTTCGGATGTCCCGCGAGGATCGCCTCGATCTCGGCCAGTGGGATCGCTGTGAGCAACTCAAAATACATCTTCATCACGCTGTCGGGGACCTGCATGAACTTCTTCATCATGTCGTAAGGCGACTCGGCGATGCCGATGTAGTTGCCGAGGCTCTTGCCCATCCGTCGTTCGCCGTCCAACCCGACGAGGATCGGCGACATCACGCCAATCTGCTGTGGCAGGTGCTGATCGCGTTGCAGATCGCGGGCGAGCATGAAGCTGTAAAGCTGCTCGGTCCCGCCGAGTTCGATGTCCGACTTGATCTCGACCGAGTCCCACGCCTGCATCATCGGGTAGAGGCACTCGTGCAAAAAGATCGGCGACGAGGCGGCGTAACGCTTGGCGAAGTCGTCGCGCGTCAGCATCTGTGCGACGGTCACTTTGCCGCACAGTTGGATCACGTCGGCAAAGCTCATCTTGCCGAACCAGTCGCCATTCCGATGGATCTCCGCCCGAGACAAGTCGATCACCTTACCGACCTGATGGAGGTAGTCCTTCGCGTTGGCTTCCACTTCCTCGGCGGTCAGCTTTTTGCTCCGCGCGTGATCGCGCCCGCTCGGGTCTCCCACCAGAGCCGTGTAGTTGCCGATGATGATCACCGCCTGATGACCCAGCTCTTGGAACTGCCGCAGTTTTCGGAGTGGCACCGTGTGGCCGAGATGGACATCAATGCCGGTCGGATCGATGCCGTATTTGACCCGCAATGGTTTGCCGGTTTCTCGGCTCTTGGCCAACTTCGCGGCCAGTTCCTCTTCAGGCACGATCTTCTCGACACCACGCCGGATGATGGCCAACTGTTCGTCAACGGGCAGAAAACTCATGGGCGAGGGACTCGAAGAAGGACTCAAGGGGAAAGGTGTTTGGAACAGGCACTCGCATTCAACGAGGCTGGATTCAAGCGACCCCAACGGGTTTGTCCCGGTGGCTCGCGGGCTTTTGGACTACTCGCTTCACGGATTCCATTGGACGCGGAAGTAGTGCAAAGACCTAGATCCACCGGGGCAAGCCCGGTGGGGACTGCTTTGTTGGTGACTGTGCCACTCAACTATTCCACCGTCAGCAACGCGAGGGCGAGCATCGTAGCGTTGAAGAGGCCGTGAATCACGACCACGGTCGCATAGTTGTGACGTCGCTCGAAGACGCAGCCGAGGACCAGCGACAGCGGCAGCAGCGCGGGTCCATCCACCGGACCATGAATCGCGGCGAAGCTGACCGCAACGAACGGGATCACCCACCGCGCGGGAAGCACGGTCCTTAACCAGCTCTGCAAGATGACTCGAAAAATCAGCTCCTCCGACAGCGGCGCGATGACGACTGCGATGAGTACGACCAAGGCAATCGTGATCGGGTCCAGATTGTCTGTCATCAACGTCAACAAAGGGTTCTGCGTATCGCGCGTGCGAAACGGTGCCATCGCGATCATCGCGACGGCCATCGGCAGGATCGCCAGTTGGAAGCCGAACCAGCCGTCGCGCAAGGGGCTCGCCAGCGGTCGTCCTTTCAAACCGAACAGCCTCACCGAACGCCAGTCGTTTGCCAGCAGCAGCGCGATCAGCAGCAAGGTCGTTCCACCGCTGAGCGCCACGACGGACCACAAGGCAGCGTGCGTGATCCCGCGCGGTTTCGAGGCGACCTCGGGCGCAATCTTCGAGGCGAGGTGCAGTCCAAACCAAAGCCACGCTAACAGCAGAGCCAGTCGTTCGGAACCGCCGATCCAAGCGGCGCGCGGCTCGTCGCAGCGGTCGAGCCAACTCAGTCCCTGTTGTCGCCGTTGCCAGACTTTGACCCACACCGAGATGCCACCATACACGAGTGACATCAGCAGCCAAGCGGCCAAAAAATGGCGTGGAAGGTTGCGATGAAAGGAAGGCGGGGGCACTGTCGGTTCAAACCTCGCACTGCAGGGAAGCGTCTCAAAAATGTTGCCGCGCGGAGTATAAGGCGACCGGCAAGAGAAAGTAGACCCGACACTCCGTGGCGGGAGCGGTTCGTGACACGGAGTGACACGTCCACTTTGGGCCAATCGAGTCTTGCTGCTTGCCTAACTGCCTGTTGAAAAACGTGTGGCACGTTTCCAACGTGCCCGAAAACCAAGAAGTGTGAGCACGATGAAATCGGACTCCACGTGTTATTCAACAGGCTGCCAACCGGGATGACGTGGAACCTCAGTGCCGAGCATGCCTTTTCGTTTCGCGACAGGGCGTCGGTCGAGCAATCAACAGCGGAGCCGGATCACCAAGCTTCCATCATGTTGACGATGCGCCGCGCGAGTTGGTCGAGCGCGTCCTGCGTCCCGGTCGCCAAAGACTGGCCGACTTCGGGAGCGAACTCCGCCTGCGAACTGATTGGGATGGCGTTCGGCGACAGCGGGACTTCCTGCTGCGCGAGAACTTCGCCCGTTCTCAAATTTTCCCACTTCGTGACGATCATCAGCGAAACTTGCAGGTCGCGCGGGTCGTCGAACCGGTTCTCGCCGAGAACATCCTTGCGCGTCTGCACGATCTTTCCCGTCAGTCGCGTGTCCGCATCCAAGCCTTTGGCGAGCCGATACGGAGTTCGCTTGGAAATCTCTTTCTGCACGGCCTCGGTCAATTGGACTTCGATCCCGCGGCGGAAGGTCTCGTTCTCGAAGATCGGCACGGAGACCGTCCGAATCTCAGGGTTGAAGCCGTTGCCAACCGTGTAGCCACAGCCGGAGAGAACGGGAACCGCGAGCAGCAGCAGCAGCGCGAGGAGAACGGCCGTGCGACCCATGATCGGCTTCACGAACATTCTTGCGACGCTTGAGCCGGTCAGCGCGAGTCGATTCGTGGGTCGAAAAGTTCGGTGCGACATGTCGTCCAGAATTCAAATGGAGGACGGGCACTCATGCCCGTCCGAGTCGAAGGCCATTTACGAGACGGGCAAGAGTGCCCGTCCTACGGATCACCATTTTCCCGGAGGCCGTTCCACTCCCTCACAGTTTCGTTTTGCCCGACGCCGGAGCTTCGACTTCCTGTGCTTCATCGTCCGAACCAGCGGGCAGTCGGCGCGGAGGAGACCACGGGAGCCAGCCCCGTTTCTTGGCCGGGTCGTTCTTTCCGGAGGCCTCTCCGCCACGAGTCTCCTCGTCACGGACTTCCAGATCTTCAGAGGCTTCTTCAAACGGGTCGGTCATTTTGGGCGACCGCTTGAATGGGTTGCCAGACCACCGCGAAGGGGCTTCCTCGGCGGAGGCTTCCGGTGCGTAGCTCTGTTTAGCGGAAGCCGACTTCGTGGAGTTCGATGAGTTCTGCGAAGTGGCTCGCCCGAAGAGCGATGTCTTGGGAGGATCGACCGGTGCGAGCAAGGCTGCGCCGCTGGCATACTGCGGGCCGAGTTCTTCCAGTTGTCGACGTGCTTTCTCTGCGAAAGGAGATTCGGGGAAGCGGGCGATCACCTGATTGCAGTAGACGGCGGCCGCTCGTTTGTTGTCTTTTCTCAGCCAAAACTGGACCTGTCCCCATTCGCGTTCGGCTTTGGCTTCGTCAATCTGGGCCAGCTCCCGCTTCAACCGGTCCTTGTCTTCGATGTTGGGATAGAGCCGCAGCGTGCTCTCTTTCAGAAGCTCTGCTTCGGTCAACGTTTTCCCTTCGTACTCGGCACCTTGGTACGACATCAGTTTGACGTGCGAGCCGAGTAAGAACGCCTCCTGCAAGTGCGGGCTGTTCGGGAAGGTCTCACGCAGCATTTGGAAGAAGCGATCGGACTCGACGAAGTTTCCTTTGCGAGCGTGATGGCTCGCAACGAGCATCATCGCATCATCGGCCAATGGTCCCGTCGGGTCATTCATCCAGATCGCCTGCAACGCGGCGACACCATTTCCCGGCGTGTCGAACAGCGGCTCAGCCTTGTTCGTGAAGTTCGGAATGTACATCGGCTTACCACTGGGAGCGGCAGGCTCCTCGGCCGGAAGCTTGTGCTTCGGGTCGTCGTAGTTGACCTGTTGGACCTCGCCCAACTTGGCGACCTCGGGGAAGTTCAGCCAGACGCGACCGATCTTGAAGAGCCGCTCAGACACGACATCGAGGTGCCGCGTGGAAGGATATTCCCTGAGCAGAATCGCGTAGACATCGTGTGCCTTCGCATAGTGGTCCTGCTGGTAAGCGGCCTCGGCCTGCATGAAGAGCGCGTCCTCGCGGATGTCGCTTTTCTTGTATTTCTTGGCGACCTTTTTAAACGCTTTCTGGGCCTCAGCAAACTGCTCGTCTTTGTAGATGTCAGTTGCGGCGACGTACTCGTCTGTTCCGGCGAGCGGCTTGAGTGAGTCCGAATCGCTGCCGTCGTCGTTCTCGCGATCTCGCAGCCACATCAGATTTCGCAGGCGTCGCTCGGTTGGCCCCTGCACCTTGGTGATGTTCGGCGTGTTGTCTTTCAACAGCGCCGACTTCTCCCACGGCGTGACGCACCCCGCGAGGAGTGGGAGCAGACACCAAACCGCGACAACGCACAGAGCCATCGGCCCGCGCTGAGATCGCGATCGTTCATATTGTGATGTGTGCTGCATGGTCATCCATGACCGTGTGAGGGGAGCAGCCGGCAAACCGGAAAGCTCGTTGAACCGCGTAGGCAACGCCTCGCGCCATAGTAGGGGAAGCCTCCGGCTTGCCCGTCCTTCAACCGAAATCGCGGGCAAGCGAAAAGCTTACCCTACGTGCTAACTGAGGTACTTCAACATTTTTGGCCGTTTGCCCAGGATGTGCGACAGTGCGGTCGTTGTGACGTGTTTCGCTTCTTTATATTGCTGCGGCGTCAGGTTGAGCTGTCGCCACTCATCATCATCTTCACCGGAGATGACTCGCAGCACGGCTGCCGTTCCCGCGTGGATCGAAAGTTGTGTGTATTCCTCTTTTTGACAGTCCGGACAGATGAGGCCTCCCTGTGAGACCCAGAACCCGAACGTTCGTCCTTCCGTCAGTCGAGTGCCACAGGCGACACACGATTGAAAATCGGGAAGCTGTCCAATTTCCCGCAGCACCACCAATTCAAATCTGAGGATGCCGAGGCGTGTGGTTTCCGTGGTCGCGAACGAAGCGAGAGCTTCCTGTGCGGCCGCATAAAGTTCGAGATGGGGGTCGTAATCTTCAGTCAGCCCGAGCAACAATTCGGCGACGTAATAGCCCGCGTAAAGGCAGACCAAGTCCCGCTCTTGAGGATGAAATCGGGTGACAAGTTTGGATTCGGTGAGGAGATCGAGGCCAGATGTGTGCTTGCGGAGGAACACTATCTGACACGTCGCGAGCAGGTCAAGAGCGGATTCAAACGGTCCCTTGAGCCTCCGCCCCCCCTTGGCCAAGGCCGAAATCTTGCCGAATTCGCGCGTGAACAGCACGACGATGCGGCTGGTCTCACTGAAGTCGGTCACGCGCAGAATCAGTCCTTCCGCCTTCTCAGCAGACATGCGTCACAGTCCCGTTAGAGTGCAGAGCGATCCATTAACAGCCTGTTAAGTCGGCTCGCACAGTTCGTAGGCCGGACCAAGGGGTCCGGCCTACATTCGGCCGTCAACTCGCGCCACTGTCGTCGGTGATGTCTTGGCTGCTGAACTCGACATCGACCAGCGTGGTCACGCCGTTGAACGATCTCGGGTGATAGCCCTTGCGGAAGTGGAAGCGCCACACGAGATCACCGTTCAACTGGACGGCCTCTTCTTCGGACGGGATGAACGTCAGCCACGACTTGCCGGGAGCGACCTGTTCGTCCAACTTTTGGTCGGCCATGACGAACTCGCTGTAAACGGGATGGTCGTAGACATACAGCAACGTCCCACCCTGCTTGCGGTCGGCCGCCGCTCCCAAAAAGTTGTTGGCGTAGACGGTTTCACCGAACGACTTGTTTTTGCGTTTGAACATCAGCATGGCGTCGAGCGGAGCGAAGGTCTGATCGCGCGAGACGTTCTCGAACTTCAACCACAGCTTGAGCAGCGGCTCGGTCGGTGAGCGTGCCTCCGCTCCCTTCTCGCGACCGTGTTCAAACTTCACGATGCCGCGCGTCACTTTCACGGGCGTCACCTTCACGCTGCCGAACCGCTCCGACTGACCGAGCCGGAGGACGTGCCCCGGTGCGAGATCATTCTTCGGCGCGTAATACGTCAGCGCGACTTCGCCCCCCTTGCGCGTGGGAACCTTGATATCGGGCAGGCTCTCCAAGGGGTGAGCTTTGACGAAGAACAAGAGATAAGACAGCACGATCGTGACGGCGCTGGCATAACTCCCGACGAGGAGTAGCAGCATCGCGAGCTGTCGGTGACGGGCTTCGACCGCATCTGCGGAATACGTGGGTGTCAGGTTCAAGCCCAACGGTGAATCGCCGGTGATCGCACTCGTCACGGAGTCCGTCGCAACAGCACTATCAGACGTTGGAGAGTCTGCCGCCGCGAACGCCGCTTCGGGCAACGCTCCAAAATGGAATTGCTGCGACGACGACAGCGCGAAGTCATCACCGCCCAAACTGTTCATCTCTGAAGCGTTCGAGGCTGCGGTCCCCATCGACGATGGGCCGAACATCAGAGTGGGCGACTCCACATTGGAGGGACTTTCGGCCGGTGGAGTCTCGGCGGTGGCGAAAGGCGGTACGTCCGGCGTGCGTCTCTCCATGAAATCCCATGCCCCGGCCGAGACGATCCCAGACGGAGGCTCGTCCGTTTGAGCGGGGGTTTCCGCGAACGACGGAAACGCGGCGGGTGGCTGATCGATCGATACCGGACTGGAAGGGGGTGCCCAGCCCATCAATGGCGAAGTGAAGCGTGCTGGTTCAGTCGCGGCGGATTCCGAAACGCTCGATGTCTCCGACAGAACGGGCTCGTCCTTGGAGAGAAAGAGATTCGGAGCGCTGTGCCAGCCGAATTCGGCCTCGTGTTCCAAGGTATCGTCATCACTGCCACTAAAAATGTCCGACGCTTCCACAGCCCTCATCGGTGGTTCGTCTGTGACGTTGGGAGACCAGCCCCCGTCCGCACCAAAATTCAGTTCGATGTCGCCGGTATCGACTTCGCCGGTCGCCGCGGGAGCCGCGCTGACTGCGGCAGGCTCCTCCACGGCCGTGTCTCCTTCGATGACATTTTCCAAGAGTTCTGCGGTTTCCATCGGGCTGATCTCGACAGATAAGGCACCCGTACTCGGTGGCCTGTCGAGTGTTGAGGGTGGGTCGGGGATCAGCTCCGGAGACAATCGACCTCCCGCGTCGTCCAAAACTTCAGAAAGCTCGGGAGCGGGAATCGAAAGGTGGACTCCACAATGGGGGCACGCGACCACGACGCCCGGTGTCTCAATCAGCAAACGACCGTGGCACTGACCGCAAGTCACTTCCATCGCCATTACGTCCCTCTCAGATCACTCTCGTGTCACTCATGTTGCACTGCGCTAAAGACCGCCATTCGATTGTGACCGTCCGACCATCGCGTTGCAAACCGGCTGTCGATTGCCAGGTGATGACACCCAACACCGGCACGCCACCGCGCGCGGTGATCTCTACTGAGTTGTCGGTCGCCAGCGCGAGATCATCTTCGGGACGAGCCTGATTCAACACGATCCCGGCCACGCGCAGACCACGTCGCTCCGCCGCTTCGATCGTCAGCAAGGAATGATTGATCGTGCCCAAACCGCACCGCGCGACCACGATTAGCGGGTAGCCGAACTCCCGCGCGAGGTCCGCGCCGTTCGTGGTCTTACTGACGGGAGCCAGCAGTCCGCCTGCCCCCTCCACAACCAACACGTCAACTCGACTCGACCAATGATCGGCTCCCGACTTCAACAGCGCGAGATCCACCGTCCGTCCTTCCGCGCGCGCGGCCAACGGCGGAGCCAGCGGCGCGAGAAACCGCTGCGGACAGATCGCCTCGTCGGACAGCGTGTCGCCTGGCCACTCGTCTCGTACCGCCTCGCGCAGTCGTTCGATGTCGTCCCACCGTGCTCGGCCACTCGTGTCGAACTCGGCTCCCGAACAGACCGGCTTGTAAACGCCCACACGCACGCCGCACGAAACCAGTTGTCGCGCGATCAACGACGCAACGTGAGTTTTCCCGATGCCCGTGTCGGTCCCTGTCACAAACAGTCCCGCAGGTGGAACGAGTAGACTCACAGAAACACTTTCGCGAGGGAGAGTAAGTGGGCCGCAACCCGTAGCTCAGGCGGCTCGCCTGAGACCTGAGAAGAGTCACCAACCGCAGGCGAGCCGCCTACGTTACAAAATGAGTGCCAACCAATAGGCAGTTTGTCCGTGAGTAGTACGTGGCCTTGCGAGCCTGCACAAGGAGTCCCTCTTCCGAGACTCACCGGCGGAGCGGCTTCGCGCACGGCAAAGTTCGCCTGACCGGCACAGCCTCCGGCTGGGACTATCATCGCTGATTGACCGAGGTTTTTACCGCTCCTACACTGACGCCACGTTGGACGAGCGTCAACGAATGAAGACGCGACTACGGTTGCTTCACCCGCCGACTCCCTCGTCGGACGATTCCACATCGGGCGAAATTCTCTGGAGGAAACTCATGCGATTCTGTGCAAGCTCGAATCAATGGCGAACGCTCGGCGAGGTTCATCGCGCGACGACGAGTGCGTGTCTGGCGCTCGGACTGTGCGCCGTCTTGGCAACCACCACCTCAGCCTACGGACAAGCTCCCGCCAAAAAGGCCACCAGCGAAGAGAAGACGCTGTCCACGAAAGACAACGCCAACGTCGCCATCACCTACTTCAAGGCGACCGGCGGACAAGACGCTCCCGTGGTAGTCATGCTCCACGGCAAAGGGGGCAGCCGACAGGTTTGGAAGGCGTACGCGGAAGCATTGCAGAAGGCGGACTTCGCCGTGGTGACGGTCGATCTGCGCGGCCACGGTGAAAGCACCGGCGGCGGTGGAGCGGCAGCCACCGGCAAAAAGGCCGACACGAGTGCTCCCGGAAAACGCGAGTACGCCGCGATGGTCGCAGGGGACATGGAGGCTGTGAAGAATTTCCTGCGCGACGAACACCAACTGAAGCAGCTCAACATGAACAAACTGGCGATCGTCGCCGCCGACATGAGCACTCCCGTGGCGATCGCGTACACCGAACTCGACTGGAAAAAGACCCCGTACGACGACGCTCCCACTCTCGCCCTGAAGACGCCGCGCGGTCAGGATGTGCAAGCCCTCATCCTGCTCTCGCCTGAGACCACTGCCCCAGGACTCAGCGTCTCTAAGTCAGTCGATTTCATCCGGGTCATCGGGCGTCCGGTGCTCATTTGCGTTGGGACCAAGAGCAAGTCGGATCTCACCACCGCCAACAAGATGCACGACCAACTTGCACCGAAGAAAGAAGAGAAGGAGCAGATCATCTACATCGAACGGTACGAATCACCGCTCGGAGGAACCAACTTGCTGAACAAGAACCTCGGCGTTGAGAAACACATGTTCGTGTTCCTCACCAAGCACCTGAAGGACCACAAGAGCGACTGGCGCGACCGCCGCAGCAAGCTCGACCTGTGAGTCTTGGTCGCAGGCCGTCAAAAAATATGGGGCACGCGGGAAGCGTGCCCCATTTGCTTTGAAAGCCTCAAGGTGATTGTTGATGCCTCGTTCTGACGAAGCACTCCCCGCACTCACGGCACGGTCAGTTCGCTCTTCCCTTCGGCACCTTCAGTACCCGTTTCTTTGGCCTTCATTTCGATGGTCACTTCACTGACTGGCTTGAAGGCGTCGCGAGCTTCCTGAGCGTCCTTGACCTCGCGCGTGATCTTCGCGCTCCAACGAGCGACACCGAACGGCACATCGGGACTCTTCCAGATCGTCGATTCTTGCACGGTCCGACTCGTCGTCCGCTCGATCGAAATCTGTCCTTGCAGTTGCTGCGCTTGCTTGACCGCTTCAATCCCGACCTCGGGATCGATACTCGCTTCCACGACCTTCAACTCGCGGTAATAGCCAACGAGAATGCCGAGCGGATAGAGCTGAAGTGCCGGTTCGGTCAGCGGCTTCGGATCGGCTTTGCCAACTTTGCGGTAGCCCTTCACCAGCGGCAGGAAGCTGACTGGAACCTTGTTCTGATCGACGTTGGACGCGATCACGGACGACTCGGGGATCAAGACTTTGTAAATCTCGGAGCCGGTCAGACCGGTGTCGATGTTGCCGTCTTTTTCGCGTCCGCGATCAATCTTGATCTCGATCCACCGGCAGGCGGTCATCTCGCCGCGATACTCGGCCATCTCCGAACCGACCGACTTGATCCAGACCTTCTCGATCCACGGGCTGATGTCGAGTTTCCCTTCGGCCGAGTCCGGCCGAATCTCGCTCTGCGTGTACGAGCCTTCAAAACGCACCCAAGTGCCGTCGGGAGGCAACTGGCAGACAACTCCCTGCGAATAGGCCAACGGAGCGAACGCCGCCTGAGCGACCAAACAAACCAGACCCGCGACGAACGCCTTCATTGCAGCCATTCCTTTAACGTTGTTGCCATCCAACCACGGGTCGAAGTCTGGCAGACAGTTGCGGGAGTGACAAGACCGATTCGTCGCGTCCCAGCCGTTCATGCCATTGGCTTTCACGGTTGTTTCAACCCTGACGAGTTTCGCGCCCACGACACGGCAGCTACGATGCCACCGCTCTTGATGACCCAGTCGTTTCACACCTCCCACACAGCGACCCCCATTCCGATGACGACCGCCGATCGCTCGATTTCACCATCGCCGTCCCTCACAGATACCGCCGTCCCGCGCACAATCGGCAAGGTCTATCTCGTTGGCGGTGGTCCCGGCGATCCCGGCCTGTTGACGCTCAAGGGGGCCGAGTGCCTGCGTCGCGCGGACTTGATCCTGTACGACGGCCTCGTCAATCCCATGCTGCTCCGTCACGGTCATGCGGCCGTTGAGAGAACGTGCCGGGCAGAAGGGCCGCTCGGACGCTTGCTCCCGCAGGACGAAATCAATCGCCGACTGATCGCCGCTGCCAAGGAAGGCAAAACGGTCGTGAGGCTCAAAGGGGGCGACCCGTTCATCTTTGGACGAGGCTCCGAAGAGGCGGCAGCACTCGCAGCGGAAGGGATCCCATTTGAAGTCGTCCCCGGCATCACCGCTGCCACAGCGGCGGCGGTCTACACGGGAATCTCGCTCACGCACCGCGACCATGCGTCGGCGGTCGCCTTCATCACCGGACACGAAGACCCGACCAAGCCCGCCACGGCACTCGACTACAACTCGCTCGCCCACTTCCCCGGCACGCTCGTCTTCTACATGGGGCTGCATCGGTTGGAGGCAATCACGTCCGCCTTGATCGCAGCGGGCAAACCGGCCGACACGCCCACCTGTGTCGTCTGTCGAGCGACTCAACCGCTGCAACGCTCCGTCACGGGAACACTGAACGACATCACGTCCCTCGCGAAGTCCGCCGGACTGCAACCGCCTTCGCTGGTCATCATCGGCGACTGTGTGAAGGTCCGCGAACAAGCGAGTTGGTTTGAAGATCGTCCGCTGTTCGGCCAAGTCATCGGGATCACGCGCCCCGAGGAACAAGCCGACGATGCCGCACAACAGGCTTACGAATTGGGCGCTCTTCCCGTGATGCTCCCCACGATTGAGATCACGCCCCCCGACGATTGGTCCGAAGTCGATGCCCTGCTGCCGCGACTTCGCTCGTTCGACTGGATCGTCTTCACGAGCGCGAACGGCGTGCGAGGGCTACTCTCGCGTCTCTGGCAAACCGGCGGCGATGTCCGATCACTCGGCCAAGCCAAGCTCGCGTGCATCGGTCCCGCGACGGCCGCCGTCCTCGAAGAGTTCTCACTGCGAGCCGATCTCATCCCCAATGAGTATCGCGCCGAAGCACTTGCCGCCGCATTGAAGCCGCACATCGCCAACCGTCGCGTCCTCTGGGCGCGCGCCTCACGCGGACGCGAAGTCCTCACCACGGAACTGACCGCCGCCGGAGCCACCCTCGAACAAATCGTTGTTTACCAGAACCGCGACCTGACCGAGTTGCCGCGCTCGGAACTCGACCGCCTAGAACGAGGCGACCTCCACTGGATCGGCCTCTCCAGCCCGTCGATCGCCCGTTCGTTCGCACGCCTGCTGACGCCCACCGCGCGACAGCATCTCGGTGTGAAGACTCGGCTCGCCAGCATCAGCCCCGTCACCACCGCCGCCGCTCAAGCCGTCGGCCTCCCCATCGCCGCCGAAGCGACCGAGTTCACCTGGCCCGGCCTCTTCCAAGCCATGATCGCCGCACACCAACCCGAAGCGTGAGCGAGGACGCGAAACCGAAATCCAGCCCCGTATCCGCGCGATCACTTGGGTCACAAAATGCGGTGGCAATCGTCTGCGCTCGTTTTACTTCTTCGCCTTGCCCTGTTCCGCGCGAGGCAGCGGCGCACCAGTGGCTCCTTGTTGAGCGTATTCGGTGCTGCGAGCCGTCCACAGCTCAGCCAACTCGTTCACTTTCTCGGGCTGCTTCGCGGCGAGGTCGTGCATCTCAGAGCGATCCTGACTGAGGTCGTACAACTCCCAAGCCGCGTCGGCTCCGGCGGCCGTGATCTTCCAATCGCCGTGTCGCAGCGCGCGGTTGTCTTGATGCTTGAAGAAGAGTGGCTCGTGTTGGCGAACGTCTTCCTTCGCGAACGACGCCACCAGACTGCGTCCGGGGAACGATGGACGCGACTCTTCGTGGAAGGTCTTCGGCGCGGGAAGGCCCGCCAGTTCGAGCAGCGTCGGCGCGATGTCCACCAAGTGACCGGGCGCTCGCCTCAGTTCGCCCTTCGTAGCGATCCCGGCTGGCCAGTGAGCGATCAGCGGCGTCGCGATCCCTCCCTCGTGAGTCCAATGTTTGTGTTTGCGGAACGGCGTGTTCGCGGCCGTGGACCAGCCGGGACCGAGGCCCAGGTAACTCTTCGCGGAACCGAGCGGCGCGGCGGGATCGTGCATGTCGCCGCGAATGATTTGCTCGGCACTCGCTCCGTTGTCTGACGCAAAGAAGATGAGCGTGTTGTCGAACGCCTGCATCGCTCGAAGCTGCTCCAGCACGCGACCGATCTCGCGGTCCATGCGGTCCACCATCGCAGCATGAATCGCCATCTTGGTCGCTTGGAATTGTTGCTGCTCGGCGGACAACTCCGTCCACGGAACCGCTCGCCCCACCTCACCCGCCCCGATCTTCGTCTTCAAACCCGCTTCATCCACGTTCCATTTGGGAAACGTCGTTCGCTCGGGCGCGGAGAGGTCCGCCGCGTGGAGGCCCAGCTCGCGCTGTCGTTTCCAACGTTGCTCGCGGACCACGTCCCAGCCCTCGCGATAGCGGTCCTTGTAACGCGCGATGTCCTCGGGCAAAGCGTGCAGCGGAAAGTGCGGTGACGTGAAGGCGAGATACAAAAAGAACGGCTCGCCTCGATGCTGCTGTTGATGTTCATTCAAGAACTGCACGCCCCGTTGCGCGACGGCTGTCGTGACGTAATAGCCTTCGTCGAGCGAGGGCGACGCGATCTGCTGGTCGTTCAACGTGAGTCGCTGCGGATTGAAGAACCGGTCCTGGTCGGCGATGTCATACGACCGCTCGAACCCTCCGGCGAGGATCGGTCCATCGACGTGCCACTTCCCCGTCTGATACGACCGATACCCGGCAGGCTTCAGCAACTGAGGCACCAGCGCGGCCCACTTCGGTCGTTGCCCCTGAGGATCGCGATTGACCTGCTGCGCGTAATAACCCGTCAGCAACGCCGCCCGGGAAGGCCAGCACCGTGCCGTGTTGTAAAACTGCGAGTACCTCAAGCCATTCGCCGCCAACTTGTCGAGATTCGGCGTCGCGATCTCACCGCCATAACAGCCCAGGTCCGAGAACCCCAGATCGTCCGCCAAGATGAACACGACATTTGGCTTGCTCGCGCTCGACTGATCGCGGCCCACTTTGTCTGCTGCATGGCTCGACTGCGACAGACTCACCAACGCGAGTGCCACGATGAAAAATCGGAACGACATTCGACAAGACATAACGGCACCTCCAAGTGGACTGAGTCAAACAAATCTGCGAGATGAGACCACGCGCGGCCAGCGATGAGAACTCCGAGCGGGGCGGCGTAAGCCCCCCCGGTTCTTGGGCGTAAGCCCTCTTGAGAAGAACCGGGGGGCTTACGCCGCCCCGCTCGGAAACCTCTCGCTTTGTGCTGCGAACGGTACAAGCGTTCGTCGTATTCGGCATTCGCCCTCTTCGCCGCACTTCTGTAACCGACCGCGTTGTGCAACGGAACTGACTCTTCGGTGTGGCTGATTGACCGCGCCAATCCCCGACGTGATACTCGCCCGCCTTGACGAACTGCCTTCCCTTACGTGGATTGAGGATCGCCTCATGCCGGTCAGATGTTTCTCTGTCTGCTGTGGATTGCTACTGCTGTCGGGCGTGAACGCCTTCGCTCAGGAGGCCGCTCCGGACGATGTCTATTCGACTCGCGTGAAGCCGCTGTTGGCGAAGCAGTGTGGGGAGTGTCACGGCTCGAAGAAGCAGATGTCGGGGCTGAGGATCGACTCGGCGAAAGGGATGCTCGAGGGAGGCGACAGCGGGACGGCCATCGTCCCCGGTGACTCGGCGAAGAGTCTGCTCGTGCAGGCCATCTCGGGGGCTGAGGGTGTGTCGAAGATGCCGCCCGAGGGACCGGCGCTCAGCGCCGATGAGATCGCTCTGATCCGCAAATGGATCGACGACGGAGCCAAGTCTCCCGCCGATGAGATCACCGCCGCAGCCGCTTCCAAACAGAGCGATCACTGGTCGTTCCAGTCCGTCCGGCGATATCCCGTTCCCGACGTGAAGCAGCCCGCCGCTGTGCGAAGTCCGCTCGACAGCTTCGTCGTCGCGCGACTCGATCAGGAACGGATCGCGCCGTCGCCCGAGGCGGATCGCGCAACGCTCTTCCGCCGCGCGACGCTCGACCTGCTGGGAGTCGCTCCGAGTCCCAATGAACTCCACGAGTTCCTCAACGACGCCGCGCCCGATGCCTACGAACGGTTGATTGATCGGCTACTCGCCTCGCCTCATTTTGGCGAGCGCTGGGGCCGCGATTGGCTCGACGCCGCCCGTTACGCCGACTCGAACGGCTACACGCGCGACCAGCCACGCACGATCTGGAAGTACCGCGATTGGGTCGTCGATGCCTTCAACCGCAACCTGCCGTTCGATGAGTTCGTCATCGAGCAACTCGCCGGTGACATGCTCCCCAACGCGCGGCTCGACCAGATCGTCGCGACCGGATTTCACCGCAACACGCTTATCAACGAAGAGGGCGGGACCGACGCCGAGCAGTTCCGCATCGAAGCGGTCGTCGATCGCGTGAACACCACCGGCACGGTCTTTCTCGGACTGACCGTCGGCTGCTGCCAGTGTCACGATCACAAGTACGACCCGCTCAGCCAGCGCGAGTACTACCAACTGATGGCCTTCTTCAACAACGCGGCCTTCAACGGCGGAGACCCGGCCGCGCCGCGCATCGACGTGCCATCGCGCGAGCAGTTCGAGCGAGGTGAACCCGAACGCCAAAAGACGATCCGCGCCGAGATCGCGAAGCTCGACAAGGAAATCAAAGCCTCGACCGAAGCGATCCTCAACGATCAGTACGAGTGGGAGAAGACGCTCACCGACGACGACAAAAAGAAGCTGCCGTTCAACGTGAAGAACGGTGTCGATCTGCCGCCGCGCGACCGCTCGGCCGTACACAAACGCGATGTCGATGCCCACTTCCGAAGTCAGCCGGTCGCGCGAGAAAAATATCCGCAGCTCGAACAGATCGCGAAGCTCCGCACCGACGAACCGAAGTTCCCCTCGACGATGGTCATGCAAGAACTGGCCGAACCGCGCGACACCTTCATCCACCTGCGAGGCGACTTCCTCCGTAAAGGAGCCAAGGTCGAGCCAGCCGTGCCAGCGGTGCTGGGGAAGGTTGAGGGTCGAGGGTCGAGGGTTGAGGGGCAGAAGGAAGAACCGCTGCCCGACGCGCCGTCTTCGCACCCCTCTTCACCATCAACTCGCCTCGACCTCGCTCGCTGGCTGACCGCACCCGACAACCCGCTCACCGCGCGCGTCACCACGAACCGCATCTGGCAGAAGTATTTCGGCCGAGGTCTCGTCGAAACCGAGAACGATTTCGGCACGCAAGGAACGCCGCCGTCGCATCCCGAGTTGCTCGACTGGCTCGCCAGCGAATTCACAGCCTCATCGTTGTCTTCTTCTGACCCTCAACCCTCAACCCTCAACCCTCAACTCCCATGGGATACCAAACGCTTCCACCGTCTCCTCGTCACCTCAGCCACGTACCGCCAGTCCTCGCGCCACCGGTCCGAGTTGGCTGAGAGCGATCCGGTCAACAAGCTCCTCGCGCGGCAGAGTCGTCTACGCCTCGATGCCGAGATCATTCGCGATGCGGCTCTCGCGGCGAGTGGCCTCCTCACGACAGAGCTGGGCGGACCACCGGTCTATCCGCCACAACCCGACGGCGTGTTCGATTTCACTCAAGATAAAAAACCGTGGAAGACCGCAACCGGTTCCGACCGGCATCGCAAGGCGATGTACACCCAGCTCTGGCGGTCGAGCCTCTATCCCGCGATGACGGTCTTCGACTTCCCCGACGCCAACGTCACGTGTACGCGTCGAGTCCGCTCGAACACGCCGCTGCAAAGCCTGACGCTCGCCAACGACCTGACGTTCATCGAGTTCTCGCGCGGCCTCGCCTCGCGCTTACTCAGCGCACCGATGAGCGACGACTCGCAGCGCATCACGCTCGCCTGCGAACTCTGTCTCTCGCGAACGCCCTCGTCTCAAGAACTCGCCCGACTGCGTGGCTACCTCGACGAGCAGCGGTCTCACTTCGCCAGTGACCTCAAGTCCGCCACCGACTTCGCCCCGAAGCCGCTCCCCGCCGATGTTGCCGCGCCCGAAGCCGCCGCCTGGATGGCCGTCTCCCGCGTGCTGATGAACCTCGACGAATTCATCACCCGCGAGTGACCAACGTAGCCTTCATCACTCCGCGTGAAGAAAGCCGTGCGCGAGTTCAGCCACTACTGTTCCAAGCACGTCGGATTCCAATCGGCTTCCTTCACGCGGAGCGATGAAGGCTATTTTCCCGCCGACTCATTCAACTCGGCCAGCTCGACGAGCAGCCGTTCCAGTTCGAGCAGATACTCGTCGCTCGGCAGCTTCGATTTGCGATCGCGCAGCGCGAGGACGGCTCGTTCGAGTTCGTTCCGCTGCTTGAGCACATCGGGCGGCAGCGCGGAATCGGTTGAGTTCTTGACGAGGTGCCACTGATGAGCGTGCTGTCCGTCGAGCGGCTTGCCGTCCTTGGTCTCTTCGAGCGGCATGAGGCCGCGAAACTGATCGGCTCGCACGCCGAGGCCATCGCCGCTGTCGTCGAGCAGCGCGTGTTCGGTCAGTAAGCGACCGTCGGTCGAATAGAACTCCGCCGTGCGGCGTGACGCGGCGAGATACGCCTCCCACAACGACGTTTGATTGTCCTTATCGAGATCGGCCTGCGGGTCGGCGATGGCTCGTGAAATGAAGTCGCCGAACCGCGTGAAGTTCTGCTCGGCCCCGCTCTTCGTCGCTGCGATCACGACTCGGTTCGGTCCCGATAGCGCGCCGAGAAACGGTGCGCTGGCAGCAGCACAGTTCACAATCGCCGTCGGCCGCGCGACCGGCTTCAACCACTCGGCCAACTCCCTCGCCGAAACATCCGGCCCGCGCAGATTGAACTTTGCCTCGCGCTTATCAAACGTCCCATGCCCGATCAGCACGATCCACAACTCGGCGTGCGTCTCCTTGGAAGCCGCTGTAATGGCCGACTGCAACCGCGTCCGATCGACTTCCTTCGAGTCACCCGCCTCACGCCCGATTGCGATCACTTCATGCCCCGCCTGCTTTGCCGAGACGATCCACCGATCAGCCCACTCCTGAAACAGCTTCTCATACGTCACGGCTCCTTCCGCCCCGACAACCACGATGACGGTCGGCTGGCTAGTCACGTTGGCGTTTGTATCGCTAGCCACATCCGCTGCGCAGAGGCCGCGTGATGAACCAATACTCGGCAGAAATACGCACGCGAACAGAAACAAACGACTAACGGTCGTCAATCTGATCGCCCTCGTCGTTCCACCCGTTGCCCACTGCCCACTGCCCACTGCCTTCTGCCCGTTCGTCATCACGGTAACCCCCGATAGCGTCTCAGCCCCCACTCGCCACACAAGCAGCCGACGATCAGCAACCAGACCCACGACTGATGCCACAGCGGTGTGGTGTAGGCTTCGGTGAGCGGCGCCTTCTTCATCGGTAGCGACTTCACGAACGCTTCGAGGTTGTCTACTGCGACCACCTCTCCCCCGGTCTGCTTCGCGAGCGCAGTCAGTAGATCAACATTCGGGGCGACGCGCTGGAACTCTTCGGCGGCGGGGTCGGCCACCCAGCCGGTCTCGCTCATGCCGAGCGGCTTGCCGTCGCCATCGATCACTTCGACACCCACGTGATACTTGCCCGATTGCCTCGACGCGAACGTTGTCTCGTACAAGCCCGCTTCGGCGAGCGACGGTTCGGCTGGCTGAGTCACCGCCGTCCCGTCGGGTAGCCGCAGCGTGACGCTCACCGCCGCGTTGTCTTGAGGCTGGAACTCGTTCGTCCGGATGCGGGCTTCGAGGCGAGTGAGTGGCTGGCCGACATCGTCTCGCTCGGCGACCTTGAGTTCGATCCGATCGGGTACGTCGGCGATGAGCCATCTGATCATCTGACGCCACGCTTTGCCGAGGTCATCTTTCTCGCGTTGCTCGTCGGTTCGATCGAGCTGCCAGCGCCAGAAGTCGCCGAGCAACATCGCCGAACAGCGGCCGCGACCGAATCGCTGCACCGCCAGCGCGGGATGCTTCTGTCCCGCGACATCGGTCACTTCCGCGATCACCGTCGCACCGGGCTTGAGTCCCCCCGTGCGATTGAGCGTCCGAAAGCTCGGCAGTTCTTTGAGCCGCTGTTGTTCCTCGGTCTCCGTCGAACGGAGCCGCGCCCACGGCTGGAGCCAGCCGTCGCGAGTCAGCGCCAACCGAAAGCCGGTCGCGACCACCGCGTTCTCCAGCGCTGAGGCCGCGTCCAGATAGAGCGGCAACATGCGACCAACCGGTGTCTTCTCATAGCCACCGTGATGGAAGGACTCCGCCCCGCCGAGCATCAGCAACCCGCCGCCTCGCTCGGACACGAACCGCTCCAACAGAGCAAGTTGATCGGCGGTGAAGAACTTCGCTTCGAGATCGTCCACGATGACCGCGTGATAGTGATAGAGGTCCTCGGCCTTCTTCGGAAAGCCGTCGCGCAGCTCGTTCGGATCGCGCGTGTTGAGCCTTACCAAGACCGGCTGATCGTAACGCTCGGTCTCTTCGGTCGTCCGGTCGAAGCCGCGGAACAACGGGTTCGTCGATTCCCCGTCTTTGCTACGCCAGTCGAACTTCGGCTCGCGCCGCGCCACGCGGATCACGCCCGTCAGATGAACTTGCTCGTCCGATTCGATCGCTCGCTTCAGGAACTTGAACTCCCAGTTCGGCCGTCCCGACAGATAGAGGATGCGATACGGCCCGGCTCCGCGATCAACTGCCACCAACCGCCGGTTGTTCGCCGCCGTCGATTCGTCTTCAACCTTGATCGCGTCCGATGCGATCTTCACCTCGTAGTACGACAAGCCCGGTTTGAGCGGCTTGATCTGAAACCGAAATGCCAGCGGCGACGAGTCACCACCAAACGTCTGCGTCTCTTCCTTGACGACCTTCCCGTCCTCATCAAGCACCTTCGCCGTGACCTTCGACTTGGCGAGGCCGAGCTGCGACACATCGGCCTGAATCGTGACGGGCGCATCCTCGAACGCGGTCGTCGTCACGGTGAGGTGGCTGATCGCCAGATCGCGATGTCCGTCGCCGCTGCCGACGACCACGGGATAGATCGGCGGCAACCCGGTCGCATCGAACGTCGTCGGCGAGTCAGTCGCAATGCCATCGGTAAAGAGCATCACGCCCGCCAACGGTCGATCCTTGAACCGGTCCTTCAAGTTGGCCAGCACCGCGTGAAGGTTCGTCCGCGACCCGGCAAACTCCAACCGCGAGAAGTCGGCCACACTTTGCAGCCGCGCATCGAAGGCATACCGCCGCACGTCAAAGTCCTGCGCGAGCCGCACCTGCCACGGAGCCTCTTCATTCGTCAGCAACCCCTTCAGCGACCCACCGCGCGCCCCGTCAGCCCCCGGGTCGCGAATCGTCAGACTCTGGCTGTCATCCGCCAAGATCGCAAACAGATTCGCCCCCGGCCGCGCCCGCTGCCCACTCCACAACGGCTCCATCAGACAAAGACAAAGCAATCCCAACGCGACCAACTTGCACGCCCCCGCCATCCACCGAGTCTGCGTATCGAGCAGCGCCGTCGAATACCGCCACCCAACAACCAGCGCGGCAATCGCCACCAATCCAAGTGCCGGCGCGATCCATTCCCGACCGCCAATGACGAGTGCTGCGAGCATGTGTTGCGAGTCTTCATCTTGTCCCCTCTCGACCGTCGTCGGCGGAGAGGGCTAGGGTGTGGGAGCTTCGTGTTCGGGTGGGAGCTGTCAGTCGAAGCGTAGGGTGCGTGGAGTCATCGGAACGCACCACGATGGTTACCAACATTTCCGTTCCGGTGCGTTCCGAAGACTCCACGCACCCTACATCACCGTCGTTTGTCCAATGCCGATCTTCCTGTCTCGCAATCAAATCCAAGGAATTGTGCCAGTTCAAGTGCTAGGTTTCTCGCAGTTGCCTCATCACATTCCCTGACGATCCTCACCACCGTCTATGATTTGGCGGCAGTCAGGAGAACCTTGTACGCACGCGGACCACCCTTACCGGGATGTGCTTCAAGTTCAACAGTGTCGTACGAACGAAGATCGACGCTTCTTGTTCGATGAAGACAAAACAATGACCACCAAGACATCACTCGATGCGCGCTCTTATCGACCAGCACACCACACCGTCCGAACATAAACCAAAGGCCGAACCAACTGAGAATGCCGCAAAACAGGAGCAGAAATGCGATTCCAAGCAGAGCTGACAATGGGTCAGACCAAACCCCCGAAGTCATGACAACAGTTGACAAGATGGCAAGTCCGACGGTCCCCGGAGCCAGTAACAGCAAAGCAAACGCTCCCACAACAAGACTATGAGCTTGTCGAAATTCCCATTTCGATTCAGTGAGCTTGCACCATGTGGTTCCGGTCATGTTGCTTCACTTCAATCCTATTTCCTATGAACTGATTCCATCGCTTTCGTCGAGCGGGGTTGAACATTGATACTGTTCGACCTATTTGCTCGGCTCCTTCCCACTTCCGAGCCGTTCGTAATAGCCGCGCACCAAGTCTCGGTAGCGGGTGGGGACGGGGTCGCGGTCGACGGGGACGAGGGAGTCGGGGGACTCGCGCTTGGCGATTTCTTCGGCGAGTTGGCGTTGGAGTTCGGTGAGCGGTTCTCGGACCGTGGTGCGGACCAAGTCCCAGTTGGGGTCTTTGGAATGGCGTTTGAATTCGGAGCGGACGCTGCGTGCTCGCTCGCGGACTTTGGCGACTTCGGCTTGGAGTTTGGGATCGCTGACCATCGACTCGACATCGCGCAGGCGTTCGTTCCATTCCGAGAATTGTTCTCCCGTGAGCGGTCCTTCATTGCCGCTCCCTGCACCTCCGCCTTGGCCACCTTGATCGCCCCCTTGTGATTTACCAGTACTCGGTTTCGCGCCGCCTCGTTGAGACGGTCCTCGCAGTCCCGCTTTGCCCGGCTTGTTGGAGGACTCGCTGCTCGGTGACTCGCCCTCACCGCCAGCTCCTTCGCTTTGTGAGCCGCCTTGACCCGGCTGACCGTTCGGTGAGGGCTTTGCATCTTGAGGTGAACCCTTGCCATCGGGAGACGGGCCCGGTTGGCCTTCCCCTTCGCCCTGACCTTTGCCGGGCTGGCCTTGTCCCTTCTGCCCTTGCCCCGGCAGCTTACCAGTCCCTGATGGAGCGTCACCTTCTTTCGGTGGATCGCCCGCCTTCGGCGAATCTGCTCCACCGCCCGGCTTCGCCCCCGCCTGCTTTCCCTCATTTTGTGAACCATCATTCTGTCTACCCGCCTTGCCCGGCTGCTGCATCGCGATCTCTTTGTCGAGTTGTTCGGCCAACTCCGCCAGCTCGCGCTTGGCTCGCTTCAGCGATTCGACCTCGTCGCCAAGGATCCCTTCCGTCGCCTTCTCGATCCCTTGCTTCAGACGATCAATTCCCGCTCGGGCTTGTTCCTCAGCCTTCTGCGCTTCGGGGAGGAATCCGGCGCGGAGGAGTTGCGACGTGGCATCAAGTGCCTGATCGGTCTTCATCTCGCGCGACGAACGGACCGTGTCGTAGAGCTGCTTCGACAGCAGCGGCTCGGCGGTTTCGGACTGTTCGACGACGTTCTTGGCGGCGTCAACGAGATCGTTCGTCTGCTGACGCTGCTCCTTGAACTCGGCCTCTAGGTTTTGGCGGTCCTTTGATTGGCGGAGCGACTTCTTGGCTTCGTCCTGCAACGCGGCGAGTCTCTCACTGAGTTGCTTCTCGTTCTCGGCGAGCTGCCGGGCCTCTTCACGCAGCGTGCGCATGGCGTCGGCAAACTGGGCCGCTGTTTGCTTACGAAAATCTTCTTGCAACTGCTGCAACTCACGCTCGGCCCGCGTGCTGGCACTCAGGGCTTGCGAGAGCTGGCCTTCGCGCAGCTTCTCGGTCGCATCGACCATCTGCTGCCGCGTCTGTTCCAACTGCTGGCGGGTGTCGTTCAGTTTTTCTTGTTGAGGCGATTGAGCCATCTTGTTGCGGAGTTCATCCGCGTCGTGCAGAAGCTGTTGTTGGTCGTCGCGCAGCCGCTTGAGCTGCCGTTCCAACTCTTCTTTCTCCGCCTCGGTCTTGGCTGTGCGAAGAGCCGCTTCCAATTCCTTGAGCTGTTCGTTCACTCCCTGCTGACGCTTGGCGAGTTCCTTCAATCGGTCGAGCATCGCGAGGTCTTCCTGCTGACGTTGACCGGGTTGTTGCTGAGCCTGCTTCTGGTCTTCGTACCGGTTCTGTTTGTCAGACAGTTCGAGTTCTTTCATCTGCTGTTCGGCGGGACTGGCACTGCCGCTGGAGCCGCTCGCGCTTTGCGACCCCTTCATGATGAGATGCTCACGGGCGCGCAGCTTGAGCAACCCCTGATAGGCCGCTTGTTCGGCAGCGGCGGCGGGGTTGAGCGGCGTGAGACTCGATTCGCTCAACGATTGCCCGAGTGCCCGATCGGCGGTGGTCATCTGTTGGGCAATCGACGTGAGGATGTTTTGAGACTTCGCGTCGGACAGTTTCTCGGCGAGAGCTTCGAGTTGTTCGATGGCCTTCTGTTGGCTGTCGCGGATCACGGTGACTTGCTCGGCCAGCTTCGGGTTCCATTTCGTTTGGTAAGACCGCACGACTTTCCACGTCGCGACGACGATCTGCTTCTGAAGTTCGGCGAGCTTCGTCAGCGGGTTGCCTTGTTGTTGGCTTCCCGCCGCTTGCGATTTGCCACCCGGTGGAGCCTCCAGCTCGCGGAAGATTTCCTCGAACGGCCGGACCTCGGCGAAGTAGAGATCGCTGCTCGTGCGGCGTTGTTTTCCGTCGGGGCCGAAGTCGTCGGCATAGACGTAGTACGAGATCAACTCATCCGGCTCGACATTCAACTCTTCGAGCCGTTGCAGGTGCGAGAGCTTTCGTTGTTGTGAGCCTGGTTGGTCTTTGCCGAGCGTGATCGCGAGCGGTTCGCGGCCGGGGATTGTCAACACGATGCCGGTCTCGACGAGGCCGAAGTCGTCGGAAGCACTCGCCTCGACGAGCACCTCTTCCAAGGGAGAAACCTTCACGTCTTGTCCGGGGAACGCGAGCTTCAGTTCCGGCGGACGATTGGGGAGCGCCTCGAACCGGAACTCTTCGGCATCGCGGTTCACTCGACCAGCGTCGTCGGTCAGCACAAGCTTCAACTTGTGACGCTTCGTCGGGACAAAGTCGGCTTGATAGACAAGCGGGTTCGCGGGATCGGCCGTCAGTGTCAGTGATGTTGCTTCATTCTCGACGAGCTTCGCTGACGCGAGCGGCTTGTTCACGCGGCACGTCACGTGGATCGAAGTCCCTTCGACAACGACCGCCTCGAAAGCATCTTCAAGCCGCTTCGTGTCGAGTCCGGTGTAGCTCGGGTACGTCAGTTCGAGGTCGGATCGAACGAGTGACGGCAGATCGTAAACGGTGACTTTGTATTCGCGCGTCTGCTTGCCGTCGTAGTCGATCAAGTAACGGAGGTCTTGCTTCACGGCGGGCAATCGCCCACCGAAGATCGGATCGTCGAGGCTCTTGGTGAGCGGCAGGCGTTGTTCGGGGGAAGAGGCTACGGGAGAATGGGACTGAGGGGACGCGGGGGATGTATTACTCAGGCGGCCAAAAATGGGACGTGTCTGAGCGGGGCGGCGTAAGCCCCCCAGTTCTTCCAAGACGGGCTGGCCCTCAAGAACCGGGGGGCTTACGCCACCCCGCTCAGAGGTCTCATCAACGACCGCAACACTCCAAACTAAGTTCACACTGGCAGGGAGCTTGTCTGAGAACCGCGCCAGTACCAGCAAGCTGCTGCCGCGTTCGATCTCACAGTCACCCGGTTCAATCGTCGGTCCCGCTTCGACCGTGCGAGCCGACTGAAACGGCGCGCGGACGGTCACGGCGGAGGCACGTTGTGCGGCGGTCGGCAGCAGGCTGAGGCAGACCGCAATGAAGGCCAACAGCGCGGCGGATTGACCGAGGAACGCGTTCCTCATCCGTTTCGCGGGGATCGCGTCGGTCCAGTCGTTGATGTGCGCGTGATGGACCGCCTCGGCAATGACTTGGCGTTGCAGGACGTTCCAGCGTCCGGACTGCACGTCGGGACATTGTTCGAGCGCCGCGAGGAGTCGCGAATTGAGTTCAGGAAACGCCCGTTCAACGTGCCGTGCGATGTCGGATTTGGCCAGCGCGAGCGACTTTGATTTCACCCACAGCAACGTCGCCGTCAGCCACGATCCGCCGACGATCGCCGCGAATATCAGGGCATAGGGCCGACCGAGACAGAGCCACGCCAAGGCCAGCACCGCGAAGCCGATCCAGCACCACGTCAATTGCCGCCACAACCAGAGTCGCCCGAGACGCTGCCCGACTCGCGACAGTTGCTCACGAAGTTGCTGTTCCAACATGACGACTCTCCCGGACCGAGACCTGTGCATTCACCGGTGGCAGGATACCGGTGGGCGGAACAGGCGTCACTCCCGAGTCGCCGTGAGCTACGGCTTGAATTCAGGCCCACCTCGTTCGAGTCTGGGTGAGCCGGGCGGCGTCAGCCGTCGGACTCCTTTCGCGAAGAGTCCGGGGGCTGACGCCGCCCGGCTCACCTAGAAAGTCTCATCGAGAACCGTGTGAAGTATCAACATGGCTTTCAGAACTCGCCAGGCATTTCGCCGTCGGCGCGATGGGCGAGATTGCGGAGGACGAAGGCGTCGATGCTGGATGAGACCAGCCGGACCGAGCCGTCGCCCAGCACGCAATTAAAACCTTGGCTGTGATAGCTGCCGGGACCGCCGACGGACATGGTGCCTCGTTCCGACTCGGCCAGTTGCTGCTGCATGGATCGCGGATCGTTCATGGGGCGGACTCGGTAACGCGGCGGTTCGTCAGGCTTGTCGCCGTTCTCCCAGACGACGGCGTTGCGGAGTGTGGCAGAGGTTCCCGACATCCAACCGAGTCCACTTCCTGTTACTGGAAAGCACTCACTGGCGAACATCGTGTGAGAGCAGCCGTCCTTCACATCGCGCAGGCGGATCGAACTGTTGAGGAAGAGCACCCCGTTTTGGTTCACGTCGATCGGTGTCTCGTAGTCGTTGTGAATGCCGACGTACTCGGTGCCGATCACCGCTGCCGCCGGACTGCTGGGGCACCGCAACCCCGGCAGGACCTGCTGTCGAACGTCGGCGTTCTCGGGCGCGTAGACGCTCTTCATGAAGTCGATGTGCCTGTACTGGTTCCCCTTTTCGAGGAACGGCAGGAGCTGCACGATCCAGCTCATGTGGTACGCGGTGGCGTTCGCTTGAATGGCGGCGTCGGTGGCGTCTTCAGTGACTTGAAAGTGCCAACTCCCCGGTGATTGCTTGGACCGAGATGTCGCCGAGATCGGTCCCGTCGCGTTGACGACTCCCGGCGGCAGGACTTCGTGAGCCATCGCGTAGTTCTGCAAGGCCAGCCCGAGTTGAAACAGATTGTTCTGACATTGGACTCGCCGCGCCCGCTCGCGCGACTGTTGGACGGCAGGCAACAGCAGCGCGATCAGGACGGCGATGATCGCGATCACGATCAACAGTTCGATCATCGTGAAGCCGCGCGGGCGGCGGACGGAGCAGCGTGGAGTGATCGAAGCATCGGGCATGATCGGTCCTGCGAGTGAAAAGCACTGGGTGGCCTGGCCACAGGCTGAGTCGTTTAACCGCGTGGGCCCCGCTCAGATGTCTCATCGAAGACCGCACGCAGTGAGACGAGACGAACGAACCGACCACTCAGAAGTCCCCGAGCATCTCACCGTCGGCGCGATGACAGAGATTGCGGAACAGCGGGAGGCTGATGTTTTCGCTGATGAACCGGACGGAGCCGTCGCCCATCACGTTGTGCCAACCGCCGGTGTGATGGCTGCTTGGGCCGCCCACATGGCCGCTTTTGCCAGCGGTGATATTGTTGAGTTGCTGCTGCATGGGGATCACGTTGCGTCGCATACTGAGGTGCGATTGGTAGCTGGCTTCGGGCAACGCCGGCGGTCCTCCTGTGGGAGCAACGCCCAGCGCGCCGGGCAACGCATTCGTGGCGGGAGCGGCTACATCGGCTGCGACCGGTGGGACGGGTTCGGCCGTTTTGGCCAGGGCCGCCGCCACCGCAGCTTCTACCTCTTTGCGATTGGTCCACAGCACACCGTTCCGCAACGAGGAATTCGTGCCCGCCATCCAGCCGAGATCGGATCCCGCTTCGGCACGAGACTCCATCACGTAGATCGTGTTCGAGCTACCGTCGGTCACTTGCTCGTAACGGATCGAACTGTTGAGGAACAGCACGCCGTTTTGGTTCACGTCGATCGGCGCTTCGTAGTCGTTGTGAATGCCGCAATAACTCGTCAGGCCGACCGGCTTGCCCCACGTGTGCGGATCGGACGGGCAGAGCAGCATGTTGATCGGCCGGACGCGCACCGAGGTGTTCGCCGGAGCATAAACGCTCTGCGTGAAGTCGATGTGGTTGTAGACGTTTTGCTGTTCGACATACGGCAGGATCTGAGTAATCCAACCCATGTGGTACTGAGTCGCGTCCTCTTTGCTGACGATCGGGCCGGTGGCGTTCTGAGTTCCCGGCGGCAGGACTTCGTGCCCCATCGTGTAGTTCTGGAGCGCGAGTCCGATCTGCATCATGTTGTTCTTGCACTGCGTCCGCCGTGCCGCTTCCCGCGCCTGTTGAACGGCAGGGAGCAGCAGTGCGATCAAGACCGCGATGATGGCGATCACGACGAGCAACTCGATCAACGTGAAGCCGGGACGGCGAGAGTGACGCGACGAAAGGGAAACGCGAATGGTGGACATGATCTTCTCCTTTGAACGAGGTGGGTTTGGGTGTGTTTCGGATAACTAGCCCGACGCGCAAGCGAGGGCTGAACGTTCGATGAATTACGAAGCCCTCGCTCGCGCGTCGGGCTAGTTTTAAAATGTGAAAACCGGAAGTCTGGCTTTCGGAAAAGCCGGACTTCTTGCATTCGGCTGTCTTCACGCGGAGCGATGAAGGCTACTTTGCTGAAGTCGGTTGAGTGGTGATCGTCATTCGTTTCGTGATGCGGATCGCGGTCTGTGAGCCTTGCGGGTACTCGGACGTGGCGGCGATCAGCGTCTGTTCGGGGTGATCGGCGTCGGGGGCGACAGTGATGAGAACGGAGGCCGTGCGTCCGGCGGTCAGTTGTTCTGTCGGGACTGACCACGTTTCACCCGTGTAATCAGGTGACGCCTTCTTGCGCGCGATCGCTCGGGCGGCTCCCGAATCGGCGAGCAACACGGCCTGCGTGCGAAGTGTCTCGCGCTGAAGCTGCTGCCTCGACAACGTGACCGTGCGGATCAGTGATGCCCCCAACATCGAGACGATCAGCAACGCCACGAACGCGAAGATCAGAGTCGATCCCCGGCGCGGCGATTGTCGAAGCGATGCGGTGCGGCGAACGGTTCGTTTCACTTTGACTCCTCCTGCTTTGCCGTGGGCGGCATTGGCTTAACGTTCTTCCTGATGACGCGGTCTCGCCCGAGAGCCGCTTCCACGACGAGGGTCCGGTAAGGGCGGGTGGCCTGCGGTTGCGGTGTGATCGTGCTGTGCTGCCGCGCGATCGAGAGGCTGATGAACGAGACTTCAGCCTCAGCCACTTGGACGGCGAACGAGATGCGGCATTCGGGCAACCGATAGACCTCGCGGTGCGATACCGTCGCGTCGGCAGCACGCTGTTCACGAATGACTTCGTCGGTCAGAACCACGTACACGATGGCGGGCTGATCCCGATTGGCCTCAAACAGCCCCAACGAACCGGTCGCTCCCTCTCGCTGGGTGTCAATCTCTGCAAAAGTCGCCGCGTGAATGTCACGTCGAAACTGATCGGCCAGGCGCGAGACCGTTTGTTCGACCAGCGCCGCACGCATCGCCGACTGTTCGGACAGGAACAGGCGTTGAAACACGGCACCGACGAGGCTGAAGATCACGCTGATGATGGCGATCACCACCATCAGCTCGATCAGCGTGAACCCGCGCCGCAATCCCTTGGTGAGCCGGGTGGCGTCAGCCCCCGGACTCTGAGCGGTCAACGAATCGAAGCCTCCGGGGGCTGACGCCGTCCGGCTCACCTGATTCGTTGCGAGATTCTGTTGTGCAAGTTTGTTCGTGACGTGCGCTCGCTTCACGGCCGGCCCTCCTGAACGGGATAGACCCACGCCGAAAGCGCGAGCGGCGCGACGGCTCTTCCCGCTTTGCCTTGCCAGCGGATCGAGACCGTCAGTTGTTTGGAAGGCGGTCCATCGGCCCGCTCGGTCACGGTGAGCTGCCGCTCCAAGCCGGGCAGCATCGCCAGCACATCGGGCGGCGCGTCGGTGAGTGTTTGTTCGCCGGGCGGTAACTCGGACCAGTCTTTCACGACGGCTCGTTCGAGCAAATTGGTCGCGTGCTGCAGCGCGAACTGCCGCTGTTCGGCCGACAACCGCTCGCGAGCCACCGTCACTAGTAGCGGGATCGAAACGGAGAACACGACGCCGAGCAACACGCAAGTCGAGATCAACTCAACCAACGTGAAGCCACTGCGGCGCGGACGACGAATCCCCGTGAAGCGACGTCGACTTCTCATATCTCTCACAACGTTCCACACGAGATCAGTCTCCTCAACTGAGGTCATTCAGCAGTTTGACGAGCGGCATGAACAGGCCGATCACGACGAAGGCGACCACAACACCGAGGGCGAGGATGGCCACCGGTCGCAGCAATTCCATCGCGGCCGCCAACCGGAACAGCCAGCGCCGGTCGAGGCTCTCCGCCAGCAACTCCAAAGCCCACGGCAGATTGCCCGCGCGTTGAGCCGCCTCGATCAGCACGACTTCGCGCGTCACCAGAAAACCTTCGCGTTCGAGCAATCCCCAGCACGAATCGCCCTGCGCCAGACCGTATCGAATTGCCGCCGCCCGCCGCTGCAACAGGACCGGTCCCGAAGAACTCACGAACGGATCGAGACCCCGTTCGAGTGGAGCGCCCATCGCCACGGTGCTGGCCAAGGAACGCAGGATGTCGGACGTATGCGGCCGGACGTGCCACCAACCGCCCCACTTCTGCCACAGGACCTGCCAGCCGTCGAAGTGCGCCTTCGAGATCACTCCCGCCGCGACGAAGGCCGGATAGAGCAACGGCAGTCCCAAGTACCAGTAGTTCACCACCATGTCCGAAACATGGATCAGCATGACCGTGAGGCCCGGCAGCTCGGTCCCAAAGTCATCAAAAATCTTCTTGAACTTCGGGATGATGAAGTACATGACGAAACCGACCATCAGCACCATCACTGACATCACCGCCAGCGGGTAGGTGATCGCCGCGTGCGCGTCGATGCTGTCGGTCGCGTCGGTCAGTTGTTGAGTCCGCTTGACCGCCGCATGACGCAGCGCTTCCGCCAGCTTGCCCGCCTGCAAACCGGCCTGAATCTCCAACGTCGCCGCGCGGGAGAGCAGTCCCTGCGGCACCGCGAGTTCGCTGTGCGGCAACCCCTGACGCATCCGGTTTGCCAGTTCGAGCAACCGCTTGTGCCGGTCTCCCCAGCTCCCACGTGCGTAGGCTTCGACATCTTCGGCGAGATTGCGACCGGAGCGGATCGAGGTCGCCAACATCCAGAGCAGTTCGACCTCCTGCCCACGTCGTCGTGTGGCGGCCATCTTCAATTCGATGTCGATCAACTGCGTGGCGGCGGCGAGAAACAGCACGAACACGATCATGGCGATCGGTCGCCCGAGCAGCGCCGTGGCCAGCAAGATCAACAGGCCGATCCCCAGCGTGGCGTAACTCGACACGAACAACTGCTTCCGGAGTCGTCCCGACCACGACGCTTCAGGCTGAACTTCGGACGAGATGCGCAACACCAGCGCCACGCCAAAAATGACGATCGGCAACAGGAAGATCGAAGCTCCAATCAACTGTTCCATGTCAGCGGTTCCGTTCTCAGTGTGGTCCGATTGTTCGACTTGGATTTCAAACCCCACCGGGCTTGTCCCGGTGGTTTTCAGGTCTTTGCACTACTTCACACCGCAGCGACGTTGAGTAGTGGGCATTTCAAAACTAGCCCGACGCGCAAGCGAGGGCTTAACCATCATCGAATGCCCAGCCCTCGCTTGCGCGTCGGGCTAGTTTTTCGAGGCACAAACAGATTTTGAAATGCCCTCTAGTGCAAAGACCTGATTCCACCGGGGCAAGCCCGGTGGGGCGAGTTTCAAACCAGAGCCTCGCGCTGGTGGGACGACAACTTGTTCGACTCAACTCAAATCATTCAGCAGCTTGATGAGCGGCATGAACAGGGCAATCACAATGGTTCCCAACCCGACGACGGTGAAGACCATCACGAACGGTTCGATGATCGACGACGACAGACGCGAACCGACATCAGTGCGAGCGGCGTAGACATCTCCCAACCCGCGCAGTGCGTCAGCCAGTGTCTGTGGCGACGAAGTCTCGCGCAGCACATGCGCCAACGTGGCGGGGAAGCCGCAGGTGAGCGCCGCCATATCCGCTCCGACTCCGCGAGTGATGTCCGTCGCCAATTGAATGCTCGTCTGCCGCAGCCAGTCGTCCTCACTCGACTCCCCCGCCACGAGGACTCCTTCCGTGAGCGGCAGTTCGGATTCCACAAACACAGCCAGCAGATGACAGAACTCAGTCAACGCGGCCAGCCGAAACAATGGCCCGATCAGCGGGATCGCCCCCGACCAGCGTTGAGTCACCAGCCAGTGGCCACGCCAAGCGAACAACCCAGCCACAATCGGCGACAACACTGAGAGACCCGCAAGGCAAAGGATTCCGTAGTCCTGCCCGAAGCGGGCCACATTCACCACCACCTGCGTGATCCCCGGCAGCTCCGTGCCGAAGTCCTCGAAGATCTTTGCGAACTGAGGCACGATGGTAAACATGATGAATCCCGTGACGCTCATCGCAGTCCCCAGCAACACCGCCGGATACGCGATCGATGCCCACAGTTGCCGACGGAGTTCGTTCGAGCGTCGCGTCTGTTCGACCGTCCAATGCAGCAGCGCGTCGAGCCGTCCCAATTGGACTCCGCGCTGCGACAGCATCCGCAGGACAGGTGAGACTCGCAGGTCCGTGGTGGCCAGAGCATCGGACAGCGACTCCCCCTGTTCCAATCGCTCGACCAAACGCCTCAGCACTCGACGCGTCCGGCCCGACGGAGTCTCCTCCGCCAACGCCCGCAGCGCCGGGATGATGGGCAACTTCGCCCGCGCGGCCGTGTCGAGCTGTTGCAACACCGGCTCCACGTCCGCAGCACGCAGCCGGTTCGCCGGGCGATCATGGTCTGACGAAGACATGATGGGGATGATCCTCAAGGGGATGGACATTCGGACAACTCAGGGGCATTTCAAAACTAGCCCGACGCGCGAGCGAGGGCTTCACTGTCATCGACCGTTCAGCCCTCGCTCGCGCGTCGGGCTAGTTTTGAGGCAAAAGCAGATTTTGGACCACCTGACCCCGGCCTTCGCTCTCTCTCACTCGTGCATCAAACCTCGCCACAGCTCGGTCATCGGAATGAAGAACAGCAGGCTGTAAACCAGCACGATGACTCCCGAGACACAGACCGTCGTGATCACGGGAAGCCACGTCTTGAACATCGCCGCTCGATGCAAGGCGCGGCGACGATACGACGCGGACAACAGTTCCAAGGTCTGGATCAGCGTCCCCTCTTGTTCCGACGTGGCCAGCATCCAGCGCATCAGTGGTGGCAGCGCCTTCGCGTGCGGAATGGCTTCCGCCAATGAGGCTCCGCGCTGCAGTTCATCGCTCACACGCGCGGCCGCTTTTTGCAGGCGGCGGTTATCGGTCGCGTCGCCCGCGCGTCGGAACGCGGCCTCCAGCGGCAGTCCGTGTGAGACCTGTAACCGCAACAACTCGACGAACTGCGACCAGCTCAAGTAGCGGTGAACGGAGGCCACGCCGGGGACCAAACTCCACGCCATCAGGCTTCCCGCCCGAGGGCCGCGCACCAGCAGGATCACGATCAACGACGCCACCAGCGCGACGGGAATCAACACTCCCCAGATCGGCACGGACCCGTACAACATTCGCAGCACATCGAACGCGAGACAGTTCGGAAAACGAAACATTTCGGCGGTGGAGAGATACGCGGGCGTGACCGTCAGCACGAACAGCACGAACAGCACGTGACCGATCACCAAGACGATGGCCGGGTAGACGAGTGCCAGCGCGATCCGCTGCCGCGCGTCCTGATTGACCTGTGCCGAAAGCGTCAGCGATTCGAGGGCCTCGCCCAACCGACCGGATTGCAGTCCCGCACCGACGACTGCCGTGTAGACCGGCGACACGGCTGGTCCTTCTTGTTCTAAAGCGTCAGCCAAAGACAGTCCGTTCGACAGTCGATCAGCCAGTCGCTCGGTGAGACCACTCAATCGAGACGCCACGCTGCCGCCTAATCCGCGCAGCCCCAATTCGAGCGGAATCCCCGCCTTGACCAACGCAATGATCTCGCGGTTGAGCGCGAGCAGATCATCCAGTCGAGGAGGTGCGGCACTGTTCATGGAAGACACTCGTTATGAGGGACACTGCGTTCCGAACAACTGACGTAGGATGGACGCCTCGTCCGTCCTACGGGCCAATCCATTCCCGTAGCTCACCGATCCGCTGTCTTGAAACTCACCCCACCGGGCTGGCCCCGGTGGAATCAGGTTTTTGCACTACTCGATGTCACCGCAATCTGGAGTAGTGCAAAAACCTGAAAACTACCCCGGCAAGCGGGGTGGGGCTTCACATCAATTCCTAACAACTCCCGCGAAATCCCAGCACGCGCCGGACTTCAATGGGACTCAAACTTCCTGCCGCGACAGCCTGTGCCGCGCGTTGATTCATGCTGAGCATTCCCGCTCGTTCCGCCAGCGCGTGCAGTTCGGTCGCATCACTCCGGGCCAAGATCGCTCGACCGACATCCTTCGCGTTCGGATCGAGTAACTCGGCCAGCAGCATCCGTCCGCGATAGCCCGTCCCGTCGCAGGTAGCACACCCGACGGAGACTCGCACGCGCGGAACATCAAACCCCAACTTCGCCGTCTCGTCATCGCTCCACACCGCACACTCGCACAGCGAACGGAACAGCCGCTGACAGATAATCGCCAGCAAGCCGGTGCGCAGCAGATACGGTTCGATCCCCATGTCGCCGAGACGGCTGACTGCCTCCGCCGCGCTCCCCGCATGAAATGTCGAGAGGACCAGATGCCCGGTGAGACACGCCTGAAAGACCGTCTCCGCCGTCTCGCGATCGCGGATTTCACCAACCAGAATCGCATCCGGATCTTGCCGCAACAGGGATCGCAGCCCGGTCGCATAGTTGAACTCGGCGGAGCGATTCACCTGCGATTGCGACACGCCTGTCAGCACCGTTTCAATCGGGTCTTCCAACGTGACGAGGCTCTTCCCCGCTCCCGATTCGCGATGCAGTTCGCGCAGGCAGGCATACGCCGTCGTCGTCTTGCCACTTCCCGCCGGCCCCGTGATGAGCAACGCCCCGGCCGTCTCACGCAACAGTCCGAGCAACCCGCGTTGAATGTCGTCCGGCAAACCAAGATCACTCGGCCACTGATACCGCCCGGTCCCGGCGAACAACCGCACGACCGCTTTCTCGCCATACAAAGTCGGGAACGTGCTGAGCCGCATCTCGGCATCGGACGATCCCTCACGCAGTCGTCCTTCCTGCGGGATGTCGGTGCGATACGTGAGCAAGTCGGCCAGCACCTTCAGCCGCGCGGCGACGTTCGCCGCCAGCTTGCGAGGAAGCGTGGCCACCGGCTGCAACACGCCGTCGATCCGCCAGAGAATCGTCAGCTCGGTCTCACCGGGAGTGAAGTGGATGTCACTCGCCCGTGCATCGCCCGCGCCTGCCAACACGGCCGCCACAACATCGCTCACATAGTTCGGCTGAGCTTGATCGCCGCGAGTCAACCGGCTGGCCAACTCACCGCGCAGCCCGTTTTTTGCTATGTCCGACAACAGTGATATCGCGCCTGCCGAGCCAGCGATCGCAGACGGAACAGCGGTGGCAAAAGAGCCAGACATCGTGAACTCAAAGTGAGACGGAAGAGAAAATCGAAGGGAACCGCAGCGAGCCAACTCGCCCCACATCTCGCACGCGCCAGAACGGCCGTTGGAGTAGGTGACATGCGAATGAACCAACAAAACTGCGTCAGACGTTTTGTCATTGTGCCCACGGTCAGTCGCCGACGCAACCCCACTCGACAAAGAATTCTCGGCCGCTTGGGGTCAACGGAATGTGGTTGAGATCGACAGGTCGCTGCCCTCAGCCGCCAGCATCTCATGGTCTTCAAAGTAGCCATCATCGCTCCGCGTAATGAGCCTTTCACAAGTGGATGTCTGATTCCAGCAGGCTCATCACGCGGAGCGAAAATGGCTACTTTGATCTGAGGCGAAGCCTCACTGGAGCCTCCACAGCATTGGCGTATCCGGCGTTGCACGAGAGGTGGGCCAGACGAACCACGGCCGCGAAGGCCGCACCGGCCAGCGGCCGCACAACGAAATCGCCTACCACGCGCTGCGAGTCGGCGACAACGTCGGCGAGCACACGATCGTCTTCGGCCTGCTCGGCGAAACGCTCGAAGTCACCGTCAACGTCCAGTCGCGCGACAGCGATGCGGCGGGAGCACTCACCGCCGCCAAGTACTTCGCCACCCAAGCCGCCGGCCTCTACACGATGGCCGACGCGCTCGGACTGTAGTTGGCGATGAACAACGACCCGACGGTTGGGGGGGAGAAGAAGTGGCGGTGTGACTGCTTTCTGGGTGACGTTCTGAAACTTCGGGCGAGATCGTCGAGTAGGTTCTTGCGAGATCGTTCCGATTAATGTCGAATCCGATCGAGGGTCAGGACACCTTCTTCCTGCACGGAAATCATCATGTTGTTCGCTTTGAAACATCACCTGCTCCGCGTCTTGGCTGCCATCTTTATCGCGCATATCGACCGTGCGAGCGCTGCCGACCGTCCCTATGATCCACTGTATGTTTCCAGGCCGGGCAAGGCGGAAATACTCGACCGCGCCGTCAAGGATTCGGAGCGAAGTCGGGAGATTCCACTCCGGATCTATCTGCCCGTCGAGAAGGAGCCAGCCCCGATTGTGCTCTTCAGTCATGGATTGGGAGGCTCGCGAGAAGGCAACCCATACCTTGGTGAGCACTGGTCTGCCCGCGGCTATGTCGTTGTGTTCCTCCAGCACGCCGGGAGTGACGAGGCGGTCTGGAAGAGCACTCCGCCTCTGCAACGCATGGCATCGTTGAAACAGGCGGCGAATCTGCAGAATACCCTCCTTCGGTTCAAAGACGTTTCTGCTGTCATCGACCAGTTGGAGCACTGGAACCAGTCCACCGACTCTCCGTTGAGGGGGCGGCTAAACCTGAAGCGGATTGGGATGTCGGGGCATTCATTCGGAGCGGTGACGACTCAGGGAGTGAGTGGCCAGCGCACGCCACGCGGAGACGCGGTCTTCACGGACAAGCGGATCACAGCGGCGTTGGCCATGAGCCCCAACAGTCCGCGAAACGGCGGCGATCCCAAGCAACTCTTCGGCGGCGTGACGATCCCTTGGCTCCTCATGACAGGCACCAACGATACAGCCATTGTTGGCGACGCCGATGTGGCGTCCCGTCTTTCTGTTTACCCCGCACTCCCTCCAGGTGGGAGATACGAGATCGTTTTGGACGGGGCTGAACACGAGGCGTTCAGTGACCGCGACCTGCCCGGCACCAAGTCCAAACGAAATCCCAACCACCACCGAGTGATTCTCGCCCTCAGCACCGCGTTCTGGGATGCTTGGCTGCGTGAGGACGCTGGGGGGCGTGCATGGTTGGATGGAGATGGGCCGTCCTCCATTCTGGAAAAAACAGATCGTTGGCAGTGGAAGTAGTTCCTCCTTCAACCTCTACTGAGCAGAATGTCTGTGTGATGAAATCACAAGAGGTCGTACGTAACGACGAGTTCGTTCAGCCTCTTGTCGCTCATGGCCCGGACGCTCAAATCCGCGTCCGGGCCACCTCGTCGGACGCCCAGAGGGCTACTGCTGGTTCATTCTGAAATCTGCTCCATCGCACCCATCACGCGGTCGTAGCCCTCCGCCGCGCTCGATCCCGCGAGTGTTCGGTGGTGCTGCCAAGTCGAGAGGTTCATTCGCATGAACAGATCCGCGCCCAGCACCGTCATGAACAGAGACCGGCCGATCACTTCCAGAAAGAACCCGATGAGGTCGAGTGGGCCGAGTAGCGATGTCTTCACGTCCAATCCGACCAGATGAATGCCGAAGTATTGCTGGGGTGCGAGGTACACGACCAACAGCAGACCCGCCAGAGCTGTCACGCCGCTCACGACTTGTTGCACGCGGCGCATGCGAAGGAAGTCTGCTTCGGACATCAACGGTCTCGCGAAGACATTGGCTCGGAAGACATAAATGAATGGCGCACCGGCCAGCAGCAGCATGCTGATCAGGAGCAACGGCTCGCTGGTGATCTGGTTAATCGCGATAAAGATGACCAGCAGGAACAGGGCGTAGAACGGAGCTGCGGCCACCAGAAACCAGCCGGGAAGCATCGACTCCGGCACCAAGGTCTTGACCCGCAGACAGGCACGCTGGACGCCGGGGACCAGCGACAGCACGGTGGGAAGCAGCACCACCATCTGCTGCGCACCTTCGAGCAGGCCCTCCAGCAGGAGTTGCAAATACAGGGCGGGGTCTTGATCGAACATGACCTTTTGCTCTGGCTCGCCCCACCAACTCCAAGGACACAGGGCGACCAGCATCGGCACGAAGAAGGCGATCAAAAATCCGACCAACAGGAACTGAAACGAGAGCTTTAACCGGGTCCAACAACAAGCCACCGCCAGCGCCGCCAGCGGAAGCGCGTACAGCGAGAAGATGTGAACTCCGTCCGCAATCTGACCGAGTGCCTTCGAGCGTTCGCCCGCCTTGCCCTTTGATGCGATAGCCGTCTTCGGATTCGAGGAACCCTGTTTGACGGTTGCCTCACCCTCATCGGGTGCGTCCTCGTCGTCCTCCATTTCACGATCCGCTGGCAGGACGAGTCCCGCAGTGGGCACTGCCTCTCTCACACCCTCAACCAGATGCTCCGTCACGACTTCGACGAGATCAGGCCGGTCCTCGGTTTCCGTGAACTCAACGTAAGTGGTCAGCCCGGCGCTCAGCAACGTGGCGAGCACGACCACCACCACAATGCTGCGACGCCAAACCAAAAATCGCTGAATCGTCGGGTCATGAATCCCGAGGGCCTCCAGCTTGGCTTGCTCGTCATGGCTGACAGGGATCGTCCGAAGGTTGGACGCAAAGGCGCGGCGAATTACGCGAATCAAGAACATCGAGGGCTTCTCCCAAACTTACACGCTGAACAGACTCCGAATCGGTTCGCCATCCGACAGGCGGTGTGGGCGACCGAGGGGGTCGTGGACTTCCGAGGCGGGATCGAAACCGAAGCGCCAGTAGATCGTCGCGGCGAGGTCGCCGGGAGTGACGGGATCGGTGGCCGGGTACGCGCCGAGCCGGTCGCTCGCGCCGTGGACATGTCCGCCGCGAACGCCGCCGCCCGCGAAGAGGACGGTGTAACAGTCGGGCCAGTGATCGCGGCCTGCGGTGGCGTTGATCGTGGGAGTGCGACCGAACTCGCCCAT
>Ga0114966_10000170_pt1 | contig 61452 bp, 54 predicted proteins | sample M_130207_XF_Meta_FD_87029 | JGI IMG/M metagenome (GOLD analysis project Ga0114966, IMG submission 87029) | Freshwater microbial communities from Lake Montjoie, Canada to study carbon cycling - M_130207_XF_MetaG | ecosystem: Environmental > Aquatic > Freshwater > Lake | place: Lake Montjoie... | reverse complement strand
GACGTCGATCATCGCGACGCACAACCCACGCCTGGCGGCTGCCTGCGACCGGGTGCTGCGGCTCGAAGGCGGCCGTCTCTCGGCGGAGTGACGTTCGCGGCACCAGCGGCCGGCGTTACAATCTCGTAAGGTCCGTAATCAACCAGGGCGCCGCGTGTTCCGCAGACGCCGTCATCAGGCTCGAAGGAGACCGTCATGAAATCGTACTGCTATGCCGCTGTCATCGTGGCCACGAGCCTTGCCCTGGTCGGATGTGGCAAGTCGCCCGAGGAGAAGGCCGCCGAGGAACTGCAGAAGTCTGCCGTGGAGATGCAGAAGAACGCCGGCGACATGCAGAAGGGCGCCGAGGACATGGCGAAGGGCTTTGAAGCCATGGCCAAGGGACTCGCGGGCGCAGCCGGGGGCGATGCGAATGTGAAGCCGGTGGAACCGGTCGGCTTTCGCGAACTTCAGACGGTGATGCCGGCCGTGGCTGGCTGGGAGAAGGGGAGTCCGACCGGCGAGAAGATGTCGTCGCCGTTCAGCTTCTCGCAGGCCTCCATCACCTACAAGAAGGGTGACGCCGAGATCGAGCAGAAGATCATGGACTCGGGCTTCAACCAGCTGCTATTCACGCCGTTCACGATGTTCATGGCGGCCGGCTACGAGAAGGAAACCCAGGATGGCTACGAGAAGTCGGTGAACATCGCCGGCAACCCGGGCTGGGAGAAGTGGGACAAGACCAGCCGGAGCGGCGAGCTCAACGTGGTGGTCGGCAAGCGCTTCCTGGTGCAGGTCGAAGGGCACGATCTCGACGACATCAAGGCGCTGCACACCGTGCTGGAGCAGACCGACCTGAGCAAGCTCGCGTCGTTGAGGTAGTCGTCGGGGCCGGTTCCGGGGCGTCCCGGAACCGCGTCCTCGTCTCCATCGAGCGAGCCCGCGGTCATCGGGCACGTCCCCGCCCTCTCCGGCGTCCTACGCAGTAACGAGAACCCCCACGCAACCAGTGAGTTATCACGGAGATTGGCGGTGGTGTCCGACTCGATGCCTTATACTGCGGGTGTCGCTGTCGTGACCAAAACCCCTTCTGCTTTTACTTAGGTAGGCCGGATGTTCGAACGGTACACCGAAAGGGCTCGAAGAGTTCTCTTCTTCGCCCGATACGAGGCGAGTCAGCTCGGCAGCATCTCCATCGAGACCGAGCATCTCCTGCTGGGCCTGATCCGCGAGGGCAAAGGGCTCACGAGCCGAATTTTCGCGCGCTCGCATCTCTCCCTGGAAAACATCCGTAAGGAAATCGAAGGCCGGACGGTCTTCCGCGAGAAGGTCTCGACCTCGGTCGAGATTCCGTTCAGCCCGGAAACCAAGCGGGTGCTGCAGTTTGCAGCGGAAGAAGCCGACCGCCTCCTGCACAACTACATCGGGACCGAGCACCTGCTGCTCGGCATCCTGCGCGAAGAGCGCTCCGTGGCCGCCTCCATCCTGGTGGAGAAGGGCATGCGGCTGACTGCTGCCCGCGAGGATATCATCCAGCTCCTCAACGAGAAGACGACACTGACGCGCGTGAAGGAAACGCCGCTGCTGGCCGAGTTCAGCCGCGACCTCACCGAGTCGGCGATGAAGGGCCAGCTCGACCCGCTGGTCGGCCGCGAGCACGAACTCGAGCGGATCCAGCAGGTGCTGTGTCGCCGCACCAAGAACAACGCGGTGCTCATCGGCGAACCGGGCGTCGGCAAGACGGCCATCGTCGAGGGGCTGGCGCAGAAGATCGTCTACGGCGACGTGCCGCACTTCCTGGCCGACAAGCGCATTCTCGCGCTCGACATCTCGCTGATCGTCGCCGGCACGAAGTACCGCGGCCAGTTCGAAGAGCGCCTCAAGGCGATCATGAAGGAGCTCACCGAGAACCCGAACATCATCGTGTTCATCGACGAGTTGCATACCCTGGTCGGGGCCGGTTCCGCGGAAGGGTCACTGGACGCCGCGAACATCCTGAAGCCAGCGCTCAGCCGCGGCGAAATCCGCTGCATCGGCGCCACCACGCCGACCGAGTACCGGAAGTATATCGAGAAGGATCGCTCGCTCGAGCGCCGCTTCCAGGCCGTCAAGGTCGAACCGCCGAGCGAGAAGGAAACGATCGAGATCATCCTGGGCGTGAAGGAACGCTATGAGTCGTTCCACCACGTTGAATACACCCGCGAGGCGATCGAGGCGGCGGTCTACCAGTCGAACCGCTACATCACCGACCGCTTTCTGCCGGACAAGGCGATCGACCTCGTGGACGAGGCCGGGGCGCGCGCCAAGCTGCGCGAGGCCGGCTACAGCGAGGAATTCGGCGAGATCAACAAGAGCATCCGCGTCGCCGTCGAGCAGTGGGAGAACGCTTCCTCGCAGAAAGACTTCGAGAAGGCCCAGTTCTACCGCGAGCAGGAGATGGCGGCCCGCGAAAATCTCCAGTTCGTGCGCGAGAAGTTCGACGTCAAGTCGAGCACGCGCAAGGTGGTCGTTGGCAAGGCGGAGATCGACGAGGTCGTCGCCAAGTGGACCGGCGTGCCGATGACGTCGGTCAATCAGGACGAGGGCGACAAGCTCCTGCGGATGGAGGCGGAACTCCACCGCCGGGTCATCAGCCAGGAGAAGGCGATCTCGGCCCTCGCGCGCGCCATTCGCCGCTCGCGAGCCGGGCTCAAGAATCCGAACCGGCCGGTGGGCAGCTTCGTGTTCCTCGGGCCGACCGGTGTCGGCAAGACCGAGCTGGCGCGCGCCATCGCGAATTTCTTGTTCGGCAGTGACCACGCCCTGATCCGCTTCGACATGTCGGAATACATGGAGAAGCACTCGGTGTCGAAGCTGATCGGTTCGCCGCCCGGATACGTCGGGCACGAAGAGGGCGGTCAGCTCACCGAGAAGGTGAAGCGGAATCCGTACTCGGTGGTGCTGCTCGACGAAATCGAGAAGGCGCACCCGGACATCTTCAACATCCTGCTGCAGGTGTTCGAGGACGGCCATCTCACCGACGGCCTCGGGAATCGTGTGAACTTCAAGAACACGATCATCATCATGACGTCGAACATCGGTGCCCGCTTCATCCAGAAGAAGACCGGGATGGGCTTCCAGTCGTCCGAGTCGAGCGTCATCGAGAAAAATGTGTCCGAGATGGTGCTCGGCGAGGTGAAGCGGACCTTCAACCCGGAGTTCATCAACCGTATCGACGAGATCATCGTCTTCGAAGCGCTCACCGACGACGACCTGCGCCGCATCATGGGTCTGCTCGTCTCCCAGTTGAACGATAACCTGGTCGATCGGAAGCTCAAGATCAGCCTGAGCGAGGAAGTGGTCGACTGGATCATCGAGGTCACCTGCAAGGACCGGTCGTACGGCGCCCGTCCGCTGCGTCGCGCGATCCAGCGCTATGTGGAGGACCCGCTGTCCGAAGAGCTGATCCGCGGCCAACTGCGCGGCGGCGAGGTCGAGGTCTACATGGACGCCGGTGCGCTCGCCTACCGTCCGGCAGGCGAACTCGAATCCGGTCGTCGTCTGGTCGTCTGACATGCGGTTCCGCAACGAGGCCGGGTCTTTGGGTCCGGCCTCGTTCCCGGAGTCGGGAATCCGGGGCGACCCTGCACGCGGCCGGTCCTTTCACCGCCAACCCGGCCATCCGCTCCACGCCGCCGTCTAAAATCCAGTAAAGTAAGGAACTTGACCACGCCCAGTGGGCGCGTTCGTGTGGAAAAACGCTGCATGTTCAAACGGTTACGAGTGAGTCTGGCGACAGCTGCGTTGCTGATGCCGGCAATTGTCGCGTCTGCCCAGCAGCCTGCGTCGAGCGCCACGGAGATCTGCGGCCAGCCGGTCCAGCCGCCACGTGCGCTCCCTCCCGCAGGCTCGGGCCCGGTCGTCTACCTGATTGCGCCCTGTTTCGAGGCGCAGGGGAACACCTCGCTCGTCGATTACCAGACCTATCTCTATTACATCCAGACCAAGCCCTCCACGCCCTCGCAGGGCCTCTGGGTCCCCTTTAACGACGAGACCGAGAACAGCCTGCGCGACGACTTCAAGCGGCTGTGGGGCACCAACTTCCTCGACAACCTCTCCATCGACGTCGAGGACTACGTCTTCTCCAACGGTGTGGTCGGCAAGTTGATCACCTACGACATGGAGGAGCGTCAGCGCGTGAAGATCGTCGACTTCGTCGGCTCGAAGAAGCTCGAGACCGCGAAGATCGACGAGAAGCTGAAAGAGAACAACGCCCAGATCCGCCTCGACACCTTCATCGACCCGGCCCTCATCCGCAAGATCGAGGGGATCATCCGCGACATGATGAAGGAGAAGGGGTTCCAGTCGGCCGAGATCTCGCACGAGATCAAGCCGATCGAGGGCGGGCCCAAGCTGGTGCACGTCACCTTCACGATGAGTGAAGGACCGAAGGTCAAGATTCGCACCGTTGAATTCACCGGCAACTCCGCGGTGTCCGACGGCCGCCTCCGCCGCAAGATGAAGGACAACCGCGCGCACTGGTGGCTGTCGTTCATCTCTGGCCGCGGCGTCTACCAGGAAACCAAGTTCGAGGAAGACGCCGAGAAGGTGATGGAGTACTACCGCGATCGCGGCTACATCCGCGCGCAGGTGGGCGACCCCGAAATCAAGGTGCTCGGCGACTCGGACGACAAGAAGACCCGCTGGATTGAACTGCGCGTGCCCGTGAACGAGGGGCACCGGTATCAGGTGAACAGCTTCACGGTGGCCGGCAACACCGTGGTGAAGGCCGACGCGCTGACGCCGCTCTTCAAGCTCGAGAAGGGCAAGTACTACAACCAGAAGCAGGTGCGGAAGGGCTTCCAGAAGGCGCAGGAGATCTACGGTGCCGGCGGCTACATGGAGTTCACCGGCTACCCGGACTACAAGTTCAGCGACGAGCCGAACCCGGCCGAACCGCAGGCGCCGAAGATGCTGGCCGCGGTCGACGCCGCGCCCGCTGGGTCGCCCACGGTCGATGTCACCCTGCAGATTCAGGAAGGCAAGCAGTACTTCGTCAACCGCATCATCTTCACCGGCAATACCACGACGCGCGACAACGTCATCCGGCGTGAGATGCGGCTCTACGAAAACGGCGTCTTCAATACCGAGTCGCTCAAGTACAGCATCAAGCGCCTGAACCAGCTCGGGTACTTCAAGCCGCTCGAAGGGCCCGGCAAGGACGTCAACATCGACAAGACCACCAGCGCCGACAACAAGGTCGACGTGAAGATGAAGCTGGAAGAGCAGAACCGCAACCAGCTCACCTTCGGTGCCGGCGTCTCGCAGTTCGAGGGCTTCTTCGGGCAGCTGTCGTTCCAGACCGCCAACTTCCTCGGCCGCGGTGAGAGCCTCAACGTCTCGCTGCAGGGTGGCCAGCGCGCGCAGAACTACACGCTGTCGTTCACCGAACCGTTCCTGTTCGACCGCAACATCACCGGTGGTGCGAACCTGTTCCGCAGCGACGTGCGCTACGTCAGCCAGTTCACGCAGCAGTCGACTGGCGGCACGCTGACCTTCGGCTTTCCGGTCGGCAACGGCTTCACCCGCGCGTTCACGAACTACAGCTTCGAGCGCGTCCGCGTCACCGAGATCAACACCGCCTTCACCGACCCGCTGGTTCTGGCGCGCAACCCCTACCTGCGCGACTCGCTGCTGATCGGCCAAGGCGGTCAGCGAATCATCAGCAAGATCGTTCCGAGCCTCATCTACAACTCGGTCGACCAGCCGATCTTCCCGACGCAGGGGCGGCGCCTCTCGCTCAGTGCCGACCTGGCGGGCCTCGGTGGCAACACGAAGTACGTGAAGCCGTCGGTCGAAGCGGTGACGTTCATGAAGCAGAACAACCGCCTGTCGTTCGGCGTGCGTGGGCAGATGGAATACGTGCGCAGCTACGGCAGCACGGCGGTGTGTGCCACCCCCGGCCTCACCAACTGCGACAACCTGCCGATCTTCGAGAAGCTGTTCATGGGCGGCGAATACAGCATTCGCGGCTTCGACCTGCGCACGATCGGGCCGTCCGACCTGCAGACCGGCCTGGTGCTCGGCGGTAACAAGAGCCTGCTGTTCAACGTCGAGCAGATTGTCCACATCGCCGGTCCAGTCCGTCTCATCCTGTTCTACGACGCCGGCCAGATTCGCAGTACCGGCGAGAGCTTTGGGTGGAAGGAAGACATCCGCGCGCTGGTGCAAACGCCGCTTCCGCTCCTGGTCGATCCGCTTGCCTCGGTCGGCATCAACGCCTGCAGGGCTCAGCCAGACGGCTCCTGCGTGGTCGACCCGGCCAAGACCGAGGTCACCGGCCAGCGCAGTGCGTTCAAGACGTCAACGGGCGCGGAAGTCCGCTTCTTCATGCCCGTGCTGAACGTGCCGTTCCGCCTGATATTTGCCTACAACCCGCAGCGTGGTGGCGTGCTCGACAACACGTTGCGGCAACAGAAAGCGTTCCAGTTCCGGTTCGCCGTGGGAACGACGTTTTGATACACTCCCTCGGTTTCACACAGAAGAAAGGATTAGCTGTAATGAGAGGTTTCGCCATTGTTACGGCGGTTGCGTTCGTCGTGAGCGCGTCGCCGGTGTTTGCTCAGGCTCCGGCGGCGGGTCAGGCCCCTGCGCGTCCCGCGCGTCCCGCGCAGCCCGCGGCTCCCTCGGCTCCCGCGGCTCCCGCGGCCCAGGCTGCTCCCGCGCCGCCGGCCCCGTTCCCTCAGGGCGCCAAGGTTGCCTTCGTCAACCTGCAGGCTATCGCTCAGCTCTCGGCCGACGGCAAGTCGGCTGCGACCAAGGTGAACGCCGTGGCGCAGAAGAAGCAGACCGAAGCCGCCGACAAGGCGAAGCTCCTGCAGAGCAACCAGCAGAAGCTCGAGACGAGCGGCAGTGTGATGAGCGAAGCCGCCCGTACGCAGCTCCAGAAGGACATCGAGCGCCAGACGGTCGAGGGCCAGCGCTTCGAACAGGACGCTCAGGCCGAACTGAACGAACTGCAGCAGCAGTTGCAGGCAGAGTTCCAGACCAAGCTGATGCCGGTGCTCGAAGCCCTCTCGAAAGAGAAGGGGCTGCAGGTGCTCTTCAGCGCGGGCGACTCCGGCGTGATCTGGGCAGAGCCCGGCATCGACCTGACGCTCGAAGCCGTCGCGCGTCTCGACAAGATGCCGGTCAGGAAGTAGGAAGTCAGAACGCAGAGTTCAGAAGTCAGAACTCACTCAGCACATCGTGACGCGGATCGGAGCCAGACTCCGGTCCGCGTTGTTGTTTGTACGGGAACAACGAAAAGGCCCGGCGGGAGCCGGACCGAGACGAACGCGCTAGTAGTGGACGACGCTGAGCTGGTAGTCGAGCGGGTCGACCACCTTGCCGACGTCGTAGACCCGCACGCACAGCTGGCCGACGTTGGTGGCCGAGCCGGTGACCGTGGTGCCCTGCAGCGCGGTATCGTTGGCCAGGACGATGGAGCAGGCGGCGGTCGTCGTGTTCCAGATGCCCAGACTGAGGCCCATCGGGATGGTGGCGTCGGCCACCGACGTAAGCGTGGCCTGCACGTAGCCCTGTGCCGAGACGTTGAACGGGAAGCTCGCCGCGCCATTGCGGTTGAGCGTGCCGTTGAAGGTGTCGGTGACCGCGACCGGTGTCGTGGCGGTGGGCGACGTGACGGTGTTGTTCTTGCTGCACGCCGCCGCTGACAGGGCGACCGCCAGTATCGCGGCAAACTTGGATCGACTCATTGGGCTCCTTGAAGCTCCTCACATTATGGGCGTTTCGTGAGCCGTGTAACAGCCCTCTTTCTTAGACGCTGAAATCGCCGCGTGGCCGTATCCCACCGCCCCCTGAGCGTGGCTGGGCTTCTGGTAGACTGGCACGAGTGTCCATCAACATACCCCAGGCGCTCGATCGCCTGTGCTATCGCTACCCTTCCATGCTCGTCGACGCCATCCTCGAGCATGAGCCGGGTCACCGCCTGGTGGCCGTCAAGAACGTCACCGTCAATGAAGAATTCTTCCCGGGGCACTTCCCTGGTGCGCCGCTGCTGCCCGCGGTCCTGATGGTCGAGTCGCTGTCGCAGGTGGCCGCGATTCTCGTCCGGGACCACGAGGCGACGCCACAGACGCGGGTCTACCTGCGTGGCGTGAACGGCGCGAAATTCCGCCGGCAGGTTGTACCGGGCGACCGATTGCGCCTCGAAATCACGATGGGCAAGCGCCGTGGCGGCGTGGCATTCGTCCAGGCCGCGGCCTATTGCGGCGAATACCTGGCCACCGAATGCCAACTGGTGCTGGGGATCGTGTCCGACGGCACCTCGATCGATCCGTCGGCCAACGTGCACCCGACGGCGCGCATCGGCGCCGGCACCTCGGTCGGCCCGCATGCCTCCATCGGCCCCAACGTGGTCATCGGTCCGAACTGCCGCATCGGCGCCTCGTCGGTCGTCGACGGCTGGACCGAGATCGGTGAGGGGACCGAGGTCTACCCGTTCGCCTCGATCGGCCTCTCGCCGCAGGACCTGAAATACAAAGGCGAGCCGACGCGTCTCGTCATCGGCAAAGGGAACGTCTTCCGCGAGTTCGTCACCATCCACCGCGGGACGGTAGGGGGCGGCGGTATCACCGAGATCGGCGACAACAACGTATTCATGGCCTACGTGCACGTCGCGCACGACTGCCATGTGGGCAACAACACCATCTTCGGCAACATGGCCACGCTCGGCGGCCACGTGCATGTTGAGGATTTCGCGAACGTCAGCGCCGGCTCCGGCGTGCACCAGTTCTGTCGCGTCGGCCGCTACGCTTTCATCGGCGGCTACTCGGTGGTCACCAAGGACGCGCTGCCGTACGCGCGGACCGTCGGCAACCGCGCGCGCATCTACGGGCTGAACACCATCGGCCTTATCCGCCGTGGCTTCACCAGCGACACCGTCACCCGTTTAAAGCGGACGTTCCGCTACCTGCTGCAGTCGAAGCTGAACACGTCGGCCGCGCTGCAGCACATCGAGGCGGACGAGACGCTGGCCTGCACCGACGTGCAGTACCTGCTCGAATTCATCCGCCGGTCCGAACGTGGCGTCATCCTCAAGCGCGCGACGCGCCGGAGCGAGGACGTAGCCTCGGACGCCTAGCGTGCATCTTGGACTGATCGCTGGAAACGGGCGGTTCCCCTTCCTCGTCCTCGAGGCGGCGCGCGCCGCCGGCCACCAAGTCACGATCATTGCCCTCAAGGAAGAAGCCTTCCCCGAGCTCGAGGCCGAGGCCGCGAAGGCGCCCGCTGCGGTTGTCCACCGCGTGTCGCTCGGGAAGCTCGGCACCTGGGTCGGCCTGCTGGAAAAGGCCGGTGCGACGCACGCGCTGATGGCCGGCCAGGTGAAGCACACCCGGCTCTTTTCCGACATCGTTCCCGACCTCACCGCGCTCAGCCTGCTCACGCGCATCAAATCGAAGAATACCGACGCCATCATCGCGGCCGTCGCCGACTTCCTGCGCGAGCGAAGGATGGAACTGATCGACTCCACCGCATTTCTCACGCCGCTCATGGCCCGCGAGGGCGTGCTGACGAAGCGCGCCCCGACCGACGACGAGCGTGCCGACCTGACGTTCGGTTACGGCATCGCGGACGTGATTGCCGGACTCGACATCGGCCAGGCCATCGCGGTGAAGTCGGTGGCGGTCGTGGCGGTGGAAGCGATGGAAGGGACCGACCAGGTGATTGCCAGGGCTGGTCAGCTTGCCGGCGCCGGCGTGACGATCGTCAAGGTGGCGAAGCCGAATCAGGATATGCGCTTCGACGTGCCGGTCATCGGCGTCGCGACCATTCGGGCCATGCAGGCCGCCGGGGCGTCGACGCTGTCGGTGGATGCGGAGAAGACGTTGATGATCGATGGCGACGCCATCATCGCCGCGGCCGATGCTGCGGGAATTGCCATTGTCGGCAGGCGCGTGACGCCGGCCGGCGCAGACGTGAAGGGGTAGCCATGCGAGTTGCGGTTGTAGGCGTCGGGCATCTGGGCAAGCACCATGCGCGCATCCTCGCCAGCCTTCCCGGCGTCGAGTTGACGGCGGTGGTCGACACCAATCAGGCGCGGGCCGAAGAAATTGCCGCCGCCAACGGCACGCGTGCGCTGATGCGCGCCACCTCCCTGATCGGAAAGGTCGACGCCGTCTCCATCGCCGTGCCGACCGAGCAGCATCTTGCCGTGGCGCTGCCGTTCCTCGAGGCGGGCACCGGCGTCCTCGTCGAGAAGCCGATGGCCCGCTCGCTCGAGGAAGCCGACCTCATGATCGCCGCGGCCGCGAAAAGCGGCGCCGTGCTCGCCGTCGGCCACACCGAACGTTTCAACCCGGCGGTGGAAGTGGCGCGGCCGATGCTGACCGATCCGCGTTTCATCGAGGTGCATCGTCTCGGCACCTTTCCCGAGCGCAGCCTCGACATCGACGTCGTCTTCGACCTGATGATTCACGACCTCGACGTGGTGCTGTCGCTGGTCCACTCCGAGGTCGAGTCGATCGAAGCCGTCGGTGTGCCGGTGCTGACCGGACGCGTCGACATCGCCAATGCCCGGCTCCGCTTCGCCAACGGCTGCATCGCGAACCTCACGGCCAGCCGCATCAGCCGCGACCGTGTGCGCAAGATCCGCTTCTTCCAGCCGGCCGCCTATGTGTCGATCGACTACGGTGCGCAGAAGGTGGAGATGTACCGGCTGGTGAAGGGCGAGGGGCCGAAGCCGTCGATCGAAGGCGGCGAGATACCGGTCATGAACGAAGAGCCGCTCAAGCGCGAACTGGCCGACTTCGTGGATGCCGTGGCGAACAGGCGCGCCCCGCACGTCGACGGCGCACAGGGCCGCCGCGCCCTCGAAATCGCCACCCGCATCGTCGCGGCGATGTAGGCGCGATTCGTCGCTGGTTGCACGTCGACTAGTCATTGGTCCGCACCTGCCGCACGGCGACAACCATCGCTGCCATCATCCACAGCCACGTGCCGACCAGCACGGTGATGGTCACCTCGGGTACCGACGCCAGCACGGCCGCGAAGCCCAGGTGACGAGCGCCATGACGCCGAAGAGGGCCATGGTGGACGAGTTCCCACCCAGTCCGCGCGCCCCGATGGCCATCGCCATACTCGACAGCACCACCACGGCCATTGCCTGAGCGGTGGCGCCAGGATCAGATTCGACCTCTTCATAGATGGTCGCGTCCAGCGCCGCCGCACCGACGAGGCGCTGCAGGAAGGTATTTGCACGGAGAGTGGTAGCCATATCTGGTCTGAACGCATAGGTGCTGCCATCAGGTTTGGCGTCCGATTCAGCCTGTTCCAGGGGCTCTTCGAGCGCCCCTCCACGGCCTCGACGGTATTCCGGCACATCCGCTGATATCATCGAAAGCTGGAATGACCGTCACAGCCGCCGAACTCGCGTCCTTCGCCTCCAGCCACGACATCATCAGCCTGGGCGTCGCAGCCGACGATGCACGCCGCCAGCGCCACGGCGCACGAACCACGTTCGTGCGTGTGGCTGACGTCGACGCCGCGCCGGGGGCGCCCATCGCTATTCCACCTTCGACCGGCGAGGTGCGTATCGTCGGCACGCCAGCCAGCCGCGCGGCCGCCGTCCAGCGGGTCCGCGAGGTTGTGGCTGCGGCGGGGAAGACGCCGGTGTCGGCCTACTCGCTGGCCGACCTCGAGCAGTTGGCCGCCGCCGAGCCGGTGCCGCTACGGGCGCTACTGGAAGAACTGCGCGACGCCGGGCTGGAACTGGTGGCGCAGGCACCGTTCGATCAGCTGCGCGACGCGCGGATGGCCATCGAGCAGGTGAACATCGCCGGGCTCGCGCTGGCACGGCTCACCATGGAGAAGCTGCCCACGGCAGATATCCCAGAACTCTACCGGCAGATTGCCGCGCTGCAGCACGACGTCGGGGTCATCAAGGCGTTCGCCCCGTTGCCGCGCTCCACCAACCCGGCCGTGCCGACGACCGGGTACGACGACGTGCGCCGCGTGGCGCTGGCGCGCCTGTTCATCGACAACATTCCGTCCATCCAGGTCGACTGGGCGCTCTACGGGCCGAAGATGGCGCAGGTGGCCCTCACCGTCGGCGCCGACGACCTCGACGCCGTGTCGCCGCTCGACGAGGCCGAGGAAGGCCGGCGCCGGGCGCCGCTCGAGGAAATCCGCCGCAACATCCGCGCGGCGGCCCTCGAGGCGGTCGAGCGCGACGGCCGTTTCGACGTGCGCTGATGCCGCCGCTGCGCATCGGGGCGGTCGAGTATCTCAACGCGCGGCCCCTGGTCTATGGCCTCGAGCAGCACCCACGCTTCGACGTGCGGTTCGACCTGCCGGCACGCTGCGCGGAGCTGCTGCACACAGGCGACACCGACCTGGGCCTGATCCCCTCGATCGAGTTCCAGCGCGGACCGCGCGGCGCGGGCAACTACCGGATCGTCCCCAATGTGGCGATCACGTCGCGCGGCACCGTGGCGTCGGTGGCCATCTTCACCACGCGCGACATGACGGACGTGCGCTCCATCGCGCTCGACACCAGTTCGCGCACCTCGGTGGCGCTGACGCGGGTGATGTGTGCGCGGGTCTTCGGCATCGAACCGGTCTTCGCCCCACACTCGCCTCAACTCCACGAGATGCTGGCCGAGGCGGACGCAGCGCTGGTGATCGGCGACAAGGCGCTCTTTCTGAACCCGGGCCCGATGCAGGTGGGGGAGGGCACGAACATCAGGACGGTGCAGGTCGAGAAGATCGACCTCGGCGAACTGTGGCTGACGACGACCGGGCTGCCGTTCGTCTATGCGTTCTGGGCGGGCCGCAGCGATGCGCTCGGACCGGACGATGTGCGGACGCTCGTCGAGACCCGCGACCGGTCGCTCACGCTGCGTCGCGAAATTGCCGAGTCGTACTACCCGGGCGACCCGGCCCGTCAGGACGTGGCCGAGCGGTACCTGCGGGATAATATCAAGTACGACCTTGGCGGCGACGAGCGCGCCGCTCTCGAGCGGTTCTACCACTACGCGGCCGAAGCGGGCGCCATTGCCCGCGTGGTCGCGCCCACGTATTTCGAGAACCCGAGCTGAGGCTGGACGGCCAGTGTCCACGGTTGATGCGATGACGATTGAGCAGATTGCCGACAAGGTCCGTAGTGGTGGCCGCGTGGACGCCGCCGAGGCGCTCCGGCTGTACCGCGAGGCGCCGACACCGTTGCTCGGGCAGCTCGCCGACGAGATTCGAGCACGCAAGCACCCCGAAGGCCACGTCACCTACATCATCGACCGCAACGTGAACTACACGAACGTGTGCGTCGCCCGTTGTGCGTTCTGCGCCTTCTATCGCCCCGTCGGCTCGCCCGAAGGCTACGTGCTCGGCTTCGACGAGCTGTTCCGCAAGATCGAGGAGACCATCGCCGTCGGTGGCGTGCAGTTGCTCCTGCAGGGCGGTCACAACCCCGACCTGCCGATCGAGTGGTACGAAGATCTCTTCCGCGAAATCAAACAGCGCTATCCGACGTTCCGCCTGCACGCGCTGTCGCCACCTGAAGTGATTCACCTGTCGCGTCTCTCGCAGCAGACCGTGCCTGAGGTGCTTGATCGCCTGATGGCAGCCGGCATGGACAGCGTGCCTGGCGGCGGCGCAGAGATTCTCGTCGACCGGGTGCGCAAGCTGCTGCACTGCTACGGCAAGGCCACCGCCGACGAATGGCTCGACGTGATGCGCCACGCCCACAAAAAGGGGCTGCGCACCACGGCGACGATGATGTACGGCACCGTGGAGACCGACGAGGAACGGCTCGAACACCTGATGCGGCTGCGCGAACTGCAGGACGAGACCGGCGGCTTCACCGCCTTCATCGCGTGGAGCTACCAGCCCGAGCACACCGAGCTGCAGGGGAACGAGGCGACCGGCATTGAGTACCTGCGCACGCTCGCAGTGTCGCGTATTGTCCTCGACAACTTCCCGAGCCTGCAGGCGTCGTGGGTCACCCAGGGCGGCAAGGTGGGGCAGCTCAGTCTCGCGTACGGTGCGAACGACATGGGCAGCGTGATGATCGAGGAGAACGTCGTGCGTGCGGCCGGCGCCAGTTACTGCATGGACGAAGTCGAGATCGTTCGCAACATCGAGGACGCCGGCTTCTCGGCGAAGCGGCGCAACATGCACTACGACGTGCTGGGCGAGCCGATCTTCCGCGAGCGCGAGGTGCCGCGCATGCTCGAACTGGCGATCGCGCGCGAGGACGGCGACGACAGCGTGCCAGCTGAACTCATGAACTACCCGGCTCGCAGCCGCGCCGGCAAGCAACTTCGCGTCGTCCCATCGTGACGAGGTACCGCGCGGCCTGGGTCGTGCCCGTGGCCGGCCGTCCCATCCGCAACGGGTGGGTGGCGGTCGAGCGTGGTCGGATTGTCGCCACCGGCCGCGACCACGACCCGTCGACAGCGGAACTCGATCTGGGCGACGTCGCCGTGCTCCCGGGTCTCGTCAACGCGCACACCCACCTCGAACTCTCGTACCTGCGCGCGCAGGTGCCTGCTTCCGACGCTTTCGTGGGGTGGGTCCGCGGTTTGATGGCGGCCCGCCGCCAGCGGCCCGACCCGCTCGCCGCCGAAATTCTCGACGGTGTGCGCGCCGGCATCGATGAAGCCGTGCGGACCGGCACGGCGGTGGTTGGCGACATCAGCAACACGCTGGTGACACACGGCCCGCTGCTCGAGAGTCCGCTGGCCGGCGTGATGTTCAACGAACTGATCCGCTTCAACACCGCCGACCCCTGCGGACTGGTCGACCAGGCGTGCCAGCAGATCGATGCACTGCCCGTGTCGCCGCGCATCAGGACGAGCCTTGCGGCGCACGCGCCGTACTCAGTGGCACCGCTCGTGTTCCGCGCTATTCGCGGCGCGGTCGACCGGCGCCCGTTCGTACCGTGCAGCGTGCACCTCGCCGAGTCGCGCGAGGAGAGTGCGTTCATCCTGCATGGGGGCGGGCCATGGCGCGAGTTCCTCGAGCAGGTCGGCTCGTGGGACCCGGCGTTCGTCGCGCCTGGCGTCAGTCCGGTGCGGTATCTCGATGATGCCGGCTTCCTCGACAGCCGCGTGCTTGCGGTGCACGGCGTGCAGATGACGCCGGACGACCTGGCGCGACTGGCGGCGCGTGGCACGACGCTGGTGACCTGTCCGCGCAGCAACGCCTACACCGGAGCCGGGAATCCACCGGTGGCGTCGTTCTATGCCGCGGGGGTGCCGGTGGCGGTGGGCACCGACAGCCTGGCGAGCACGCCCGACCTGAATGTCTTTGCGGAGCTGGCGGCGCTGCGGGCGCTGGCACCTGCGGTTCCCGCGTCGCGTCTTATCGAGAGCGCTACCCTGGTCGGCGCCAGGGCGCTCGGGTTCGAGCCGGATTACGGCTCGATCGAGCCTGGCAAGCAGGCGCGCCTCCTCGCGGTTACTGTGCCGGCGGGCGTGACCGATGTGGAAGAATATCTGGTGTCCGGCATCGACGCCGGACAACTGTCCTGGGTCGGCGACGCGCCGGCCGCACCCCTGAGATGATCGCGCGCCTCCGCACCTATCTGTCGTTCGTCCGCTTCAGCCACTCCGTGTTCGCGCTGCCGTTTGCGCTGGCCGGGGCGCTGCTCGCGTCGAGGCACACGCCGATCACCTGGCCGGTGGTCGGCTGGATTCTCGTGGCGATGGTGGCCGCGCGCTCGTCGGCCATGGGGTTCAACCGGCTGGTCGATGCGCGCTTCGATGCGGAGAACCCGCGCACCGCCAATCGCGAGATTCCGCGCGGCGCCGTGAACCGCGTCGAAGCCACCGTGTTCGTGGTCGTCTCCACCGCGGTATTCGTCGTCGCGACGTGGCGCCTGAACCCGATCTGCCTGGCGCTATCGCCGGTCGCCCTCGGCATCGTCTTCTGGTATTCGCTCGCGAAGCGCTTCACGTCGTACACGCAGCTGTTTCTCGGACTGGCGATGGCGGTGGCGCCGGTGGGCGGCTGGCTCGCGGTTGGTGGGCGCGGCGGCTCGGAGCCGTGGCTGCTGGCGGCGGCGATCGGCACCTGGGTCGGCGGCTTCGATGTGCTCTATGCGTGCCAGGATTTTGAGGTCGACCGGCGGCTCGGACTGCGGTCGATCCCCGTGCGCTTCGGTATCCCCGCGTCGCTGCTGATTTCACGCGGCATGCATGTCATCACCCTGGTGTGCTTCGTTGCACTGGCGTGGGTCACACCGCTGCCGTGGTTCTATTTTGCCGGCGTGGCGCTGGTCGGCGCGCTGCTCGCGTACGAGCAGTCGCTGGTCAGTGCCGACGACCTGTCGCAGGTCAAAAAGGCGTTCGACATGAACGGCTACGTCGGCATCCTGTATCTCCTGGTTCTTGCGGTATCCATCTATGGGCGCTGAACGCGCATCGACCATCGCCATTGCCATCACCGGCGCGAGCGGCGCCCTCTACGCCACGCGTACGCTGGCGGCGCTGCTCGAGCGGGGCCAGCACGTCGAGTTGGTGATCTCGGACTACGGCCGTCGCCTGCTGCACGACGAACTCGGCGAGAAGGCGTCGCTCGATCGCCTGATGCCGTTCCTGGTGGGGAAGTACGGCCCGCAGGTGGAAGCCGGCACGATGAAGATCCACAGCAACAAGGATCTGGGCGCCACCATTGCCAGTGGCAGCCACGGGTGTCGCGGCATGGCGATCGTGCCGTGCTCGATGAAGACGCTGGCGGCCGTCGCGCACGGCCTGTCGCGCAACCTCGTGGAGCGCGCCGCTGACGTGATGCTGAAGGAGCGGCGGCCGCTGGTGATCGTGCCGCGCGAGACGCCGATGAGCCTCATGCAACTGCGCAACATGGTGCTCTGCGCCGAGGCCGGCGCCATCATACTGCCGGCGATGCCGGCGTTCTACCAGATGCCGCAGACGCTGGACCATCTGGCCGACTTCATGGCCGGGAAGATCCTGTCGGCCCTCGGCTTCGAACACGACCTCTATCCGATGTGGACCGGCCAGGTGCCACAGGTACCCACGCCGTGACCGACCTCAACAAGTCGCCGGACAAGATCGCCGGCATGTTCAATGCGATCGCCGGGAACTACGACTTCCTCAACCGCCTGCTCAGCGCCGGGATCGATCAACGCTGGCGTAAACTCGCCATCCGGTCGTTGCAGCTCAGCGGACGCGAGCGGGTGCTCGATCTTTGCACCGGCACCGCCGACCTGGCCATAGCGGCGCTCGATGCGTCGCCAGGTGCCGCGCGCGTGGTCGGTGTCGACTTCGCCGGCGAGATGCTGCGCGTCGGCCTGCAGAAGTCGCGCTCGCGGGACCTGACGCCTCGGCTCACGCTGGTGCGCGGCGACGCCGCCAACATTCCGGCCGCCAGCGGCTCGGTGAACGCGGTGACCGTCGCGTTCGGCATCCGCAACGTCCAGGACACGCAGCAGGCGTGCAACGAGATGTTCCGCGTGCTGGCTCCGGGGGGACGGGTGGCGGTGCTCGAGTTCGCCATCCCGACGACGCCAGGCGTGCGCGCCGCGTATCTGTTCTATTTCAACCAGGTGCTGCCGCGCATCGGCACGCTCATTTCGAAGCACAACGCCGCATACGGCTACCTGCCGGCGTCAGTGGGCGCCTTCGCCACGCCAGGCGAGTTCGTGACAATTCTGCGACAGAGCGGTTTTGGCGACATTACGGCAGTCCCGCTCACCTTCGGCATCGTCTATCTCTATACCGCCCAGCGGCGGTAAGCGGCGGCACGCGTACCCGTCACGCGCGGTCTGACGCCCGCTGCTATACTGCCGGAACTTCCTGATGCACTTCGAGATCGACGAAACCCACCCGGACATTTCGCCCGTCGGCAGCGTGATGTCCTGGCGTGAAGGGGTACTGCTGTCGATCATCGTCCACCTCCTGTTCGTCATCGCCGCGATCCGCGCGCCGCAGTGGTTCGCCGTCGATCCGGAGATTGCCCGCCAGCAGGAAGAGAAGCTGCAGCAGGCCAGGCAGGAGGCGCGTCAGAACCCGCGCTTCGTCTTCGTGCAGCCCAAAATCGACATGAAGGCGAAGCGGCCACCGGAACGGGCCGAGCTGTCGGACGTCGACCGGCAGGCGAAGTCGCCGAAGTCTGCGCCGCAACCGCAGAACCCGCTGCCATTCTCGCAGGGCAATACGCGCGAGCGTGTCGAACGGGCGCAGGAGCAGATGGCCCGCGATCAGGGGCCGTCGCCCGACCCGCTGGCGGGGCAGCAGACGCCCGCTCCTCCGCAGCCAGACGCTCCGCCGCCAGACCCAAACCAGATGCGGTTGCCCGACGGGCCCTCGAGCCTGCAGTTGCCGTCGACGCAGCAACCCGCGCCGCGCACCGGTGCGCGGGGGCGCACGACGACGCCCGGCGGATCGCTGGGTGATGCCCTGAACAACTTGCAGCGCTACGTGCAGCGCGACCAGTTCGAGAACGCCCAGGGCGGCGGCGCCTTCGGTCCGGCCATTCAGTTCGATACCAAGGGTGTCGAGTTCGGCCCGTGGATTCGCCGCTTCGTGGCGCAGGTCAAACGCAACTGGCTTATCCCGTACGCGGCGATGTCGATGAAGGGGCACGTCGTCGTCACCTTCAACGTGCACAAGGACGGGTCGATTACCGACCTGCAGGTGGTGGGCGCCTCGCCGGTGTCGGCCTTCAACAACGCCGCCTACGGCGCGCTGGCCTCCTCGAATCCGACCACGGCGCTGCCGCCGGAGTATCCGTCCGAGAAGGCGTTCTTCACCGTCACCTTTTTCTATAACGAAGAACCGCAGTGAACCGGTCGCAGCAGATCGGCCTCGTGCTGCTCGGCATCCTGTTCGCGATCTTCGTCCTGTATCGCCTCAGTGCCTGAACCCCTGGTTGTCGCGATTCTCGGTCCCACTGCGAGCGGCAAGAGCGCGCTCGCGCTCGCGCTCGCCGAGCGCGTCGGCGGCGAGATCATCAACTGCGACTCGACCGCGGTTTACCGCGGCTTCGACATCGGCACCGACAAGGTGTCGCTCGACGAACGCCGCGGCATTCCGCATCACCTCATCGACATCGCCGACCCGACCGAGGTCTACACCGCAGCGCAGTTCGCGCGCGATGCGGCGCGGATCATCCGCGAGATCCAGGCACGCGGCCGCCTGCCGATCATCGTCGGCGGCACGGGGCTCTACTACCGTGCGCTGACACGTGGCCTGTTCCCTGGACCACCAGCCGACGAGGCACTGCGTGCGCGGCTCGAGGCGGTCGCCGGGCGTCGCGGCCTGCCGTTCCTGCACCGCATGGTGAAGCGGGTCGATCCGCCGTCGGCCGAACGGATCCTGCCGGGCGACCGGAAGCGGATGGTGCGTGCGCTCGAGGTGTTCTTCCTCACCGGCGCGCCGTTGACGCAGCACTTCGCCGACACCGTGTCGCCGATCGCGGGGATGCCGGTGCTGGCGATCGGGCTGCGCATCCCGTCGCCCCTCACGGCGGAACGGACCGCGCGTCGCGTCGGCCTGCAGTTCGAGCGCGGGCTGATGGACGAGATCCGCGGCCTGCTCGCCGCTGGCATCCCGGAGACGGCGCGCCCCTTCGGCGGGCTCGTCTATCGTCAGGCTATGGAGTACCTCCACGGCGTGCGCGACGAAGCCGCGACCCGCGAGCTGATTGCCTGCGAGAACCGCCACTACGCGAAGCGGCAGGCGACCTGGTTCAAGAAGGAGCCTGATCTACAATGGTTCGAAGGCCCTGGCGAGTCTCCGGCGACCATCGCCGCGGTCGGCCTGCTCGTGGCCGAGCGCCTCGGAACCGCCGGCTGAGGCAGGCGTTGGCACCGTGTCACACACATTCCCCCGCGTCATCGTCATCGTCCTCGACAGCGTCGGCATCGGCGAACTGCCGGATGCGTCCGTTTACGGCGATGCGGGCAGCGACACTCTCGGCAATATCCACCGGGTGACGCCGCTGGCACTTCCGACGCTGCGATCGCTCGGCCTCGGCCTGGTGGCCACGATCGACGGCAGCGCCGCAGACGCGACGCAGGCCGGCGCGTACGGCCGCATGGCCGAAGCGTCTGCCGGCAAGGATTCGGTGACCGGCCACTGGGAGATGATGGGGATCGTGCTCGACCAGCCGTTCCCGGTGTTCCCGCACGGCTTCGCGCCAGACATCATCGCGGAGTTCTCGCGGCTCACCGGCCGTGGCGTCCTCGGCAACATCGCTGCCTCTGGTACGGCCATCCTGACTGACCTCGGCCCCGCGCACATGCGCACGGGCGATCTGATCGTCTACACCTCCGCCGACAGCGTCTTCCAGATCGCCGCGCACGAAGGCATCGTCTCTGTTCCTGAGTTGTATCGCGCGTGCCAGATCGCCTACCGGCTGGTTGGCGAGGGGCTTGGCGTGGGGCGGGTTATCGCGCGCCCCTTCGTTGGGCAGCCTGGCGCGTTCACACGCACCGCGAACCGCCACGACTACGCGCTGCCGCCGTCTGGCGTCACCTTCCTCGACCGAGCGACCGCGGCAGACATTCCGGTCGTCGCCGTCGGCAAGATCCAGGACCTGTTCGCCGGCAAGGGCATCGGGCGAGCGCTGCACACCGCCAACGACGACGAAGGCATGGACCACCTGGTGGCCGAACTCGAGAAGACGCCGGCCGGATTCATCTTCGCGAACCTGGTCGACTTCGACACGCTGTACGGGCACCGCAACGATCCGGCTGGCTACGCAGCGAATCTCGAACGGTTCGACGCCCGCCTGGCCGACTTGCTGCCGCGCCTGCGGCCCGACGACCTGCTGGTCGTGACCGCCGACCACGGCAACGACCCGACGACCCCGAGCACCGACCACGCCCGCGAGTACGTGCCGGTGCTGGCCACCGGGGCGCGCGTCGCCAGGCGCGTCGATCTGGGGACGCGGCGGACGTTTGCCGACCTTGGGCAGACGCTGACCGAAAATTTCGGACTCAGCCCGTTGCCGCACGGCACCAGCTTCCTTCGTGAGATCATCGGCGGATGACTATTCGGGAGCAGCTCGAGCAACGCGAGCGCGAGATTCTCGCGCCCCAGGCGGCGAAGTCCGCCGATTCGAGAGGGCGCCTGCGGCCCGAACCGGAAGACGATGTGCGGCCGGCGTTCCAGCGCGACCGCGATCGCATCATTCACTGCAAGGCCTTCCGCCGGTTGAAGCACAAGACGCAGGTCTTCTTCGCCCCGACGGGCGACCACTACCGCACGCGCCTCACGCACACCCTGGAGGTGTCGCAGATTGCGCGCACCATCGCCAAGGTGCTGCGGTTGCACGAGGAACTCACCGAGGCGATCGCGCTCGGGCACGACCTCGGACATCCGCCGTTTGGTCATGCCGGCGAACGCGTGATCGACGGGCTGATGCCGAACGGGTTCAACCACTACGAACAGAGCCTGCGCGTCGTCGATCAGCTCGAGAACAACGGCCAGGGGCTGAACCTGAGCTGGGAGGTGCGCGACGGCATCGCCAAGCACTCGAAGGGGAAGTCCGGCTCTCCGGTCGGCATGTCGGTCGAGTTGCGGTCGAACACAATCGAAGGGCAGATCATGCGGGTCGCCGACCTCATTGCCTACGTCAACCACGATATCGACGACGCCATTCGGGCCGAAATCCTGAACGCGAACGACCTGCCGGCCGGACCGATTGCCGTGCTTGGCAGCACCTCGTCTGCACGCATCAGCACACTGGTGAAAGACGTCGTGACCGAGTCGCTGGCGGACGGCCTGGCCGAGATCCGCATGAGTGCCCCCGTCCTCGAGGCGCTGCTCGCGGTGCGCGGCTTCCTGTTCGAGGCGGTCTACGAGAACAGCGTGGCCACCGCTGAGTTCAGGAAGGCCTCCGACATTCTCTCGGGGTTGTGGGAAAAGGTGCGCGAGCGTCCGTCCGAGTTTCTCGATACCACGACCATCGAGCACGAGGGGCTGGACGCCGCGACCCGCGATTTCATTGCCGGCATGACCGACCGCTACGCGGTCCGCCTGTTCGAGCAGCTCTACATTCCCAAGCCCTGGGCCATCGACTGAATCCACTGGGCGGGCCGCTGAAAAGTCATCTGCCCAAATGGTCACAATTCGAGCCGCGGATGTTATATTGAGTAGTTCATGCTCTCGCTGAATCTCGCGAAGATCCGGACCGCCGAAGAACACTTCGAGCAGGTCTACCAGCCCGAGGCGATCGGGTCCAGGGACGATGCGTACGCGGTCGTGACGCCTGTCTCCCTGGTCTTCGACATTCACAAGGACAAGGAGACGTTCCACCTTGTCGGACGTGTGAAGACCACGCTCGGGATGCCGTGCAGTCGGTGCCTCGAGCCCTTCACGATCGACGTGGACGCGGCGTTCGACCTGCATTACCAGCCGCTTGCCCCCCACCAGGGGCCGAGCGAGCGGGAAGTGGAGGCCGGCGACCTGGACGCGGCGTTCTACGAGAACAACGAGATCGACCTCGGGCAGTTGATGGGTGAGCAGTTCTACCTGTCGCTGCCGATGAAGCCGCTCTGCAAGGCCGACTGCAAGGGGCTCTGCTCCACCTGCGGGACGAACCTGAACAAGGCGACGTGCGACTGCAATACCCAATGGGAAGACCCGCGCCTCGCGGCGCTTCGGGCTCTGAAGAAAGAATCCTAAGACGATGCCTAATCCAAAGCGACGACACTCCAAGACGCGCACGGCGAAGCGCCGCACGCACGATGCCCTCACGGCTACCGGCCTCAGCGAATGCCCCCAGTGCCACGAGCCGAAGGCGCCCCATCGCATCTGCGGCAAGTGCGGCTACTACCGTGGCCGCCAGGCGCGAGCCGTTCCCGAGGAGTAGACTCCCTGCCCGATGATCTGGATCGCCGTTGACGCCATGGGTGGCGACACGGCGCCGGGGCTCGTCGTCGACGGTGCCCTGGCAGCCGCTCGCCATCTCGATCTCGGGGTTGTGCTCGTCGGACCGGTTTCGCGACTCGAAGCCCAGGTCGAACGGCACGCGATCGGGATCGAGGCGTCGAAAGTACGCTTCGTGGAAGCCGGAGCGGTGATCGACATGGTCGAGTCGCCCTCCGCCGCCCTCCGGCGCAAGCCGAACGCCTCCATCAAGGTTGCAGCCGATCTCGTGGCTCGTGGTGAGGCCGCCGCGCTCTTCAGCGCGGGGCACACCGGTGCGACGGTGATGGCCGCGCACGGATCATTCGGCATGATTGCCGGCGTGGATCGTCCCGCGCTGGCCGCCACTATCCCGACCAAGGGTCGCCCGGCGATCCTGCTCGACGTCGGGGCCAGCGTGGAGTGCCGTCCCGCTCACCTGCTGCAGTTCGCGGTGATGGGCAGCGTCTATGCGCGCGTCGCCTTCGGCATGGATGAACCGCGGGTGGGCCTGCTGTCCATCGGCGAGGAAGCCACCAAGGGCAACGACCTGACGCGGGAGGCGCACCGCCTGCTGAAGGGCGGTACTGCCGTCAACTTCATCGGCAACATCGAGGCGCGCGACGTCTACAGCGGCGACGCCGACGTGATTGTCTGTGACGGGTTCACCGGGAACGTCGCGCTGAAGATCAGCGAGGGACTGGTGGACACCATCGAGAGCCTGCTGCGGGAGGAACTCTCCAGTACGATTACGATGCGCGTGGGGTCGCTCCTCACGCAACGGGCGATGCGGCATTTCAAGCGCCGTGTCGACTACTCGGAGTACGGGGGCGCGCCGCTCCTCGGAGTGGCGGGCATCACCATTGTCGGACACGGACGGTCCAGCGCGAAGGCCGTGCGCAACGCAGTCGCGATGGCATACCGGTTTGCCTCGGGGCAGTTCATTCAGCGCGTCGAGCGCGAGATCGCCGTCGTCGCGGTACCACACCAGTGATCGCATTCATCTTTCCCGGACAGGGTTCGCAGAAGGTCGGTATGGGCAAGGCGTTGGCCGACGCCCATCCCATCTGCCGTGAGACGTTCGCGGAGGCCGACGCCGCCCTCGGCGAATCGCTCAGCCGCCTCTGCTTCGAGGGGCCCGAGGAGCAGCTCACGCTGACCGAGAACACGCAACCGGCCATCCTGGCGGTCAGTGTGGCGGCCTATCGTCTGGCCGCAGCGCTCGGACTCCAACCCACGTTCGTCGCCGGGCACAGCCTCGGCGAGTATTCCGCCAACGTCGCCGCCGGGACGTTCGACTTCGGCGATGCGCTGCGCATCGTGCGCCGCCGCGGTCGCTACATGCAGGAGGCGGTGCCGGTGGGCACCGGTGCCATGGCGGCGGTCCTCGGGCTCGACGCCGCGCTGGTGGCGCAGGCGTGCGCAGAGGCCGCGCAGGGCGACATCGTCAGCCCGGCGAACATGAACGGTGCCGGTCAGGTGGTGATTGCGGGGTCCACAGCCGCCGTGACCCGTGCCGGCGAGCGTGCGAAGGCGCTGGGCGCGAAGCGGGTCATTCCGCTGTCGGTGAGCGCCCCCTTCCACTGCGCGCTGATGAAGCCGGCGGAAGCGCGCCTGGCGCCCGAACTGCGCGCGCTCAGAACGGCCGACCCGCGCGTGCCGATCGTGGCCAACGTCGACGCGGAACCCAAGCGTACGGCCGCCGAGGCGATAGAGGCGCTGGTGGCGCAGGTGTCGTCCCCAGTGCGCTGGGAAGACGTGGTGCGTCGCCTTGCGTCGGAAGGCGTCACCACGTATGTTGAGGTTGGGCCCGGCACCGTGCTGAGCGGGCTCGTGCGCAAGATTCATCGCGAGGCAACCGTGGCGAGCTTCGGCACGCCCGACGACCTGGCCGGACTCGAGGCTTTGCGGTCCTGACATGTTCGAACTCACCGGCAAGGTTGCCCTCATTACCGGCGCATCCCGCGGCATCGGCCGCGCGATTGCGCTGAACCTCGCGCAGCAGGGCGCCGTCGTCCTGGCCGCTGCCCGCGGCGACAACGCCGCCGCCACCGTGGCGGCCATCACCGAGGCCGGCGGGCGCGCCGAGGCGGTGTCGGTTGACGTGACCGACTCTGCCGCCCTCGAGGCGCTGCCCGCGTCCATCGTCGCGAAGCACGGACGCCTCGACATTCTCATCAGCAACGCCGGTATCACCCGCGACCAACTCCTCATGCGCATGAAGCGCGAGGACTGGGACGCCGTCATCGCCACGAATCTCACCGCCACGTTCACGCTAACGCAGGCCGCCATGCGGCCGATGCTGAAGCAGCGCGGCGGTCGCATCATCGCGGTCAGTTCGGTGGTGGGGCAGATGGGCAATGCCGGGCAGACGAACTACGCCGCGTCGAAGGCCGGGTTGATCGGCTTCGTGAAGGCGCTGGCGCGGGAAGTCGCGTCGCGTGGCATCACGGCCAACGTGATCGCGCCTGGCATGATCGACACCGACATGACGCGGGCGATTAGCGCGAAGGCTCAGGTCGACTGGAGCACGCAGATTCCGCTCGGACGTCTCGGCAGCGTCGACGACATCGCGTCGGCTGCCTGCTTCCTTGCATCGGACGAGGCAGCGTATATTACAGGACAGGTTCTTGCCGTCAACGGCGGCATGTACATGTAGTGCAGCGAGTGAACAACTGGCCAGATGGCCAAGTGACGTGTGGTTTCGACAGGAGGAATTGAATGGCGGTCGCCGATAAGGTTAAGAGCATCATCGTTGAGCAGTTGGGTGTGGACGAAGAAGAAGTGACTCCGGATGCGTCGTTCGTCGACGATCTGGGCGCGGATTCGCTCGACACGGTCGAACTGGTGATGGCATTCGAGGAAGAGTTCGGGATCGAGATTCCGGACGAAGACGCGGAGAAGATCACCCGCGTGAAGGAAGCCGTCGAGTACATCGAGTCGCACAGCAAGAAGAAGTAGTCGTCCCGCAGGCACGCGCCTGCGCGTCAACGGCAACTGCACCTCATAGGAGAATCGTGAGTAATCGGCGAGTCGTGGTCACGGGCATTGGCCTGGTGTCGTCGCTCGGCATCGGGACCGACGCCAACTGGAACAACCTGCTGGCGGGCAAGTCCGGTGTGTCGCGAATTACCAAGTTCGACGTCACGGGCTACGCGGCGCAAATTGCCGCGGAGGTCCAGGGCTTCGACCCGCTCAACTGGGTCGAGAAGAAAGAGGTCAAGAAGATGGACCTCTTCATCCAGTTCGCCATCGCGGCATCGCAGTTCGCGATGGACGATGCGAAGCTGCAGATCACCGACGAGAACGCCGAGGAAGTTGGTGCGTTCATCGGCTCGGGGATCGGCGGCTTCAGCACGATTGAGCGGGAGCATATCGCCCTGCTCGAGGGTGGACCTCGCAAGATGTCGCCCTTCTTCATCCCCTCGGCCATCATCAACCTGGCCGCGGGTCAGGTGTCGATCCGGTTCGGCGCCAAGGGCCCGAACCTGGCCACCTGCACCGCCTGCACCGCGTCCGCCCACGCGGTCGGCGAATCGTTCGAGATCATCCGGCGCGGCGACGCGCTCGCGATGATCGCCGGCGGCTCGGAAGCGGCCATCACGCCGATGAGCGTCGGCGGGTTCGCCGCGCTGCGGGCGCTCTCCACGCGCAACGACGATCCGGGCAGCGCCTGCCGCCCGTTCGACAAGGAGCGCGACGGCTTCATCATCGGTGAAGGTGCGGGCGTGGTCGTCCTCGAGGAACTCGAGCACGCCCGGCGTCGCGGCGCACCAATCTATGCCGAGATCGTCGGCTACGGCCTCTCCGGCGATGCCTTCCACATCACGGCGCCGTCCGAAGACGGCGATGGCGGCCGCCGGGCGATGGCGATGGCGATCCGCAAGGCCGGCATCCGCCCCGACGAAGTCGACTACATCAACGCGCACGGCACCTCGACGCCGTTCAATGACAAGCTCGAGACGCTCGCCATCAAACGCTGCTTCGGCGACCATGCCCAGAAGTTGGCCGTGTCGTCGACCAAGTCGATGACCGGGCATCTGCTTGGCGGCGCTGGTGGGCTCGAGGCCGGCATCACCGCCCTCTCGGTGTTCCACCAGGTGGCGCCGCCCACGATCAACCTCGAGAACAAGGACGAGGAGTGCGACCTCGACTACGTGCCGCACGTCGCGCGTCCGATGCCCATTCGCTACGCGCTGTCGAACTCGTTCGGCTTCGGCGGCACGAACGCATCCCTGCTGTTCAAGAAGTACGACGAATAGTCATTGCTGATCGGCGATTGCTGAGGGCTGATTGGACATGCAATGGCCGCACGGTGCCACCACCGATCGCTGGCTGGACATTGGGTCTTTCAATTCGCGTTTCGCAATTAGAGATCAGCAATGAAGATCGCTGTCTGCATCAAGCAGGTTCCGACCCGCGACTGGCAGCCCAAGCTCACGGACGACCGCACCTGGATCCGTGAGCAGGACGCCACCTACGAGATGAACGAGCCGGACGCCTACGCGCTCGAGGAAGCGCTGCGTCTGAAGGAGAGGCTCGGCGGCGAGGTGGTCGCCTGTTCCGCCGGACCCGCGCGTGTGGCGCAGATGCTGCGCGAGGCGCTCGCCCGCGGTGCCGACCGCGCCCTCCATGTGCAGGACGATGGGCTGGCGTCGGGTGACGCGTTCGTCGTGGCCGGTGCCCTTGCCGGGGCGATGAAGGACGAAGCGTTCGACCTGGTGCTCACCGGCTTGCAGTCCGACGACCAGGGGTTTGCCCAGACCGGCGTCATCCTCGCCGAGACGCTCGGCTTCAGCCACGCCACGATTGTCATGGAAGTGCAGGCCCCCGCGACCGGCTCGGGGCCTGGCCAGTTGCGCGTGAAGCGCGAGCTCGAAGGCGGATGGTTCCAGTGGGTGACGCTGCCGACGCCAGCCGTGCTCACCATCCAGAGCGGCATCAACCAACTGCGCTACGCGACGCTCAAGGGGATCATGGCGGCGAAGAAGAAGGAGATTCGCACCGCCGCGCCTTCCGCCCCCGTGACGCCGCACCAACAGATCGTCAGCCTCTACGTCCCGGCGAAGTCGCAGAAGACGCAGCTCATCGACGGAACCCCCGCCGAGGCCGCGAAGACGCTGGTCGCCCGTCTGCGCGATGACGCGCGCGTGATTTGAGGAGACGCCAATGATTCTCGTCATTGCCGAGCAGCGCGACGGACGCCTGAATCGCGCCTCGTGGGAAGCGATCGCCGGCGCCCAAGAGATTGCCGCCGCGTCTCACCTGCCCGTCGTCGTCGCCATCCCCGGCGACGCCCTGTCCGACGCCGCGAATGAACTAGCCGCGGCAGCCGTGGCCGAGGTCGTGACGCTGGCCTCCCCGGCGCTCGCGGCGTACACCGCTGACGGCTACACCGCCGCGCTGCACGCCGCCATCACCGAGCTGGCGCCGTCGACCATCGTGCTGCCGCATACCTACCAGACCCGCGACTTCGCACCGAAGCTCGCGGCGCGGCTCGACCGCGCCATCATCACCGACGTCACCGCGGTGAAGGCCGACGGCGTCCGTGCGCTGTTCGTTCGGCCGATGTTCCAGGGGAAGCTGACGGCCGACGTGGCGCCGCAAGGGCCGACGCCGCACCTCATTACCTTCCAGATTGGTGCCTATCGCCCCGACGCGGCAGCGCGAGGCGCGGCGGCGGCGCCCGTGCGCGCGCTCGCCGTGGCGGTGGACACCACCGCCATTCGTCAGAAGCCGGAGGCGCCGTTCCAGGAGGCGCGTCAGGCGGTCGACCTGTCGCAGGCGGAACGGATCGTCTCGGTGGGCCGCGGCATCAAGGAGCAGGCGAACATCGCGCTGGCGAAGGAGCTCGCCGACGCGCTCGGCGCCGAGCTCGCCGCGTCGCGTCCCATCTGCGACGCCGGCTGGCTGCCGATGGAACGCCAGGTCGGCAGCTCGGGGCAGACCGTCGCGCCGAAGCTGTACCTCGCGCTCGGCATCTCCGGCGCCATCCAGCATCTGGTCGGCATGAAGGGCGCGAGCACCATTGTCGCCATCAACAAGGACCCGGACGCGCCGATCTTCGAGGTGGCCGACTACGGCATCGTCGGCGACCTCTTCGAGGTGGTGCCGGCGCTCATCGCCGCGCTCAAGAGCTGAGGGGCTCTGATGGAGACGCTGCTGCTCTGGCTGCTCGTGCTCGGGTTTGTCGGTGCGTTCGCGGCACAGGTGGCGACGCGCGTCCGGCTGATCGTCTCGGCGCCAAACACCTTCTCCACCGATGAGACCGGCGCGCGCCTCACGCGCTTTCTCACCGACGTCGTCGCGCAGCGCCGCACCATTGTCGACCGTCCGTGGGCCGGCGTCGCACACGCGTTCGTGTTCTGGGGCTTCATCGCCTTCGGCGGCTACACCGGCGTTGAATTTCTCGCCGGGCTCGGCATCGTCGACCTGACACACACCGCCGCGTTTGCGTTCTACCGGGCGGGGCTCACGCCGTTCGCCGTGGCGGTGCTGTTCGGCATCGTCTTCCTGCTGATTCGTCGCGGCATCGTTCGCCCCGCCGCACTCGGCACGCACGTGTCGGCAGAGTCGATCCTGATCGGCCTGTTCATCGCGACGCTGATGGTGACGTTCCTGCTCACCTGGCGGCTTGACGAGGCGTCGACACTGGGACGCGTCAACTGGTGGCTGCACTCGGTGGTCATCCTCGCCTTCCTGGCGCTCATTCCCGCGTCGAAGCACTTCCACCTCGTGCTGTCGCCGTTCACCGTGTTCCTGAAATCGCCTGAACTCGGCAACGTGCCGAACCTCGATTTCGAGAAGGAGCAGGTCGGGCTCGAGACGCTGAAGGATGTGGGCAGCAAGAGCGTGCTCGATGCGTTGACCTGCGTCGAGTGCGGACGCTGCCAGGTGAACTGCCCGGCGTGGGAGGCGGGGCAGGAACTGAACCCGAAGGCCATCATCCTCCAGACGCAGGCCGGACTCCTCGGCAAGCCAGGCGAGACCAAGCTGGTCGACCTCTACAGCGCCAACGTGCTGTGGCAGTGCACCACCTGCGGCGCCTGCGAGAACCAGTGCCCCGTGGGCATCGAGCACCTGCCGCTGCTCATTGGCGCGCGGCGCGGCCTCGTGTCGAACGGCGAAGCGCCTGAGTATCTGGGCGCGATGTACAACAACCTCGAGCGGCGCTCGAACATCTGGGGGCTGTCGTACGACCAGCGCCAGACGTTCGTCGATGCGGCCACGCTCGAGATCTTCGATCCGCGGAAGCACGACGTGCTCGTGTGGCTCGGCTGCGCCGGCGCCTTCGAGGCCGACTTCCAGAAGTCGCTGCGCTCGATGTTCGAGATCCTGCGGGCCAAAAGCGTGTCGTTCGGTGTGCTCTCGAAGGAACGCTGCACCGGTGACACGGCGAAGCGGACCGGCAACGAGTACAGGTTCCAGGAACTGGCGCACGCCAACATCGAAGACCTGAAGGCGGCGTCGCCGAAGACCATCCTGACGTCGTGTCCGCACTGCGTGAAGACGATCGGACAGGACTATCGCAAGTTCGGTTACACCGTGAACATCGTCCACTCATCGGTGTTCATCGAGGAACTGACGCGGGCCGATCTGCATGCGGCGTCCGACGATCGCGAGGCCGTGACGTATCACGACCCGTGCTACCTGGGGCGCTACGCCGGCACGGTCGACGAGCCGCGGGCGCTGCTCGAGCGCTTCGGGGCAGACGTGAAGGAGCCGGAGCGGAACCGCGACAACCCGTACTGCTGCGGCGCCGGCGGCGGCCTGCTGTTCGAGGACACTGACGCTGAGCCTGGCACCCGGATCGCCGACGTCCGCTTCAAGCAACTGCGAGCCACCGGCGCCGGCACGGTGGTCACCGCCTGCCCGTTCTGCTCGATCATGTTGAAGGGCGCGCAGTCGAGCGCGCCCGAGGCCAACCTGCAGTTCGTCGACCTGATGACCTTCGTCAACGGCCGGCTCCAGAAGCGATCGCCGCAGCCGTGACGACGCCGACTGACAGCTGGCGCGATTCGCGCCGCAAGCGTGTCGAAGCGGCCGCCATCTCCACGGTGGGCTATCGCGCCATTGCCGCGCTCGGCGCCACGCTGCGCTGGAAGACTGAAGGGATCGAGCACTTCGACGCCATCCGCGCCGCTGGCCACCAGCCGATCATGGCGTTCTGGCATGGCCGCATCCTGCCGGCCACCTACTACTTCCGTCGCCGCGGCATCGTCGTCATCACCAGCGAGAACTTCGACGGCGAGTGGATCGCCGGGATCATCGAGCGCTTCGGCTACGGCACGTCGCGCGGTTCCTCGTCGCGCGGCGGTCCGCGCGCACTACTGCAGATGTCGCGCGACCTGGCGTCGGGTCGTCCGGCCGGCTTCACGGTGGACGGTCCACGTGGACCGGCGCGGGTCTCGCAGCCCGGTGCGGTGTGGCTGGCCAAGGCGTCCGGGCATCCGGTGCTGCCGTTCCACTGCGAGGCCGACCGCTTCTGGACGCTGCGCAGTTGGGACCGAACGCAGGTGCCGAAGCCGTTCGCGCGGGTGGCGATCAGCGTCGGCGAACCGTTCTACGTGCCGCGCCGCGCCAGTGAGGACGAAGTGGAGCAGTGTCGCCAGCGTCTTGATGCCGCGCTGTTCGCGGCCGAAGCCCGCACGAAGCTGATGCTGGAGCGGTGGGGCTGACGCGTTCAGCCGACCTACGGTCGCCAGTGACGCACATCTGGAGACAGCATTTCGCAATCAGCAATTCGCATTTCGCAATTGCTAGACTCTCCCTATGAGCCTCATCGTCATCACCTCCGAGCGGTTTGCCGAGCACATGACCCCGCCCGGGCATCCGGAAGCGTCCGAACGTGCGGACGTGATGGACGTGGTCGCGACCGAGTGGCGCGCCCACGGCGGCGAAGTGGTGGCGCCGCGCGAGGCGTCGCGCGAGCAGTTGGCGCGCGTCCATGCGGCCGAACACCTGCGGCGCATGGCGGAAACCGCCGGCATCTCGGTGTCGCTCGATCCCGATACCTACACCTCGCCCGACACCTACGAGGTGGCGCTGCTGTCGGCCGGGGCAGCCGTCGATGCGGTGGAACGGGTGATGGGCGGCTCGCACACGCGGGCGTTCGTCCTGTCGCGCCCCCCTGGGCACCATGCCGAGCACGACCGCGCGATGGGCTTCTGCCTGTACAACAACGTGGCGGTGGCGGCGGCGCATGCCCGCAGCCTCGGCGCGCGCCGCGTCGCCATCGTCGACTACGACGTGCACCACGGCAACGGCACGCAGCACATCTTCGAGACCGATCCCGATGTCCTCTACCTCTCGGTGCACCAGTTCCCGTACTACCCTGGTACGGGCGCCGCGACCGAGATCGGCTACGGCGCCGGTGTCGGACGCACGGTGAACGTTCCACTCGAGGTTGGTGCCACCGACGACGACTACAAGCTGGTGTTCGAGCAGGTGGTGTTGCCGGTACTGAGCCAGTTCGAGCCGGACATCGTGCTGGTGTCGGCCGGCTTCGATGCACACGAGCGGGACCCGCTTGGCGGCGGACGGGTCACCACCGCGGCGTTCGCGGCGATGACCGCGGCACTGCGCGGCGTCGCCGAACGCTGCTGCGATGGACGCCTCGTGGTGGTCACCGAAGGCGGCTACGACCTGCGAGCGCTGGGCGACTGCCTGCGGGCGGTGATCGACGTGCTGGCCGGGGAAGCGACCCCGCCTGTGGAGTGGCCGCAGGCGCCGGTGGCCTCATCACGCGGCCGTGCGGCAGTCACGCAGACGACCGCGGCCCTGACGCAGTACTGGAAGTTCTGACGCCCCGACCCTATTCGGTACAATAGCGCTCGCCCCTATGACTGAGTACAAGCCGCAACAGCTCGACAAGAAATGGCAGCAGCAGTGGACCGACAGCCGTGCCTTCGAGGTGGAGGCCGACGAGTCGAAGCCGAAGTTCTACTGCCTGGAGATGTTCGCGTACCCGTCGGGGCATGCTCACGTCGGTCACGTCCGCAACTACATCATTGGCGACATCGCGGCCCGGATGAAGCGGATGCGCGGGTTCAACGTGCTGCACCCGTTCGGGTGGGACGCCTTCGGCCTGCCGGCCGAGAACGCCGCCATCAAGACCGGCACGCACCCCGAGACGTCGACCTTCGGCAACATCAGCCATATGAAGGGGCAACTCCAGCGGTTGGGCATCAGCTACGCCTGGGAACGTGAGTTCGCCACCTGCACGCCCGATTACTACAAGTTCAATCAGTGGATCTTCCTGAAGATGTTCGAGCGCGGGCTGGCCTACCGCAAGCGCTCGACGATCAACTGGTGCCCGGTCGACAACACCGTGCTTGCGAACGAACAGGTCGTCGACGGCGCCTGCTGGCGCTGCGGCACGACAGTCGTCCACCGCGACCTCGAGCAGTGGTTTTTCAAGATCACCGCCTACGCCGACGAGCTGCTGGCCGGCCTCGAGACGCTGACCGAATGGCCCGAGAAGGTCGTCGTGATGCAGCGGAACTGGATCGGCCGCTCGGAAGGGGCCCGTCTCACGTTCCCGGTGGCCGCCGCCGACATCGGCATCGAGATCTTCACGACGCGCATCGACACCGTCTACGGCGCGACGTTCGTGCTGCTGGCGCCAGAGCATGCGCTGGTAGACCGCTTCGCCGCTGAGAGTGCCGACCCTGCGGCGTTCAACGAAAAGGTGCGGCAGTTCCGCTCGCTCGACCGCCAGGCGCGCCTCACCGGGGCCATCGACAAGGAAGGGTTCGACACCGGCCGTACCGCCGTGAACCCATTCACCGGTCAGGAAGTGCCGGTGTGGGTGGCGAATTTCGTCCTGGCAGACTACGGCACCGGCGCCATCATGGCCGTGCCGGCGCACGACCAGCGCGACTTCGAGTTCGCGCGCAAGTACGCGCTCCCGGTACGTATCGTCGTTCGTGGCGAAGGCGACACCCGCACGGCCGACGCGATGACGGAGGCTGCGCCAGGCGCGGGCCGCCTGGTCGACTCAGGCGAGTACACCGGCGCCGACACGCCGGCCGTCATCTCGCGGATGATCGCCGACGCGCAGGCGCGCAACATCGGCACTGGGGAAGTGCAATACCGGCTGAAGGACTGGGGCATCTCGCGCCAGCGCTACTGGGGGACGCCGATCCCGATAATCTACTGCGAGAAGGACGGCGTCGTCGCGGTACCGTACGAGCAACTGCCGGTGGAACTGCCGCGCATCGCGCAGTTCACCGGGCGCGGCGACTCGCCACTGGCGCAGGTCGTGGACTTCGTGAACTGCACCTGCCCGACGTGCGGCGGGCCGGCACGTCGCGAAACCGACACGATGGACACGTTCGTCGACTCGTCGTGGTACTTCCTGCGGTTCTGCGATCCGAAGAACGCCGACCTGCCGTTTTCGCCGGAGGCCGCGAAATACTGGATGCCGGTCGACTTCTACAGCGGCGGCGTCGAGCACGCGATCCTCCACCTGCTGTACTCGCGCTTCTTCACGCGGGTCCTCAGGGACGTCGGCCTGCTCACCTTCGACGAGCCGTTCAAGCGCCTGCTGACGCAGGGTATGGTGCTGAAGGACGGCGCGGTGATGTCGAAATCGAAGGGCAACGTCGTCGACCCCGACACGATGCTGGAGAAATACGGCGCCGACGCGCTGCGCCTCTACGTCATGTTCGTCGCGCCGCCCGAGAAGGAAGTGGAGTGGAGCGACTCCGGGCTCGAGGGCAGCTTCCGGTTCCTGCTCCGCGTCTGGCGCCTGGTCGACCACTGGGCCGAGACGGTGGCGGGTGATGGCATTCCGGCCTGCGGCGACGACGGCAACGAGGCCGAACGCGCCGTGCGCCGCAAGACGCACGACACCATCCGCCGCGCGACGGTCGACATCGAAGAGCGCATGAACCTGAACACCGCCATCTCCTCGATGATGGAGTTGGTGAACGAGCTCTACACGTTCAGTGCGTCGACGCCGCACGGCGCGCCGTCGCGCGACGCGGTGGCCGGCCGCATCGAGCGGGTGCAGACGATTGCCGCGGTGCGCGACGCGCTCGACGCGCTGGTGGTGATGCTGTCGCCCTTCGCGCCGCACACGGCCGAGGAACTCTGGCTGATGCTCGGACACAGCGGCGGGCTGACGCGGGCACCCTGGCCGACGTTCGACGCGAACGTGGCGAAGGCCGACGAGGTCGTCGTGCCGGTGCAGGTGAACGGCAAGGTGCGGGCGCGCCTCACGGTGCCGGCAGATCTGCCGGAAGACGAACTGCGTGAGCGCGTCCTCGCCGACGCCGCGGTGAGGGCCCATACCGACGGCAAGACCATCCGCAAAGTAGTGATTGCCAAGGGACCGCTCGTCAGCGTGGTGGTCTCGTGACCGACCACGCGGGACGGCGGCGGTTCCTGCGCGCCGCGGGCGCCTCGGCACTCGGCGTCTGCGCCGGCGTCTTCTCCGGCTGCGGCTACTCGCTGGCCGGACGCGGCTCGTTCCTGCCCGACTACATCAAGGTCATCGGCATCCCGACGTTCGTGAATCGCACGACGCTATTCAACATCGAGACGCAGATGACCGAGAAGGTGCGGGCGGAGTTCATCGGCCGCGGCAAGTACCGCATCGTGCCCGACACGCAGAACGTCGATGCGGTCCTCACGGGTGAACTGACCGGCGTGAACATCGCGCCGCTCAGCTTCACCAACCAGCAGCTCGCATCGCGCTACACCATCACGATGTCGGCGCGCGTCGAGTTGCGCGACCAGCGCGAGAACAAGGTCCTCTGGGAGAACCCCAGCCTCATCTTCCGCCAGGAGTACGAAGCCACCGGCGGCCAGGCCGCCACCGACCCCACCGCGTTCTTCGGCCAGGACCAGAACGCTCTCGAACGCATGACGACTGAGTTCTCGCGCTCCATCGTCAGCGCCATCCTCGAGGCCTTCTGACCATGGCTGTTGCTACTCCCGCGGCGGTTCGAAAGCAGATTCAATCGGGCAATGCCGATCCGATCTATCTCCTGCAGGGCGAGGACGAGGTCGAGAAATCGGGGCTCGCGCATGAATTCGAGGAGCTGGTCGAAGAAGGACTGCGCGCGTTCAACGTCGAGCGCATCCACGTCGGCGACATCACCAACGGTGACAAGCTCGTCGCGGCGGTCTCCTCGCTCGTGGCTGCCGTCCGCACGCTGCCAATGATGGCGCCGCGGCGCGTCGTCATCGTGCTGCAGGCGCAGTCGATGCTCGTGCCCAAGCGTGAAAGCGACGCCGCCACACGCGCCCTCGAAGATCTCGAGAACCTCCTCAAGAACCCCGATCCTCAGACGACGCTGGTGCTGGTGGCCGGGACGCTCGACAAGCGCAGCCGCATCTACAAGCTGCTGGCCAAGCAGGCGACGCTGGTCGAGTGCGGCGTCCTCGACAGCGTCGACGATGCGGCGCGGTGGGTGGCGAACCGGGTGGCTGGCGCGGCGATGAAGATCGATCCGGCGGGCGCGCGGCTGATGGCTGAACGCGGCGGCACCGACGTGAAGCGGCTGCGGAACGACGTCGACCGCCTGCTGCTCTACGCGCTGGGGCAGACGTCGATCACGCTCGATGACGTGCGGGAAATCGTCGGGCCGGCGTCGCTCCAGGACGACTGGGCGATGGCCAATGCGATTGAAGCGGGAGACGGGAAGACGGCGCTGCGTCAGCTGGCGCTGATGCTTGATGCCGGGGCTGCGCCTGAGCAGGTGCTCGGTCAGCTTGGATGGCTCGTACGTACAAAATTCCCACTGCAGGTGCCCACGATGCTCAGGCCTGCGGTACAGGCGCTGTTCCGCACCGACCTCGACTTGAAACGGTCGGCCGGTGAGCCGCGGGTGTTGCTGGAGCGGTTGGTGGTGGAGTTGTGCGCGCGAGGCGCCGGCCGACCTTCACAGGGCGGCGGCGCCAGGCGCTACTAATCCGATATCAGGCGCGGGCGGCCGCGATGCGCGTCGTGAGACGTGACTTGTAACGGCCCGCCGCGTTGCGGTGGATCACGCCCTTGGTCGCCATCTTGTCGATCAGCGAAATGGTCTGCTTCAGCGCGCCGTCGGCGGCCGTCACATCCTTGCCGTCGATCGCGAGGCGAATGCTCTTGAGCGCGCCACGCAGGCGCGAACGAAACTGACGGTTGCGCTCGCGGTTGGCGAGACTCTGCCGATGCGCTTTCAGCGCGGATTCATGCGATGCCACGTAATTCAGTCCTCCGGAACCCCTAATCGTAGCACAGCATATGGGAATTACAGTCGAGGGGTTACGACGAACTTACGGGTCCGTCACCGCCGTGGCCGACCTGTCCTTCACGGTCGCGCCGGGTGAAATTGTCGGGCTGATCGGGCCGAACGGGGCGGGCAAGACCACCACCCTGCGCTGCCTGGCCGGAATCCTCCGCCCGACGTCCGGGCGCATCGTCCTTGCCGGCCTTGATACGGCGCAACGCCCGCTCGAGGCGCGCAGGCAACTGGCGTTCATGCCGGACGAGCCTCACCTCTTCGAATACATGACCGTCGAGGAGCACCTGCGGCTGGTCGGCCGGCTCTACGGTCTCGCAGACATCGCCGCAAGGACGGCGCCGCTGCTGGACGAACTGGAGCTGGTCGGGCGGGAGCAGCGCCTGCCGGCCGAGCTGTCGCGCGGCATGCGCCAGAAGGTAGTGATTGCCTGCGGACTGGTGCGGAACCCGCCCGTGTTGCTGTTCGACGAACCGCTGACCGGGCTCGACCCGCTCGGCATCAGGCGCATGCGCGACACCATGATCCGGCGCGCCCGTGACGGGGCGGCGGTGCTGCTGTCGTCGCACCTGCTACCGCTGGTCCAGGAGGTCTGCACCCGGGTCGTCATCATGCACGAGGGGCGGAAGCTTGCCGACGGCACGGTGGAGGAACTGGCGGCGCGCGCCGATCTGGCCGACGCCGACTCAAACCTCGAGCACATCTTCCTGCGTGTGACCGGCCACCACGTGCCGGCCGGCGAACCGTCCCAGGCGCCGGATGCTTAGCGCCACGTTCTACGTCATCGTCTGCTCGGCGCGGAACCGCGCCAGGATGCGGCTGCGCCGGGTGCGCGAGCCGCGTTACCTGCTCGGCGCGATCGCTGGCGTCGCCTACCTGGTGTTCGCCATCCTCATGCGGGAGCGTGCCTTCGTGGCCAGCGGCGGACCGGTATCGGCCGCGCCGGTTGCAGCCACCGCCGCGGGCTTCGTCGGTCCGGATCTGGGCGGGGTGCTGCTGGCGCTGCTGTCGCTCGCCTCGTGGGTCCTGCCGTTCGGCAGCGGCCTCCTCGACTTCTCGAAGGCGGAAACGTCGTTTCTCTATCCGGCGCCGGTCACCCGCCGTCAGCTGGTGTTCTACCGTCTGATGCGCTCGCAGTACGCCGTCTTCATCGGTGCGCTGATCATGGTGCTGGCCTATCCGAGCGCGTCGCTGCCAGCGAGGTTGCGTGGCCTCGTCGGTCTCTGGGTCCTCCTCATGACCAGCCACGTGTTTTTCACCGCCATCACCCTCGCGCGCTCTCGGCTGCGTCAGCCGGGTGGGTGGGTCGTGGCGCTGCCGGTGCTGGGGTTGTCGGCCGGTGCGGTGCTCAGTGTCATCGTGCCGCTGTGGCGCGGCGCCTCCACGGCGACGCTGCAGACGATTCCGGCCGTGCTCGATGCGGTTGTGGCCATCACGCGCGACGGGCTCGCCTCCTGGCTGCTGTCCCCGTTCATGTTGCTGGTCCGGCCGATCTACGCCCAGAGCGTGGGAGACTTCGTTTCGGCGATCGCCGCCGCGAGCGGAGTCTACCTGCTCGCCGTGGGTTGGCTGACCTGGGCGGATGCCGAGGCGCCCGATGCGGCCGACGCCACCGCCGAGCGGCAGGTGCGCCAGACCTCGACCTCAGCGCGGCGCTATGTCGCGAGGACGGCCGGATGGAGGCTCGACCCGATCGGACGCGCCGAGACGGCGTTCGTCTGGAAGGCGATGCTGCAGATGACCCGCACGGTCGATCGCCGCGTGCTGCTGCGCGGGTTCCTCATCCTCGCCTGGATGGTTGGCGCCTCGATGTTCGTCACCCGCGCACGCGGACTGGTGTTACTCATGGGGGTCTTCGCCACCTGGGGTGCGCTGTTCTCGCTCTTCATGGCGCCGCAGGTGATGCGCATGGACCTCAGGCAGGACCTCGCCTACCTGGAACTCCTGAAGTCGTGGCCGGTGCGCGGCGCCGCGATCATCCGCGGCGAGATGGCGTGGCCGGTAGTGGTGGTGACCGCCATCACCTGGCTGTTCGGCGCGCTGGCCATGGTGCTGTCGCTGATCTCGACGTCGCGCATCCCGACACTCAACCGCTTGGCCGTCTGGCTGTCGTTCCTGATTCTGATTCCGGCGATCGTGCTGGCGCAGTATCTGATGCACAACGCCGTCGCGGTGGTGTTCCCGGGGTGGGTGCCGATCGGCGCGTCGCGGCCGCGCGGGGTCGACGCGGTGGGGCAGCGGCTCATCCTCCTCGCAGCAAACTGGATCGGACTGCTGCTGGCGCTGACGCCGGGACTGCTCCTGTCTGCCGGTTTGTCCGCGCTGCTGCGCCCGGTCGTCGGCCCCGTCATCCTGCCGGTCGGGGCGGTGCTCACGTCGATGATCGTCGTGGGCGAGGTGTGGCTGGCGACCGAACTGCTCGGGCCGACCTACGAGCGGATGGACATCACGGCCACCGAGCGGCCGGATTGAGGCGCGGCCGTGACGCGCCAAGATGCAGAGTCTCGTCTTCACGAAGGCACGAAGCGTCACGACGTGTCTTGAGGAAGAACCAGATTGTTCTTCGTGCCCCTTGTGTCCTTCGTGCAGTTGTCCCGGCGCAGTTACATCACCCAGGTCAGCGCGAGGCGGGCGCGCGGTCGGTGTAGGTGACCACGTCCTCGCCGTCGACCACGTTCACCACGCGGTAGATCTTCGTGCGTCCGCCGGTCGAGGCGCTGACAGTGCTGCTGGCGCCGGCAATCCCCTTCACCTTCGAGACGTAGTCGCGGGTTTCGCGGTAGGGCGGCACCGTCTGGCCGTGGCTATCGACGGCGCCAGGGCCGGCGTTGTAGGCAGCCAGCGCCAGCCGTTCGTCACCGTTGTAGCGGTCGAGGAGTTGCCGCAGGTAGGCGACGCCGCCGCGGACGTTCTCCGATGGGTCGAATGGGTGTGCGACGCCAAGCTGGCGCGCAGTGGCCGGCATCAACTGCATCAGGCCGACCGCGCCCTTGTTCGACACCGCGCGCGGATTGAAGCCCGACTCCACCTGAATGACGGCCCGGACGAGGTCCTTGCGCACGCCCTGACGCGAGGCGTGCTCGTCGATCAGGTCATCGAACGAGCGCGATGTCTCTGGCGCGACGTAGCGGGTGGTGCGGATGGCGGTGTCCGCGACCGGCACCTCGTAGGAGGCGATGCCCATGTTGGTGCCAGGCGCCACGTTCGACACGACGAGCGTTCCGGTCGCGTCGACCCAGCTGAAGATCTGTGCGTCGGCGGGGCGCGAGACGGCCGCCAGCACGAGGAACAGCGCGCCGACGCGGGCGAGCGCACGCCAGGAGGTCGAGATCGGGAACACCACTCTGTGCGTCGTATCGGCGACTCACCAGCCGCAGAGCAGCGGGACAGGCGTGGGCCGCACACAATTCGGTGCACCGCCGTGCAAGGGTGCGGAATGTGCGATCGTGCGGTGTCGCAGCCGCGAAGCTCGCCGACCTGAAGATCGGCAGCTACGTAGCGCGGCGGGTGGTCTGCGCCTTGAGGTCGTACGTCGCTGCGCCCCTTCAGGTGCGCGACTCGCTAGGCGAGCAGCGTCTGGAGCGCGGCAGGCGCCGCGGCCAGCATCTCGTCGATCTTCTCGGGGTGCTTGCCGCCGGCTTCGGCGAAGTCGGGGCGTCCGCCGCCACCACCGCCGACGATCGGTGCCAGCGCCTTCACCATCGCGCCGGCCTTCACCCGGGCAGTGAGGTCGGCGGTGACCGACACGACCACCTGCACCTTGCCGTCCTGTTCGGAGGCGATAACCACCACGCCACTACCGATGCTCGCCTTGAGCGAGTCGGCGAGGCCGCGCAGCGCATCCTTGTCGAGGTCGGCCACCTTGCGGCGGGCGAGCTTCACGCCACCGACGTCCACCGCTTCGTCGGCCTGGCCCGCAGCGTCGCCGCCCATGGCCAGCTTCGTCTTCAGCTGCGATACCTCGCGTGCCAGCTTCTTCGCCTCGGCCTGCAGCTTCTCGATCGTGTCTACCGCCACGTCGGGGTTCGCGTGCAGCGCATCGACGATCCGCTGCAACGACGCGCGCTGCTCCTGCACGTAGGTCACCGCGTTGAGGCCGGTGATCCCTTCGATACGGCGCACGCCGGCAGCGACACCGCTCTCGGCCAGGATCTGGAACGAGCCGATGTCGCCCGTCGCCGACACGTGCGTGCCGCCACAGAGTTCGACGCTGAAGCCGGGCACGGAGACGACGCGCACCTTGTCGCCGTACTTCTCACCAAAGAGCGCCATGGCGCCAGACAGGATCGCTTCCTCGGTGGAACGCACGTCGGTGGTGACCGGCGTGTTCTTCACGATCTGCTCGTTGACGATCCGCTCGATGCGGAGAATCTCGTCAGCGGTGATCGGCTGGAAGTGCTGGAAGTCGAAGCGCAGGCGGTCCGGCGCGACGAGCGAGCCGGCCTGCTTCACGTGCGTGCCGAGCACCTGACGCAGGGCTGCATGCAGCAGGTGGGTAGCCGTGTGGTTGCGCCGCGTGGCGTTGCGTACGTCGGCATCCACCTCCGCATTGACGATGTCGCGAATGCGCAAGGCCCCCTGCTCGACGCGGACGCGGTGGGCACGCGGCAGCCCTGGCTTGATGCGGATGAGCCCCTCGACCGACGCAGACGCACCGGTGGCCTCGTTGGTGATCCGGCCCGAGTCGGACACCTGACCGCCCGCTTCCAGATAGAACGGCGTCCGTGCGAGCGCGACGAATCCTGACGCGCCGCCCTCGAGCGACTCGACCGGCTGATGCGACTCGTCGAACAGCGCCAGCACCGGCACCCCAAAGACCGTCGTCGACGCGTAGCCCTCGAACTGGTCGCCCGTGGCCGCCAGCGTCGCCTCGTCGGTCACGCTGAACTCGACGCCCTTCTTGCTGCCACCGAACGTGCTGCCGGCCCGCGCCTTGTCGCGCTGTCCCTCCATCGCGCGGTCGAACGCCTCCTTGTCCACTGAGGCGCCGCGCGTGGCGGCCGTGTCCTCGATGAAGTCGTAGGGGACACCGAACGTGTCGTACAGCTTGAAGGCGGCGTCGCCGCCGAGCACCTTCGAGGTGTCGAGCGCCTTTGTGATCTCCGCCTCGAGGCGTGGCAGGCCGTCCTTCAGCACCGCGTCGAAGCGGTTCTCTTCGGCGGTGATGGTCTTGGCGATCGTCTCCTGGTTGGTGCGCAGGTCGGGATAGGCGTCGCCCATCTCGCGCACGAGCACCGCAACCATCTCGTGCAGGAACGGCTCGGTGAGCCCGAGGTGCTTCCCGTGGCGCATCGCGCGCCGCATGATCTTGCGCAGCACGTAGCCACGCCACTCGTTCGACGGGATGACACCGTCGCCGATGAGGAAGGTCATCGCCCGCGCGTGGTCGGCGACGACGCGCATCGAGATGTCGGACTGTTCGTGCTCGCCGTAGGTCTTGCCGGTCAGCTCGCCGACCCGCGTGAGCAGCGGCATGAACAGGTCGGTGTCGTAGTTCGACGGCTTGCCCTGCAGCACCGCGGTGATGCGCTCGAGCCCCATGCCCGTATCGATGGAGGGGGCGGGCAGCGGCGTCAGCGTGCCGTCGGCGCTGCGCTCGAACTCCATGAACACGTTGTTCCAGATTTCGATTTCCGGGTCGGCGCCGGTGCCGCCGCGGACGAAGTAGATCTCCGAGCAGCGGCCGCACGGACCGGTGTCGCCCATCTGCCAGAAGTTGTCGTCGGCGCCGAGCTCCATGATGCGGTCGGCCGGCACGAACTTCCGCCAGATGTCGTAGGCTTCGTCGTCACGCGGGATGCCGTTCTCGCCCTTGAACACCGAGACCACCAGCTTCTCAGCCGGCATGCCCCAGACGTCGGTCAGCATCTTCCAGGCGAACTCGATCGCGTCGGCCTTGAAGTAGTCGCCGAACGAGAAGTTGCCGAGCATCTCGAAGAAGGTGTGGTGGCGGTGCGACGGCCCGACGTTGTCGAGGTCGTTGTGCTTGCCGCTGACGCGCATCACCTTCTGCGAGGTCGTCGCCCGCGTGAACTCGCGCTGCTCGCGCCCGAGGAACACGTCCTTGAACTGGTTCATTCCGGCGTTGGTGAAGAGCAACGTCGGGTCGTCCCCAGGGACGAGCGGCGAACTGGCGACGATGCGGTGACCGTTCTTCTGGAAGTATTCGAGGAACGTGCGCCGGATTTCGTTGGAAGTCATGGGCGATATCTCTAAGGCTGCAGGCTCTGGGCTTCAGGCTTCAGGCGTCAGCCACGGAGCCAGCGAGCGGCGTGTCTACTTCGCGAGCGTCGAGACGTACTCCTCGTGCGGTCCCTTGAAGTCGGTCAGCTTGCCTGGCTCGAGGTGCCAGATGCGGGTGCCGACTTCGTCCATCAGATCCTCGTCGTGCGTCACGAGGAACACCGTGCCTTCGTACTTCTGGAGTGCGACGTTCAACGCGTTGATCGCCTCGAGATCGAGGTGGTTCGTTGGTTCGTCGAGGACCAGCACGTTCGGCTTCGTGAGCATCAGGCGGCAGAACAGCAGGCGCGCCGTCTCGCCACCCGAGAGTGCCTCGGTCGGCTTGAGCCCCTCTTCACCGGTGAACAGCATCTGCCCGAGCAGACCGTGGATGTCCTGACGGTGGGCGTCCTGGTCGAACTGGTGCAACCACTCGACAGCGGTCATCCCCTTCTTGATGAGACCGTTGTGATCCTGCGGGAAGTAGCCGACCGACACCTCATGCCCCCAGCGGAGCGTGCCGGAGTCGCGGTCTTCCGGCGCGGCCGGCAGGTCCGGTGCATCGGACAGCAGCGCGCGCAGCAGCGTCGTCTTGCCGACGCCGTTGCGTCCCATGAGGACGATCTTCTCGCCGCGATTGACCACCGTGTCGAAGTCGTTCACCACCCGGTTGTGCCCGAACATCTTGTTGAGGCCCGTGCACTCGACGGCGAGGCGGCCCGACGGGCGAGCCTGCGTGAACTTGATGAAGGGGCGCTGGATGTTCGACCGGGCCAGCGCCGTTGTCTCGAGACGCTCGACTTCCTTCCGTCGCGCCGTAGTCTGGCTGGCGCGGGTGCCGGCGCCGAAGCGCTGGATGAACTCCTGCAGTTGCGCGATTTTCTTCTCGCGCTGCGCGTTGTCCGACTCGACGCGCGAGCGGATCTGCGTCTTCGCCATCACCATGTCATCGTAGCCGCCGGTGTAGGCGATGATCGTCTGGTAGTCGATGTCGGCGATGTGCGTGCAGACCGCATTCAGGAAGTGGCGGTCGTGCGAGATGACGATGAGCGACCCCGCGTAGTGGGTGAGGAACTCGATGAGCCAGTGGATCGAGTCGAGGTCGAGGTGGTTCGTCGGTTCGTCCAGCAACAGCGCGGCCGGGTTGCCGAATAGCGCCTGAGCCAGGAGCACTCGCACCTTCTGACCACCCTGCAGTTCGCCCATCAGGCGCTGGTGGAGCGCGTCGTCGATGTCGAGGCCCTGCAGCAGGATGGCAGCGTCGCTCTCGGCACTGTAGCCGTCTTCCTCGCCGACAACCCCTTCCAGTTCTCCCAGCCGCATGCCGTCGTCATCGGTCATGTCCGCGCCCTTTTCGTACAGGCGCTCACGCTCTTCCAGAGCCGTCCACAGGCGCTTGTTGCCCATGATGACCGTGTCGACGACGCGGAACTTGTCGAACGCGAACTGGTCCTGGCGGAGAACGCCGAGCTTGCTCGGACGGTGGACCGTTCCCTTCTGCGGGATCAGTTCTCCCGTCAGGAGCTTCATGAACGTCGACTTGCCGGCGCCGTTGGGCCCGGACAGGCCATAGCGGCGGCCAGAGGAGAAGGTGGAGGTGACGTCTTCGAAGAGCACCTTCGAGCCGTACCGCATCGACACACCGGAGACTGTGATCATGGAAATTTCAGAGTGCAGATTTCAGAGTGCAGATTGAACGCGTGCGGGGCAAGCGCGATGCCGCACGGGTGGAACTCGGTCGAATCGTTTATTTTAGCAGCTATTCGGCGTCGTCCGGGGAGGACGTGCCGCGGCCGCGCCTGGCGTTCAGGGCGCGCAGGATCCGGTCCGATTCGAACCCCTGGACCGTCAGGTAGCGGTAGAGGCGCTGGAACTCGCGGTCGTCGTCGATCGGCCGGTCGCCGCGCAGGCGCCGGGCGAGGGCGGCCTGCAGCAGTTCGTCGTCGTCCAACTCGCCGAACAGGTCGTCCACCGCCTGCCTGGCCAGGGCTGGGGCAATGCCGGCGCTCTCGATTTGCCGGCGCACCCGCAGCTTGCCGCGCCGCTTGATGCCCGTTTCCGTGCGGGCAATCGCCGCCGCTACCCGGGTGTCGTCGAGCGCCCGCTCGGCCTTTAGCCGCACAATCGCGTCCTCGACCGCCTCCGTCTCATGCCCCTTCCGCAGCAGCCGCTGCCGGATCTGCGTTTCCGACAGCTCGCGGCGCCCGAGCATCTTGAGGCCGTCGATGTAGGGAGAAGACATTCTGGGCGATGGCTCTGGGCTTCAGGCTCTACGGCTCGGATGACAGCGTTCGAAGGATGGCGTGTAACCTTCGCGTCACCGCTGCATCCCGCTCCGACAACTCCGAATGGTGGCGCTCCGGGATAAAGGACAGTCTACGGGCCACGTCGAGGAGATACAACGCTTCGTCACTGGAGCCGTTGGCGACGTTGAGGAAATTGACGTACTCGCGGGTCGACCGGCGGGCAGAACCTTCGACGATATTCAATGCGACCGATAGCGCGGCGCGGCGTAGTTGGGATTGGAGGCCGAACCGCTCCTCGGTAGGGAAGTTCCGGCTAGCGCTGTAGATGTCGATGACCAGGGCATCTGCCAGCAGGAACACGCGCAGCTTGCGATGATCTCGGGCCATTGGAAACGGCCCGACGACGAGCAATCCGCGATCCAGCCGAGCGCAGGCCCAGCGTTCAGGCCCAGAGCCTGGAGCCTCACACCGCCTATCGCCAATCGCCGGGAGCTTTGGCGACTCGTCCCTACGCGCCGAACCGCGTGACCTCCGGCGCGCCCTTCAGCACCCCTCTGGCCATTTCGTCGCGGCTGACTTCAGACATTGTCGAGATCCCCTGCACCTTCAGCTTGAACTCGTCGACGTTCGACGCCCAGCGCAGTGCTTCCTCGTACGACACGAGGCCCGACTGGTAGAGCCCGAAGATCGACTGGTCGAATGTCTGCATCCCGTATTGGGAGGTGCCCTGGGCGATGGCGCCGTGGATGAGGTGGGTCTTGTCCTTGTCGACGATGCAGTCGCGGATGTAGGGGGTACTGATCATCACTTCGACGGCCGGGGCGCGGCCGTCGCCGTCGGCGCGCGGCATCAGGCGCTGCGAGACCACGGCGCGCAGCACGCTGGCCAGCTGCAGGCGGACCTGCTTCTGCTGGTGCGGCGGGAACACCGCGATGATGCGGTTGATGGTTTCCGTGGCGTCGAGGGTGTGCAGCGTCGAGAAAACCAGGTGGCCCGTCTCGGCGGCCAGCAGGCCGGTCTCGATGGTCTCGAAGTCGCGCATTTCGCCGACGAGGATAACGTCGGGGTCCTGACGCAGGGCGCTGCGCAGCGCCTGGGCGAACGACCGCGTGTCGACCGACACTTCGCGCTGGTTCACGATCGACTTCTGGTCGCGGTGGAGGAACTCGATGGGGTCCTCCACGGTCATGACGTGCGTGCAGCGATGACGGTTGATGTGGTCGACCATGGCCGCCAGCGTCGTGCTCTTGCCGGAGCCGGTGGTGCCGGTGACGAGCACGAGACCGCGCTCTTCCTCGGCGATGCGTTTCAGCACGTCCGGCAACCCCAGGTCGTCGATCGACCGGATGTGCATCGGAATGACGCGGAGCACCAGGCCGACGGTGCCGCGCTGCTGGAAAATGTTGCAGCGGAAACGGCCGAGGCCTGGGACGCTGTAGGCCAGGTCCACTTCCTGCATTTCCTTGAAGCGCTGCCGCTGCGAGGTGGACATCACGGCTGCGCTCATCGCGACCACGTCCTCGTGGTCGAGCCGCTTATCCTCGACGGCGGCTACCAGGGAGCCGCGCACGCGCATCATCGGATAGCTGCCCACCTTCAGGTGGAGGTCGGACGCGCCGGCGTCGACGGCGATCTTCAACAGGTCGTTGACGTGCATGGGCGACTCAACAGGAACCGGGATCTGGCCGCCGGGAACTGGATGCCGGGCAACCACAAAGCAAGGCGCAGACCAGAACGGGGTCTCGTCGCTACGTATCGGTTCGAGAGTGGGGAAGCGTGAGGGCGGAAAAGAGGCTGCGGAGTGGAGACTGGAGGTTAGGGGGAGGTTGGCTTGGTCCCAACCTCCCCCTCCGAATCCCTAGGCCTTCGCTGCGCCGGCCTGTGCCGGTTCGCGCAGCGATGCTTCCTCGTCGTAGACGAAGGTGAGCCAGCCGTACGTGTCGGGGACGTCGCCGTTGACCACGGCGAAGAACGCGCTCTGCAGCGCGGCGGTGATCGGGCCGCGCTTGCCGGATCCGATCTGGATCTTGTCGATCGAGCGGATCGGCGTGACCTCGGCGGCGGTACCGGTGAAGAACACCTCGTCGGCGATGTAGAGCGCCTCGCGCGGGACGTTGGCTTCAACCACGGTGTAGCCGAGGTCGCGCGCCAGCGTCATGATCGAGTCGCGCGTGATGCCGCCCAGCACCGAGGCGCTGATCGGCGGCGTGGTGAGCACGCCGTCACGGATGATGAAGATGTTCTGGCCGCTGCCTTCGCTGACGTTGCCGAACACGTCGAGCGCAATGCCCTCGGAGTAGCCATCGGCCAGCGCTTCCATCTTGATCAGCTGGGAGTTCGCGTAGTTGGCCGTCGACTTGGCCATCGTCGGCAGCGTGTTCGGCGCCATGCGCGACCAGCTGCTGACCTTGACGTCGGTGCCCTGCTCGAGTGCTTCGGGGCCGAGGTAGGCGCCCCATTCCCACAGCATGATCGCGGCGTCTACCGGGTTCGGCAGCGGGTTCACACCCAGCGTGTCGTAGCCGCGATAGACGAGCGGCCGGATGTAGCAGGCCTTCATCTGGTTGGCGCGGATGGTGGAGAGGACGGCGTGGCGCCAGCCGGCAAGGTCGAGCGGGTACTCCATGCGGTAGATCTTGGCGGAGTTGGCCAGGCGAACCATGTGTTCGTCCAGGCGGAACACCGCCGAGCCCTTCGACGTGGCGTAGCAACGTGCGCCTTCGAACACGCCGCTACCGTAGTGGATGACGTGCGACGCGATGTGGATATTCGCGTCCTTCCACTCCACCAGCTTCCCGTTCATCCAGATCTGACCGGTACCCGCAAACGACATTAGAAATCTCCTTACGGGGAGATTCTAATGCATACGACCGGACGCACCGGTGTCTACTGGGTTTCGCCGCAGAACGGGCAGCGGTCGGCGCGGGCGTGCAGCGGCTTGCGGCAGTGCCAGCAGAAGCGGGGGGCCGGTGTCTCGCGTGCCTTCAGCCGCGTGTGGATGTCGTGCACGCCGTCGGCCGTCAATTCGCCGCCGGCCGGAGTGGCCCTCGGCGCCCGGCGCGCCGGTTCGGCTGAGCCGCGCGCGGCGAGGATGTCCTCGAGCACGTCGGTGGCTCGCTGGTAGCGCGACGTGACGTCGGGCGACATCGCCTTGAGGACGATCTCGTTGATGCTGCGCGGAATCTTCGGGTTTCTCGATCGGACGGAGACCAGCAGTTCGCCGCGGATCAGGCGTTCGAGGTCCGATGGCGACGGCGTGTCGTACGGCAGGTCGCCCGTGAGCATCTGGAACATGGTGACGCCGAGCGAGTAGATGTCGCTGGCGAAGAGCGCTTTACCCTGGAACTGTTCCGGCGCCATGTAGGGCGGGCTGCCGATGACGGTGGTGCCGTGCGCGGCAATCTCGAGGAAGCGCGAGGTGCCGAAGTCGGCCACCTTCAGCAGGCCGGTGTCCGACACCAGGACGTTCGACGGCCGCAGGTCGCGGTGCAGCACTCCCTGCTTGTGCGCGTGATCGAGGGCGTTGCAAATCTGGCAGGTGTAGTCGAGCGCCAGCGGGAGCTCGAGCGGCCCCTTGTGCGCGATCATCGACTCGAGCGTCTCCCCCGGCACGTACTCCATGACGATGAAGAAGACGTTCTCCTGCTTCTCCGCCGTCATGATGGTGACGATGTTGGGGTGATTGAGGCTGGCGAGCAGGCGTGGTTCACGCAGCAGTTCGCCGAAGTCGACCCCCTGCCGGTGCGGCACCTTCAGGGCGACCTTCTTGTCGATCCACGTGTCCGTCGCCAGGTAGACGGTGCCGAAGCCGCCGCTGCCGATCGTCGAGAGGATGCGGTACTTGCCGATAATCTGGTCGCGAAAGAACATGGGGACGCGGGCCAGTATAGTACGGGCCGTCGGCGCCGCCCCGCAGGTGAGATAATCCTCAGCCGTGAGCCTGCACCGGTTCTTCGCCCCTACGATGGACCCCGGCGACGAGCTCGTGGCGCTGCCGCGCGACGAGGGCGAGCACCTGACGCGCGTGCTGCGCCTTGGCATGGGCGACACGGTCGCGGTGTTCAACGGCCGCGGCGACGAGTTCCTGACTCGCGTGGTCGAAGCCACCCGGCGCGACGTCCGCGTCCAGTTGCTCTCCCGCATCACGCCGGCCGCCGAATCGTCGACGCCGATCACCTTGGTCCAGGCCGTGCTCAAGGGCGACAAGATGGACGATGTCATCCGCGACGCCGTGATGCTCGGCGTGACCGCCATCCAGCCCATCGTCACCACGCGTGCCGAGGTGACGGTGGCCGCCCTCATGCGCGGCACCCGCAGCGACCGCTGGCAGCGCATTGCCCTGGCGTCAGCCAAGCAATCGAAGCGGGCGGTGCTGCCAGACGTCCTGATGCCGCTCACCTTCGAGACCTGGCTCGGCGAACCGCCGCACGATGTGCGCCTGATGCTCGTCGAGCCCGGGCTCGACGGGGCAGAGCCGATCTCCGCCTACCGCAACCGCCCGGTGCCCAACACCGCCGCCGTCGTTGTCGGCCCCGAAGGCGGGTGGGACCCGCCGGAGTGCGCACTGGGCGCGGCGCGCGGGCTGCATCTGGTGTCCTTAGGCGGGCGCACCCTGCGTGCGGACGCGGTGCCGATCGCGGCCCTCAGCGTGCTGCAGTTCCTTTGGGATGCGTCGTAGTGTCCGGCTTCAGCGGATGGTCGTAGTGTCCGGCTTCAGCCGGACCCGTTCGTGTTAGCATCTCGCGTCTTCTTCCTTCCAGCTGATTACATGCACCGAACCGTTTCGTTCCTGTCCGTGCTCTGTCTGCTCGCCTCTGTCACCGTGGCGGCGGGGCAGTCTCCCCAGGCGCCTGCCGCACCGCCGAAGCAGGCCCAGGCCATGCGGGTCGACACCGGGAGCGTGAAGCTTGACGGACGCCTCGACGAGGCGTTCTGGCAGCGCGCGACGCCGCTCACCGACTTCCGGCAGGCCGAGCCGACCGAAGGGGGACCGCCCACCGACGGCATCGAGGTGCGCTTCGTCTACGACGACACGGCGCTCTGGATCGGCGCGCGGATGCGCAGCGAGAAGGGCGGTCCGATTCAGGCGCCGATGAGCCGCCGCGACAGCGGCGACCAGGCGGAATACCTGCAGGTGGAACTCGACACCTATCACGACCGCCGCACGGCCTACATGTTCGGCGTCACCGCGTCGGGCGTGCGCCTCGACCATTTCCACCCGACCGACAACGAAAGCGACACCGATTCGGAGTTCGACCCGGTGTGGGAGGCCAAGACGTCGGTTGGCGCCGACGGTTGGACCGCCGAGATGTGGCTGCCGTTCTCGCAGTTGCGCTTCAACGACACGCCGGAGCGCGTGTGGGGCCTGAACGTCAAGCGCTGGCGCCCGACGCTGAACGAGGAAGACTACTGGGTGGTGATCGGCCGCACGGCGCGCGGTTGGGCATCGCGTTTCGGTGAACTGCGCGGCATCGAAGGCGTGAAGCCGAAGGCACGCCTCGAACTGCTGCCGTACGTGTCCGGGTCGTCGCGGGTGACCAGCGAGAACGATCCGAAGAACCCGTTTGATACCGCCGCGAACCCGGGTGGCAGCGTCGGCGCCGACATGAAGGTCGGCATCGGCTCGAATCTGACGCTCGAGGCGACGATCAATCCCGACTTCGGCCAGGTGGAAGCCGACCCGGCCGAGGTGAACCTCACGGTCTTCGAGACGACGTTCGCTGAGAAGCGGCCGTTCTTCATCGAAGGGAACAACATCCTCGAGGCGGGGACCAGCAACTACTACTACTCACGCCGCATTGGTGCGCGCCCGTCCGGCGCCGCAACCGGCGGCTACGTCGACTACCCGCAGAAGACCACCATTCTCGGCGCGGCGAAGCTGACCGGACGCTTCAGCAACGGCCTCTCGGTCGGCTTCCTCGGGGCAGTCACCGACCAGGAGTCGGCACGTCTCTCCAACAACGGCATTCGGTCGGACGTGGTGGTGGCGCCGCGCACCGAGTGGGGCGTCGGCCGCGCCATCAAGCAGTTCGGGCGCGACTCCACGTTGGGCGCGCACGTGACGATGGTGCACCGCGAGATGGACGCGGGCTCGGCGCTCGGTGCCTCGCTCGTGCGCAACGCCCTGACGACCGGCGTCGACACACGTGTCCGCTTCAAGGACCGCACCTACGAGGCCTCCGGCAACATCGGCCTCACGTTCCTGGACGGCGACCAGACGGCGATCGCCCGCGTGCAGCGCGCCAGCGGCCACTACCTGAACCGGCTGGACCAGCCGGAGATGCGCTACGCCCCGACGCGCACGGGCATCGACGGCGCACAGATCGTCGGCAACATCAGCAAGATTGGTGGCCGGCACTGGCTGTGGAGCAACAATCTGATGATCGAGTCACCGGAGTTCGATCCGCTCGACTTCGGCCGCCTGAACTACGCCGGCGACATCACGACGAATCATCGCCTCACCTACCGCCAGACGCGCCCCGGCAAGTACCTGCGCCAGTACTCGACGCAGTGGTCGCTGGTGCCGTACTGGTACTACGACACCAACCTTGGCGTCCGCTACAACGTGCAGAGCAACAACAGCGCGACGCTCAAGAACTTCTGGGTGAGCAGCCTGAACATCACGCGCTTCTTCCGCGGCAACGACGCGCAGATGACACGTGGCGGGCCGGTGATGGGCGTGCCGCTCGGCTGGGCGTGGACCGCCGTGCTGCGCAACAGCTCGGGCTCGAAGACGGCGTGGTCGGGGAGTGTGAACCGCCGCTCGAACGAACTGGGCGATCACACGATGACGACCTCGTTCACAGTGTCGGCACGGCCGACGCCGTCGCTGCAGTTCTCGATCAACCCCGAGTTCGCCGACGAGAACGGCACCTCGTCCACCTTCAGCGGCCCGATCAACCGTCAGTACCTGGCGACGCTCGACGGTGGCCGCGCCGAGAACTACGGCAAGCGCTACGTCTTCGGTGTCGTCGACCGCACGACACTGTCGGCGCAGTTCCGCGTGAGCTACACGTTCAAGCCCGACGTCACGCTCGACGTCTATGCCGAACCGTTCGCCGCGAGCGGCCGCTACGACGCCTTTGGTGAAATGCTGCGCCCCCGCGAGCAGAACCTGCGGATGTACGGCACGGACGGCACGACCATCACGCGTCAGGCCGACGGCAGCTACCGCGTCACCGACGGCGCCGCGGCCTTCACGATTGCAAACCGCGACTTCAACACCCGTTCGTATCGCAGCAACGTCGTCCTGAAGTGGGAGTGGCGGCCGGGCAGCACGCTCTACGTGGTCTGGCAGCAGAACCGCGCGAGCCAGACGACCGACGGTGAGCACGTCGGCGTGGGCGACCTGTTCGACTCGCTGTCGGCGGCAGGCGACAACATCTTCCTGATCAAGTCGACGCTGTGGCTCAGCAGGTAGTGGTCGTTAGTCGTTGGTCGTGAGTCGTTAGTCATTGGTCATTCGTCGGTCACGTCCAACGACTAATGACCAACGACCAACGACTATTTGAGCTTGAAGTCCTGCGCCTTCACGTCGCCGTCGGCGAGCGATACGCGCGAGGCGCCGGTCCGGTGTGCCGCGAGGTACGCCGGTTCGAACCACTCGCCCTGTTCGGCCGGGTCGACGGCCACGAGGTAGTAGCCGCCGGCCGGTAGTCCGCGCAGCTGGTACTTGCCGTTCTGATCCGGGCGCGTCGTCATGATGTGCCGCGACTGGGCATTCCAGAACTGCTCGTCGGTGGCGAAGGCGAGCACGGTGTAGTCGGTCACCGGCGTGTTCCGGTCGTCGGTGATGGTGCCGTTCACCTCGGTCAGCCGGTCGGTGAAGGTGAAAACTACGCCCGATAACGCCTGGCCGCTACGCAGCTCGATCGGCGTGTCGATGACTTCCCGCCCATTCACGGTCACAGACGTCAACGTCCAGCCGCGCGTACTGCCCTGGGTCCTGAACAGGTGCAAACCCGCCTGCACGCCAGACAGGGTGAACGTACCTGAGCGTTCGACGCGCGCGGTTGGGTTCGGCCCAATGTCGAGGGTGTCGACGAGCGGTGCGGCAACGCGCACTGTGGCCGGGTCGGGTGCCTGCGTGCCGCCCGTGTTCAGGAACGTCACGCTGCCGGTGATCGTCGCGGCCGGGGTGAGGATCACCGTCAGGTTGGGCAGGTCGGTGCCGTCGATGGTGAGCGGTTGAAGCGTGAACTGCGGCTCGTCGGTGTCGTCGCCCCTGGCGCGGAGCAGGTAGCGCCCTGGCGCCACGCCGGCCATCGAGAATGACCCGTCCCAGTCGATGCGCGAGGCGAACGTCGAGCCGGCGCCGCCGCGCCCGGCCCGTCCTCCGGTCTCGGGGATGAGTACGACGTTACCCGCAGTGGTGGCCGTGCCGTCCGGGTTCGTCACGCGGCCGGAGATGCGGGCCGTGCGCACCAGCAGCACGTTGAAGTCGAGGCTCGGCACTTCGAGGCTGAGGCCGACCGACACCGCACGTGCCTCGGCGACCGACGGCACGCCCGGATAGAACGTCGGCGCATAGCCCACCTGCTCCGGCTCGCTGCCGGGCGCGGCGGTTGGCGGTCCACCACGTCCGCCGCGCCCGCCGCCAGGCGCGAAGTTCGGCGTGACGGCACTTACGTAGTAGTCGCCCGGGTTGAGGCCCCAGACGCGGTAGGCGCCGAGGTCGTCGGTCTGCGCCGCGCCGACCGGCACCAGTTGGCGGTTCCCCTGCGCGTACTCGTAACGCATCACCCGCACGTTTGCACCGGGCAATGGGTCGCCGGTCTCGTCGAAGACATGGCCGGCGATGACGCTGCCGCGGGGCAGGCGGAAGTCGAGACCGGTGAGCTGCTGGCCGTCCGCCAGCTGAATCGGGATGCCGGCCTGCAGCGGACGCCGCTGACCGTACGACAACGTGATGAAGCCGGTCTTGCCGGCGCTGAGGGTATAGCGCCCTTCGGGCAGTTCCGTGAGTTCGAACGTGCCCTCGTCGTCGGTGAGCGCGCCGCGTCCGCCCTGGAGCTGAGGTCCGGACAGCAACAGCCGCGCGCGCCGCACGGGCCGGCCGGTGTCCGCGGCGCTGACGCGTCCGGCAATGCGCCCCTTCACCGGCTTCGTCTCCGCCGCGGCTTGCCTGGCTGGCGTGTCGCGCTGCGGCGCCGTCGCCTGCCGATTGGCCTGCGCACCGAGAGAGACGCTGCCCGCCATGACACCAAGGGCGAGAACGACGAGGCCGCTGCGACGCGTGTGGGTCATCACTGCCGCTATTAGACTCCCGGCGTTGCTCAGAAGTTGAAGGTGAGCGCCACCCAGTCGAGTTCGTCGTCCTGACGCTGCACTGTGGCGCCGGCAAAGGCACCCAGCACACCCGCGCGTTCGTGCGTCTGGAGGCCGGACACGATCAGTGTCCCACCCGGGGCGACGGCCGAGCGGAGCAGGGCCGCATTCTGCAGCAGCACCGCGCCGGTAAGGTTGGCCAGCACGATGTCCGCCGACGGCAGCGCCGCGTCGCGCACATCCACGGTCTCGAAGCGGACGCCGGTGATGGTCGGATTCAGCTCCAGGTTCTCGCGGGCGTTGGCAATGGCATCCGGGTCGAAGTCGATGCCGAGCGCCTCGATCGCACCAAGTGCCGCCGCAGCAATGGCCAGCACGCCCGAGCCGGTGCCGACGTCGAGCACGCGCGTGCCGTCGACGTCGAGCGACTGGAGCGCCGCCAGGCACAGCCGCGTGGTGGCGTGGTGTCCGGTACCGAAACCCATCGAGGGGAGGATGGTGACGAGCAACTCCGCGTGTGGCGTCTGCGCGGGCGGCGCCTCCGCAAACCAGGGCGGGGTCACCGTGATGCGCCCAACGGTAATCGGCGTCAGGTTCTGCTGCGATCGCTTCGCCCAGTCTTCATCGTCCACCTCTCGCGAGGAGAGGTGAGCGTCCGGCAGCGCCGCGGCGACAGTCGCCTGGGCGTCGTCGCGCTTCGACGAGGTGGTGAAGAAGATGGAGATGCCGCCGGCGATGTCTTCGACGGCGGTGGGGGCGAAGTCGTCCACCAGCGCCAGCACCAGATCGGCGTCAGCGCCGTGGATGTCGAGAGCGGGGTAGCGCATCAGTTGAACATGTCCTTCACGCGGTCGAACAGGTTGCGTTCGTCCTGTGCCTCGGAGTGCGGACGTGGTTCGAACTTCTCCTTCGGGAGCGCCTTGGCCAGTTGTTCGATCAGGTGGCGCTGCTCCTTCGAGAGCTTCTTCGGCGTCTGGACCTGCACGGTGGCGAAGAGGTCGCCCTTGCCGCGCCCGTTCACGTCGGGCATGCCCTTGCCGCGCAGCCGCATGGTGGTGCCGGTCTGCGTACCTTCTGGCACCTTCACCGTCTCGTCACCGTCGAGCGTCGGCACGGTGATTTCGCCGCCGAGGGTGAGCGTCGTGAAGTTCACCGGGATTTCGCAGAACAGGTTCACGCCGTCGCGCTTGAAGAAGCCGTGGTCCTGCACGTGCACGACCACGTAGAGATGACCCGCCGGTCCGCCGCCCATGCCGGCCTCGCCCTCGTTCTGCAGCCGCAGTTGCTGCCCGGTGGCGATACCGGCCGGGATCTTCACCGTGATCTTGCGCTCGTGCGCCGTGCGGCCCGCGCCGTGGCAGGTTGGGCACGGCTTGCTCACCGTACGCCCTGCGCCGCGGCAGGTCGGACAGGTGATGGCCATGGTGAAGAAGCCCTGCTGACGCCGCACCTGGCCCTGACCCTTGCACATGGTGCAGGTGGTCGGCTGCGTGCCCGGCGCCGCGCCCGACCCGCTGCAGGTGTCGCAGTTCTCCTGCCGCGGAATCAGGACCGACGTTTCGGTGCCCTTGGCCGCTTCCTCGAAGGCGATCTCAAGGTCGTAGCGCAGGTCGGCGCCGCGCTGCGGGCCACCGCGACGACGCTGACCGCCGTGCATGTCGCCGAAGCCGAACATGCCGCCGAGGATGTCGGCGAAGTCGCCGAAGTCGTTGAAGACCGACGGATCGAAGCCGGCCCCGGCCCCGGCGCCAGCGCCCTGGTTCACGCCCTGGTGACCGAAGCGATCGTAGAGGCCGCGCTTCTGCGCATCGGCGAGGACCGCGTAGGCCTCGGCGGCCTCCTTGAAGCTGTCCTCGGCCGCCTTGTCACCCGGATTGCGGTCCGGATGGAACTTCATCGCCTGCTTGCGATAGGCGCTCTTGAGCTCTCCATCGGTCGCCGTCTTGGCGACGCCGAGCACTTCGTAGTAATCGCGCTTGCTCACGCCTTGGCCACCTTCACGGACGCGGGGCGCAGCAGGCGATCGTTGAGCATGTAGCCCTTGCGCAGCACCGCAATTACTTCGTTATCGCGATGCGACGCACTCGATTCCTGCATGACCGCTTCGTGCAGGTTCGGATCGAAATCTGTTCCGAGCGCCTCGAGCACCGTCACACCCTGCTTGCGCAGCAGGTCCTGCAACTTGGCGTGAATCATCTCCACACCCTTGCGGTAGGCCGAGCCGCCTTCGCCGGCCTCGACCGTGAGCGCCAGGTCGAAGTCGTCGACGACGGACAGCAGATCCTCGAGGATGCTGACCACGGCGCGGTCCGCCTGTTCGCGCCGCTCGCGTTCGACCCGACGGCGGTAGTTGTCGAACTCTGCGGCCTTGCGCACGAAGCGGTCGTAGTTTTCGTCGCGCTCGCGCGTGAGCGTCTCGAGTTCGGAGCTGTCGGGCGTTACCGCCGCGTCGCCCTGGAGGTCGTCGCCGGTGTTCGGAATCTGTTCGTCAGACATGTGTGCTGGTCAATCCGGATCGCGCAAGACGCGCGTGATGGCCTGCGCGGCGCCGTCGACCACCGCAATCGCGCGTGAGTAGCGCATGCGAGTCGGACCGATGACGCCGACCGTACCTGAACTGGCGCCGTCCTTGAAGGAGCAGGCCACCAGGCTGAACGGTCGCAGGGAGGGTTCGAGATGTTCGGCACCGATGACCACGGTGAGCCCGGTGCCGTCGATGTACGCGTTGAGTAGTCCGACCAGCCGCTGTTTTTCCTCGATCATCTCGATCAAGGCGTGCATGGTCTCGAGCGTGAGCCCGTGATCCTCGCCGAGCAGCGCCGCGGCACCATCGACGTAGAGCACGTGCTCGTCAGGGAGATCAGCGAATGACGACGACCCGAGCTTCAGCGCCCGGTCCATCAGTTCGTCGTAGAGCAGCCGTTCTTCTTCCATCCGCAGCAGGATCGCCTCGCGCGCCCGCGACAACGGCAGTCCAGAGAATTCGATATTGAGGTAGTTCGAGGCATGGCGCAGCGCATCGGCCGACATGATCTCGCCGGTGTCGATCACCTTCTGGACGACGTGGCCGCCCTTGGCGACGATGACCACCAGGACGCGCGCCGCACCGAGCGGCACGAACTCCACGCGGTCGAACACCGCGGCGTCCTGGGACGAGCTGAGCGCGAACCCGACCGACCGCGACGCCTGCGAGACGACATGCGAGGCCTGCGACAGGACGACGTCGGCGAGAGGGGCGATGGTTTCGCGGCGCAACCGCGCCTCGACCACGCTGGCTGCCCGGTGGCGCTGCTTCGACTCGAGGATCAGGTCGACATAGAACCGGTAGCCACGGTCGGTCGGCACACGCCCGGCCGAGGTGTGCGGCTGCTGGACGAAACCCTCGTCTTCGAGACGTGCGAGGACGTTCCGCACCGTGGCAGACGATACGCCGAGGCCAGCCGCGCGCACGAGCAGCGATGACGCCACTGGTTCGCCGGAGGAGATGTACTCGCGGACGAGCGCCGCGAGAACCCGTCGGGAGCGTTCGGATGGTTCCATTAGCACTCTGCAGCAGAGACTGCTAAGGAAAATTATACACCGGCGCGAGCGGCCAGTGCCCGTGCAGCCACTGCAGCGGCGGCGGCCACCTCGGCCCTTGACACCCGCGTCGGCTCCCCGTCGTCCACCAGGATGGCGCCGTCGACGATGGTGGTGCGGACGTCGGTGCCACGGGCCGCGTAGACCAGCGTCGAATAGGGGTCGACGTCGGGCGCGTGGTGGAGTTGGTGGCGTCGCACGCGGATGAGATCGGCCTTCTTGCCCACCTCGACCGAGCCGATCTCGTGCTCCAGCCCGAGCGTGCGGGCGCCGGCACGGGTGGCCATCCACAGCACGTCGCGCGCCGGCAGGGCGCCTGGCGCCAGGCGTGTCGCCTGCAGCACGGCCGCCAGACGCATCTCCTCGAACATGTCGAGCCGGTTATTGCACGCGGCACCGTCGGTGCCGAGCGAGACGGTGATCCCCTGCCGCTGCATCTCGACGACCGGCGCCAGCCCGGAGCCGAGCTTCAGGTTCGACCCTGGGCAGTGCATTACCTTCACGTCGCGCGCGGCGAGCAGGCGTTGTTCGTCGGCGTCCACCCACACGCAGTGTGCGGCGCACAGGTGCGGCGTTGCGAGGTGCACCGCGTCGAGATAGGCGATGTTCGACAGGCCACCGGTCATCTCGCGCACGATCGCGATCTCTTCGCGCGACTCCGAGGCGTGGGTGTGCACCAGCGCCGCATGTTCGGCCGAGGCGGCGGCCACCGCTTCGAGCAGTTCGCGCGTACACGACACCGCGAAACGCGGCGCCAGTGCCGCGTGGATGCGGCCGTCCGCCGCGCCGTGCCAGCGTGTGCGGAGGGCGAGACTCTCGTCGAGCGAAGCCTGTGTCCGTTCTTTCAGGCGCGACGGCACGTCGGCGTCGGCGTCCATCATGCACTTGCCGATAGCCGCCCGCATGCCGCTCGCGGCCACCGTCTCGAACACGGCATCCGTATCGTGCACGGTCTCCATCGTCAGCACTGCCGTGGTTCCGCTCAAGAGCAGTTCCGTGGTGGCGAGCTGTGCCGCGGCGCGCAGCGTGGCTGGCGTGTGTGCGGCTTCCATCGGCCAGATCCGCGTGCGGAGCCACTGCATCAGCGGCATGTCGTCGGCGTAGCCGCGGAATAGCGTCTGGCACAGGTGGACGTGCGTCTGGATCAGGCCGGGCAGCACGTAGTCGCCCTCGGCATCGATGACGCGGTCGTGCGGGGCGTCCGGCACGCGGCCGACCGCGGCGATGCGGCCATCGCGGATCGATACGTCGCCGTGCACGACCTCGAACTGGTCGTTCATCGTGACGATGACGGCGTTACGGAGGAGGAGCGACACAGGGAATTGCCAATCGCCAATCGCGAATCGCGGACGTGATTGAGCGATTCAGATTGGCGATGTTCCTAGGCTTTGATCTTCGACCACTTCATCGAGAGTTCGGCGGCGTCGCGGCTCTTGATGCGGCCATGCTTGACGGCGATTAGTTCGGCGAGAATGCTGACGGCGATTTCCTGCGGCGAGACCGCGCCGATCTCGAGGCCGATCGGGGCGTGGACCTGCGTGAGCACCTCTGGCGCCATCCCCTCGGAGAGCAGCTGATCCGAGATGCGCGCCACCTTGGCGCGGCTGCCGATGAGGCCGACGTAGCGCAGCTCGCGCGGCGCGAGCGCCCGCAGCGCGTCGAGATCATTGGTGTGGCCGCGCGTCACGATGACGACGTAGGCGTGGGCCGGCAGTTTCGTCCGTTCGAGCCACGCCGGAATGTCTTCGGTGACGACTTCGGTGGCGTTGGGGAAGCGCTCGCGGCTGGCGAACTTCTCGCGGTCGTCCACCACGTGCACCTGGAAGCCGACGTCCTGCGCCATCGTGGCCAGGTGATAGCCGACGTGGCCGGCGCCGATCACGTACAGCTCGGGCGACGGTTCGATCGGCTCGATGTAGACACTCATCTGTCCCCCGCAGATCAGTCCGGTTTCCTGGGCGAAGTCGTCGTCGAGCTCGTAGTGCACGAGCTGCGGCTTGCGGGTGGTGATCGCTTCGCGCGCTTTCCAGAACGCGTCGTTCTCGTAGCAGCCGCCACCGATGGTGCCGATCAGGCGGCCGTCCGGGAAGACCAGCATCTTGGCGCCGACGCGCTGCGGCGTCGAACCGGTCGCGGCGACGATCGTGACGAGCGCCGCCAGTTCCCCCTTGTCGAGGGCCTCGGCGACCGCAGCAAATACTTCCTGATTCATAAAACTGATCTTAGCGGGAACTCAGAAGTCGGAGCTCAGAAGTCGGAATCGAACCCCGCCATCTGTCCTCCAGCCTCCGGACTTCTAAAACCTGTGCAGTTCGCAGCTATCGGCCGGCTCGGTGCCGGCAATGAACGGCGAATTGATGATGTTCTGGCAGAACGGCGCGGCCAGCTTGCCAGTCTCCTTGTCGATCTCGACCCAGGTGATGCCGTCTGGCGCCTGGAACGGCACGTTTGGCCGGCCGGCCAGCGCCGCCTTCATAAACTGGGTCCAGATCGGCAGGGCTGCCTGTGCGCCGGAGAGGCCGAGCACCTGGTTGTCGTCGAAGCCGACCCACACCACCGTCAGCAGTTCGGGCGTGAAGCCGATGAACCACGCATCGCGCAGGTCGTTGGTTGTGCCGGTCTTGCCCGCCGCGTCGAGCGTGAACCCGCCCAACCGCGCGCCGTAGCCGGTGCCTTCGTTCACGACCGCGCGCAGCATGTCGGTGACGAGATAGGTCGTATCCGGCCGGGCAATCACCTTCGGCGCGGCGTTGTCCGTCTTCGTGATGTCGGCCCCGCCGCTCGTCACGCGCAACAGGTGCCGCAGCGAGCGCTCGACGCCCATGTTCGGGAAAATCGTGTAGGCCGTGGCCATCTCGAGCGGGGTTGCTTCGAAGACGCCGAGGGCGATGGACGGATACGGTTTTGGCTGGCTGCCGACCCCGATGCGCGCCCACAACTCGGCCACGTTGCCGTAGCCGGCACGTTCCGCCGCCTTGATGGTGGCGACGTTGCGCGAGTGCGCCAGCGAGTCGCGGTAGGTGACCATGCCGCCGTACTCGTTCTCGTAGTTCTCCGGCGTCCACACCTGGT